>Ga0307436_1000912_pt1 | contig 13628 bp, 12 predicted proteins | sample SalMarWE160440MG_FD_202513 | JGI IMG/M metagenome (GOLD analysis project Ga0307436, IMG submission 202513) | Salt marsh sediment microbial communities from the Plum Island Ecosystem LTER, Massachusetts, United States - WE1604-40 | ecosystem: Environmental > Aquatic > Marine > Intertidal zone >...
GCGTGCTGATCGTCGTCTATCCTTATCTCACCGGATTGGTGGCTGGCGCTTTCACTGTTTCAAGCCTGTATCAGGTCTTCGGTCTGAAGCAGCTCCGCCCGGTCGCGCATCTCGCCTTGGTGACGTCGCTGTGCTGCATGATCTTCGTGCCAACGCCGCTGCTGTTGCATCTCGGTCATCCCGAGCGCGCGTTCAATGCCGTGTTCACGCCGCATTGGAGCTCGGCGATGGCCATGTTCGGCTATTTCGCCGGCTTCTACATCATCCTCTTGGTCATCGAAACCTGGTTCGTGTTCCGGCCCTACATGGTGCAGCAGGCGCTACACCGGAAAGGCCCGTTGGGTTTGGTTTACAATGTGATGTGCCTCGGGTCGCACGATCTGTCCGAGAAGGCGATGCGTGTCGATCAGAAATTCATTTTCGCCCTGGCCATCCTCGGCATCCCGGGCGCGCACGGCCTGCACGGCTATGTCGGGTTCATATTCGGCTCGCTCAAGTCGCGGGAATGGTGGTCGTCGGACCTCATGCCGGTCATCTTCCTGTTTTCGGCGATCATCTCCGGCGTCGCGCTTTTGATCGTCATCTATATCGTGTCCTGCAAGTTACGCCGGGTCGCCGTCGATATCCCATGCGTGAAGGGCATGGGCTACACACTGTGGGGGTTCGTCATGTTCACCCTGCTGCTGGAAGGGGTGGAATTCGGCTCCATGATGTACAAGGGCCGCGAAGGGATCGACATGATCGTCTTGTTCGTGACGACCCGCATGGTCATTCCGTTCTTCGTGATGCAGTTCACCATCGGCGCGGTGACGCCGATTCTCATCCTTTCCTACATGTTCTGGCGCGGCACGACGGGACGAGCGCTGGTGCTCGGAATCCTGATCAGCGCGCTGTTAGTGATGTTCAATGTGATCATGATGCGCTTCAACGTGGTCATCGGCGGACAGGAGATCTCGAAGACCGGGAAAGGCCTGTTGACGTTCCCGTGGGAAATCTACGGCAGAGAAGGCGTATTGGCCGCGGCCGCGGTGCTCATCGCACCGTTCATCCTCTTATTGGGGGTGGTCCGGCTGCTTCCGCCTTGGGAAGACGCAAATGGTCACGACGAAAAAGCGCTGGCGTGAAGCCAGCGGGTAAAGCGAGGTTTGGGAGGAAACGACATCAAATGGCGGGTCAACCGCCTCGATCATTGAGCTTTCAGCGGCAGTGATGCTGCTAGGGGGTGTCCGATGTCGATGGATGGCGACTATCAAACGAAAGACGCAGCTTACGACTCGATAAATAAGATAGTGATCATCGGTATAGTCCTGATTGGGATCGCGGTCGTCGGGGTCTGGTTCTTTTTTTCGGGATTCTAAGTACCAAGCCGGGTCCGGCGCGCCGCAGTTTTTGGTGAGGCAACCTCATTTGGTGGAAGCCTCTTGAGGGCGGGCTATGTCAAGGCTTGGTCCAGCCGTCAAAACTTTTTCTAACCATTTTTGAAATCTTCGTGTCGCGCGGCAGGCGACAAAACCTGTCCGCGCGCGTGGGTCAGGCAAAACCCACGCGCGATTCGTGGAAGTCAAGGTACTCGGCAAAGCTCGGCGCGGAAGATGGCCTCGCTCAACGTCCGGTCATTTCTTGAACTTGTGACCGTTTGCTTGGTATTGCTTGCCCCTGGCATTGCGCGGGCCGCCGCCGGCCGGATTGACGTGGCAATAGCCGCAAGGCTTGCCTTCCTTTGCAGCATATTCCGGCTTCGCCTGGGCCTGTTGAGGAGCGGCGATGAGTGCCGCCGCGGTGATTATACCCGCAACCAATGCGCCGGTTCCCGTAGCGATTATGATCCTCGACGCGATGGTCGGACTGTTTGCATTCCTCATCGGCTGCTCCCCTGTTCTACGGCCGCCATGGCGGCATACGCCGGCAATTATTTATCAAGATTCGGAACGAGGCCCTTGACCGAAGTCAATCTAAAGCACCTCCAAATTCGTCATGCGAGCGCCGGCTTTGGCCATTGGCGGATGTCTGCAACGGGTCAATCGCTAACGATATGTTCAGCGCCAGCGGCGAACAATGTCCGGAATGCTCCGAAGGCGGACGATCAAGGCCTGGGTCCAAATTGATGCGTTTGCCGAAGGTGGTCGAATGGCACCCGCTTCGGGTGGCATTCCGTGTCGTCGGCACCAAGCATCAGGTATCAACCACCAGCGGCGGGCCTCGAATCCATCCTCCCGGTCTGTGATTATGGATTCCGGGCTCACTCGCTGCTCTCACGCCCCGGAATGCAGCGCGGATGTGGTGAACGAACGGTAACGCCAATCTCGACAATTGCACGTTCAAGACGACGTTCACCGTTGCAAATAAACCTAATCTTTATGGTGTTATTTAAGCCGATTTTAGACTGCGCCTCTTAGCGTGCGATGTCTGGGACGAGGAAGACAGGGCCTTGTTACCGGCGACTATAAAAATGCAAGGGGCGTTGAACATGAAAGCCGTTGCGAAGACGGTCGAACCCGCCGAGCGCGAGGCGCGCTTCGATCACATCCGGCCGCTTTATCTTGAGGCCTTGACCTTGGTCGAACGGCTGCATCGCCGGCTGCTCGACGTCATCAAGGACGAATTCGATCGCCGCGGACGGGCGGATATCAATTCGGTACAGGCGCTGCTGCTCTACAATATCGGGGACAAGGAGCTCACCGCCGGCGAGCTGCGCACGCGCGGCTACTATCTCGGCTCCAACGTCTCCTACAATCTCAAGAAGCTGGTCGAGATGAGCTTCCTCGACCATCAGCGCAGCCGCGTCGACCGCCGCTCAGTGCGCATCAAGCTGACCGAGAAGGGCCGCGAGGTGCGCGACATCGTCGAGGCGCTCTACCAGAAGCACGTGCGCACAGTCGAGCAGGTCGGCGGCATCAATGCCGACGAGTTCTCCACCCTCAACAAATCGCTGCACCGGCTCGAGCGCTTCTGGACCGACCAGATCCTTTACCGCCTATAACGCGCGTATTGGTGGGAAGTAACTTGCCCCGACCGCTTGCGGCCGGGGTTTTTGTCGTTTGGGGCGCTGGCAGGGGCCGCCGGCAGAGCCCTAGATATTGCGGCTGCGATGCCGTCCACATGCCAATGCTTGGCGGTCGGCGGCCGATATGCTATTTGCGGGGCAATCCCGGACCTTGCCCGTTATTCGGCGCCGCCTTCGATTTCCGGCGCTTGAGGAGACCGTAATGTCAGCGCCATCGAGCCCCCAGCCCGCGGGCGATTCAGAGAGCCTGTTCACCGCGCCGCTGCGCGAGACCGACCCCGAGATCGCCGAAGCGATCCGGCTCGAGCTCGGCCGCCAGCGCGACGAGATTGAGCTGATCGCGTCCGAGAACATCGTCTCGCGCGCCGTGTTGGAAGCGCAAGGCTCGGTGCTCACCAACAAATATGCCGAAGGCCTGCCCGGCAAGCGCTATTACGGCGGCTGCCAGTTCGTCGACATTGCCGAGACCCTGGCGATCGAGCGCGTCACCAAATTGTTCGGCTGCAAGTTCGCCAACGTGCAGCCGCATTCCGGCGCCTCCGCCAACGCCGAGGTGTTCTTCGCGCTGCTGGCCCCGGGCGACACCTTCATGGGCCTCAATCTCGCCGCCGGCGGGCATCTCTCGCATGGCTCACCGGTCAATATTTCCGGCAAATGGTTCAAGCCGGTGCCCTACGATGTGCGCCGCGACGATCAGCGCATCGATATAGAGCAGGTTGCGCGGCTGGCGCGCGAGCACAAGCCGAAACTGATCATTGCCGGCGGCTCGGCCTATCCGCGCATCATCGACTTCCGCGCCTTCCGCGAAATCTGCGACGAGGTCGGCGCGTATCTGATGGTTGACATGGCACATTTCGCGGGGCTGGTGGCCGGCGGCGCGCATCCATCGCCGTTTCCGCACGCGCATGTCGTCACCACCACCACGCATAAGACGCTGCGCGGGCCGCGCGGCGGTGTCATCCTGTCCGACGACGGAGCGATCGCCAAGAAGCTCAACTCGGCGGTGTTCCCCGGCATGCAAGGCGGCCCGCTGATGCATGTGATCGCCGCCAAGGCGGTGGCCTTTGGCGAGGCGCTGCGGCCAAGCTTCCGCACCTATGCGCGCAACGTGGTGGAGAACGCCAAGGCGCTGGCCGAGCACCTGAAGTCGCACGGGCTCGATATCGTCTCCGGCGGCACCGACACGCACTTGATGCTGGTCGATCTGCGGCCGAAGAAGCTGACCGGCAAGGTGGCGGAAGCAGCGCTCGGCCGCGCCCACATCACCTGCAACAAGAACGGCATCCCGTTCGACCCTGAAAAACCCACAATCACCTCCGGGATCCGGCTCGGCACGCCGGCCTGCACCACGCGTGGCTTCGGCATCGCCGAGTTCCGCGCCGTGGGCGAGATGATCGTGGAGGTGCTCGACGTGCTGTCGCAGAAGGGCACGGACGAGGATTCGTTCACCGAAGCGGCGGTGCGCGACAAGGTGAAGAGTTTGATTTCGCGATTTCCGATTTATCCGGATTGAGGCGGTTAGGGGGGTCCGATGCGTTGCCCGAGTTGCGGAAGCCTCGACACCCAGGTGAAGGATTCGCGGCCGACCGAGGATTCCGCCGTGATCCGGCGCCGGCGCGTGTGTTTGACCTGCAATTTCCGCTTCACCACCTTCGAGCGCGTGCAACTGCGCGAGCTCACCGTCATCAAGCGCAACGGCCGCCGGGTGCCGTTTGATCGCGATAAATTAATGCGCTCGGTGCAGATCGCGCTGCGCAAGCGCTCGGTCGATCCCGAGCGCATCGAGCAGATGGTCTCCAAGATCGTGCGTGAGCTGGAAAGCCAGGGCGAGAACGAAGTCACCTCGGAGACTATCGGCGAGCTGGTGATGGAGCACCTGCGCGAGCTCGACGACGTCGCCTATGTACGCTTCGCCTCGGTCTACCGCAATTTCCGCGAGGCCAAGGATTTCCGCGCTGCGCTCGATGAATTGTCGGGCGAGGAAAAGCCCGCGGCGACTTCGCGCAAATGAGCCCGCAGGACGCGCAAACCACCGGTGAACCCGCCGCGGATGACGAGCGCTTCATGACGCTCGCGCTCACACTCGGCCGCCGCGGGCTCGGCAATGTCTGGCCCAACCCGGCGGTCGGCGCGGTGATCGTGAAAGACGGCGTCATCCTCGCCCGCGGCTGGACGCAGGACGGCGGCCGCCCGCATGCCGAGGTCGAGACGCTGCGCCGCGCGAAAAAAGCGGCGCAAAATACGTTAGTTGGCGCCACCATGTATGTGACGCTGGAGCCGTGCTCGCATCAGGGCAAGACGCCGCCTTGCGCCGACGCCATCATCAAGGCCGGCATCGGGCGGGTGGTCTCCGCGCTGGAGGATCCCAATCCGGAGGTTGCCGGACAGGGGCATGAGCGGCTGCGTGCCAAAGGCATCGCGGTCGATGTCGGGTTGTGCGCCGAGGCGGCGAGACGCGCTCACGCCGGTCACATCATGCGCGTGACGCAAAACCGCCCGCATGTGGTGCTTAAGCTCGCCATTTCCGCCGACGGCAAGGTCGGGCTCGCCGGCCGCAAGCCGGTGGCCATCACCGGGGAGGTCGCGCGTCAGCGTATGTTCCAGATGCGGGCGCAGAGCGACGCCATCATGGTCGGCATCGGCACCGTGCTATCCGACAATCCGCAACTCACCTGCCGCCTGCCGGGCATGGAAGCATGCTCGCCGGTGCGCGTGGTGCTCGATGCGCAATTGCGAGTGCCGCTGGCGACCGCGGTGGTGGCGACGGCGCGCGAGATACCGACCTGGGTCATCGCCTCGCGCAAGGCGTCGAAGCTCGCCGCGCAAATCCTGGAGCAGAAGGGCTGCAAGGTATTCCGCGTCGACGACGACAATGGCCGGCTCGATCTTGCCGCCGTGCTCAAGACGCTCGCCGGCGAAGGCGTCACGCGGCTGATGGTGGAGGGCGGCCCGACGCTGGCCGCAAGCTTCGTCGCCGCGGATCTGGTGGACGAGGCGGCGCTGTTTTATTCCGAGAAGCTGATTGGCGACGACGGGATTGCGCCGCTCGAAGGCATGGCGCTCGATGTGCTCACCAGCCGGCTGCACGTGACCGGCAGCGAGGAACTCGGCGCAGACACCCTCGAAATATTCGAGCGAGCCTGACATGTTTACCGGCATCGTCACGGACCTGGGCGAAGTGCGTTCGGTCAAGCCGCGCGCCGACAATCTGCACCGCATCGTCATCTATTGCAGCTATCCGCGCGCCGAGCTGAGCGAGGGAGCCTCCATCGCCTGCTCCGGCGTCTGCCTGACGATCGTGGGCACGGGCGAGGATGATGGGCGTACCTGGTTCGCGGCCGATGCCGCGGCGGAGACCTTGTCACTGACCACCGTTGGCCGCTGGCGGCACGGCACGCGCGTCAACCTCGAGCGGCCGTTGAAGCATGGCGACGAGCTCGGCGGCCATCTGGTGGCGGGCCACGTCGACGGCTTGGCGACCGTCATCGCGCGCGAGGATTTGACCGACATGGTCCGCCTGGTGCTGCGCGCGCCGGGGTCGCTTGCCCGCTTCATCGCGCCCAAGGGCTCGGTCGCGCTCGACGGCGTCTCGCTCACGGTCAATGCGGTCGAAGGCGATACTTTCTCGGTGCTGATCATTCCACACACCTTGCAGGTCACCACGCTCGGTGCTTTGGGCAAGGACGATGACGTCAACCTGGAGGTCGACACCATGGCCCGCTATGCCGCGCGGCTCATGGCGATGCGGCAAAACTGAAGCCCTTGTGAGCGCGCCACCCGCTTGCTACCACGCCGCTGAACTTAAAGGACTTCGGCCATGGCCAAGGGACGCGCGAAGGCCCGGCGCGGCAAGAACAGGCGCGATGCCTTGCGCATGCTGATCGTGGAAGCGCGCTTCTACGACGAGATTTCCGACGCGCTGTTGCGCGGCGCGCGCGGCGTGCTCGATGCGGCGGGCGTCGAATACGACAGTATCTCGGTGCCGGGCTCGCTCGAGATTCCGGCGGCGATCGCTTTTGCCGTCGAGGCCGCGCGTAGCCGGCGGCGGCCTTACGACGGCGTGGTCGCGCTCGGCTGCGTTATCCGCGGCGAGACCTACCATTTCGAAATCGTGTCGAACTTATCCGCGCGCGGGCTGATGGATATTGCCGTCAAGGAACACATCGCGCTTGGCAACGGCATTCTCACTGTCGAAAACGAGGCGCAGGCGAAGGCCCGCGCCGGCGGCGAGCAAGGCAACAAGGGCGCCGACGCCGCCCGCGCGGCGCTCGCCATGGCGCAGCTCAAGCGCGATCTCGCGGTGCGTTGATGGCCCGCAACGCGCAAAGCGCCGACAAGGACGCGCGCAAGGCCAACAAGCGCGGCGCCGCGCGGCTTGCCGCGGTGCAGGCGCTCTACCAGATGGATCTCGCCGGCACCGGCCTTAACGAAATCCTCGCCGAGTTCGAAAGCCACTGGATCGGCCGCGAGGTCGAGGGCGCGCAATATCTGCCGGCCGAGGCCGCCTTCTTCCGCGACATCGTCACCGGCGTGGTGCGCGAGCAACGCCAGCTCGATCCGCTGGTCGACGCGGCGCTGGCCGAGCGCTGGCCGCTCAAGCGCATCGAGGCGATCCTGCGCGCGGTGCTGCGCGCCGGCGCCTACGAGCTCGATCACCGCCGCGATGTGCCGGCCCGCGTGGTGGTGTCGGAATATGCCGATATCGCCGCCGCCTTCGTCGAGCGCGACGAGACGGGGATGGTCAACGCCGTGCTCGACCAGCTGGCGCGCAAACTGCGCGCCGCCGAGTTCGGCCAGGCCGCCGGGTGACGCCATGGCCGCGCCCGACGACATCTCGGCCGAGGACAAACTGATCGCACGTTTCTTTCAGCCGATCGCGATCCATCCCGGTGCGTTGGGCTTGTCCGACGATGCCGCCTTCATCACGCCGCCGCCGGACTGCGATCTGGTGCTCAAGAGCGACGCCATCATCGGCGGCGTGCATTTTCTTCCTGATGACGCGGCGCAGACGGTGGCGAGCAAGGCGTTGCGGGTGAACCTGTCTGATCTCGCCGCCAAGGGTGCGCGTCCGCTCGGCTTCTTGCTTTCGCTTGCGCTGCCGGCCGGGATCGACGATCGCTGGCTGACGAATTTTGCCGAGGGCCTGCGCAGCGATTCCGTGCTGTATGGTTGTCCCTTGTTCGGCGGCGACACCGACCGCACGCCGGGTCCGATCACGGTTTCCATCGCCATGTTCGGCAGCGTACCGGTGGGCACCATGGTGCGCCGCGCCGGCGCCAAGCCGGGCGACCGCGTGTTCGTCAGTGGCACCATCGGCGACGCTGCGCTCGGGCTGGCGGTGCGCAAGGGCAAAGACTGGAAACTGAGCGAGGCGCAGCGCCAACATCTGGTCGCGCGCTACCTGCTGCCGCAGCCGCGCAACGCTTTGGCCGAGGCGGTGCGCAAGCATGCGTCCGCCGCGATGGACGTGTCCGACGGCCTCGCCGGCGATTTCGCCAAGCTCTGCCGCACCTCGCAAGTCGGCGCCAGCATCGCGGTTGAGCGCATCCCGCTCTCGGACGCCGCCAGGGTAGTGCTGGCGGCCGACCCCGCCATGCGCGAAACCGCGCTCAGCGGCGGCGACGACTACGAGATCGTCTGCACCGTGCCTGCGGCCAAGGCGGAGAGCTTCCGTGCCGCCGCGCAAACGGCCAATGTGGCGGTTGCTGAGATCGGGGAGATCGTGGCAGGCGAGGGCGCCCGCTTTCTGGCAAGCGATGGCGAAACCCTGACATTCAAGCGCGCCGCCTTCAGCCACTTCTGAAACGCCTCAGACGGGTGTAAAAGAAGGCCGGAACAGGAAATATCATGCACGACATGACGGCCAAGCGAGCGGCGCTCACGGCCTATGAGCCGCATCCGAATTTCGCGAAATTGCACAAGCTGTTTCCGACCAGCGCCTGGTTGCGCCGCAAGGCGCCGCGCAACGTGCCGCGCTTTGCTTTCGAATACGCTGACACCGGCGCCGGCAATGACGTCGGCATCGCGCACAACTGGGCGGCCTTCGACGCCATCAAGGTCACGCCGCGCTATGGCGTGGTAGTGACGCCGCCGCCGGTCGAGGTTGAGCTGTTCGGCTGCCGCTATTCGGCGCCAATCGGCATTGCCCCCATGGGCGGCCCATCGCTGGTGTGGCCGGGCGCCGACATCCTGATGGCGAAAGCCGCGCAACGCGCGCGTGTTCCCTATACGCTCTCCGTCGCCGGCGGCGCCACCATCGAGCAGGCCGCCGCGGCCGCGCCCGACGTGTTTTGGCTTCAGCTTTACAGGTTCTGGCGCGACGATCACAAAATCGGTTTCGACCTGGTGCGGCGCGCGCAGGCCGTCGACGCCAAGGTGCTCGCGCTCACGCTCGACGTGCCGGTGCGCACGACGCGCTCGCGCGAAACCTATGCCGGGCTCGCCGGCGAATTCCATCCCACCGCGCGCATGATCTACGAGATGCTGGTGCGGCCGAAATGGCTGTGGGCGCTGCTGCGCCACGGCTATCCGCGCTTTGCCACCGTCGGCGACTATGCCGGCGCGCGCGCCGGCACCAATGCGGTCATCCGCTTTGCGCGCGCCAATATGGGCGGCGCCTTTACCTGGGAAGAGGTCGAGCGCTACCGCGACAAGTGGAAGGGCAAGATGACGGTGAAGGGCGTGCTGCATCCGGCCGACGCCGAGAAGGCGGTGGCGCTTGGCATCGACGGCATCTGGGTGTCGAACCACGGCGGCCGCCAGATCGAGGCGCTCACGCCCTCGATCGATGTGTTGCCGGCGATCGTCGCCGCGGTCGGCAAGAAGGCGACTATCTTGCTCGACAGCGGCGTGCGCAGCGGACAGGATGTCATGCGCGCGCTGGCGCTCGGCGCCGACGCCGCCTTCGCGGGCAAATCGTTCCTGTGGGCGGTGGCTGCCCTCGGCGACCAGGGGCCGGCGCAGTTGATCGACCTCTACATCGACGAATTGCGCGCCTCGCTCGGCCAGATCGGCGCCCGTTCGCCGGCCGAGGCGCGTATGGCGACCATCCGCCACCCGGGCGCCATTGATTTTTCAGACAAGCCAGTGGCGCCCCGGACACGGCGCAAGACGCGATAACGTTTCCTCCGCTCACTCCCGCGAAAGCGGAAATCCAGTGCTGTAGGGCAAAGACTGGGTCCCGCCCCCGCGGGGACGAGCGGGTTCGGGTGGAGTGGGACCCACCACTCATTGCAGCTCTGCGCCGGCGGGGTAGCGATTCCGCGACGGCGCTGCTAGAGGGCGGCCTCCCGGGAGCGAGAACAATGTCGGCCGTCGCCGAGCCATTCCATCATGTCATCGACGACCATCTGGCGCATCGCAACGCCATGGTGCTGGCGGTGGCGCAGGCGCTCGGCGGCGCCAACAACGTCATCATCTATTCGACCGCCAGCATCATCGGCGCGGTGATAGCGCCAAACAAAGGTCTGGCGACGCTGCCGATCACCTGCATGGTGCTCGGTTTGTGGCTCGGGACGCTGCCGGTCGGCGCGCTGGCGCGCCGCTTCGGCCGCCGCGTCGCCCTGCTAACAGGCTCGGGCTTCGGCGTGGTGTCCGGCCTGATCTCCTACACCGCAGTGATCGGTGGCAATTTCTGGCTGCTGCTGCTCGGTGGCTTCTGCGGCGGGCTGTATGCCGCTTCGCAGCAATCCTATCGCTTCGCCGCCACCGATACCGCGAGCGATTCCTATCGGCCGAAAGTGGTGTCCTGGGTGCTGGCCGGCGGCGTATTCGCCGCCTTGCTCGGGCCGCAGATGGTGATCGTCACCAAGAACCTGCTGCCGCCCTATCTGTTCGCGGCCAGCTATCTCGGACAGGCGGCTCTGGCCGCGCTGGCGATGCTGGTGCTCGGTTTCGTGAAAGTGCCGCCCGTCGCAGGACCGCGCAGCGACAGCGCCCGGCCGCTGATCGAAATCATGCGCGCGCCGCGCTTTATCGTGGCGGTCGCCTGCGGGGTGGCGAGCTATTCCATGATGAACCTGGTGATGACCGCGGCGCCGCTCGCCATGGTCGGCTGCGGCCATTCCGTCACCGATGCCACCCTCGGCATCCAGTGGCACGTGCTCGGCATGTACGCGCCGAGCTTCCTCACCGGCAGCCTGATCGCGCGCTTTGGCATCACGCGCATCACCGGCGTCGGCCTGGGACTGATCGCGCTCACCGCGGTGGTCGGCATCACCGGGCTTTCGGTGGCGCATTTCTGGACCGCGCTGATTTTGCTCGGTGTCGGCTGGAACCTAGCCTTCATCGGCGCCACCACCATGGTGACGCAATGTCACCGGCCCGAGGAGCGCACCAAAGTGCAGGCCTTCAACGATTTCCTGATCTTCGGCAGCATGGCGGTGAGTTCGTTCTCCTCCGGCCAGTTGCTGGCGCATTTCGGGTGGGCCGAGATCAACGCGGTGATCTTCCCCATCATCTTCATCGCCGGCGCGCTGCTCGCTTGGCTCATATTGCGCGAGCGGGGCGAGGTCGCGGTTTAAGGCAAGGCAGCGCCGCGGCTTCGGTGTCATGCCCGGGCTTGACCGGCCTGCGGGCTGTAGCCTTTCGGCGGGCGAAGGCCCGGGCATCCATGATGCGGCCGACACTCGACAGGACTAATAACCTAAGATTATAATCCTGATACCCCTGCTCGTGAGGGACGCTTCATGAGGCGTCATTGAGTGGAGCAGGGTGCGGCGCCCGCGGGCGGGAGACGAACGCTCCTCCCGCACCCGGGCGGCGCCGGGCACCCCCGGAGGTACTAAGACCCTCTGCGAGGAGCTCGCTGACGGAGGCGCCAATGCCCCGAAAGCGCGGCCCGCCGCCGGAGTGAGAACGCCGCGATGGCGCGCCGAGAGGCGCCGCGCACCGGAGACGGTGCGTCTACTAGAGACAGGCTGTGCCGATCGGCGCGCCGTCCCCCTCGCTTTTTGCGAGGGACGAGAAAGAGACTGCGGCGTACCCCGCGCCGCCAAGAATCGGGGCGGCGGAGCGTTGGCTAGCGACCATTTCCGCCATTTCGGGCTTTTAAGACGAGAGGTCGAATTGCCGCTTTTCAGGGCAATTCCGCGTTGCGTCAGCGCTTTCTTTTTGGCTATATCCGCGCGCTCTCCGGTCGGGGTGAAGCGCCCAAACAGCGGCCATCCTCGACGTCCCTGGCGCCGGGCAGGGGGCGTTCTCTCCCGCCAAGCTCCGTTCCAATTACGAGGTTGAGGCCACCATGACTACATTGTGGATGATCGTTGGCTGTGGCGTGCTCGCGATCCTCTATGGCATCTGGGCGACCGGCTCGGTGCTGCGCGCCGATCCTGGCAGCCCCAAGATGCAGGAGATTTCCGCCGCCGTGCGCGAAGGCGCGCAGGCCTATCTCAAGCGCCAATACACCACCATCGGCCTGGTCGGCGTCGTCATCTTCCTCATCATCGGCCTCACCCTCGGCTGGCTGGTCGCGGCCGGCTACGCCATCGGCGCGCTGCTGTCCGGCACCACCGGCTTCATCGGCATGAATGTCTCGGTGCGCGCCAATGTGCGCGTCGCGCAAGCCGCCACCAAGTCGCTCGCCGGCGGCCTTGAGCTCGCCTTCAAGTCCGGCGCCATCACCGGCCTGCTGGTTGCCGGCTTGGCGCTGCTCGGCGTCACGCTCTATTTCGGCTTTCTCACCGGCACGCTGCATTACGCGCCCAACGATCGCACCGTGATCGACGCCATCGTCGCGCTCGGCTTCGGCGCCTCGCTGATTTCGATCTTCGCCCGTCTCGGCGGCGGCATCTTCACCAAGGGCGCCGACGTCGGTGGCGACCTGGTCGGCAAGGTGGAAGCCGGCATTCCGGAGGACGATCCGCGCAACCCGGCCACCATCGCCGACAATGTGGGCGACAATGTCGGCGACTGCGCCGGCATGGCCGCCGACCTGTTCGAGACCTATGCGGTGACCATCGTCGCCACCATGGTGCTGGCCTCGATTTTCTTCGCCTCGACGCCGATACTGTTTACGATGATGACCTATCCGCTCGCCATCGGCGGCGTCTGCGTCATCACCTCGATCATCGGCACCTTCTTCGTGCGGCTGCCCGCCAATCAGTCGATCATGGGCGCGCTCTACCGCGGCTTCATCGCCACCGCGCTGCTCTCGCTGGTCGGCATCGGCGGCGTCACCTATTACCTGATCGGCTTCGGGCCCATCACCACCGTCGGCTATACCGGCACGGCGCTGTTCATTTGCGCCATCGTCGGCCTGGTGGTGACCGGCCTCATCATCTGGATCACTGAATATTACACCGGCATCGGTTACCGGCCGGTCAAATCGATCGCGGTGGCCAGTGTGACCGGCCACGGCACCAACATCATCCAAGGGTTGGCGATCTCGCTCGAATCGACCGCCTTGCCGGCGCTGGTGATCATCGCCGGCATCCTGGTCTCGTACGGCCTGGCCGGCCTGTTCGGCATCGCCATCGCGGTGAGCGCGATGCTGGCGCTCGCCGGCATGGTGGTGGCGCTCGACGCGTTCGGCCCGGTCACCGACAATGCCGGCGGCATCGCCGAAATGGCCGGCCTGCCCAAGGAGGTGCGCAAGTCGACCGACGCGCTCGACGCCGTCGGCAAC
>Ga0307436_1000913_pt1 | contig 13611 bp, 11 predicted proteins | sample SalMarWE160440MG_FD_202513 | JGI IMG/M metagenome (GOLD analysis project Ga0307436, IMG submission 202513) | Salt marsh sediment microbial communities from the Plum Island Ecosystem LTER, Massachusetts, United States - WE1604-40 | ecosystem: Environmental > Aquatic > Marine > Intertidal zone >...
ATGGCCAATGCCGACGGCACCCTCTCGGCGCTGCAGGAAGGTTTTCGCCAGATGCACGGGCTGCAATGCGGCTTTTGCACGCCTGGCATGATCATGCGCGCACACCGGTTGTTGCAGGAAAACCCCGACCCCACTGAGGAAGAGATCCGCATCGGCATCTCCGGCAATTTCTGCCGCTGCACCGGGTATCAGAACATCGTCAAGGCGATCCGGTACGCCGCCGCCAAGATCAACGGAACCGAATTCACGGAGGCCGCGCAATGAACGACCAGACCCCCACTCGTGAAGAGCGCGAAGCCCGTCTCGAAGGCATGGGCTGCAGGAGGAAGCGGGTCGAGGACATCCGCTTCACGCAAGGAAAAGGCAACTATGTGGACGATCTGAAGCTGCCGGGCATGCTGCACGGCGACTTCGTGCGCTCGCCGTATGCCCATGCCCGCGTGAAATCGATCAACACCGAGGCTGCCCTCAAGGTGCCGGGCGTGCTCGCCGTGCTCACGGCAGAGGAGCTGAAAGGCGTCGATCTGGCGTGGATGCCGACGCTTGCCGGCGATGTGCAGATGGTGCTCGCCGACGGCAAGGTGCTGTTCCAGGGCCAGGAGGTCGCCTTCGTGGTGGCCACCGACCGTTATGCCGCCGACGACGGCATCCAGGCCGTCGACGTGGACTACGAGGAACTGCCCGTCCTCATCGACCCGTTCAAGGCGATGAAGCGGGGCGCGCCGGTGCTGCGCGAGGACCTGAAGGGCAAGAAGCAAGGCGCCCATGGACCGCGCAAGCACCACAACCACATTTTTGAATGGACGGTGGGCGACAAGGAACTCACCGACGCTGCCTTCGACAAGGCCGAGGTGACGATCAAGGAGATGATCTCCTATCACCGCACCCACCCCTCGCCGCTCGAGACCTGCCAGTGCGTCGCCTCCTTCGACAAGATCAAGAGCGAGCTCACCGTTTGGGGCACTTTTCAGGCCCCGCACGTGGTGCGCACGGTGGTCGCCCTCATCGCCAAGCTGCCCGAGCACAAGATCCACGTGATCTCACCTGACATCGGCGGCGGCTTCGGCAACAAGGTGGGCGCTTACCCCGGCTACATCTGCGCCGCGGTCGCCTCCATCGTCACCGGCAAGCCGGTGAAATGGGTCGAGGACCGCATGGAGAACCTCACCGCCACGTCGTTTGCCCGCGATTATCACATGACAACGGAGATCGCGGCGACGAAGGCCGGCAAGGTGACGGGCCTGCGCGTGCATGTGCTCGCCGATCACGGGGCCTTCGATGCCTGCGCCGATCCGTCCAAATGGCCGGCGGGCTTCTTCAACATCGTCACCGGTTCCTACGACTTCCCGGTGGCGCACCTTGCCGTCGACGGCGTCTACACCAACAAGGCACCGGGCGGTGTGGCCTATCGCTGCTCGTTCCGCGTCACCGAGGCGGCCTATTGCATCGAGCGGGCGATGGACATCCTCGCCCAAAAACTCGGCATGGATCCGGCCGAACTGCGGCTGAAGAATTTTGTCAAGCCGGAGCAGTTCCCCTATCACTCCGCCCTCGGCTGGGAATACGATTCCGGCGACTATCACACCGCCATGAACAAGGCGCTGGAGACAGTGAAATACGCCGAACTGCGCAAGGAGCAGGCGGAAAAGCGCGCTGCCTTCAAGCGCGGCGAGACGCGCGAGATCATGGGGATAGGCGTTTCCTTCTTCACCGAGATCGTCGGCGCCGGCCCGTCAAAGAACTGCGACATCCTCGGCATCGCCATGTTCGATAGCTGCGAGATCCGCCTGCACCCGACGGGGGCCGGCATCGCCCGCATGGGCACCAAGAGCCAGGGCCAGGGCCACGAGACGACCTACGCCCAGATCATCGCCACTGAGCTCGGGCTTCCCGCCGACAGCATCATGGTCGAAGAGGGCAACACCGATACCGCCCCTTACGGCCTCGGCACCTACGGCTCGCGCTCGACCCCGGTAGCGGGGGCGGCCATCGCCACGGCGGCGCGCAAGATCAGGGCCAAGGCGCAGATGATTGCCGCCTACAAGCTGGAGGTGCACGAGGACGACCTCGAATGGGACATCGACGGCTTTAAGGTGAAGGGTCTCCCGGAAAAATTCCTGTCGATGAAGGACATCTGCTGGGCCGCCTACAATTCGGTACCGCCCGGCATGGAGCCGGGGCTGGAAGCGGTGAGCTATTACGACCCGCCCAACATGACCTATCCCTTCGGCGCCTATATCTGCGTCATGGACATCGATGTCGACACCGGCGTCTACAAGGTGCGCCGCTTCTATGCCCTCGATGACTGCGGCACCCGCATCAACCCGATGATCATCGAGGGCCAGGTGCATGGCGGGCTCACCGAGGCCTTTGCCATCGCCATGGGCCAGGAGATCCGTTACGACGAAGAAGGCAACGTGGTGACCGGCTCGTTCCTCGACTTCTTCATGCCGACGGCAGCCGAAACGCCGCATTGGGAGACCGATTTCACCGTCACCCCTTCGCCGCATCATCCCATCGGCGCCAAGGGCGTGGGCGAAAGCCCCAATGTCGGCGGCGTGCCGGCGTTCTCCAACGCCGTCAACGACGCCTTTTCCTTCCTCGGCTCGACCCACATCCAGATGCCGCACGATGCCTGGCGCAACTGGGAGGCGGCAAGGAAGCTGGGGGTGACGGGCTAGTGCGCGTATGAGCCTGTCGCAGGAGGAGATCGCCGAACGGCTCGGGCAGGCCGGCTACATCGCTGATCGCGAGCTGGCGACCGCGCTCGCCCTGATGGAGCTCCTGAAGCGCCCTCTCCTGCTGGAAGGCGAGGCTGGCGTCGGCAAGACCGAAGTGGCCCGCGCGCTGGCGGCGGTGCACGAGACACGCCTCATCCGCCTGCAATGCTATGAAGGGCTTGATCAGTCGGCCGCACTCTATGAGTGGAACTACCAGCGCCAGCTCCTTGCCATCCAGTCCAGCCTCGGCAAGGGCGCGAGCGATATCGAGGACCAGATCTTTTCCGAAAAATACCTGCTGGAACGCCCGCTCCTTGCCGCCATCCGCCAGGAAAAGGCGCCGGTCCTCCTCATCGACGAGGTCGACCGGGCCGACGAGGAGTTCGAGGCCTTCCTGTTGGAACTGCTCTCCGATTTCCAGGTCTCGATCCCCGAGCTCGGCACCATTACTGCGATGTCGATTCCTTACGTGGTGCTGACCTCCAACGCCACGCGCGAACTTTCCGATGCGCTGCGCCGGCGCTGTCTCTATCACTATGTCGACTACCCCGATGTCGAGCGCGAGACGCGCATCATCATGGCGCGCGTGCCCGGCGCCGGTGCCTCCTTGTCGCTGCAGATCGCGCGCATGGTGGAAGCGGTGCGCAAGGAAGACCTGCGCAAGGTGCCCGGCATCGCCGAAACGCTCGACTGGGCCGCCGCGCTGGTCGGCCTAGATGTGCGCGACTTGCATGACGCGCCCGAGACCGTACATGAGACCTTGATGTGCCTGATCAAGACGCGCGAGGACAAGGCCCGCATGCCCCGCGAGGTGACGGAGCGGCTGTTGAGGAACGTGGCATGAGCGCCGCTGTCGCGGAATTGGACGCGGTCTCCGCGCGCGTCGCGGCAAAGCTCGGCGGCTTCCTTGCCACCCTACGCGACAACCATTTCGCCGTCGGCCTGAGAGAAGGTCAGAACGCCGCCCGCATCATGGCCGCCGGCTACGCTGCCCGTCCCCCCCGGTTGCGGGCCGCCTTCAAGCACCTCTTTTGCACCCGCAAGGGCGACTGGGAGAAATTCGACGGCCTGTTCGATGCCTACTGGCTGGGCGAACGCGTGCGCTCGCGCTCACTGGTCACCAACGCCGCCCAGCCACAGAACAGTCCCTCTCTCAAGTCCTTGCAGGACAGCCCCAAAGGTGCAGGCGAGCAGATGGCAACGGACCAGCTTGCCCGCCCCGAAGATGCCCCCTCGAACCGCTCGGGCGAAGGCCGAGCCGAGGGCGCATCGCAGGCCGAATGCCTGGATGAGATCGATTTCCGCAAGCTGATCGATCCGGCCCAGATCGAAGAAGCGCATGCCGCCGCTGTCCGCCTCGCCAGGGCGATGCGCACCCGCCTGACGCGGCGCGATCTCGCCCGCCGCCGCGGTCGGGCCCTGCATCTGCGCCGCACCATCCACGCGAATGTCAGCCATGGCGGCGCCCCCATCGCCCTCGTGCGCCGCAAGCGAAAGCTCAAGCCGCTGCGGCTGGTCATCCTCCTCGATGCTTCGGGCTCGATGAGCCTATATACGGGCGTGTTCGTGCGCTTTATCCATGGGTGTCTGGACGAGTTCCGCGAAGCCGACGCCTTCCTCTTCCACACCCGTCTTGCGCACGTCTCCGATGCGATGCGGGAAAAAAATGCCGCGCGCGCCCTCGACCGCCTGTCGGTGATGGCGCAAGGCGCCGGCGGCGGCACTAGGATCGGTGAGTCGCTCGCCACCTTCAACCGCTGGCATGCGCGCCGCGTCATCCATTCGCGCACCTGCGTGATGATCGTCTCGGACGGTTACGAGACCGGCGATGCGGCGCTGCTTGCGCGCGAGATGGCGCAGCTTTCGCGGCGCTGCCGGCGCATCGTGTGGCTGAACCCGATGATGGGCTGGGAGGGTTATGCACCTGAAGCGCGGGGAATCCGTGCCGCCCTTCCCTATATTGATCTTTATGCCCCGGCCCATACGCTGAAAAGCCTCGAAGCGCTGGAGAGCTATCTGGCGAGGTTGTGAGGAAAGCCATGTCGATCCCCGTCGATGTCATGCAGCTCGTTTCCCGGCTGAAGGCCAAGGATGAAGCCTTTGTGCTCGCCACCGTCGTGCGCACAGTTTCGGTGACGGCGGCCAAGGCCGGCGCCAAGGCGGTGATCCGCGCCGACGGCTCGATCGCCGCCGGCTGGATCGGCGGCGGCTGTGCGCGCGGAGCGGTGCTCAAGGCAGCCCGCGAGGCGTTCATTGACGGTAAGGCGCGTCTGGTCTCGGTGCAGCCGGAAGAGCTCCTCGCCGAACTGGGCGTTAAGGCGGGCGAAGCCCATGCCGGGGTGCGCTTTGTCAGGAACATGTGCCCGAGCCAGGGGACCATGGACATTTTCGTCGAGCCGGTGCTGCCGCGCCCGCTCATTGCCATCTTCGGCGCCAGCCCGGTCGCTGCGGCGCTCGCCGCCCAGGCCCGCGTGCTCGGTTACCAGGTGGCGCTCGCAGCGCCTGAAGGAGATGTGGGGGACTTCCCCGAAGTTGACCGGCGCATAGACGGCTTTGCGCTGGAGGTGGAGGGGAACGCGCGCACCTTTGCCGTCATCTCCACCCAGGGCAAGGGCGATGAGGCCGCGCTCAAGGCAGCCCTGTCGCTGGGTGCCGAGTACTGCGCATTTGTCGGCAGCCGCCGCAAGATGGCGGCACTCAGGCAAAAGCTCCTGGCCAAGGGCATCGATGCGGACCTTCTCGATGCGGTGAAGGGGCCGGCCGGCCTCGATCTCGGCGCAATCACGCCGGAAGAAATCGCGCTGTCCATTCTCGCCGAGATGACGCTGATACGGCGGCGCGGTCAGCGTGACAAGTCCGCCCCTGCGGCCGCGGGACCGCCAGGCGAACGGCAGCAAGAGTGAGTGATTGGGATGGAGAGGATCGCGACCACGTGAAGGTACGGTCCCCGCACGCAGCCCTTGACACACCGAAAAGAGTCGACAGGACGAGCACTACGCTCGTCAAGACATCGTGCTAACTGTCCGCTGTGGACTTTCGCTGCAGGTATTGGTCTTTTTGTCATTCGGGCGGATCGCGGTCGGTGCAGACGGTTGTGTGTGTCGGTCGCATTGTCAACGACGCCGAAATTGCGCAATCTCTCGCATGGTTGCCGGTTCATCCGGGGAATACCGGATGCAACGATCCTCGGACTGATTGCGTGGGCCGCAGCGCCATCCCGGTGGCATCGGGCTGCGCATGATGAGGAGACGACAGCTACAGGCAAACGGCACTGACAACCCTAGGGAGAATGATATGACAGGTTTGAAAATGAGCGCGATGAATGTCGGGCCACTCAGTACCGACAAGTCCTTGCTGGTCGCTTTCTCGCCCGGCCCGGTCGATATACCGACGACGGCCGCGGTCTTCGAGCACCCGAAGCACGGCATCGTCTTGTGGGACACCGGCGTCAATGAGGCCGTGGCCGATCCCGAGCGGGCTGCCGGTTACTGGGGAGAAAATGTCGTTGCCGCGTTCAAGCCGGATGCCATCACCCGCGAAGATGTCGTCGACGCCCAGCTCAAGAAAATGGGGATCAACCCCAAGGACGTTCGTTACGTCATCTACTCTCACCTGCACCTCGATCATGCCGGTGGCATGTCGTACTTCCCTGACGCCGTCCACATCGTGCAGCGCGACGAGATTCGCTACGCCTTGTGGCCCGATCCCTGGACCCGACCGGTCTATTGCCAGAACGACTACAAGGATGTCCGCAAGCTCGACATCTGCGAAATCGATGGCGATTTCGACGTCTTCGACGACGGCTCGCTGAGGCTGGTCAAGACACCGGGCCATGCCCCCGGTCACCAGGTCCTCATCGCTGACCTTGCGAACCGGGGGCGCATCTGTCTTGCCGCGGATACCGGCCACCAGCGTGACGGCTTCGAGAACATGGTTCCCATGCCGTGGGACTGGAGTACCAGCGCCATGTCCATGACGCGCATGCGCATGAAACAGCTCGAACGCAGCGGCGTGCCGCTGTTCTTCTGTCATGATGCCGATGATTTCGCCAAACTGCCGAGCGGCGGAAAGTTCTGGGACTGACCACGCGAGCGTCTCGCCGTTTCACCGGCCCGATTTCGGCTTCAGCGCGTCCTTGACGAGATCGCCGAGGATGTCGTTGAGGCCGGGTTTGCTGCTGCTTCTCTTGCGTCTCGTCCTGGAGCTGCGCCGGGTGCTGATGCGGGTGCGGCGGCGGCGCGGCACCAGCGCGCGTTTCATACCGTCCACGAAACCCTTGACCACTGCGCTGACGAGGGCTGCCGCAATGCCGCCACCGGCACCGCTGCCGGGGGTCGCGGCCGGCATGGCGAGCCTCTTGTTGCGACGGGTCATGGCAGCGAGCACCAGGACGGCGGCGAACGTCATGAGCGCTTCGAAAGTCGGCTCCTCCATGCCCGGTGGTGCGCCAATGCGGGCAGCCTCGCGCCGGGCGGCAGCCAGAGAGCCGTAAAGATAGGCGAGGATATCCTCTCCGTCCTTCGTCGCCGAGCGGCTGAGCAGGGTGCGCGGGTTGTCAAGATAGTCGTCGGCCTCGCTGTCATCGACCACATCGAGCAGGTATGCGCGCTCGTCGGGATCGTCGGCCTTTTCGGCGATGCGGCGGGCGATCTCGGGCACCAGCCGGTCGAGGGCGGATCGCGCCGTTTCCTGATCCACCCCGGCGGCGGCGGCGAGATGGGTGATGAGGTGGCCGCCCTGGGCGCTGGCGATGATATCGAGGATCTGCATGAATGCTCCCTTGTGCCTCAAACCTGGTGTTTCTTGATGCGGGCAGAAAGGCGGAAGGCGACGGCGGCGGCCGCAATGCCGAAAACGGTCGCGCCCGCCGCACTGCCGATCAGAATGCCGCGCGCTCCGTCGAGGGCGGCGCCCGCGTTGACGAACGGGACGGTACCCAGCGTCGCCCGGCCCCAGTTGGTCAAGGTGGCCCAGTGCGGCCGGTGCAGATTGTTGAAGGCGGCCTGGGCAACGAACTGCGTGCCGGTGAAGGCCCAGCTCACCGCGAGGAACGTGCAATAGAAGCTGACCAGCCCCACGGTCGCCCCCTTGGCATGGAAGACACCCGGTATCTGGTGGCGGAAGACGAACAGCACAAGCGAGGTGGCGAGCGTATAGAGCGCTGCGAACAGCATTGCATCGCGCAAGGCATGCCTGACACGATCCATCTGGCGAGCGCCGAAATTCTGCCCGATGATGGGCCCCACCGCCCCCGACAGCGAGAAGATGATGCCGAAGGCGACCGGTATCAGCCGGTTGATGATGGCGACCGCTGCCACCGCCTCGTCGCCGAACGGGGCGGTGGCGCGGGTCATGTAGGCGATGGCGAATGGGGTGGCGAGCTGGGTGAGGATGGCCGGTAGGGCGATCCCTGCCAGCGCGGGGATGTCGCCAAACATGGCCGCCGGCTGCCGCGGCACCAGCAGGCGTTGCACCCTGACGAGGCCGTTGAGACCGACGGCCAGGGCGGCGCAATTGGCGATCACCGTCGCCGTCGCGGCGCCGCGGATATTCATGTCGAAGCCGAAGATGAACACCGGATCGAGGCAGCCGTTGATAATGGCGGAGGTGAGGGTGACATACATGGCCCGGCGCGGATCGCCGATGGCGCGCAGGCAGAAAGAGCAAGCGATCGCCCCGGCCAGCAGCGGAAAGCCGAAGGCGACAATCACGACATAGCTGCGGGCATAAGCGAGCACCTCACCCGAGGCGCCGAGCAATGACAGGAACGACGTGGCGAATCCGCCGAAACCCGCCGCCACCACCGCCATCATAGCCATGGTCGTCACCACCGCCGTTGTAGCGTACTGGCGCGCCCGCTCCTCCTCGCCCGCCCCGATATGGCGCGCCACCAGCGCCGCCGCGGCGATGCCGAGGCCAAGGCTCACTGACATTGTGGTGAAGGCGGTGATGCCGGCAAAGCCTATCGCCGCGGTCACCGGCGTCTCGCCCAGAAGGCTCAGGAAATAGAGATCGGCGAAGTCGACCAGGAATATCGACATGAGGCCGACCGCTCCGGTCAGCGTCATGGTCACCACATGGCCCATGGTCGCTCCGGTGAGGAAGCGGGCATGGCGGCTATGCGGCGCGCCAGCATTCAAGCCGGCGCCGGGCTCATCATCCTTTGGCGTCCTCACACTGGCACACCGAGCCGCGCCAGTTCTGCGGCCAGCGCCTCGGGTCCGGTGAAGCGGATGCCAGTGAGACCGGCGCGGCTTGCGCCTTCGGCGTTGCTGGCCTTGTCGTCCACGAACACCGCCGCATCCGGTGCTGCGCCCAGTGTGCGGCACACATGCAGGTAGGCTTCAGGGTCGGGCTTGGCGACATGCATGTGGCAGGAAAAGAAGATCCTGTCGCCGAAGAGTTGCGGTACCTGTGGAAACAGTTCACCCAGCGTGTCGGCGAAAAGCGGCACGTTGTTGGTGAGCACCGCGACATCGCCGTCGGCGTCCAGCCGTTTGACCAGATCGAGCACCTGCGGATAAGGTGTCATGGAGGCCCGCCGCGCCTCGATCCACTGTTCGCGCGACAGCGCACAGTCGAGGCGGCGGGCGAATTCCGCCAGATAGCTCTCGCCGTCGGCGAACTTGCCCGCATCGGCGGAATCCTCGAACCCTGAGCCCCACAACCGGGCGCGGATGTCATCAGGGTCGAGACCCGTGATCCGCGACAGATATTTCAGGCGCGCCGGCAAATCGTAGCGGCACAGGACACCGTCGAGGTCGAAGATGAAGGTGGTGGGCCGCTCGCTCATGGGCGCTCATCATGTCGCGGTGCCGCCGACGGTGATGCGGTCGAGCCGCAGCGTCGGCTGACCGACGCCGACCGGCACGCCCTGGCCGTTCTTGCCGCAGGTGCCGATGCCGGTGTCGAGCTTCAGATCGTTGCCGACCATGCTGATGCGATTCAGATCGGTGGGGCCGTTGCCGATCAGCATGGCGCCCTTGAGCGGGGCGCCGATCTTGCCGTTCTCAATGCGGTAGGCCTCGGTGCATTGGAAGACGTATTTGCCCGAGGTGATGTCCACCTGGCCGCCGCCGAAATTCACCGCATAGATGCCGTTCTTCACCGAGGCGATGATCTCTTCAGGCTCGCGCTTGCCGGCCAGCATGTAGGTATTGGTCATGCGCGGCATGGGCGCGTGGTCGAACCCCTGGCGGCGGCCGTTGCCGGTGGGCTTCATGCCCATCAGGCGGGCGTTCTGGCGGTCCTGCATGTAACCGACGAGAATGCCGTTCTCGATCAGCGTGGTGCAGTTTGTGGGCGTGCCCTCGTCATCGATGTTCAGGCTGCCGCGCCGGCTCTCCATGGTGCCGTCATCGACCACCGTCACCTCCTCGGAGGCGATGCGCTTGCCCATCAGGCCGGAAAAGGCGCTGGTCTTCTTGCGGTTGAAATCGCCTTCCAGCCCGTGCCCGATCGCCTCGTGCAGGAGGATGCCCGGCCAGCCCGGCCCCAGCACCACGTCCATCTCGCCCGCCGGCGCCGGCACCGATTCGAGCAGCACGAGGCTCTGGCGCAGCGCCTCGCGTACCAGATCCTGCCACTTGTCGTCTTTCAGGAACTCGCCATAGCCCCTGCGCCCGCCGGCGCCGGCGGTGCCGGTTTCCTGGCGCTTGCCGTCGGAGGTCACGATGGAGACGTTGAGCCGGGTGAGCGGGCGGATGTCCTTCAGCGCTTGCCCGTCGGGGCGCAGGATCTCCACTGCCTGCCACTGGCCGCTGAGCGCGACCGAGACCTGCTTCACGCGCGCATCGAGCGATCGGGCGAAGCGGTCGGCCTTGGAGATCAGCGCCACCTTGTCGGCAAACGCCATCTCGGAGATGGGATTTTCGCTGCCGTAGAGATGGTGGTTGGTGGAAGCCGGCGGCTCGCCGGCAATGCCGCCGCCTGCTGCCGCGATGGTCCTCACCGTGGCCGCGGCCCGTTCGAGCGCCGCCTCGCTCAGTTCGCTGGCGTGGGTATAGGCCACCACATCGCCGCTGACGGCCCTGAGGCCGAAGCCGGCATTCTCGTCATAGCTCGCCTGCTTCAGGCGCCCGTCGTCGAACACCAGTGCTTCGGAAAAGCGCTTTTCGATGAACAGTTCGCCGTCGTCGCTGCCGGCAAGCGCATCGGTAGTGATTCGGCGGGCGGCGTCGCGGTCGAGCTCGTCGCTGCTCTCGGCAGTGTCTCGCGCAGGCGAGGGCTTGGGGGCCATGGCAAGGAACCTCTTCGGCTAGGGGTTGCTGACAGTACACGCGCTCCGGCCGTGAAATTCAATGGCGCCGCCTCACGGGCCTTGCGCTAGTCGTACTTGTCCAGGCTGTCGTAGGCGGCGGTGAAGCCTTTGAGGGAAACGTTGAGCGGCACGCTCACGCCCGGCGCTTCATAGATGATGAAATTTGCCATTGAGCCCATTTGCAGCTTCTTCAGCGTCGTCGACAGGATTTCCGAATTGGCCAGGCAGAACTGCGGCACGCAGCGGACATAGGGCAGGCGCCCGGCAGCCTTGCCGTCGATTTCCACCGCGATGCCGAGCGGCAGAAACACGCCCACGGGCGTGACCACCTGGATCGTCGATATGGTCGTCTTGTCGGCCTTCTTCTGCTTGCGCAGCATCACGTTCAGGTTGATGCGCTTGCTCTTTTCGTCATGGACGGTGATCGACATGCCGCACGCCCTCTTCGGGCCGCCTTGCTTGATCACCGCCTCGCTCGCATCCTGGCATGCGACCTTCCAGTCGCCGAAGACCCCCATCACTTGCGGCTTGGGCTGGCTGGGGGGCTGCGGCTGCGGCTGCGACTGCGGTGGGTTGTGTATCCGGGGTCCGAAATTCTTCAATATCGGATTGTATGGGTTGTCGACCTGGGCCTGCACCGGGCCGAAGCCGGCGATGAGGGCGGCAATGCCCGCGCCGGCAAGCGCCAGGAGGCGAAGTCTCGAATGGGCGATGGTCAATGGATGCTCCTCAACATTTCGCATTGGACAGCCGCGGCTTCGCGCCCGGCCCCTGCAGCCTGCGCCGCACGCCGTTGCTTATCGGCGGTGCCCGCGTCGCTCACAAAGCGGTCGGTCATCCGTCTAGCGGCACGCTTCGGTTCCGTCAATGCGTCGACGGGTATCGCCCTTTCAGCGCTGGCAACACCGCCGTCGGGCGACCTTACCCATTGATTTCTTCCGATTGAGGCGGAATTTGGTATCATGGTAGTACTCAGCAGCAGCCCATCGGGCGCGCCCGGTGCAGGTTCGGAGCAGCGCGAGATTTTGCCGCGCAATCTTTCATTGCAGCCGCGTCTGTAATGTGGTTCACAGTCTGCTGCAGCGGTCCGATTGCGCAAAGGGGGCGGACCGCGCGTTGCTTAAATGGGCCCCGGTTTCGGGTAAGCGGCGCGGAAAAGACCCCTGCGACGGAATGACGGGGTGCCTTCGACACGTGAAGGGTGGGAGGGGGCACGCTCTTGATGGAGAGAGGCTAACGCATGCGTTTCCCTAAGTTGACGGCTGGCCTGGCGGTCCTCGCGGCCACCATGACAGCGACGCAATCGGCTTTTGCCGGAGCTCAGGGCGAGGCCGTGCCCTGGCAGATGGGGCTTCAGAACGCGGCCACGCCGCTGATGCAGGACATCCGCAGTTTTCACAGCCTGCTGCTCGTCATCACGTCTGCCGTGGCCCTGTTCGTTCTCGGCCTTCTCGTCGTCGTGATGGTGCGTTTCAACGCAAAATCCAACCCGGTGCCGTCCAAGACCACCCACAACACCATGGTCGAAGTGGTCTGGACAGTGGTTCCGATTCTCATCCTCATCATCATTGCCATCCCCTCGTTCCGGCTGCTTTATCTCGAGCGCGACATTCCGCCCGCCGACATGACCATCAAGGCGATCGGCAACCAGTGGTACTGGTCCTACGAATATCCCGACAATGGCGGCATCAGCTTCGATTCGTTCATGAAGGCCGACAAGGATCTCAAGCCCGGCGACCAGCGCCTGTTGACGGTGGACAGCCCCGTGGTGGCGCCGATCGGCAAGATCGTGCGCGTCATTGTCACCTCCAACGATGTGATCCATTCCTGGACGGTGCCCTCCTTCGGCGTCAAGATCGACGCCATTCCCGGCCGCCTCAACGAGGTCTGGTTCAAGGCGGAGAAGGAAGGCATCTTCTACGGCGAGTGCTCGGAGCTGTGCGGCAAGGACCATGCATTCATGCCGATTGAGGTCCACGTGGTCTCCGATGCCGATTTCAAGGTTTGGGCCGCAAAGGCCAAGTCGGCCGGCGTCGGCCAGGCCAACAAGATGCTGGCCCGCATAGAATCGGCCGGCGCCAAGCTGGCATCGGCGGACCAGCCGGTGAAATGACGGGGAAACAGCGCGCCGCCGGTGAGGCGGAGCGCCGGTCTCTCAAGAGCATTGTGCAACGAGGAAAGTCAGAATATGGCATACGCAGCAGCCCACGACGCCCACGCTGATCACCCGACCGGCTGGCGCCGTTACGTCTACTCGACCAACCACAAGGACATCGGCACGATGTACCTGTGGTTTGCCATCTTCTCCGGGCTGGTCGGCGGCGTTCTGTCACTGTTGATGCGTATGGAACTGGCCGAGCCGGGCATCCAGTATTTCACCGGGCTTGCCCAGTTCATCTACAGTGTCGACCCCGGCAGCGCCGTCGATGCGGGCAAGGAGCTCTACAACGTCTTCATCACCGCCCACGGTCTGATCATGATCTTCTTCATGGTCATGCCGGCGATGATCGGCGGTTTCGGCAACTGGTTCGTGCCGCTGATGATCGGGGCGCCCGACATGGCGTTCCCGCGCATGAACAACATCTCGTTCTGGCTGTTGCCGCCGGCGCTGTTGCTGCTGGTCATCTCCAT
>Ga0307436_1000915_pt1 | contig 13575 bp, 11 predicted proteins | sample SalMarWE160440MG_FD_202513 | JGI IMG/M metagenome (GOLD analysis project Ga0307436, IMG submission 202513) | Salt marsh sediment microbial communities from the Plum Island Ecosystem LTER, Massachusetts, United States - WE1604-40 | ecosystem: Environmental > Aquatic > Marine > Intertidal zone >...
TTCTCGCTGCTCGACCATTCGCCCTCGATCCAGCCCTTGAGCTCGAGGCGCCGCAATGCCGGATAGAGCGAGCCCTGATTGACTTCGAGCAGGCCACGAGAAGTCTGCTGAATTCGCTGGCTTATCCCCCACCCATGCATAGGCTCGAGTGCCAAGGTCTTGAGGATCAGGAGCTCGAGGGTTCCGCGCAGCACCTCGGAGGAGGATTGGATCGGTGCTCGTCTCTTCACTGTCCGGGTGTCTTCCTCTTGTAGAAGTTCTACAAAGGATAGGCGCACTCCTGTCGAAAGTCAACAAGAGAGAGCCTAGTAGGTCTCGACAGACGCTCGACCGTCGGTCTCAGGCCGGGCGTCGGCGCCGCGCGAGGCTTGAAGAGTCGAGGCGCGCTGGGAGCCTGGCCTTACTTCTTCAGTCCCGCGACCAGATCAGCGATCTCTTCGCGCGTGAACTTGTTCAGCTGAATGACCCTTGCTTCCTCTCGAAACTCTGGATGAATCATCATCCGCGCCTCGTTGCGGTTGTCCAGCTCGGCGATCAGCCAGCAGGAGTGGACGCCGTCCAGGCATCCCCAGTCCGCGTTGGTGAAGAGGTGGGAACCATAGTCCTCGATCGCGTGCAACGCACGCACGCACGCCGCGTGCTCGGCGTCATGACTGACTTCAATGAGATAGCGGGGCATCGCTCGCTCCCTTCTTGCTGCTGTTGAGACGCGGCTCCGGGCCGCATCCCCTCATCCCCCACTGAGTTCACTGTATGGGAGGCCACATCATACGCGATCAGGCTGGGAGCGAGGCACCCCCGTCCCCCTCCCCGAGGGGCGAGGAGCGAGGGGTGAGGGACATCCAACTTGTAGTCACCAGTTGCCAGTCGCCAGTCACCAGTCACCGGTCACCAGTCGCCGGTCACCAGTCACTGGTCACCAGTCACCGGTCGCCCGTCTCCAGTCACAGGTCACCAGAAAGAGTGCGAGAGGGAAGACGCAATAGGCACTGCCCCTCTGGTCCTCGCTTCTCCTATCCCGCTTCTACCTGACCCCTTCGCCCTTTGCCATTCGCCCCTCGCTCCTCGCTCCTCGCTCCCCGCTCCTACCAAACCACACACTGATTCTTCGGCACCATCGTGTCCCCGGCCTTGCAGTCGAAGGCCTTGGCGAAGTCCGGGTTGTCCGAGATCGCGCCGATGACGCGGAACTTCGGCGGCGAATGCGGATCCACGCTGACGCGAACTCGTTCGACCTGCGGAGTGGCGAGCGAGCACCAGACCTGGCCGAACGCCACGTAGAAGAGCTGATCATTGGTCAGTTTCGGCGTCGCCTGGCTCGGGTTGTGACGCGCCGACCAGCTCTCATAGGCGGCATGGGCCTCTTTCAGGCCACCGATGTCGGCGATGTTCTCGCCGGCGGTGAGCTTCCCGTTGAGATGCACGCCGGGCTGGATCTCGTAGGCCGAATACTGATCGCGCACGCACTGCGCCCGCTGCTCGAATTTCTTGGCGACCGCCGGCTCCCACCACTGGCGCAGCCGACCCTCGGCATCGAACTTCCGGCCCTGATCGTCGAAGCCATGCGTCAGCTCGTGGCCGACCACCGCGCCGATCCCGCCGTAGTTCATCGCCGCCGGAAAGTCCTTGTTGAAGAACGGCGGCTGCAAGATGCCGGCCGGGAAGACGATCTCGTTCTGCACCGGGTTGTTGTAAGCGTTGACCATCTGCGGGGTCATGAACCACTCGCTGCGATCGACCGGATTGCCGACCTTGCGCAGCTCGCGGGCGGTTTCGAACTCCGCGCCGGCCACGATGTTGGCCAAGAAGTCGTCGCGCCGGACCTCCAGGGTCGAATAGTCACGCCACTTGTCCGGATAGCCGACCTTGTTGCCCAGCGCCTCGACCTTCTCCTTGGCGCGCGCCCGCGTCGTGTCGTCCATCCAATCCAGGTTGGGCAGATTCGCTTCGAAGGCGTTCTCGATGTCTCGAATCATCTCCTCCGCCGTCGCCTTGCTCTCGCCGGCAAAGCGTTTCTCGACATAGAGCTTGCCGAGCGCCTCGCCCATGGCGCGGCTGGTGAAGTTGACGCAGCGCTTCCACCGCGGCCGCATTTCGTCTTGACCCTGCAGCGTTTTGCCATAGAACGCGAAGTTCGCGTCGACGAAGGGTTTGGAAAGCACCGGGGCGGCGTTGTTCACTACTTCCCAGCGCAGGTACTCGCGCAAGACGGCCGGATCGGTGGAGCCCACGATTTTCTGCAATCCCGTGAAGAACTCGGGCGTCTCCACGTTGATCGCCTCCATTCCGGACGCCCCGAGAGCGGCGTACATGGCGGGCCAGGGAAGATCCGGCGTCAGCTCCTGCAAGCCCTTCGCGTCGAGGCGGTGATACACCTTGTCCGGGTCGCGCAGGTCCGCCCGTTCGCGCGACACCTTGGCCAGCTCGGTCTCGAACTTCACGATCTGTTCCGCGTGGGTCGCGGCGTCCGCGTCGCTTTCGCCCAGGAGCCCGAGCATGGTCGCCACGTGATCCTGATACTTGCTGAGAATCTCCTTCTTCTTGGCGTCATCGCTCACGTAATAGCTGCGGTCCGGCAGGCCGAGACCGCCCTGGCTGAACTGGGCGATATCGAGTCCCGGATCCTTGAAGTCGGCGTCGACGCCGATCCGCATCAAGGGATTGGCTCCGACGCGCTGGAGCTCGCCGGCGACGGTGAACAGGCCGTCGACATTCTGCACCCCGTCGATCATGTCCAGCCAGGCTTGAAGCGGCTTGGCTCCGGCCTTCTCGATCGCGTCCTCATCCATGCACGAGGCGTAGAAGTCGCCGATCTTGGCGCGTTCAGTGCCGGCCGGGCCGGGATTGGCGGCGGCATCCTCCAGCAGCTGGCGGATCATCTTCTCGTTGTCCTCGTTGATGGTGGAGAAGCTGCGCACCCAGATCGGATGGTCCGCCGGGCGCTTGGTATGCGCCAGCCAGCCGCCACAGGCGTATTGATAGAAGTTCTGGCAGGGATCGGCCGTCGGATCCATGTCGTTCAGCAATGCGTCCAGGCCGCTCGGCGCGCTCTCGCTCATGGCGGCCGACGCTTCAGAGGAGTCCTGTCCGGTCACGGTGCCGGCATGCAGAGGAGGCGCTGTCAGGACCAGAAGGAGCGCCCCACACGTGATGGTGAAAGATCGTGCGGTCATTGTTTCTCCTCAACCCTCGTTGATGATTCTCGGCCGCCTACGCGGCGAGATCGGATACCCAAATCTACTACGTCCCGAGGCGCACACTGTTCACGCCTCGAGCGGGATGCGGCTCGCGGCCACGGTGGCAAAGAGATCGTCCTGCTCGCCGCGCCGATGCCGCAGCAGCGCGGCATACGCGATCATGGCGGCATTGTCGCCGGACAGACCGAGCGGCACCAGGCGCAGCGGCACGCCGCGTTCGGTACACCAGGAGGTCAGCTCGCGACGCAGGATGCGGTTGGCCGCCACGCCCCCGGAGACTGCGAGCAGCTTGATCGGCGCCGCCTCGTGCACCCGCCGCAGGCGGTCGAGAATCTGCGCCACGGCCGCATGGCGAAAGCTCGCGAGAACATCGAGCAACGGCTCCGCCGGCTCGCCTTCCAGATCGATCCGCGCCGGCGTGCCGGCGGCCTCGATCCGCTCCAGGGAGCGCAGCACCTCCGTCTTGAGGCCGGAATAAGAAAAGTCCAGACTCCCGTCTCCCATCTTCGGGACGGCGAAGTCGAAGGCCCGCGGATCGCCCCTTTCCGCCAGCTCGTCGACCTTCGGTCCTTGTGGATACGGCAAGCCGAGGCGCTTGCCGATCTTGTCGAAGACCTCCCCCATCGCGTCATCACGTGTCTCCGCCAGGGTGGCGACGTTTCCGTCCCGGACCTCAAACAGGTTGGTGTGACCACCCGACACGACCAGGCCGAGGAACTCGGCCGGGATCTCCTCCGCCGGCGCGTCATCGAGCCGCAGGAAGGGCGAGAATAAATGGCCTTCGAGGTGATGGACCCCGAAGAACGGCCGCTGATTGGCGAACGCGAACGCCTTGCCGAGCGACAGGCCGACCAGCAGACAGCCCACCAGACCGGGACCCCGCGTCGCCGCGATCAAATCCATCTGCGCAAGCGAGGCGCCGGCCTTGTGCAACGCCTCCTCAGAAACCGCCGGCCAGTTCTTCAGATGCTCCCGGGACGCGATCTCCGGCACTACCCCGCCGTACGGCCGGTGCGCCGCCAACTGACTGGAAACCACGCTCGCCAGCACCCTGCCCTCACCGTCGAGCACCGCGCAGCCGGTGTCGTCGCAGGAGGTCTCGATGCCGAGGACGAGAGGGGAGACGGGATCCACCCCAGGATTGTATGCGCTCGGCCGGAAGAGGGGGCCAGGGCCGGTCACCAGTCACCGGTCTCCAGGTTCCAGGCGGAAGCGAGAAGCAAGAGGCGAGTGGGAAGGGAGGAGCCATTCTGGATCTCGCCTCTCGCTTCTCGCCTCTCGATTCTCGCCTCTCGATTCTCGCTTCTCGATTCTCGCTTCTCGCTTCTCGATTCTCGCACCCGGGTGGGTGGGGGACCTGGCAGCTGGAGGCTGGTGACTGGTAGCTGGGGCCGGAGGCCCTTGGACCCGCTACAATTGCGCCTTCGACCATGCCGACTCGCTTCGCCATCAATGGATTGGGCCGCATAGGGCGCGCTTTGCTACGCATCGCGCGAGAGCGGGAGGCACTGGAGCTGGTGGCGATCAATGATCTGGGCGGTGCCGCCGAGCTGGCGCCGCTCATCCGGCGCGACTCCCTGCACGGACCCTTCGCCGGCACGGTGCACGCAGACGACGGCGACCTGGTGCTCGACGGCACCCGGATCCCGCTCGAGCAAGCCGATACCACCGACAAGATCACCTGGAGCGGGACGGCGCCAGACATCGTCATCGACGCCACCGGCCACTGCAAGACCCGCGATCGCGCCGCGGCGCACCTGCAGCACGGCGTGCAGCGGGTTCTGGTCTCCGCCAACGCCTCGGGAATGGATTTGACCATCTGCATGGGGGTGAACCACAAAGAGTACGACTCGGAGACACATCGCTTACTGTCCGGCGCTTCCTGCACGACCAACTGCCTGGTTCCCGTGTTGCACGTGCTCGACCGTGGTTTCGGCGTCGAGCGAGCCCTGTTCAATACCGTTCACAGCTATAACAACGATCAGCGGCTGCTCTCCTACCCGCATCCCGATCCGCGACGGGCGCGCTCCGCCACCCTCAACATGATCCCGACGACCACCAGCGCGGTCGCCGCGGCCATCCGAATCCTGCCGCAGTTCGAGGGTCGACTGGAGGGTTTCGCTGTGCGCGTGCCAACCCCGAACGTCTCGCTGCTCGACCTGGTCGTGGAGCTCCGCTCCCGCCCGGACGTTGCGGCGCTCAACGCCGAGCTCACGCGCGCCGCGGCCGAAGAGATGAGCGGTATCCTCAAAGTCACGAAGGAACCGATCGTCTCCTGGGATTTGATGAGCGAGCCAGCGTCCGCCGTCGTCGATCTGCCGCTCACCCAGCGGGTCGACGGCCGCCTGTATCGGGTCGTCGCCTGGTATGACAATGAATGGGGGCACGCCAGCAGACTGGCGGATCTGCTCGAGTGGATTCACGCCTGACCTGACTGACGCCGATCGAACACTATGACGGATCCCTTGTACAAACTCGAAGATCTTCGGCTTGCCGAGATGGAGGGGGTCGCCACCTTCGTTCGAGTCGATTTCAACGTGCCGCTGGCCGACGGCGCGGTGGCGGACGACAGCCGACTGCGGGCGGCGCTGCCGACCCTGAATGAGCTCAGCGCGGCCGGCGCCCGCCTGGTCCTGGCATCTCATTGCGGGCGCCCCAAGGGATTGCCCGATCCCAGCTTCTCGCTCCGTCCCGTCGCCGCCGCGCTCGAGCCCCTGTTCGGCAATGCCGTCGCCTTCGCCGAGGACTGCATCGGTCCCCCGGCCCGCGCCGCGATCGAGGCGCTGGAGCCGGGTGGCGCGGTGCTGCTGGAGAACCTTCGATTTCACGCGGGCGAGAAGACGAACGACCCGGACTTCGGCGCCCGCCTCGCGTCATTGGCGGAGGCCTACGTCGACGATGCCTTCGGCAGCGCGCACCGCGCCCATGCCTCCGTCGTCTACGTTCCGTCCCGGTTGGAACGCCGGGCCGCTGGACGTCTGATGGTGCGCGAGGTCGAGGCGCTGAGCCGGCTGCTCGGCAGCGTCGAAGAACCCTTCGCCCTGGTCCTGGGCGGCGCCAAGATCGAAGGCAAACTCGACACCCTGGAGAACCTTCTGCCGCGAATAGACCTGCTGCTGCTCGGCGGCGGCATGGCGAATACATTCCTGGCGGCGCAGGGAGCCGATCTGGCCGACTCGCTGGTCGAAGCCGATCGGATCGATATGGCCAGGGACGTTCTGCAACGCGCCGCAGCGACCGGTGTTCGCGTCCTGCTGCCGACCGATCTGGTCGTGACCGACGACCTGGATGCGCCGTCACGCGTCGAGACGGTCGCCGCCGACGGCGTTCCCGCGGCTCTGAAGGCGGTGGACATCGGCGAGGCCAGCCGTCAAGCTTTCACGCAGGCGCTTGGGGAGGCGAAGACGATCTTCTGGAACGGCCCGATGGGCGTCTTCGAAACGCCCCCTTTCGACGCCGGAACGACGGCCGTCGCCGTGGCGCTCGCCGGATGCGACGCCTACACGGTCGTCGGAGGCGGCGAGACGGTCGCGGCGGTGCATCGGGCCGGTGTCGCCGAACGCATCGACCACGTCTCCACCGGAGGCGGCGCCGCGCTGGAGCTTCTCGCCGGCCGCACCCTGCCCGGCGTAGCCGCCCTCGAGAGGCCGGAATGAGCGCGCGGCGCCCGCTGGTCGGCGGCAACTGGAAGATGCACAAGGTGCAGGAGGAGGCCCGCGCGTTCTGCCGGGAATTGCTCGCTCACCTCGGCGCGGCGGCAGCCGACGTCGTTCTCTTTCCCTCGCCGACTCTGTTGCCCGCCGTCGCGCTGACGCTGGCCGACGGGCCGATCTCCTGGGGCGGCCAGGACATCCACCCGGAGGACGAAGGCGCCTTCACCGGCGACGTCTCGGGTCGCCAGCTCGTGGACGTCGGTTGTGCTTGGGCGCTGTGCGGACATAGCGAGCGCCGTCGGGACCACGGCGAGACGGACCAGCTAGTGGCGCGCAAGGCTCAGGCGGCGCGGCGTCATGGCCTGTTGCCACTGATCTGCATCGGCGAGAGCGCGGAGGCCCGCCGCCATGGACGGACGTTCGACGTGTTGAGCGGCCAGATCGACGCGCTCAGCGCCGACCCACCCGATCACTTCGAGCTCGCCTATGAGCCGGTGTGGGCAATCGGCACCGGCGACACCGCCACGCCTGAACTGGCTCAGGAAGCGCATGGTTTCATACGCCGCCAGCTGGCGACCAGCTTCGGGCCCGACGTCGCCAACTCGACTCGCATCCTCTATGGCGGATCGGTCAAGCCCGCAAACGCGGCGGAGCTCATTGCACAGCTCGACGTGGACGGCTTCCTGGTCGGCGGCGCCAGCTTGGACGTGACCCAATTCCTCGCTATCATCGACGCTTGCGCCCGCTGACCGGGCGTCAGGCGAATCGACTCACGACAAGGAACTCGCAACCGTGATCTATTTTCTCTACACCATCCATGTGCTGATCTGCCTCTTCCTCATCCTGGTCGTGCTCCTGCAGCAGGGCAAAGGCGCAGATCTCTCGGTATTCGGCGGCGGAGCCACACAGGCGGCATTCGGCCCTCGAGGCAGCGCCTCGCTGCTTCACAAGCTGACCGTCGGGGCGTTCGTGGCGTTCATCGTCACGACCATCGCCATCGGCCTGATGAGCACGCACCATGAAGCGTCCTCGGTCATGAAGGGGGTCGCCACGGGACAGAGCACTCCGAGCTCCGCCCCGGCAAAGGGGACGCAGCCCCCGGCCACGACAGACGAGTCGAACGGCGCCGCCACGACGCCACCGGCGACTGACCAGGGGGCTGCCGAGCAGCCGAGTTCGACGCCGCCGAGCAACGGGGACAACGGCACTGCGCCACCCGCGGACGGCACGCACTGAACCGCGTCGGAAGCGGGCCGACTCTTGTAGAATGACCACCACGCCGAAGTGGCGGAATTGGTAGACGCGCACGGTTGAGGGCCGTGTGGAGGTGACTCCGTGCCGGTTCGAGTCCGGCCTTCGGCACCAGTCGTTCTTCCTCGCATCAGAAGTTCACCAGACAGTCGAGGTATGCCTGGGTTGTTGCCCTTGGCCACCAGCCACCAGCTGCCAGCTGCCGGTTCCCCCGCCCACCCCGGGACACGGGAGGCGAGGGGAGAGACCGGACCAAACTCTTGTGCCATCCAGTGGTCCGCTCCCTAGGCAAGAGCGCTCTCGCGATGAGCGAGAGCGCCATGAGCAACTGGCCACTTCGATTCGCCTGAGGCGAAGCGAAGTGCTGCCCACTGGCGGCTGGAAGCTGGCAGCTGGCGACTGGTAGCTGGTCGCTCCCTGTAGAGTGACCGCCATGCAGCTCCACCTGTTCCCTCTTGGCACCAACGGGTTCTTCCCCAGCTTCGGTCGTCAGACCATGGGTTTCCTGCTGCGATGGGAAGACGAGGCTTTGTTGCTGGATGCCGGCAGCGGACTGGGGCGCCTGATGGAGCCCGGGCCCCGGGCGGCGCTCGACTCGGCCGAGCGACTGACCGTCGTCCTGACCCACTACCACCTGGACCATGTGATCGGACTCCCGAGCCTGTCTGCCTCCTGGAAGCGAGGGTCGATTACCCTTTACGCACCGGCGCCGCCGCTGGTGGACGGCCAACCGGAGACGGCGATGGATCACCTCTTCGGCCGCCCGTTGTTTCCCCATTCGCTGCGCGAACTGCAGGTACGGGTCGAGCTGACGCCCTACACCAACGAGACCCTGACGGTTGGCGGCTTGACGATTCGAACCCGGCGCCAGACCCATCCGGGCGGCTCGGTCGGTCTGCGCGTCGGTGAGCATCTCGCTTACTGCACCGACACGGTCGCCGATCCCGAAACGGCGGATCTGGCCCGCGGCGTCGACCTCCTGATGCACGAGGTCTGGCTGACCGACGATGAGGCGGCGGCGACCGATCCCGGCCCGGCAGGCCACTCCTACGCGCACCAGGTGGCCCGCATCGCCGAGCAGGCCGGGACCAAGCGCCTCGCCCCCGTGCACCACCACCCAAAGCGCGACGCCGCCGGATTGCAGAGCATCGTTCACGACCTCCACTCCGACGGCCCCACTCCAGTCGTGCTGTTAGAGGAAGGATCGAGCTACGAAGTGAGTTGAGCCGGGCCGGGGAGCAAGGGCTTGAGGGTTGAGGCTCGAGTCTTTCCTCCCACCCCGGCCGGCACGGAGACCGGCCCTAACGGCCGGCACGGAGACCGGCCGCTTCAGTAGTCGTGGGTGGGTGCCGTCCCCTCTGATTGAAGCGGCCGCCGTCTCTGGCGGCCGGGGAGGGCGAGGCATCATCCCGCCGGTCTTGCCGGCGGGACGATCTCCTGCCAATCCCCGCTCGACAGCTCGCGGGCCGCGAATTCGTAGACGACGACCTTCACATGATCCAGCCGGCGGGGATCGGTGCGCAGCTGGCGTGCCAGCTCTTCCCGTGTCGCGTAGGCGCCACCGGCGTTGCGGGCGATCCGGTCCACGGGGCGCTGCAGGTGGTACGCCAGGCGCTCGGCCAGACCGGCGCCGCTTCCCCAGCCGAGGCCGGGGTCCGAATAGATGTTGCTGAAGCTGTCGCCCAGCAGGAGAACCTCGGCGTGTGGATCGGGCTGCCAGTAGCCGCCGTCCGGCAGCACGACCGGCCGCGCGATCACCGATTGTCGGGGGAAGAGCTCCGAGCCCTCGGGTAGCTTCAACATGACCGCGATGTCGCCTCGGCCGCTCACCTGAACGCGCCGCTGCGCGAAGCCCCCGAGAGCGGGCAACCTGAAGCTCACGCCATCCTGCAGCCGCTCGGCGATCGTCTCGGCAGCGATCTCGACTCCCGCCGGCGTCCAGTGAGTGTCGCTCGCCAGGTACAAGGGTTCGCCAAGCTCGCGTTGCCGTACCGCAATCGGGCCGGCCAGGTCCACCAGTGCGATGCCCGCGGCATCGACCCGTCGCCGGAATTCCGTCCACGATGGATTGTGTAATGGGCCCTCGTTTCCTGAGTAGCGACGAGAGAAGTGCTGCGGTTCGAGCATCGGCTTGACCGGCGCCGGGGCGAGCACGAGCACGATGCCCCGCCTGGCGAGGTCGTCATGGAAACGCAACAAAGCCGGGATCGGGTCCGGATGCGATGGAGACTCGGTCGCCTCGCCGCCGCGTCGCCGGGCGTCGAGGATGCGCGGCCGAAGGAATCCCTTGCCGGTGACGTGATCGATGTCCGGTCGGTAGAAGAGCCAGCCGTCGCGCCCGACGTATGCCTGCTCATTGCCCAATCCGAGGCTCCGGGTGAGCCCCTCCTGGACCGGGGGCAAGAGCCGTTCCCGTAGCAAGGAGGAGGCCTCCAGCTCGTCCTCGAACGAGTCCATGGCCGTCAGCAGGGCTCGATTGGCTGCGAAGAAGCCCTGCTGTCGCCACGCCGACCGCGCCGCGCCGAACCCGTTCCCCAGCCTGGCCCACACCGTCCGCCCGGCATGGCCGGAGAACAGGTCTAGCGCCGGCGGCAGAGCGATGGTCGCCAGCAGCAGCACGCCGAGCACCCACGCCGCGGTGGGGGAGATCGCGGTGTGCCCGATTTCTTCGGGTGCGAATTCGTGTCGCCGGGTGGGATCGCGGTAAGGCATCAGAAGATGAAGTAGATGAATGGGTTGTAAGCCTGCGTGGTGAGGGCTGCCAGGGCGCTCCAAAGCAGGACCAGCACGATCAGAAGCTTCCAGGCCGGTAGGTTGCGAGTCCACTCCCAGGTCTGCGGCGCCAGCCAGGTCACCCCGGCAGCGACTGCGAAGGTGAGCAGGTAGTACGGCTGGCCGATCAGGCCGCCGATCAATCCGGCGCCCTCCTGCACCTTGCCGACTCCCACCATCTGGCCGAGATAGCGGAGGGCGGCACCCAGGTCGTCGGCGCGGAAGAAAACCCAGGACACGAGTACCAGCAGGAAGGTGAATCCGATGCGCAGCGGCCGGGTCAGCATGGGTAAGAGGCTCGCCTTGCCGCGCAGACGTTCCAGCGCCAGGAGTGCGCCGTGAAAACCACCCCAGACGACGAACTTCCACGCGGCCCCGTGCCACAGGCCGCCGAGCAACATCACCAGCATCAGGTTGACGTAAGTGCGCCGAGCCCCCTTTCGATTGCCGCCCAACGGGATGTAGAGATAGTCCCGCAGCCAGGTAGAGAGCGAGATGTGCCAGCGGCGCCAGAAGTCGGTAATCGAGGTGGCTTTGTAGGGCGAGTCGAAATTCTTCGGGAAGGTGAATCCGAGCATCAGCCCGAGGCCAATCGCCATGTCGGTGTAGCCGGAGAAGTCGAAATAGATCTGGAAGGCGTAGGCCGTCGCGCCGTACCAGGCGTCCAGCGGCAGGACCGAGCCGGCGTTGAACGCCGCGTCGGCGATCTTGCCGCACGGATTGGCCAGCAAAACCTTTTTGGCCATGCCCAGCGCCACGAACGCAGCGCCCCGCGCGAATTTCTCCCAACTGTGAGTCCTCGACCTGAGCTGATCGGCGATCTCGTTGAAGCGGATGATCGGACCCGCCACCAGTTGCGGGAACATCGATACGTAGCATGCGAAGTCGATGAAATTCGACAGAGCCGCGGTGCGGCCTCGATAGACATCGATCGAGTAGCTCATCGACTGGAAGGTGTAAAAGCTGATGCCGAGCGGCAAGGCCACACGCAACACGGTGTCCAATCTGAGATCGGTCAGTCCCGCGGCGGCGATCAGCGCGTTCCACGAGTCCACGCCGAAGTTGAAGTACTTGAAGAATCCGAGCAGGGACAGGTTCGAGACCACCGAGATGGTCACCGCCACCTTCTGCGCGCGACTGCGCCGTCCGCCGACTTCGAGCGCTTCGATCGCGCCACTGCCTCGGCGGCCGAGGCGCCCGGCGAGAGCGAGCCCGCAGGCGTAGTCGATGGCCGTGGAGGTGGCCATCAGAATGACGAACGCCGGGTTCGCCCAACCGTAGAAGAGATACGAGAGGGCCGTCAGTCCGAGATGACGGGCACGCCGGGGCAGCAGGTAGTAGACCGCCAGCGCCAGCGGCAGGAAGTAATAGACGAAGAGGTGGGAACTGAAAACCATGCGATCCGGTCAGGCCGCTCAGGCTACCCCGCCGGTCGCATCACCAGCGGTCAGTCAGGCTTGCGGCGCCTGGCCTTCTCGATCACCACCGGTTCGACCGGAACGTCTCCGAACATTCCGACGTTGTGGGTCTGAACCCCTGAAATCGCGTCGACCACGTCCATCCCCTCAACGACCCGGCCGAACACGGCGTAGCCGAAGCCCTGGGCCGTGTCGTTGACGTGGTTCAGCGAATTGTTGTCGACGGAGTTGATGAAGAATTGCGCCGTGGCGCTGTTCGGGTCGGCGGTCCGCGCCATCGCGACCGTCCCGCGCTCGTTGGCCAAACCATTGCCGGCCTCGTTGACGATCGGAGCGCCGGTGGAAAGCTTGTTCAGACTCTTGTCGAAGCCCCCACCCTGAATCATGAAGCCCTTGATCACCCGATGAAAGATCGTCCCATCGTAGTGACCCTCGTCGACGTACTTGAGGAAATTCTCGACCGTCTTCGGCGCCTTGTCCGGGTAGAGCTCGAGGACAATCGTTCCCTTGTTCGTGACGAGTTCCACTTGCGGGCCTCCTTGGGATGGGTTCGATGCGGCAAAGGCCGGCGTCAGGGCCAGGGTCGCGACAAGGGCGAGGGTGAAGAGCTTCATGGCGGTGCATTCAAGCCACGCGGAGGTTAGCATACGGCGCATCCCACAATGCCCTCGTCTCCCGTCATCCGACCATGACACTTCCACCGCCCCTCGGCGTCGTTCTGGCCGGCGGTGGATCGAGCCGGATGGGTTTCGACAAGGCGACCCTGGCACTCACCGGAGAGCGTCTGGTCGACCGCGCCGGCCGCCGTCTCGCCGCTGCGGGTTTGGACTTCGTCATCGCCGACGGCGGCCGGCAGCTGATCGACGATGCGCCGAGCGTGATGGATGGAGAGGGCCTGGGCCCCATCGCCGGCCTTCTCGGCGCCGCGGCCGAGTATCCGGATCGGACCCTAGTCGCCCTCGCCTGCGACATGCCGCACGTGCCGCGGGAGCTGATCGCGGCGCTTGCCGTCTGGCGTCGAGAGGCCGACTGGGTCGTTCCCCGCACTCCGCGAGGCCTGCAACCACTGTGCGCGCGCTATGGGTTGCGGGCGCTGGCCCTGCTGGCCCGCCGGGCGCGGCGCGGCGACTACGCCCTGCACGGTCTGGCCGATGAGTTGACCCTGATCATCGACTACGTTGAGCCCGAAGTCGTCGCGCGCTTCGGTCCGCCGGATCGCATCTTTCGCAACCTGAATCGTCCGGAAGATCTCGAGAATGACGCCGAGACCCTGACCGAGGCTTG
>Ga0307436_1000916_pt1 | contig 13541 bp, 7 predicted proteins | sample SalMarWE160440MG_FD_202513 | JGI IMG/M metagenome (GOLD analysis project Ga0307436, IMG submission 202513) | Salt marsh sediment microbial communities from the Plum Island Ecosystem LTER, Massachusetts, United States - WE1604-40 | ecosystem: Environmental > Aquatic > Marine > Intertidal zone >...
TTCAAGGGTGTGGAGCTGACGGTGACCAAGCGGCCGACGAAGAACTTCCAGTTCATCTCGTCGTTGCTGTGGTCGAAGCTCGACGGCACGTACGACGGCCTGTATCAGGCCTCGACGGGCCAGCTCGACCCGAACCTGAACTCCGCGTTCGACTACTACGACTTCTCGGTGAACAACACCGGCAAGCTGTCGAACGATCGCACGTGGCAGTTCAAGTGGGACGGCACCTACCAGTTCAACTTCGGCCTCACGCTCGGTTTGTCGGCGCACTATGAGTCCGGCGTGCCGATCACGGCCTACGGCTACTCATACGCCTATCAGAACTGGGAGTACTACCTGTCGAAGCGCGGCGCCTTTGGCCGCACCGACAGCACGTACGAGGCGAATCTCCATCTCGGCTACCCGATCAAGCTGGGTAACGGCATGGAGGTGAACCTGCTGATGGACATCTTCAACCTGCTCGACCGTCAGGGCCAGACCAGCCGTGACATGCGTTACACCAACGCGCAGGAGAAGTTCTTCACGTCAGGTTATGTGCCGATCAACTGGTTTACCGGCCAGCCTTTCCCAGCGCTCAACCCCGACCACCCGCGGGTGCCGCCGACCAATGCCGGTTGGAATACTTCCAACGCCTGGCAGTCGCCGCGCAGCATCCGGTTGGGTGTGCGTTTGAGCTTCTAGGTTCGGAGAGCTTCAACGCTCGATCAAGGGGGCCTTCGGGCCCCCTTTTTTTGTCCGCTCGAGGCGCGCAATAGGCGCTTGGTCCCTGGCTCCTGGCCTCCGTTCCTGTTACCGTGATGCCCCATGCGCCGCTTACTGACCGCCCTCCTCGTCCTGCTCGTTCTCGCCGCTGCGGCGACGACTCTCGTCTGGGTCTCGAGTCCGGGCGCCAAGGTGGTCTGGAGCCCGGGAACCGGCACCCTCAGAGTCCTGGGCAGAGGAATCGCCTTCGCACCTCGTTGGGCCTGGCAGCGTTACGGCGGCGGCACGCTGGACGGCCGGTTCGTCGCGCGAACCGCCGACGGCGACGATGTCACCGTCAAGGTTGCCTGGCACCCGGCTGTCGGTGAGTACTCACTGCAACCGTCGACCAGTCCGAGTCAGGGCCTGACGAGCAAGCTGGCTGACGAAGCGGCGGGCGTTCTCCACGAGATCCCTCTGGCTTGTCTGGTGGAAGCGCTCCCGAGCCCGAAGAGTTGTCCGGCGGCGCCGAATACGGTAGCCGCGGAGGCGGTCGCGAAGGTCCTGGCCACGAATGTCGGCGCGGTGAAGATCTCCTTCGCGCCGGATCCGGCCGGCGTCCGGCGCGCCGTGTTGGCGTCCATCGGCAGTCACCTCCAGCGGCCGGGCCACCGCCTCATGGTGCTCGGCCTGGACGGCATGGACTGGGATCTGGTCCGGCCCTGGACACAGGACGGCTCGATGCCCAATCTGCGTCGCTTGATGGACAACGGCACGTGGGGCACGATGAACACCCTCGTGCCGACCCTCTCGCCCTTGATCTGGACCACCATCGCCACCGGTGTCGGCCCGGACCGCCACGGGGTGCTCGACTTCGTGGAGAAGGACCCGAAGAGCGGCGAGACGGTGCCGATCACCGGGCGCAGCCGCCGCGTGCCGGCGATCTGGAACATGGCGTCAGGGCTCGGTTTGTCGACTGACGTCGTGGCCTGGTGGGCCACCTGGCCGGCGGAGCGCGTCAACGGGACGATGATCTCGGATCGTCTCTACTACACGCTGACCCAGGGCATCGATCAAGCCGTCTTCCACAAGGATCCGCAGGACATGATCTACCCGGCCGACCAGGCGGCGGAATTCAAGCAGATCCGTGACCGGGCCGTGCAAGAGACCGACTGGCAGGCGGTGCGTTATTTCATCCACGTTCCGCAAGAGCGGTATGCGGCCGCGGTGAAGGCCGACAAGGGAATGGAGGATCCGGTCGACGGCATGCGTCGCATTCTCGCTTCGACGCGCACCTACATGGGGTCGGGCCTCAAGCTGGCGGAGGAGCATCCGGACCTCGAGATGGTCTATCTCGAGGGAACCGACACGATCGGACACCTGCTGGCTCGCTTCATGCCGCCACCGACCGACCCCAGTATCAGCCCTTCGGAGGCGGCGCTCTACGCCGCCGCGGTACCGCGCTACTTCAAGATCGTCGACCATTGGATCGGCCGCTACCTGGAACAGTGCCCGCTGTCGGAGTGCGCGTGGGTGGTGGTCTCGGATCACGGCTTCAAGTGGGGTCCGAAGCGCCCGCGAGGGCTGGGCGCCTTCTCCGGCAAGACGGCCCCGCTGTGGCACGACTCCGACGCCTCGTTCGTGGTGTCAGGCCGTGGCGTCGAACGGCGTGGACACATCGACAAGCCGGCCTCTGTCTACGACGTGGCGCCGACGATCGCGGCCTTGGCCGGCATTCCGCCGGGGACGGATTGGAAAGGCTCGCCGCTGCCCGGCGTGTCGTCCTCCGGGCTGACGCCGCTCGACTGGGACAAGTTGTTGCCGATCGCCGATTACCGGCCACAGGTGGAAGGCGCGGCTCCGGCAGATGCCGAATTTCTGCACCAATTGCAGGCACTGGGATATCTGGGCAGCGGCGACATCAACGGTTCGGCAGCCGCATCGTCCGGATCTGAAGCATCCGGGCAACAAGCGGCGACGGCCGGCTCGGAAGCGAATGCGCCGGCCGCTCCCGCTCCGACGCGTGGCGAGCTGAACAACCTGGCTGTTCTAAAGATCAACGAGAAGAAGTACGACGAGGCCGAGAAGCTCCTGCGCCAGGCGATGGCGCTATCGCCCGACTATCCGTCGCCGCACTACAACTTGCGCCGCATCTACATGGAGACCAAACGCTACGACCAGGCGGACAAGGAGCTCTGGACCGCCGTGCAGAAGGGGTTGAGAGACCCGGAACGCACGGTCGATCGCGCCGCGCAGGATTACGACAACCTGAACCTGCAACCCCGGGCCGTCTCGCTGCTGCAGGAAGCGATCCAGCGGTTTCCGGATCATGAACCCTTCTGGGTGCACCTGATGGTGGATCAGATTCGCTTGAATCAGTGCGCCGACGGTGTTCAGGTCGGTGCACGGGCGGCGCCCAAGTTTCCCGACAGCGCTCCGGTTCACGCCTTCTACGGTCTGGCTGCAGCCTGTGCCGGAGATGCGGCGACGGCGCGCGACCAGCTCCAGAAGTCACTGGCGCTGAAGCCGAATCAGCCGACGCTACGCCAGGCGCTGTCCCAACTGGAATAGACTGAGCGAGCAGGACGAGATGCGGCGCCTGCCCTCAACCCGCGGGGGCCGCCCAGGGCTCGTCCGCCGGCTGTGACTTCTGGTAGCGCGCCAGATTGTGTTGCAGGTGGTCCAGCAGCGACGGCGGAGCGCTCGTCCGGACGGCCGAGATGACCGCCTGTTGCAGCCGAACAGCCTCCTCGAAACGGCCAAGCTTGGCCAATGCCATGGCGAGGGTTTCGGCACTTTCTGCACTCTTCTCGTTCTGATACAGCCTGGCCGCCAGGCCCAGGGCCCTCTGCCCATCCTCCGCAGAGGCGTTCGCAGATGAGGCGATCACTCTGGCCAGGGCGCTCTCGAGATCGCTCCGCCCGGGCGCCACGGCGACTGCCTTCTCGAGCGTGTCGCGAGCCTCATCGCTGCGACCCAGGGCGACCAGGGCCAGTGCTTCCAGGTAGCGGGCCTGGACGAACGCCGGCGCCTCGGTGATCACGGCGCGGTAGCGATCGACCGCTCCGGCGTAGTCGCCCATGCGAGTGAGCAAGGCGCCATACCGGAAGTTGAACTCGACTTCCCTCGGACTCGACTGAACCGCCGCCGCATAATGGTCCTTCGCCGCGGCGAGATCCCCCCGCTTCTCCAGTAGCTGCGCCAGGTTGAAGTGCGCGTAGCCATAGTCCGGCTGCTGTTGCAGTGCCTGGCGCATCAGGCTCTCGGCCCGGTCGAGATGCCCCAGCTGCATCTCGACGACGCCGAGATTGAGTCGGGCGCGATTGTTCGACGCGTCCAGGTCGAGGGCTTCATTGAGTGCATCCTCGGCCGCATCGAGATGGCCGGATCGGATGGCGCGGACGGCCAACCTGGTGTAGGCGTTCGAACTCGTCGACTGGGCCTGCATCTCAGCGACGATCGGATCGTCGTAGCGGACTCGAGTGGTGCCGGCCTTGGCGGCAACGGTACGGGCCTCTTCCGGCCGACCCACCCGTTGGAGCTCGGCGGCGAGTGGGAAGCGGAGTTGATCGGCGTCGGGTTGCAGCTGGAGGGCGCTCTCGTAGTGATCGATGGCCTCTTCGCTATGTCCCCTGGCGGCGGCTATGCGACCGAGCGCCGCTTCGACCGCCGCCTGCATCGCCTCGACGCCGTCCAACCCGTGAAGAATCGCCTCAGCCGGGTCGAGCTGATTCAGGCGGATCTGGACTTGCGCCAGACGAAACGCGTGCCAGGGATCAGCCGGTTCCAGCTGGTGGGCTCGTTCGTATTCCGTTTCCGCCGCATCCAGGTCCGACTGCTGTTCGGCGAGCCAGCCAGAGAGATGGTGCCACTTCGCATTCTCCGGCGCGAGCTCGATGGCGTTGCGATAGCAGGCGGCGGCAACCACGGCGACGTCCGCCGCCTGGAAGATCTCCCCGGTCTCGCCATAGAGGCGACCGCGTTGCGGATCCGTCAGGTCGGCATCTTCGAGGGCGGCGGTCAGCACCGTCCGGGCCTTCGCGAGGCGGGCCTGCACCGCGGCTTCGAGGTAGGTCAGATCGGGGGTCGGGAGCTCCTCGATCGCCCGCGACAACGACGGAGCGGCGAGGCTCAGTACGATGAGCGTGGCTATGGTGCGGCGCGTGGCGTGGCTCACGGATCTGTCGCTGCAGCGAACCGGGCTCGCCCCGTGCCCCGGACGAGCTCATAGTAGGCGTTCGCTGCGAAGGGGCCGAAGGTCTCCTCCTTGCCGTCCGGCCACCGCACGTCGATCACGTGAGCCGCGTGGTCATCGCCGAGGCCGAAGAGGAGGCGTGGATCGTTGGCCGAGCTGTAGCTCCCGTCGGTGTGCACCTGGCGCGTGAGCGTGCGGCCGTTGGCCAGCCGCAGGCTGGCGACGGCACCGTAGGCGTCCCGACGCAAGCGGGGATCGATCAGACGAAGGCCGAGCCAGTCGTGGTTCTGGCCGACTTGATTGAGCATCAGGCGAGCGGGGCCCGAGTTGTTGGCGACGATCACGTCGGTGTCGCCGTCGTTGTCGATGTCCACGAAGGCGGCGCCGCGACTCACCTCCGAGAGCTCGAACAATTCTCCGGCCCGGGAGGTGACCTCTTCGAAGTGGCCGCTGTCATTGTGAAAGAGCTGATTGATCTGATGGAGAGGAAAGACGTCTCCAGCCTGACGCTGTGCCTCGATGACCCGTACCTCGCCGTTGGCGGCGAACAGGTCGAGCCAGCCGTCATTGTCATAGTCGAACCAACCCGTGCCGAAGGAGGTGTAGGGAAGGCTGGCCGGGCCGAGACCACTGGACAGCGTGTCGTCGGAGAACAGCCCGGTGCCCTGATTGACATAGAGCGTGTTGGTCTCTCGGTTCAGGTGCGTGAGCAGCAGATCGGGATCGCCGTCGTTGTCCACGTCGCCGACGGCCACGCCCATCGAAGCTTCCGCCAATCCGGCCGCGTTGACGGCGGCTCCAGACAGAACCGCCTGGTCGGCAAACCTGCCGTTGCCCTGATTCACCCATAGGAAATTGACCATTTGGTCGTTCGCGACATAGAGATCCGGGTCGCCGTCGCCGTCGAAATCGGTGGCCACGACGCCGAGTCCGTTGCCCGGTTTGGTGGCGATGCCACTCTCGGCAGTGACGTCTTCGAAGGTGCCGTCACCGCGATTGTGGTAGAGGCGGTCGGCCACCGGGTTGTAGCTCAGCGGGCCGCAGTAGTCGCGCGCGCCGGCGGAGGTGAAGCAAGCCTTGTCGTTGGAGAGCTGATAGTCGACATATTCGGCCACGAACAGGTCGAGGAGTCCGTCGCCGTCGTAGTCGAAGAACGTGGCGCTGGAGCTCCACCTGTCGTCGCCGACGCCGGCCTGCCGGGTGACTTCGGTGAACGTGCCGTCGCCGTTGTTGTGCCACAGTTGGTTGCCGTCGAAATTCAGCAGATAGAGGTCAGGGTGACCGTCATTGTCGAAGTCGCCCACCGCGGCGCCCATGCCATAGCCGTCGGCCCGGATGCCGCTGGTCTCGGTGACGTCGGTGAAGTGGAGGACACGCGTCCCGTCGGCCTTGACTTCCAGATCGTTGCGGAACAGCCTTCCGGTCAATGGCTTGTCGTCGCCGGGAGGCAGCGTCGCGTCGGCAACGGCGTTGCCGCTGCCCAGCATGTGCCCTTGTGGAAAGAAGACGTCCATGTCGCCATCGCCGTCATAGTCGAACACGGCGATCCCCGACCCCATCATCTCGACGAAGTAGAGCCGCCCTGACATGCCGTTGAAATAGTGGAAGTCGAGGCCGGCGTCCTTGGCGCCGTCGACGAAGATCGGGCCCGGCTCCGACGCGCCGAGCAAGATGACGGCGGCGGCGACGCAGAGCGTCGCGAAGGCAAGCGTCCCGCCATTGGGTCGGCGAGAGATCATCGTGCGATCGACAGGGTCTTGCCGACGAAGGCCTCCTGGCCTCCGAACTCATCGGCGACGGCGACGGCGACTCGTTGACGTCCGGAGCGCAACAGGAGCTCGACGTGGTAGCCGTAGACTTGCTTGAGTGCCTTCTCCATGTCGTCGTTCGGTATTTGGATCGGCAGGCGGACGTGGCGCACGTCCGAGAGATCGCCGTCGGTGTCCATGGCGGAGAAATAGATCGAGAGCGATCCGGTGTGGTAGTCCCCCTGCGGAATCAGAGTGATCTTGTCGAGCGGCACCTTGATCGCCACAGGCACGACGAACGTACCGTCGCCATGCGGAGTCGGCGTGCCCGGGTCGATGAGCACTGCCAGCGGGTTGTCCTCGCTGCCGTAGCGCAGGCTGGCCCGGACGCGATCAGCCATCCGATCCGTCTCGGACCGGTCGCGATACCCCTCGCGGTAGCGCAGCTCGGCGTCCTTGCGGTCGACCTTGACCTCGATCCTGTGGTATCGGCCATCCCCTGGATGCACCGGCGAGTAGCCCAATGAATAGTAGTTGTTCAGGGCTCGACCCATCTCCTCGAGACCGGGTCCGATGTCGTTGGTGTTGACGATGGCCTTGCCGCCGGTTCGTTCCGCGATGAGGCGGATGGAGTCCTGCTCATTGGTCTGGGCCAGGGCCTCGGTGGACGAGCGCATGTCGTCCTCGTAGCTCCCACCCTTGTTCTCGGCCGCGATCCCAGTGGAGAGCACCAACCCGGTTGCGTCGATCGTGTAGAAGCTCACCCGGTTCGCGTTCGCCGCCTGGGCGAGCTCCTTGAAGTTCCGGCTGGTGTCGAATTCCATGGCGCTCGACAGGGCGGTCTGGTCCGAGAACTTGCGCTGCATAGCGTAGAACAGGTCCTTCGCCGGAGTGAGCGGCAGGCCGTCGGAGACATAGAGCAGCACTTTCCTGCCCGGTAAGCCGGCCAGTGAGTCGACCATCTGCCGCATCGCGTCGATCGTGAAGAGCATGTCATTGCGGATCGAACGTGCGAACTGAGTGACCCGACCGCGAACCTCGGCGGCGGAGTTCGCGTCTTCGATCTCGCGCATGAGGTCCTTGCGATCCTGCGCGTAGCTGCTCGACTTGCCGGCGTGTGACTGCAGGCTCAGCAGAGCCCGGCCGATGGCCTGCGGATCGCCGGTGAAGGACTGCTGGACGTTCAGCGTTCGGTTGTAGGAGACCAGCATGACCCGATCCCGCGGCGTCACGTTTTGATACAGGTACTGGCGCAAGTCGCGGAAGATGCGATTCCGGTTGAGCGGCGCCGTGTTGTAGTTGTCGATATAGACGATGAGCCACAGCCGTTGCTCTTCGGGGAGAGCTTCTTGAGGCGTCGGAGTGGGCGTGGGAGCCGGAGCCGGGGCTACCGGCGCTGCTTCGGGCTCGGGCGCGGTCGTTGCCTCCTGGGCCGGGTGCCCATCCGTCACGGCATAGAAGTTCGTGACCTTGACCGGATGCCCGTCCTCGAAGAGCTGGAAGTCGTCGGCGCTCAGGCCGGTGATCGGATTGCCCTTCTTGTCGGTCACGTAGACGTCCACGTTGACGAGATGGACGTTCACGCTGGCGGTGAACGCGCCGCTCGGTTCTTCCTGCTTCTGCTGAGTGTCCGTCGCCTGCTGAGAGAGTGACGGCATACCTGCCGAGGTCAGGGCCCCCAGGCAGAGGAGTAGAGACAATACAGAGCGTCGATGTTTCATGGGTCCTCGAACCGTCGCGCAGCGCGCGCTAGCTCTCTCGTCTGGCGTGTCGCGCGAACTCTCCGGCAGCCCGGCAAAGCCGCGAAGCCGTATTCTAGCAACCTGGCGTCGGATCCAGGATCAATCGCCATGCTGGGGGGGAGCGACGGGCTTCAACTCTTGCGGTCCAGGGCGCAGCGGCTCCACCAGCCGGGTCAGCCAGTCTCTTTGCCAGATGCGCCAGGCGTCCGCTTCCGGTCCTGGAGGACGATTCCGCGGCGGGTACGCCGCCATGCCATGCCAGGGGAGGGGGCCGCTGTGCTGGGCGAGCAGTGTATTGCGATCGGCATCCTTGCCCCAGCCCGCGCTCTCGAGAAACACGCTGCGTTGCCATCCTTCCGGTAGAGGGGGCAGGTTCCGGGCAGCGAAGCGGAGTGCGATTTCGTCGCCCGGACCGACGATGACGGTGCGATCGTCGCTGCGTTCGAGCAGTGACCGGACATCGCCGTATCGCGTGTATCGCCCCGGAAACGGCAGCCAGGAAGAGCTCTTGGTGACACGCGCGTAGTCGAAGCTGTGCGATCCCCACGGCGAGCGCCGCACCAGCGCCGAGAAACCCCGATAGTGGAGATTCGCAGAGCTCGGGGCGAGGCGCGCCACCACTTTGAATTCGTCGTCGGCCGGCACCGTCGACCAGCGGATTCGATCGAAGGCGATCCACCAGGTCGACACGATCCGCAGTCGATGCGCCCCTGGCGGAAGGGGCGGCGTGTCCACGATCATCTCCTTGATCTTGCCGGCCGGCAATCCGATGTTCTCCATCAACGGTTGCCAGCCGTTCTCCGTCTCTACGTCGAGCCGCGGCATCACCGTCTTCAGGTCGGTCCGTTGCGAGACCGCGACGTTCAGGCTGGCATCCGGAGGGTAGAGCCATCCTTCCAGCAGCAAGCGAATGCTGCGCGCCGGCGCCGCGCCAAGGTCCAAGATCAAGCTCCAAGGCCGCTGCGCGATCCCCTGGTAGCGGCTCGGTTCGAAGGCGTGGGCGTAACGGTCGTCTCGGGCCGCCAGCAAAGAGCTGAGGTCTCGGCCGCGACCGGAGAGAGCTGCCGCGAGCGGGCGCGAGGTTCGCGTGCCGAGGACCCGCGGTGGGATCTGGGTGCCGGGCGCCAGGACCCTCAGGTTGCTGGCGACTTCGACGCTGGCTGGATGATCGACGACCCACAATCGCATGCGGTCGAAGAAGAAGGCCTCCCAGAGCTCGCCGGTGACGCGCAGATCCCAGGCGCCTTGGCGTGGCATCGCCCCGTCGACCCGCACCAGCTCGTCGGTGGAAGTCGGTGGGGCCCAGCGGTCACCGCCCAGGGGCATTCCCAGCATCGTGTTCCAGAGCAGATCGGTGACGAAGCGGATCGCCTGACCATCCCAGGTGTAGAGGAATGGGCAGCTTCCCTTCAGGACTTGTTGCTCCACGACGACTTGATTGGCGCCGACGTCGAGACGGTTCTGGGGCACACCGTTCGTCCAGACAACGCGAAGCACCGGCGCCGTGGGTTGCCGACCCAGGCCGAACCGCGTTACCGGTCGCCGCGCCTCGCTGAACTGATAGGCGCTGCCGGCTCGCACCTCCAGCACCGAGCCGATCCCCTGCGCATTGTTCTTGCTGCTGCCATCGGTGAGGCCGTGGAGTCGCACCGCTAGCCAGTGATTGCGGTTGCCGCCGCGATTGGTGATCGTGAAGAGCCCTGCCGGGCCGCCCGCCACCAGGTCGAGATCACCGTCATCGTCCAGATCCACCGGAATCAGCGTCGCCGCGTCTCCAGGAAGCCCGGTGACGGACGCGAAGTCGAAATGCATGCCCTGGCGCTGTAACAAAACGACGGTGGAGCCGCGGCCGGAGAGCGCCAGATCCACTCGCCCGTCGTTGTCGGCGTCGAACGCGACGACGCTGTCGAAGTGCGCGCTGGTCTTCAGGTTCTGATGCAGCGACCAGGGCAGCAGGCGGCCGTCGACGTCATGCAGCAACACGAGTCCGTCACCCACGACGGCGAGATCGGGCCAGCCGTCATTGTCGAAGTCGGCGCTGGCGACCCGCCGGATCGCGCCCAGTGCATGCTGCGGATCGGCGACCTGGCGCAAGGCGAATCGACCCTGGCGCAGATTGTCGAGCACCGACAGTCCCTGCGGTGTCACGAGGACGAGGTCGGGATCACCGTCACGGTCCAGATCGGTCGGCAAGACCTGCAGGACAGCGGACCAGCGCCGGGCTGGAAATGCGTTTCCGCCGACGGATCGGAACCCGCCTTGGAGGGAGTTGCGCAGCAGGATCGGTCCCCCGTCGCCGCCGCCGGCCAGATCGAGGTCACCTTCGATGTCGTAGTCGACCGGCTCGAGAGTACGCGTGCCGCGAGGCAGTGAGAGGCCGGCGGAGTAGTGTCTCGACGAGCGGTCGGCGTTCCAGGCCAATACATGCGTGTAGTCTCCGAACTCGACCAGCTCGCTGCGGCCGTCGTCGTCGAGGTCTGCCGCCGTCAGACGCGCCCCGGGAGCGACGGATACAGGAATCGCTTGCGGCTCGGTCGATCCACCCCAGATCATCTCGAGTTCGCCGGCCTCGTCCAGTATGGCGACATCCTCGCGGCCATCGGCATCGAAATCGCCGAGGGCCAAGCCGCCCTCGCCGACGGCGTGGGCATCGAGGAGCTTGGCCTCCAGCGTGAGATCGACGCCGGGGCCGAAGCCGGTCGGGAGCGGCTCACCGGCGAACCGTCTGAGCGGACGCCCGACGGCACCTCCGAAGTCGAGCTCCTTCATGCTCTCCCGGAACATGGGGGTGGGCCGGAGAACGTTGGTGAGTTGGGCCAGGGGGACCTCGACCCCGCTCAGGTCGTCGGCCTCGAGCCCGGTCAGGCAGCGCGACAGGATCGGGGGAGCCGCGGCAGGCGCCTGCCAGATGAGCTCGCGCACGCGCAGCAGAGACGCCGTCGCCACCGCACGGTCATTCATCTCCAGCGCCATGGCGGCACGACGCAGCAGGACGACGAGGTTCTCAGGGCGCAGACGAGCCAACCGGCCGAGCGCGTCGCGACGTGCCTCGTCAGCGGTCGTTCCAGAGAGGCCTTCAGACTCGCGGAGCAGTTGGAATTGCAATCCGATGTCGTCAGGTGCCTCCGCCGCGGCGTTTCGCGCCGTCGCTAACGCCTGCTGACGAGCACCCTTCCATTCCAGCCCCAGGGCGCGAAGCCCCAGGAGCTCCGGCCGCTTCGGCGCCGCCCTCAGTCCCCGATCGAATGCTTCGATCGCCGCATCCACCTTCTGCTGTCGCAGCCGAGCGATTCCGAGATCGGCCCATGGCAGGGCGTCGTCGGGGCGCAGTGCGGCGAGGCGCGTGAAGGTCTCTTCGGCCTTGGCGGGTTGGTCGTTCTCGAGCTGTGCCAGGCCGAGGTCACGGAGGCTCAGTGCGGCATCGTCCGGCTTCGCCTGCGACGGGGAGACGAGCGCGGCCAGAGCCAGGGCACAAAGCGCGGGGCGCAGCATGTGGCAGTCATTGTATCGAGGGCCCATCGAGGGTGCGGCCGGGTTGGCCGGGCCGTGCTAGCCTGCCTCGCAGATGATGGCCACAGAGGCGGAACACCACGGTTCGAAAGTGTCGCACGACCTAGGTCTCGCCGTCCTCACAGTCAGCGACAGCCGGTCTCTCGAAGACGATCGAAGCGGTGCCCAAATCATCGAGTTGGCGAGCGCGGCGGGTCACCGCGTGACGCGACGCGACCTGGTGCCGGACGACGCGGGGCAAATCTGCGCCGCCGTTCAGGCGATGGCTGAGGACGCGAGTGTGCGGTGGATCGTGGTGACGGGCGGAACTGGGCCGGCACCGCGCGACGTCACCATCGATGCCGTCCGAGGGCTCTTTCGACTCGAGCTGCCCGGCTTCGGGGAGCTGTTCAGAATGCTGTCCTACGAAGCGATCGGCAGCGCGGCGATGCTCAGCCGCGCCTGTGCCGGCGTGGTCGGCAACCGGCCGGCCTTCCTGCTGCCCGGGTCGACTGCGGCGGTGGAGCTGGCGATGGAACGATTGATCCTGCCGCAGATCGGGCACCTGGTCGAGTTGGCGAGGGGCGAATAGCGAGGGACGAGGGGCGCGTCGAGAGGTGGTCTTCACTCCTCGGGGCGGAGGTGTGGGGGTCTCGCTCCTGGCCCCCGGCCTCTACTTCCTCAACCCGCGAATCACGACGACCAACAATGCGGCGCCCAGGGCCGCGATGATGACGCTGCGGAGATCGAAGCCGGAGAGGCCGCCGAAGCCGAGCTGGGTCGAGATCCAGCCGCCCAGCAAGGCGCCGAGAACGCCGATGAATAGCGTCATCACGACGCCGCCGCGTTGTTTGCCGGGCACGATCAACTTGCCAAGCGCGCCGCCGATCAGTCCAACGATGATCCAGGAAAGGATTCCCATGCGTTCCTCCGTAGTCGTCGAGGTTGGATTGTACCCGCTCGCCGCGCGCTGTCCGCCGCTGCCCGCTACCCGCTACCCGAGGGATCTCTGTCGGTATGTTGCGCGCGACTGGACAACCCCTCGACGTCGTTTCCGAAGTCAGGTGACCAGTGACTCCCGCAAGAGAGAACTCTCAGGCGTTGTGCCTGGCCCCGGTCCGTTTCCGTGGACGGGAGGGGGAGACGGGTCGCGGGCAGCGGGTAGCGGGCGGCCTTCCGGCTAGAATGCCTCGATGACCTCTGAGCGGCCACGCCTGTACCTGATCGACGGTTTTTCGAACATCTTTCGCGCCTACTACGCGATTCGCAACCTGTCGAATTCGCGCGGCTTGCCCACCAATGCGACCTATGGCTTTCTGCAGATGCTGCGCAAACTCCTGCGGGACGCGTCGCCGGACCTGATCGGCGTCGCGCTGGACGTGTCGGAGGAGACCGTGCGCAAGGAGAAGTACGCCGAGTACAAGGCCAATCGTCCGGAGATGCCGGAGGACTTGGTGCCGCAGCTGCCGTGGATTCGCAAGACGCTGAGAGCGATGCGCATCCCGATCCTGGAGCTCGAAGGCTATGAAGCGGACGACGTGCTCGGCACCCTGGCGGACAAGGCTGAACGCGAGGGCTACGACGTGGTGCTGGTGAGCGCCGACAAGGACCTCATGCAGCTGGTCACCCAACACGTCAATCTGTACCACACCGGCCGCGACAAACTCTATGGACCGGCGGAGGTCG
>Ga0307436_1000918_pt1 | contig 13535 bp, 10 predicted proteins | sample SalMarWE160440MG_FD_202513 | JGI IMG/M metagenome (GOLD analysis project Ga0307436, IMG submission 202513) | Salt marsh sediment microbial communities from the Plum Island Ecosystem LTER, Massachusetts, United States - WE1604-40 | ecosystem: Environmental > Aquatic > Marine > Intertidal zone >...
ATTTTGAAGAGCGGGCTGTGGAGACTATATTCATATTAACTCCGACTTTCTCCACCAGTGGTATACCCAGGGATGAAATGGTAGAAGAGGTAGAAAGAAAACATGAATCTCCCGCCGGAAATTCCTTTACGGACCCGTTTGATATGTTAGAGGGTAAACGCGAGAAAGATCGCAAAGCCCGGGATGCCGAGGAAGCACGTATGAAGGCCGAGGCGGAAAAAGCAGAGGCGCGGGCCGCTGTCAGAGACGCTAAGGAGCAAGTCAAGAGGGCAAAAACCGAGGCCGAAAAGGCCGCTACGGCCGAACAGCAGGCCAAAGCCGAAGCTGAAAAAGCAATTGCTGATGCCAATATAATCACAGAAAAAGCCGCTGCCACCGAACAGCAGGCCAAAACCGATACCGCACAAGCAAAAGCTGAAACCGCAAAAGCAAAAGCTGAAACCGCGAAAGCAAAGGCAGATACTCAAGCAGCCACAGAAAAAGCTGCTGCCACCGTGCAGCAGGCACAGACTCAAATAGAAAAGCTAAAAGCCGAGACTGAAAAGCTAAAGGCCGAAACTGAAAAAGCAAAAGCTGATTTACAAAAGGCAACTGCTGAAGCTGAAAAAGCCAAAGCTGAAGCACAAAAGGCGATAGCCGATGCCGAAAAAGCAAAAGCAGAAGCAGAAAAAGCCAAAACGGAAGCTGAAGCAAAAGGAAAACAGGAAGTTGCTGAAGAGACCAAGAAAGAAACTGAACAAGCAAATTCCGATAAGCCCGGTCAAGAAGGCGAACCAAAAAAAGAAAGCTGAGGCCGAGCAGCCAAAAAGAGCCTCAAAAAACTACAAAACAAATGAGCTATCCGACTAAAATGAGTCATTATCTTCATTTGGCGGTTAGCTGTACTCATTCCCATTTTACGACATACCGTAAAATCGGGTTCTCATCATATCTACTTTTCATTATCAAAATATAATTTTTTTAGAGGGATTGTTTATGGATAATTTTGACATCAGTAACGTTGGCGGCAACGAAAATCTCAAACAGCCAATCCCCTCAGGCGAAAACCTTGATAAACCGATCCCCTTCGACGACGGCAAGAGCAGTGCGAGTGTTTCACATTCTCCTCTGCCATTGGGAGGCGGCGGCACAGCAAAAACGCCCCAGCCGACGATACCGAAGATTGAAGTACCCAAACCGGCACTACAAAAAGTGGAAGGGAAAAAAGCTTCCACTAACCGAGTCTCAGGCGTCAAAACCTTCTTTACAAAACTGCATCCCGGCGCATTAGATTTTCTCGACGAGCAAATCACGAAGTGGCTAAAAGACAATCCGGGTGTTATAATAAAACGAACAAACACAGTGACGGGTGAAATCCAGGCCAAAAAGAGCGAACCTAATATTATAATTACCGTCTGGTATTAACGGCTGAGGAGCCGGTGATACGTGTGGATGCGCAAAAAGTTGTGCCTAAAGATAGATTATCTCTGTAATCCGACTTCCGCCCAGCTCGGAAAAACTACAGCTTTTCCCCGACAAAAATACTATGTATTAACAAGATGCCATTTTAGTCGGACCTTATGTAATCAGTCTTTCAAGGGCCAGCCAACCGGGCACAGCTTGAGCCACAGATCAGCGACCGTGCGGTAATCCTCAAAGTCGACGTCATTGCTGCCGTCAAAGTCAGCCTTTAATCCGGAGCCGGTTTGCAGCCAGAGGTCGCAGAACCTTCCCAAATCATCAAAATCAACGACACAGCTTGTAATCCAGGCCGTTTGAACTTTGTATGCAACAGGTACGCTGGACGCCAAATGTATCCAGCCGATGTTCTCGCCCCAGGCCCAGCCGGCAAAGTTGCCATCGTGGTCGATAGTAACGCCGTAGTGATTTGTGTCGCCGGGCACTTTGGGATTGAAGTTGAGCCAGCCGACATTTTCACCCCAGCCGTAACCTGATAGAAGCCCCGTTCCATCGTTTGTAACACCGCCGAAATTTGGGTCAAGATTTATCCATCCGATATTTTCCGCCCAGATAAAGCCAGCCAACTTCTCATCACCTACCGCTGCTCCTACATTAGCCGTGACCATGTCCGGCTCGAAATTCAGCCAGCCGACGTTCTCGCCGTAGGCATATTGACTGCCGTCATCATAAGGGTCGATATTCTCGGCACACACAAAAGGTGAGCAAAATATCAATATGGCCAGCAGACCAACGGCTGCTGATATATGTTTATGATTCATCGTGCTCTCCTTCTCAGTTGTTAAAACTCATAATTAGCGTGTGGGTTATCGCTGACAATGTCACCGGTACCGAGGGTGGGGCCCGCAGTATTGCCTAAGGCGATATCATAGTTGGTGCTATTACCCTGAGCGCTGTTCTTAATAATCAGGTTGCCAGTACTATCCACATCAATACCAATATTATTGCCGATAACGTGGTTGTCCTCGATGCGATTGCCGCTGCCGGTGGCATGGATGCCGGCTGGTTCAGCAGCACCGATTACACCCTCTCCGTTGCTTTCGCAGCTATTGCCTATCACCCGGCAGTTGCTCGATACGACTATGCCGTCGCCGGTATTTCCGCGAGCTGTACAGTTGCGTACCGTGCTGCCTGTGCTTACCTCGATTCCACTGCCGCCATTGCCGACCACGGTACATTGGTTAAGATTGCCGCCGCCCTGGATGATAATGCCGCCGCCGCCGTTATGCGGGGCCAAAACCTGGAATGCATCCAACATACCACAAGCAACGATGCCGGAGCCGCCGTTATGTGGGGCCAAAACTTGGTATGCATCTATATTGGTACGTTCAGCACCAACGGCTCCGTGGCCGCCGTTGTAGGCGAAGGATACATCTTCCATATGGCAGTAGCTATTGCCGTCGACGACCAGGCCGTGGCCGCTGTTCTCACGCACAATCAACCCGCCGATTTTCAGGAACATATCATAAGCATCGATGCCGTTAGCATCATTGTTACTAACGTTTCCGCCGTCGATTTTAAGGAATCCATCAACTGCATCGATGCCGTTGCCGCCGTTGTGACTGACCAAGACCTGATATGCGTCTAACATCCCGGTAATACGCATCCCATGGCCGCCATTATAGGTAAAGGAGACGTCCTCCATATGGGCGAGAGCGTTGTGAACGCGTATACCGTCGCTGCCATTGTTATGTACCGACACCCCTTCCAAATACAAATGGCATGGCATCAGGATCTTCGGTGGAAGCTCACCAGAGGTACCCACGCCGCTGCCTCCATTGTATGTAACTTTAATTTCCTCAAAGTACATACCGTTACTGCCCCAGTTGCAGATGGTGCCGTTGCGGATCCTGACAGGGTAAGAATGCAACTGAGGACTCGCCTGATCAATCACCTTCACGATGCCCCGCCCGGAACAGGGCATACCGATAAGACTGAAACCCATCAAGTCCACAGTAACATTGTTAGCGGTTATCATGATACCGTCCTTATTCGGCTCGCCCGTGATGTTACCTGTAAGATAATACGAACCTGGTTGACTGATGAAGTACAGCGAATTTGCATCCCCGCCAAGCGACTGCACTGGTATTCTCGGCTCGACCTCATCGAGCGTCTTCATCGTCGGCCCCGGCGGTGCGCTCGGCTCCAGCTTTCCTGCGTAGCCGCTGAACGAGAATGCCATCAGAGCAGCTAAAGCCAGCACACTGATAACGACTTTTGTTTTTTTCTGTTTCGTTTCCATTTCTTGGCTCCTTAACTTTTTTCGCTCTTCCCAAAGAAATTAAAAAATCCAAAACTAACACCATCATAAGTATCGTTGTTTTAACCTCTCTCTTTTACATTTTTTTGCCCTTTCAAAAATTGCTGAATTTCGCGGCGCAGCCTGTGTGCCAATATCTTTTTGTGAAATCTCGCAGAATCGAGCTAATAACGGCTGCATCTGTCCATCACCACTATGCCCAAAAATAACCAAATATAGTAAAATTATATCCTCTTTGCAGCTCACTGTCAAATAAATACTGCAAATCGTTAAACAGCGAGCAAGCCCGGCTGCGAACAATCTGCAACCATAACAGGGCCCAAATATCGTAGTAGGTTAGATTTGGCAAAAATTCCTGATATAAAAATTCTTGACATATTACGTGGTTTGCATTAAGTTTCTTGGTTTGGTCATCCGTACGTGGCGGATGAGAAAATGTTTTTGAAATATTTGGAGGTTTTTGTGACTAAAGAGCTGGCTCGTGAATTGATTAACGCGGGGGTGCATTTTGGGCACAGCGTGAGCCGATGGAATCCCAAAATGGCTCCGTTTATTTTCGCAAAGCGTGGTAATATTCATATTATCGACGTTAAAAAGACCTTAAAGGGTCTGCTGATAGCTCGAAAGCTTCTCGCTGAAGTGGTTTCCTCGGGTAAAGATGTTGTCTTCGTAGGCACGAAGCGTCAGGCACAAAAGGCGGTTGAGGCTGCTGCGGACAAGTGCGGTATGCACTACGTTTCTGAGCGATGGCTCGGTGGGATGCTTACCAACTTTAGGACTATCCGTTCCCGGCTGCAAAGACTGCAACAGTTGGAAGCGATGGCCGAAGACGGAACACTTGAGAGTGAGAGCAAAAAGCAGGCCTCAAGACTGAAACGCGAGATGCGAAAGATAAAAAGCAACCTTGACGGTATTCGCAAAATGTCTCGGCTTCCGGGCGCTGTCGTAGTAATCGACGCCAGAAAAGAATATCTTGCTCTGTGTGAGGCCAAAAAGCTGAGTATTGCAACAATCGGACTTCTCGATACAGATTCAGACCCCGACACAGTGGATGTGGCGATTCCAATGAATGATGATTCCATCCGAGCAATTGACCTTATATTAAATGAACTGGCCGATGCCGTGGCGATTGGCAAAACGATGATTTCGCCTCATCAGGAACCTAAGCAACATCAGAGACGTGTCCGTTCAAAAAGGCCCGGCCTTGTTCGTGCCGATAAAGCTAAACCAAAGACCGTCGCCGCTGCTGAGCAAACAGCAACAACCACCGCAGAACCGGCACAGGAAGTTGAAACGGAAAAGCAAGAGCCAAAGCAATCAACTACATAGCGTCTTGTGCGTAAAGAATAACGCGTGAAAAACTAACACGGCGCACATCATGCGATACGAAATTAGGAGTTTTTAAGATGGCAGAGATTCCAGCTTCATTGGTGATGAAACTGCGAAAGATGAGCAGACAAGGGATGATGGACTGCAAAAAGGCCCTGCAGGAAGCAAACGGGGATATCGAGCGGGCTATGGGGATACTAAGAAAAAAGGGTCTTGCCACTTTAACAAAGCGTGCCGAGCGGGAAACAACCGAGGGCACTGTTGTCGCCTGGGAAAATGCAGATGGACGGATGGCCGGTATAGCTGTCCTTCGCTGCGAGACTGATTTTGTTGCCAAGAGCGATGACTTTGTCCAAATGGTAGAAGCCGTCAAGAGGGGTGTGCAGCAGTGCAAGGCGGACGAAGGGGGAGACCGTCTTCTTGAGACTATTGTTGATGGTAAGAAACTGAACGATATGCTGACTGGGTTAGTCAGTAGAACGGGTGAGAAAGTACAACTTGTTAAGGAAGAATACGCGAGATATAAGCTCGACGGCCCGGGACTGATAGGCACATACATTCACTTCAATGAAAAAGTCGGCTCGATGGTTCAGATTGAAACCGGTGATGAAGCGACCGCCGCTTCAGATGTGCTGAAACAGACAGCATCCGATATAGCGATGCACATTACGGCAACAAAGCCTCTGGCATTAGATAAGGAGGCAATTAGTCCCGAGATAATTGCACAAGAGAGAGCCATTTTCGCTGAGCAGGTAAAGAACAAGCCGGCAAACATCATAGACAAAATTGTAGAAGGTAAGATGAAGAAGTTCTTTGATGAAAACTGTCTTGTTGAGCAGCGGTTTGTAAAGGACGACAGCAAAACTGTCGCGCAAGTTCTCGCTGAGGCGGCCAAACATGCCGGCGGTGAAGCGCAAATAACAAGATTTGTCCGATACGAAGTGGGCTAATAAACGTATCTTTTTAATCCTGGATAATATTTCGTCCGAGATACGAGAACAATGGCGAAGAGCAAATATAATCGTGTATTGCTGAAGTTATCGGGTGAGAGTTTTTGCGGGCCCGGGGAATTCGGGATTGACGGCTCAGCCCTTGAGTCGCTGGCCGAAAGGATATCGGAGATTTGCAAGCTCGGCCCACAAATCGCAGTTGTAGTTGGAGCCGGCAACTTCATCAGAGGTGAAACCTTCTCGCAGACCAGCCACATACCCAGAAACACGGCCGATTATATGGGAATGCTGGCAACCATTATCAATGCCTGTGCTCTTCAGGAGACCCTTGAGAAATCAGGACAGCCAACGAGGGTCTTAAGTGCCATTGAAGTTGCGGCTATGTGTGAGCCGTTTATCCGAAGACGCGCCATCCGGCACTTCGAGCTCGGAAGAGTTGCGATATTGGCGGGGGGAACCGGCAATCCCTTCTTTACCACCGATACCTGTGCGGCCCTAAGGGCTGCCGAACTCGATGCGGACATCCTGATAAAGGCAACAAAGGTCGACGGTGTATATAGTGATGACCCGAAGAAGAATCCGGATGCGGAGCTGTTTGAAGAACTATCTTACGATGATGTACTTAAAAAAAATCTTAAAGTGATAGACCATTCGGCAATAAGTCTTTGCCGGGACAACAATATCCCGATTATCGTTTTGAATATCTTCAAAAAAGGCAACATCGCTAAGGCCGTTTGCGGTGAGCAGGTTGGTACACTAATCCACAGCTCGTGACCGGTGGTGCGCATTGCGGGGAAAAACACAATAGGCAATACAAAAAGGAGTTACAGATGCCCATAAAGGAAATGGTTGCCGACAGTGAATCCAAAATGAAAAAGGCAATTGAATTCCTGCAGGATGAATTAAAAGCGGTCCGTACAGGACGAGCCTCTACGGGGCTGGTTGAGAATATAAAGGTGGATTACTACGGGTCGCCGACGCCCTTGAAACAGATGGCGACGCTGGCAACACCACAAGCAGATACGATTGTGATTAAGCCATTCGACCCCGCTTCACTCAAAGATATCGAAAAGGCAATCAAAAACAGCGATTTGAGCATCGCACCAATCGTGGACGGCAAACTCATCCGCCTCAATATTCCATCCCTCAGCGAGGAAAGAAGAAAGCAATTCGTTGGTCAGGCTAAACAGCTTGGTGAACAGACAAAGGTCAGTATTCGTAATATACGAAGAGACATAAACAAGCAGCTCGAAAAAGAACAGCAAAACAAAATTATCACAGAGGATGAGCTGGAAAAAGGCAAGAAACAAGTCGATGATATTACAAAAGAATGTATCGACAGGATTAACTTGGTAATCAAAAAGAAATCGGATGAGATTATGCTCGATTGACTTTGACAAAAAGTGCACAAGTCATAAGTATCTTACATCCTCGAGCTCTTGCGCTCTTTAGTTAAAGCCATTTCTAAATCAGAAGCTAACTTTTTTGGGGGACAAGGCCATGCAAACCAAAAAAAGTGTGCAAAACAAGCAGCCGAAAAAGACCGGGAAGAGAATACTCAAGTACGTATCAGCAATTATCATCGTTTTGATTGTGCTTGTGGTTTTTCTTATACCCGTGTTTGTATCTTCCGCTAAAGGCCGAAACTTTATACTGGCCAAAATCAACAACTCCATCGACGGCAAAACAGATTTTGCCGGCCTCTCGATGGGCTGGTGGAAAGGTATCAAGGTCACAGATGTTAGTTTTAACGACATTTCAGGCCAGACGTTCGTTGAGGTAAGGCAAATCACCACAAAACCTCACTATGGCTCCATTTTGTTAGGAAATGTCTCATTAGGGAAAACAGTAATCGATGAGCCGAGTGTGGAGATAAATCTCAAAACCCAGCAGTCTAAGAAAACGGTAGACGGCCGGCCAAAGCCCCCGACGGATAAAAAATCAGGGGCAATTGCCCTGCCAATAAAAAAAATAGACCTGGTTATCAATGACGGCAATTTGAAAGTAACTGATCAGCAGTCTAAAACCGTTGAATTTTCGCAAATTGACTCTCGAGTGAATTTACGTCCACCGGGGCAGGAGACAAGTTTCAGCTTGCACACGCTTGTTGCCAGTGCCGGCAAAGAGTCAGATATCCAGGCAGACGGACGAATCAGCCCCGGCAAGACAAAAAAAGGCTGGACTATCAAAGGAACCAGCGGCAATGTCTCGGTCCAGGTCATCAACTTGAATCTGCCTTCTTTAGCACTCTTTTTCGCATTAACCGGTGTTGAGGTCCAAGCTGAAGGGGTTCTCTCGGGCAGTGTAAGCAGCGAAGTTAAAGATGGGCAATTCGAAAATCTCAGCGCCGACATCAAAGCCAAGAACCTCGATATAACCGGCCCGCTACTAAAAGGTGACAGGTTGAAGACCGGCACCCTGGATGTGAATGCAAAACTGAAACGCGAACAGAAAATGATACGTATCGAGAACCTGGATATCAAAACCGACTGGCTAAAAGCCCAGGCAGCCGGTATGGTCCCTGCCACATTCGATTCATTCTCTGAGTTTTTACAATCAGATTCCAGTCTGGCCGGCAGTTTTGAATTAGACGCCGCCCAGGTCTTATCACAGATGCCTCAGACTTTCGGTGTTAAAGAGGGTATGAAAGTAACATCCGGCAAACTGAGCGGCACGGTTTCTACGGCAACAAAAGCCGGAAAGAGAAAATTCCTCGGCAACGCAAGTCTTGAAAACTTAAGAGGAACAGTAGAAAGCAAAACTATAGCTCTGCAGCAACCCATCAAGGCCGAGGCTGAAATTACAGCAGAAAAGGACAAGGTAATCTTTGATAAGATGGATTTCACGGCATCATTCGGCACAATCGATTGCACCGGCACCAGCGAATCACTTAAGTACACTGCCGATATCGACCTGTCGGCTTTACAGACGCAGTTAGGACAATTCTTTGACATGGGCAAATATCAGTTTGTCGGCCAAGTCGTCGAAAATGGAACGATATCCACCACAAAGCAGCAGATAACTGCCGTCGGTTCATCAACTATTAAAAATCTTCGCGTAACGTCAAAAGATGGTATGAGCGTATCTGAGCCGGCGGCCGATATAGACTTCGCCGTCGGATATGACCGGAAAAACCGCATCGTCAACATCGACTCCGTAAAGACCACGGCAAGTTTTGGCCAAGTGGATATAAAGGATGCCGTAGCGCCAATAGATAAAAAGGCCGAAAAAGGTATGGAACTGACTATTTCCGCGAAAGTTGATTTGGACAAGATAACACCTTTTGCGGTAATGTTCGCGTCTTTTCCGAAGGAAATGAAGCTGGCCGGTTTCGCTGAGTCGGATGTCTCAATCAGCTCCGAAAAGCAAGGTTACCGGGTTGTTACTGATGCGACACACATCAAAAACTTAAAGGTCCGCTATCCTGAAAAGAAACCTTTTGAGGCAAACGATGTATCAATCTTATTCGACGCAGAGGTTAATCCCGAACAAAAAACTATTAACGTCAAAAAGCTTCAGTTGATAAGTCCGCAAATAAAAATTCATAAGGGCGAATTTAGCCAGGTCAGCAAAGATGGCAAAACCAAATTAGAGGGGCAAGTCGATTGTGAATATGACTGGTCGGCCGTCAGCACTATCACCGGGCCTTACCTGCCGCAGGGTTTGAGGTTGGAGGGACAAAGAAAAGATACTATTAGTTTTGATAGTACATACCCAATCGACCAAAAAGATAAATTGCTGGAGAATCTTAATACCAAAGCCAAAGTGGGATTTGCAAAGGCTGAGTATATGGGATTGAATTTCGGGACTACTGATGTTGATTTTCAAATCCAAAACGGCCTGCTAAAGATAGCACCGTTTTCGACGACAGTTAATAACGGTCAATTCAGTTTTGCCAGCGAGGCGAATTTTAAAGACAAGCCTTCATTATTAAAGACTACAGGGCCGATTCAGATAGTCAAAGATATTCAAATCAATAATGAGATGGCCAGAAAGCTTTTGAAGTATGTAAATCCGGTGTTCGCAAACGCTGTTAATGTCAGCGGCGTGGCAAACTTTAACTGCGAACGCCTTGCGATACCGCTGAAAAAAGTGAACAAGAATGACATCGAACTGATTGGCACAATCTCAGTAAATCAGATGCGTTTGGAAGGTTCGGATTTGCTCGGTCAGATGCTTTCGTTAGCGGGCGGAAATGTACGAGGGCAGGATTGTGCTATCCATCCAACAAGATTTGCCTTACAGAATGGCCTGCTTCAATATGAGGATATGCAGCTGGATATCGGTGACAATCCTGTCAATTTCAAAGGTGTTATCGGGCTTGATAAAAGTTTGAATATGACAGTAACTCTGCCTTATACGACGAGTGGCAGAACAGCAAGAGTCGGCGAAAAAAGCGACGAAAGAATATCGCTGCCCCTAACGGGCACTATCAATAAGCCCGAACTCGACATGGGCAAGCTGCTCGAAGAACAATTAAAGAAACAATTAGAAAAGCAGCTACAAAAGGGGCTTGAAAAATTGTTTGAGTAAAGGCCCCCTGTCCTGATTGACGACAATGCAATAGGAATCGGAAAAAAGGGTTCCAAAGCCAGTTACAGTTGAAAGGGACAAAGATGTTAACAAAGCTCTTGTCCACACCTACCACACAGCTTGGTAAAGCCAGCCGCTTCGTGGTCTTTCAAATTAAACTTTGGTCACACTGTGCGCGACTGCTGAAGATAAACCGTGCAGGCCAGCAGGCCGCCGCCCTTTCATATCATACAATATTCGGGATGGTCCCGCTCGCTATCGTGATGCTTTTGATTTTCCAATCACTCGGTCCTTACAGAGACATCGGAGACAAGGTAAAAAATATGGTTTACGATGAGCTCAATATCTCAACCATCGAAATCTCGCCCGACCCGAAAAAACCGGAAGAAACAACGATGATAACCGAATACATCGACGACATAGTCAACAATTTCTTCAGCGGCTTAAGCAAAGGCTCACTAACAATGGTCAGCGGGATAATTGTTATCTGGGCAGCACTGGCTTTACTGTCAACGATAGAAAGAGCCTTTAACAATATCTGGCACGTTACCAAGGGAAGGAATTTTCTTCATCGAGTGTCTAACTATTGGATACTTTTGACTCTGGGCCCTGGGCTTCTGGGACTTGGTGTGCATGCCACGACACGATATTCCGCCTTGGGACAGATACACAAAACCATTCTTGCAAACATTACTCCGGTCGTCTTTTCTTACATCATTGCAACGTTTGCTTTCTCCCTGCTTTATGTCGTTCTTCCGAACACGAAAGTTCAGAAAAGAGCTGCAATTTGGGGGGCCGCAGTGGCCGCTCTGGTTTGGAGCGTTGCAAAGTGGGGTTTTGGACAATACGTCACTGAATTCATACCTTACAGTAAGGTCTACGGTGTTTTAGGGCTTATTCCTCTGGGCGTCTTATGGATTTATATTACCTGGCTTATCGTTTTGTTTGGGCTGCAGTTGACATTTACCACCCAGCACTTAAAGAGTCTTGATGCCGCCGAGATCGCCGCCGCCAAAAAAACAGAGGTCTATTTCATAGCCAATGACCTGACAGCCATGAACATTGCGCGGGAGGTAGCGACTGCTTTTCAGAAAAACCAGGCCCCTGTTTCGCCCGAGGTCATATGCAGCAAATTAAGTATACCTGCTGAATTCGGCGAAAAGTTGCTTGACCATCTCGTTGACAGCGGGATTATTATGAAGACCTCCGAACCAAAGCTCGGTTTCGTTCCGGCACAGGAACCGGCAAACATCAAATTATCCGAAATTGCCGCAGCCGTAGCTGAAGTTAGTTTTGCACAATCACCCACGGAACAACCCCAAACTCTGCAGCAGATAACTCAAGCCCAGCAAAATGCTTTGGCCCAGTATAGTCTAAAGCAAATTCTCGCCGATGAGCAAAACAGTTAAGCTAAGTACTACTGCAGTTTCCGGATTTAGCAACTATCGGCTGCCTGGACTTAAGCTTGAGCATTAGTTTTGCCGGTGGAGGTTCAACTGCTGATACCGCTGAATTTCTTCCATTGATACCGCTGTTTGTAAATACTCTTTGTTTAATCCGCTGTCAGTTTTGGTTATTTCGAGACGGTCGATTGTCTTGCCTTTGATGTCTACTGTCTCCATAGTGAGTTTATTTGCCTTGATGTGAAACATACAAAAATGATGTATCTTTTTTGCGTAGGCGTGGTAGATAGATTGCTTAAGACTATGCAGTGGCGCACCACCTCCGCCGCAGGTGATATGAGTTACGTAGCTGCCCTCGGTCCCGGCTGGCGGAGCAACAGGGCGAAACCGCTCGTACTGATGCGAATGGCCTGTTACGACAAAATCGACTCCGGCCTCAGATAAAATCCGAAGTGCATCCGGATATCCCCAATCCGACCAGTGCCCGCCGAAATTAATGCTTGGTATGTGATAGCTCACGAACTTCCATTGGGCTTTGCTGCTTCGGGCATCAGCAGCTATCAGTTTTAACTGCTCTTCGGCCTTTAGACCTTTGGAAACGTTATCTACGCAGAAATAGTGCACCGGGCCATAGTCGAAACCGAAGCTGTTCTTCTGGCCCTTGGGAATCAGCAGTTTTTCAAAATTGCCGCTGTTGCCCTCGTGATTGCCTTTGGCGATATAGATGGGCACAGTCTCGGCCAGACCCTTTACCGGCTCGAAGAATTGAGGACCAAATTGCTCATAACGCTTACCACTGCTTACCAAATCCCCGCTGTGTACCACGAAATCAACCTTTTTCTTAATTATTTGCTCAACTATTTTACGATGTCTCTCGGGGCAACTGCGGCTGTCACCATACACCGCGAATGTCACTTCATTTGTATCAGCCGGCACGGTGTGGAATTTGTAGACTTTACTTTGAATCGAGGACCGACCTAATTTTGTAATTCTCTGTAAAATGGGGGCCCTTGGGCCGGTAACGCGATAGTTATACTCCCGGCCGGGCTTCAGATTTTCGAGCCATACTTTATAGATAAAGGCGGCCTTTTTATTAATTCCGTACTCAACTCGAATAGGCTCGGTCGTGACTTCTCTGTCCAGTACATTACCTTTGCCGTATAGAACCTTGCCCGGCCCCTCGACTTCGGTTTCCCACATCAGGGCAGCTTTGTCTTCAGATACGCGAAGCAGGACAGGGCCTTTTGTTACTGTGGCGCAGCCGACAGTCGTTGTGAGAACAACTCCCAATGCTGCAATTAAGTATAACCGCGACAAGATTGACACCTTCCTGGTTAAGCTCGAACTCTTTCGTGATTTCTCAATGTCCACAATCAATTTCCCTTCTGCAAAAAAAGGAAAAACACTTCCTTAAAGTATTTCCACCAGAGCGGTCGCCGCATTATAGATAAAGAACAGGCCGAAAGCAAACATCGCCAATGAGCAAATCCACAGTATTGCCTTTTGGCGTCGAGGTCCAAGCAGTACCGAACCTTTGAAACTTGCCCACGACAGGACACTAAACCAGATAAGGTCACACAGCCAGTGCACGATCGCGAACAA
>Ga0307436_1000919_pt1 | contig 13525 bp, 14 predicted proteins | sample SalMarWE160440MG_FD_202513 | JGI IMG/M metagenome (GOLD analysis project Ga0307436, IMG submission 202513) | Salt marsh sediment microbial communities from the Plum Island Ecosystem LTER, Massachusetts, United States - WE1604-40 | ecosystem: Environmental > Aquatic > Marine > Intertidal zone >...
TCAATCTTTCAAAAAACGGACACTAGCCAATGTGCGAAATATCCGCGAAGACTGGGAAAACCTGTTTCTGGAGCTCCTCTTTAAAGTGGAACAAAATCCCTTGCGTGACTTCATTTTGGGAGAACTCATTGGAACGCCTTCCGAAGAATCCCTGACTAAAAAATTGGAAGACCTCGCAGTAGCTCCTCAACAATATCCCGAGTTGACGATTTGGTATTTCCAAAAAATCATGGGAAGTCAAGATCTTCCACTCGCTAATAACGAAGGGCGCTCTCAGTTCTTCGAAGCCTTTTTGATTCTACTCAGCTATCTGGAACAACAATCAGATCGCAGAGACCTCATCAAAAAAATGCATGGAATGCTCTCTGCAGGCCGCTTTGCCCTCGTCCGCAAAATCATGAAACAGGCTACAACTGAAGCCGTACAGGAATTCCTCCTTCTCGTTACGAAGTGCCATTCCCTAGCAGATCACGATATCCAAATTTTCCACTCTCTAGCTGAAGTGGCTCATCCCTCTCTTAAAAACAAAAAAGCAGCCCCTAAAGAAGAGGAAGAAGAGATCATCTGGACAACGAAAGAGGGTTATTCCAGTTTGCAGAAAAAAATCGAGCAAATCGGAACAGTCGAAACTGTCGAGAACGCCAAGGAAATCGAAGTCGCCCGCTCCCATGGAGATCTTCGAGAAAATGCCGAATTCAAAGCTGCTCTTGAAAGACGGGATCGACTACAAGCCGAGCTCAAATTTCTCTCCGAGCAACTCAACAAATGCCGCATCCTCAATGCGCAAGACATCAACACCCGTCAAGTGAGCGTTGGAACAAAAATCAAAATGAAAGCTGAAGATGGTTCTACAGTCCAGTACAGCCTCCTCGGTCCCTGGGATGCCGATGCAGATCAAAACATCCTTTCATTCCAGTCAAAGCTCGCAAAGACAATGGTGGGACTAAAAAAGGGCGATGTGGTTGACATGCAGGGTCAAAAACTCATTATCGAAGAGATCTCTTCAGCAATTTAGAGATTGTCGTCAAATTCATTTGACGACACCCTCTTAGAATCTATCTGCGAATCGCTCTTATCAGGTATAGAAGCCTTTTAGATTGCTACCGAATCTTTGCAGCTAATCGAGGTTCGTGCTATTTTTCTCACATATTGCTTTATACCCCGAGGACATGTCCCATGAAGCTCATCATCGCCAGCCATAATGTTCACAAGATCCGAGAATTTCGTTCGATTCTCAAAGGTGTCGGTGTATTCGACATCTACTCTCTCATTGATTACCCCGAATACACTGCACCCGCTGAAACAGGAGTGACTTTTGAGGAAAACGCCATCCTCAAAGCAACCTCTGCTGCAAAAGCTCTCGATGCCTATGTCCTGGCAGATGATTCGGGACTCGTTGTTCCCATTCTCAAAGGGGCTCCAGGTGTACAGTCGGCTCGCTACTCTGGTGAAACCGCTACAGATAAAGACAATCGAAAAAAGCTCCTCGAGGCTTTGAGCAATTATCAAGATGAAGACCGAGACGCCTATTTTGAGTGTTGCATTGCCCTGGCCTCTCCTAATGGACTCGAAAAATGCGTGTCCGCAAGATGTGAAGGGAAAATCCTCGAAAAGGAGCGAGGAGGACAGGGATTTGGTTATGATAGCCTCTTCATCAAACACGAATACAACAAGACGTTTGCCGAGCTCGAAGAAGAGGTGAAAAATCGCGTTTCGCATCGGCGCAAAGCCCTCGACAAAATTCTCGTAACCCTCGAATCGATTGCGCAAGAGCTCGCAGAAACCCAGAGTTAACGTCTATTTGTGCACTACTATGTCGATGGGTACAACTTTCTCTTTCGTATTTGCCAAAAAGGAGATCCTCTAGAAAAGAGGCGCGATCGACTCATCGATCTTCTCAACGAAGAACTGGGTTTTCTCAAAGGCCGCTGCAGCCTCGTCTTTGACAGCAGTGAACAGATACGCGACTGTCCCCAGTGTGCATTTTTAGAAAATCTCGAAGTCATCTTTACGCCTAGAGGACTCAATGCAGACAAATACATTCTTGAAATGGTCGAATATAGCTCGAATCCCAAAGCCTTGACTGTGGTGACCTCTGACAATGACTTGGGACGTCAGTGTCGTCACTTGGGATCGCTTGTCATGACCATCGAAGCGTTCATCGCCTTTATCCTCAAAAAAACTCGAAAAAAAGGAGAGTCAAAACCCACACAGGTCAACACAAAAGCAGAAATTGAAAGACTCCGAAGAATCTTTGAAGACGGACTCGATGGGAATTAGGTGTTGGACAAATAATGTTCATGTGCTACAGGTAAGGAGATTTTTTACGGAGGGTTATATGAAAGCCTTTTTAATGCTGTTTTCCCTGTTTACTTGCTGTGTATTTGCAAGCTCTGAATCTCATTCTCGAGAAGAGATGCCAATCCAGTGTATCGGCAATTGTGGTTGCACAGACTGCAAGTGTACACCAGAAAACCACTGCGGTTGCATGGCAAAGCCCAAGTGCAAATGCAAAAAACCGGGTTGCCCATGCAACCGCAATAATCAGAGGAATGATGAACAAGGCGGCGGGAATCGCCGAGATCGTCATCGGAATTCTAACTCGAGATGATAAAACGATCGTATTTGCGCTCTGAGGTGTGAAAATCTTGCTCCACGCGCTCGATCCAACGGGTGCCGAACGCCTGATGGAGTCCATCTAATAGCTGGTCTAGCTGCTTTCTTTCTCCTTGAGCGAGCAGTTCAACCGTTCCGTCCGCTTTGTTCCGGACAAAGCCCTTCAGATCCATTGAGCGAGCGAGTTTTAGAGTTGTATGCCGAAACCCAACTCCCTGCACTTTTCCATGAAAGATAGCGTGGACCTCTAACACACAGACTCCCAATCGAAACATTCAATTTCAGCACGCACTTCCGCGAGATCTTTGGCTCTGACAACGAGTTCCTTGAGCTTCTTCACACCCGATCCTTTTTTTAAGTACCAAGAGCCCACCCTTCTCAAGTCGAGAACAGCTTTTCTCTCTGGTTGATAGGCCAAGATGGAATCTAGATGTTCAAGCAGCGTATCGCGAATCTCTTCTCCTGCTCGCTCAATAGGATCTTTGCCCTCAAAATGGCGAGCGATATCTTCGATCAAAAAAGGATGTCCAAACAGGCCTCTCGAAAGAAGAAGCCCATCACAACCCGTATGCAAAAACATGTTTTCCGCACTCTCAGAATCTATGATATCTCCGTTTCCAAACACGAGAATCGAATTTGCAACAGCTTTACAATCGCGGATGTAATCCCAATTCGCAGGTCCTCGATAGGATTGTTGTCTCGTTCTCCCATGGACGAAGATCACTTTGGCACCGGCCCTCTCTGCAATCTGCGTGATTTCGGGTCCGTTTATGTGCTGCTCATCCCATCCAGCTCGAATCTTCACCGTCACGGGAATTTGGACTGCGCTGACGATATTTGATAGAATTTCTCCGATCAATTCTGGGTATTTGAGAAGCCCTGAACCACTGTTGTCTTTTGTCACTTTGTCAACGGGACATCCGCAATTGAGATCGATCAAATCAAATCCGAGTTCTTCAATAATCCTCGCACAGGGAGCTGCATGTTTGGGATTGCTTCCACACAGCTGAGCTCCTATGGGATGCATTGAAGGTTCATAATCGAGGAGGCGATACGTTCCTTGGTCATGCCGCACCATCGCATCCATTTTGACCATTTCGCAGAAGACCAAACCAGGCCTATATTTTTTGGTCATCTGCCGAAAGGGAAAATCGCTACAGCCCGCAAGGGGAGAACAAAAGATGTTATTCGGAACAGTGAGATCACCGATCTGAAAGGGCTGCTTAAACAAAGGCACTCAAAAAACTCATGATAACGCGTTCGAGGATGCTTAGAGCAAAAAAGCCCAGCATAGGGCTGAGATCGAGCGTTCCCCCGATCGGCGGGATGAGACGGCGGAAGAATCCGAGATAGGGCTCGGTGTAAATCCGAACAAACCGCATAGCGGGATGGTAGGCAATTCTCGGCACCCAAGATCCCACAATCCGAACAAAGATGAGGACCGTATAGAATAAAAAGATCCAATGAATGATTTTTGCAAGATAGATCGCCATTGGAAACCATTTTAGCACAGAATCGGTTTTTTTTAAACGCAGCGTTGAGTAAAATGGACGCATGCCCTTAAAAAAACGCTACACGCTTGCAATTGATTCTCACCACCTCGCTCTACTCAAAAGGAATGGAAATCAATTTTTTATTGAGCATTTACGCACATTTGAACCCCATGTCAAGCCGCTTGACATTCTCAAATCGGTCCTACATCGGAAAACCCCCCAAATCGTTTCAGGTCTATCCGCAAAAGATGTGATTCTTCGGAGGATCCATCTCAAACTCAAAACCAAAAGAGAGATCCTCTCTGCTCTTCCCTTTCAACTTGAACAGCACCTCCCCTTTCCTCCAAAGGACACCCTCGTAATCCCGACCCTTCATTTAGGGAAAGAGGGAAGCGATGTCGATCTTCTCGCAACGACAAAGGACAAGCTCGACTCCCATCTCCAATCCCTCAGAGAAAAAGATGTTGATCCCGATGTGATCACAGCTGAGCCTATTGCCCTTTTCCGCTTTGCGCAATATCTCTTTCCCGAGCATGCTTCTCTACTCATCTACCACCCCAAAAGCGGGACTCTTGCTGTGATGAAAGATCGCGCGCTTGTCGCCTTTCAGACGGTTCGTGAGATCGATTTGCAAAGAGCTCTGGCCTATATCCAGAAGAAATATCCCGAAATTGAGCAGATTCTCAATATCGGAGCTACTTCCATAGAAACTTCGCTTCAGTGTCTCAAAGTTGAAAACGAAGATTGGATCCCCTATGCAATCGCAATAGGCCTGGCGCTCGATGCTGCCAAAGAAGATGAACAGAGTCGACAGTTCCGCTATGGCCCTCTCCGAGCTCAGCGCCATAAAAAAAGAGAAAAGAAAAAGATGGTGGGTTTTTTTGTCTGTTGCGCGCTCTTTTGCGCATCCGTGCTCACCTTTGGCCACCTCTATCTCAAATCGGAGAGAGAGACATTTTTGACCTCCCTCCATCTTCCTGAGGGATCCTCTCTTCAGCAGATCTCCCAAGAGCTCGAGCGTGCCGTGCGCAAAAAGGAACAAGTTTCCCTAGCTCTTTCGAATGTACTGCCCGTTCATGAAGTTTTGGCTTGGCTCTCGTCTCATCCAAAATTGGGTGAAGACGCCTCCATTACGAGGCTTCAATACCAAATCACAAAGTGCCCTCGCCTCGGTAACAAGACCAAGGTCTTTGCAGCCAAGGTCGATGTCGAATTCACGACAGGCCTTCCTCGCGTGGCTCGTAACTTTCATGAATCTCTCCTCCAGGACCAGATACATGTCGACAAAAGACACGAGGTCCGTTTTTCCTCTGAACACGGTCTTTACAAGGTGAGCTTCTATCTCAAAACGAGGTCACTATGAAATCTCTTTCCCTGCGCTACAAAAATATCTTCCAACATCCCATTGTCATTTTGCTCATCGGTCTTCTCCCCTGTTTTGCCTCTGGCTTCCACTTCTATCGATCCAAACAGCAGCAACAGAATCTGGAGCTTAAAATCCGCTCTTTAAATCGCAAAAATTTCGACCAGAAACAACGCGCGGAAAGAGAAAAGAAGTTGGTTGAGCGATTGAAAGGAGCCGATCCCGACTATGTCCCCAAAACTCTCGAAACCCTCACTTTTCTCGATGGCGAATCCAAGCGAATTGAAGCATTCCTACTCGATCACCCCGAAGAGAAAAACCAAATGCGAAGGCTCCAGTTTCTCAAGGGGGAAGCCAATCGACTCCGCTTTCGAGAAAAAAACTTTCAAAGAGTTGGAAAATTCCAAGAGGTCGATGTCATTCTTCAGCATCCTGTCGAAATGGGAAAGGAGGACTTGACTTTCCTTCTCTCCAAACTGGAACACACCCGTATCGGCTCTTACACGCCCGATCCCAATGCTCCGGACTTTTTAATCGAGCAGTTCGAAATGATTCGCAAAACCCTTTCCAAAGACGAGGAAGTCTATCTCGTCAAGTTCAATTGCATCAAACGGGAATATGTCCATGAATAAATTCTTTTTAGTCCCTCTCTTCCTCCTAGCCGTGATGACGAGCTGTCGCAATTCCGATCTCTCACAGATGATCGTCAGCATGCAAATTCTCGATCGAAATGGCTTTTCCGAGACCATAAGCAACAAAGATCGTCTCGGCGTCTATCAAAAAGTCGATTTTCTCGCCGCCCAACCCTACGAAAAAGTCCTTCGTGTCTATGGCAAGGACGGAGAGGGAAAAAGTCACTCGAAAATCACGAGCTATCACGAAACAGGTGGAGCTTGGCAATATCTCGAGGCTGTTGACGGCAGAGCCAATGGCAAGTACCTCGAATGGCATGAGAACGGGAAAGTCAAAATTGAAGGGCGCATCATCGAAGGGCTAGCCGATTTTTCTCCCACTGCCCAAAAGAGTTGGCTCTTCGATGGCACCTGCACTGTTTGGGATTTCATGGGCAATCTCGAGGCAGAATTTCTCTATGACAAGGGACAACTCGTAGGAGAGGCCAAATTCTACTTCCCCTCTTCTCAGCTCCAGAGAATCATCCCTTATCAAAGGGGACTCATCCACGGCACGCTCCAAGAATTTGATGAAGAGGGAAGGATCGTCAAGGCCATTTCTTTCCTAAACGGAGAAAAAGAGGGCAAGGCCCTATCGAAATGGTCACCTGATCTCTTCCAATATCAAGAGAACTACCAAAAAGGACGCCTCATTTCGGGAAGCTACTATGACCGAACTGGAGAACTCATAGCCGAAGTCGAACATGGATATGGCATGCGCGCCCTCTTTCAAGAAGGACATCTCCACTCGTTCACCAACTTCCAAGACGGCGTTCCTGAAGGTGAAGTTCAAATCTTCAACCAAGAGGGATATCTCCAAACCACTTATCATGTCAAAAAGGGGCAAAAGACCGGAGAAGAATGGGAGTATTATCCCTCTGAAGGGCACGAAAAGCGACCCAAACTCCTCGTCAATTGGTACCAAGATGAGATTCAGGGAATGGTGAAGACCTGGTATGAAAATGGCCTACTCGAGAGCCAGAGAGAGATGAGCGGCAACAAAAAGCATGGCCTCTCCTTTGCCTATTATCGAAATGGAGATCTCATGATGATGGAGGAATACGAAAACGACAAACTCGTCAAGGGCTCCTACTTCAAAAAAGGAGAAAAACATCCCATTTCAGAAATCTCACAAGGAGACGGGACGGCTACTCTCTACAATGCCGACGGACACTTTATGAAAAAGGTGACCTATGAGCGTGGCAAGCCAGTCGTTGATTAAGAGAAGCATCATTTGCCTAATCCTGAATTCGCAGTACTGTAGGTGGCAATCAAGGATTTGACTCGCCGTATAATCCTCTCTCTTCCTTTAGATAGAGTTGTTCGTCATCCTCGCTGGGACCATAGGGAGATTTTTTCCCATTTTTATTCTTAGGAGGTTTGCAGTATTTTGGCCCATTGCAACTCTGTGCAATGGCTGCACCTCCCGTCGGGATGCTGGTACAAATACCAAATACATCTCCGTCGAGACAGGACCACTGGACATTAAACGGAGTTATGGTCCGATTGGGATTGGGTCGATATTGCTGTCCACCAGGTCCAAAAGAGGGATAGGCATTCGACCAGGTGACGAAGTGCTCTGGCAGAACGATCATTTCACCGAGATACGTTCCATCAGCTCCACGAATCACAGCTCGAAGTTTCCAAGAGCTGTCGTTATAGAGGCGAATGCTCTCAGAGAAAAGGCTTGAAGAGAGAAGGGCTAACAAGATGAATTTTTTCATTTCTGCTTATTCTGTAGACAGGCCCATTTAAAGTCTAGGTTTCCCAGGGATGTCAAAACAACCCCATTCAGCTCTTCGCTTTTCAGGTAGAGCATCGAGTAGTAAAACAGCGGAATGATGGGCATCTCCTCCATCAAAATTTCCTCACAGCTTGCCAAAATCTGAAGGCGCTTTTCTCGGTCTTGGACTTTATTCGACTCATTGAGGAGTTCAATGTAGCGCTCATTTTCCCACTGTGTGTTGTTGGTTCCTTGATGGCGATATTTAAAGATCTCCAAGAAATTGATAGGATCGTGGAAATCTGCACCCCATGAGCAAAAGGCGAGCTGGTAGTCTCTTCGAGAAATCCGATCGAAATAGACCTTCCGCTCGATCGCCTCCAGCTGAACCTGAAATCCAAAGGCTCTGTGCCACTGCTCCTGAATTGCTTGAGCAATCAAATGAGATCGGTCGGAGTTGATATACGTGAGTTTCAATTGACCGAGATCGCTCTTTTGCAGTCCCGTTTCTTCCAAGGCCTTCTCTAAGAGCACATTGGCTTTTTTGGGTGCATGGTCTTCAAAGTAAGGAGCTGTCCTCAATTGCATCGAGGGGGGAAGCAGCGCCATGGCAGGAGGTTGTCCGGCTTGGAGAACGTGCTCGACAATTCCCAGGCGATCGATCGCAAGAGCGAGCGCCCGACGAACCTTTGGATTGCGCAGGACTTTAACCTCGACATTGGTTCGCAAAAAAGCCGTCTCAGCACGGGGTTTTGAATACACAGGCTTGCTTTCTCTCAAATGAGCGATGGCATCGACGGGAATCGATCCAACGGGAGACCCCGTCCAGTGGATTTCCCCCTTTTCGAACAGATGAAGGGCCGTCTTATTTTCCACCATAAAGAGGTCAATTCCCTCTAATTGGACGTTTTTAGCATCCCAATAGGTGAGATTCTTTCTGACTGAAATCTGATCGTGATGGTGCCAGCTCTTCAAGAAAAAGGGGCCATTGGAGACATACGTTTCTTGTTTGTCAGCCCATTTGGGATTGTTTTGATCGATCTTCTGATGAACTGGAAAGAAAAAGGGAGAGGCCACAAGTTCCAAAAAATAGGGAGTCGGATGCTCGAGCTCAACGACGAGGATCTGATCTTCGACAACCCGAATCCCTAAATCTTCTTCGGAGCACCTTCGCTCCTTAAAGGCCTTGGCATTCTTGATAATGTAAAGCTGATAGGCATTGTCCCCGGGGAAATCGGGACTGAGAAGGGATTTCCACCCGTGGGCAAAATCAGATGCTGTCACAAGATCTCCATTGGACCAGTGAGATTTCCGGAGAATGAAGACATAGGTTTTGAGATCTTCAGAAATTTCAACATTTTGAGCCACTGCCATCTGTGGTGCATCATCGGGCCCGATTCGCGTCAGTCCGTCGAAGCACATCCGCATGAGCATTTGGGAATGGGGATCCCGGGCCTTACGCGGATCGAGCGTGTGAGGTTCATCCCCTAAATTGAAATGGACAATTCCCAATTCAGCCTTTTTGGAAGGGGTACAGCTGCCTAAAAGAACGAGGCAGAAAAGGGGCAAAAACCACCATTTGTGTTTGAACATCAAAAGTCTCCTCCGTTATGGTATCCAACATATGAAAAAGCAGAGGTACTTGTCCACCCTTCTTCGCACAGGAGGCCCAACCCCTGTTCTCAATTGCCCTGACTTCGAAACAGTCTTTCGAGATCTTCCCTTAGATGAGCAAGGGCTTTTGAGAGCTGTTGAATTTGTGGCACTTCCCGATACCCTTTTCACAGTCATCGATGACATTTCCCCCACTATCGCGCAAGTCGAAACTGAGGACTACCCCTCGGCCACCCCCCTCTATATCGACATCCGTTTCACTGAGGAAAGCCCGAATGCACCCGCTCGAAAGAAATGCCTACTTCCTACCTCATTAATCCTCTCCAACCTTGAATCCTCGTTGGGGATCCCCTATATATGGGGAGGCAACTGGGCAGCTGGAATTCCCAAAATCGCAGATCTCTATCCCAATTCTTCCCCCAAAGATGAAACAACCTATTTCCTCCGAGGAGTCGATTGTTCTGGTCTACTCTATGAAGCCACGCAGGGATACACGCCACGCAATACCTCAGAATTGTTTTCCTACGGAGAGCCAATCTTTAGTTTCGCTCAAGTCAAGCCGCTTGACATCATCGTTTGGCCGGGACATGTGATCATCTGCCTGACCCAAGAAACAGTAATAGAGAGCCTTCAGGGTCATGGGGTTATTACTTCTAATATTGAAAAACGAATGACTCGCATTGAATCTGAAAATTTTTGCATCAGAAGATTTGTTTTGTAAGAATTGAGATTTTTAATTAGGAATTATCAGACATAAGAAGAAACTTTTTTTCCAAGCACCACGCAGCAAAAGCGATAAAAATAAAATAATTATTTGAAATAAAAACGGCTGATTTATACATTAAAAAATATACAGAGAGTTAAATAACTACCGATTGGTGCCAAAACGATTGACTCTCGACAGAAAAGCTCACGTGAGTGGGCGGATCAACCTTAAGGGAGAAATGTATGAATAAATCAAAAGCTTTCGCTTCAGTTGCGCTGCCCCTCATCATGATCAGCAGCATGCTTCCTGCGGCGAGAAACAACGGCAAAGGGATGGGATGTGAACCCACTCCCCCTGCAGCTTGTAACGAAGATTCCTGCTGCAGAACCTACTGCATGGGACCAGATAACTATGCTGTGAATGCTCCAGTAAATCCCGTTACTTGTAACGGAGACTGGGTCCTCAATATTCAAGGCTTCTACTGGAATGCTCACCAAGAAGGCCTTGATTATGCAATTACTAACGACGTTCTTGCAGATGCTTGGCATACAGATGCAACCTATGTCGACGCAGAATCCAAAACTCCTGATTTTGATTGGGATTTCGGTTTCAAATTCGGTATTGGTTACGACACAACTTGTGATGGCTGGGATTTCGGAGCGACTTGGACTTGGTATAAAGGAAAAGCCAATGATCATATCGAAGCGGAACAAGATGACAATGATGTTATTATCGCTCTTCTTTCAAACCATCCAACTGAATTCCTTCTTTCACTTGCAACAGATGTAAAGTCACACTGGGAACTCGATCTCAATCTTGTCGATTTAGAACTTGGACGTAAGTTCTGGAGTGGGAAACGCCTCGCTCTTCGTCCTTTCATTGGGTTCCGATATGCATCTATCGAGCAAGACTATGATGTCGAGTACAAAGGTGGAGATTTCACACCTCTGAATGATAAAGTCAAGATGGACAATGATTTCACTGGATTTGGAATTCGCGCTGGATTGAATTCGGTCTGGAATCTCGGCTGTGGATGGGGAATTTATGGAAACCTCGCTCTTTCATCGGTTTATGGACGTTTCAAAGTCGAAATCGAGGAAGAAGCGCGTGAGTCACAATCTCCTTACGATAAAACAAAATACACAGACTACAAGAGACACTTCCGTGCCAACCGCCTTATGACGGATCTAGCTATCGGAGTCCAGTGGTCTGCACTCTTTTGTGAATGCCAATACGGGTTTACCATTGCTCTTGGTTGGGAACAGCACATTTTCTTGAACCAGAATCAGCTGTACAGACTGAATCGCTTTGAACTTAATATTCCTTTTATCGAGCAACTTCACGGCGATCTCGATACACAAGGCTGGACCCTTTCTGTGACATTCGACTTCTAGTCGATCTCATATAAGAGAAGAGAAATAGAGGCTCCTTTCAAGGAGCCTCTTTTCGTTTAGATTCTATGAATCAATCAAATGATTTAAAATATTTTATTGACGCCTAAACGAAATCTACCTACGTTGAGGCCATTAGGGTTTTCATATGGAGGAAGTCCCATGCGTCCAAACGTCAAAAAGATTTCAGCGATTTCCATCATTTTACTCGCCACCATTTTATCTGGCGCGAAGATGAATGATTTGTGTGCACCGACATCACCTACAACTTGTTATCCTGACGATTGTAGACACTGCTACTGCCTCGGACCTGAAAACACCCTCGCTAATGCACCTGTCAAACCCGTCACCTGCAATGGTGATTGGGTTGTAAATGTCGCGGGCTTTTATTGGAAAGCGGAAGAGGATGGGCTCGAGTATGCCATCAAAAACAGTGTGATCGGTTCCGACGGAGTAGCGGCCAATCGCGAGATGAACAACCTCATCGAATCAGATTTTCTCTCCCCCGACTTTTGTTGGGATATTGGGTTCAAAGTGGGAATTGGGTACAATACGACCTGTGATGGGTGGGATATCGGCGTTTTGTGGACTCGTTTTTCCAAAGGAGCACACGATACCGTATCGGCAGAATTTGGCGACAATGTCACTCTGCTCCCCATCTGGTCAGCCTTCCAGTCTCCCAGTGCTGGAAATGCTCCCATCTTATTTGCCACTGAAATTGATACCTTTTGGAAACTCGATCTCGACCTCGTTGATTTTCAGCTCGGCAGACAATTTTGGACAGGTCACCGGTTTTCCATGCGTCCTCACATAGGCCTTAGGTTTGCAAACTTAGATCAATCCTATATCATCACCCATCGAGGAGGAAGCTGGCTCAACTTGGGACAAACCAATCAAAACTTCAACAATTCTGTCGATCTCGACAATGACTTTAAAGGAGTGGGCCTTCTTGCAGGATTCGACTCCCTTTGGAATTTTGGGTGTGGATGGGGACTGTATGGCAACCTCGCCACCTCGGTCATTTACGGAAGATTTTCACTGGACCATCACGAAAACATCCGCTTAGCCCAATCTCCCTTTACAAAAACACGCATCTACGAAGCAAAAGAGAGCTTCCATGTTTCTCGCGCAACCTTGGACATGGGACTTGGCGTCCAGTGGTCGGGACTCTTCTGCGATTGCCAGTATGGTTTCACCGTGAGTTTGGGATGGGAACATCACCTCTTCTTCCATCAAAACCAGATGTGGCGAGTGAAACGCCTTGGAGGAGAAAATGGAATCAGTATTTTGAACCCCTCAGGAGAAAATATCTATCAACAATCACGCGGAACATTGACTACTTCTGGATGGACTTTACGCGGAAACTTGGAATTCTAAAGAGATTGTGAATAAAAAAAAATTTGCAAAAAAAATGTAATAGTCCGTATGTTGAGCTTTAAGCAAAAAAAGCCCTATGCAAAGGCATGTATGGGGCAGTGTTAAACCACAGGAGCCTTATCTATGAAAATGGATATCAAACGAAAGTGGCCTGTTGCTGCCTTGTCTTTGATAGGAATGGCAAGCACGATGAGTGCCGCTAGAAACAACGACATGAAAGGTGATTCATGTGCCCCTACTCCCCCAGCGACGTGCTATGCAGATGACTGCAAACACTGCTACTGCTTGGGACCTGAGAACTATGGAGTCAATGCTCCTGTTCGCCCTCACACTTGTAATGGGGACTGGGTCCTCACATTTGCGGGATTCTACTGGAATTCTCACCAAGACGGGATGGAGTATGCTATTAAGAACAAAGTGCAAAGCCCGCCCGCTAATGCAACCGCAGAGGATCTGGCTAATTCTAGCCTTAACACTTTAGTTGATGCTGATTTCAAAAATCCCGATTTTGACTGGGATTTTGGTTTTAAAGTTGGCGTTGGCTATAACACCACTTGTGATGGCTGGGATT
>Ga0307436_1000920_pt1 | contig 13506 bp, 13 predicted proteins | sample SalMarWE160440MG_FD_202513 | JGI IMG/M metagenome (GOLD analysis project Ga0307436, IMG submission 202513) | Salt marsh sediment microbial communities from the Plum Island Ecosystem LTER, Massachusetts, United States - WE1604-40 | ecosystem: Environmental > Aquatic > Marine > Intertidal zone >...
TCCATGTCATTACGAGTAGGAAAACAACGATATCGAGGCCGTCGTATCGATCTTTGGCCCGGATGTGCTAAAGGCCAACACGTTTGTGCGGGAAACATACTACGGCAAGAGCAACAGCAAATTTGTGCTCTCTGCCGATGATGCCGCCGCGCGTAAACACTTGGCGGACAATCCTGCGCTTCCGGATAAGCTCAAGGACACCCTCAAAGGGGCTAAGGACTGGGATACGTTCTCGGCGGCGTTGGATGCAGCGGAGGCAACCGAGGCGGTTAATTCGGTCAAGGGAACGGTTGCGGAGGTTCTCAAAGACGGCCTCGCGTTTTATATCTTCAATTCGCTCATTTGGCCACGCGCGCCAAAATACCTGTATTTCGATGAATATTACCAGATGAAGGGGCAGGCCAACCTGGACGCCCTGATCGCCCGCGAGGATGCTGAGGAGCTTGAGGAATCCGACTATCCTCTCATCGGACTTATCAATCTGGCGCGGCTCAATCACCGAGAGCTCGTCGCGGCGAAAAACACCACCGAACTCAAGAACAAGCTTCAAGGGGCCGGAAACCACCTGACTGGGCGGATCGTCAAGTATTGGTCCCAGAACAAGCACATTCAGATGAAATTCGATGTCCGCGACGCCAAGCCTGAAGACCCGCCGAACATGCGGCAGGGGATCAACGTTTGGGGTGAGGTATATGATAGCGTTCACTGGGCGAGCACTCCACTAGGCACGCGCTCGCGTGGCTTCGTCTGGTTCTTTTCGTTCCTTGCATGGTACGAGGACATCAAGCGCCAGAAGCAGAACGTGATCTTGCTGCTCGATGAACCGGGTCTGTCGTTACACGGGCGCGCGCAAGGCGATCTTCTGAAATATTTCGAATCCGAGTTGGCCGCCCATCAACTCCTATACACTACCCATTCGCCCTTCATGATCGACCCGGCAAAATTCGACCGTGTACGGATCGTACAGGATCGGGGGATCGACGCAAAGGAACAACTCCCGAAGGTTGAGGACGGTACGAAGGTCCTGACCAATGTATTCGACGCTACTGACGACAGCTTGTTTCCTTTGCAAGGCGCGCTTGGTTACGAGATTCACCAAACGCTGTTCATCGGCCCCAATTCGCTTGTCGTCGAAGGCCCTGCCGACATGCTCTATCTGCGCGCCGTATCCGCCCAGCTTGAGCGCGAGGGGCGCAAGGGTCTCTCCGAGGATTGGGTGATCACGCCGGTGGGGGGCAGCGGCAAGGTTCCAACCTTTGTTGCGCTTCTCGCACCGCAAAGGGGTATGAATGTTGCAACGCTGCTTGATATCCAAAACAGCGACTGCGCGCTGATCGAAGATCTCTACAAAAAGAAGCTGCTTAAGAAGAAACAGGTCGCTACATACGCCGATTTTGTCGGAAATGATGAGGCAGACGTCGAGGATATGTTTGAGCGCGATTTTTACGTCGGGCTCGTGAATGCCGAGTTTGCCAAGCAACTCAAAACGCCGCTTAATGCGGCGGCGCTCAATGCGAAATTACCGCGTATATTGCGGGTGATAGAGGCGTGGCTGACGAAGAATCCCCTCAAGTCCGGCAAGTTTGGCCATTACCGCCCCGCCCGCTATTTCTCAGAGAATGCAGCCGCACTTTGGCCGCAGGTCTCGGGCGCCACCAAAAGCCGCTTTGAGGCGGCCTTCAAACATCTGAACGCCTTGCTGAAATAGAGGTGCGCACCTCTCACCCCGTTTTGAGTTGTGGTTGATACGCTGGCCGGCCTATGTGAGACGCGCAATCTGTATGCGCGGGATTTGCCATGACTGCCTTCCAGCGTTTATCCAGTTCCTCAACAGCCGGACACAAGCGATTCAGGCGACTCAGGAATTAGCCCATGAACACACTCATTCTCGGCATGGTGTTTTTCTACGCCGCTCACGCCCTGCCGCTCATCGGTCTCGATGCGCCCGTCAAGGCGAAGATCGGCGCAGGGCCGTTCAAGGGCTTGTTTGCGCTGGTCTCGCTCATCGGCCTCGGCCTCATGATCTGGGGGTTTGTCATGGCGCGTTCCGGGCCTGATGCGGCGCGCATCTTGTTCAGCCCGCAGCCGTGGGCGCCCCATGTCACCATGGTGTTTGTGTTCTTCGCCTTCCTGTGCTGGGGCATTTATGCCCAGAAGGGACGGCTCAAGCTCTTGCTCAGGCACCCCATGTCGATCGGCGTGGCGCTGTGGGCGACGGGGCATCTGTTTTCCAACGGCAATCTCAGCGAGGTCCTGTTCTTCGGCGGCTTTCTGGCGCTGGGGCTTGCCGACGCGCTAGTCGGCTTTGCCCGCGGCACCAAACCTCAGTTCACCCCGAAGCCTCTGCATGACATCATCGCCCCCGTTGCCGGCATCGTGATGTACGCGGCCGCCTTCTGGCTGCATCCCTACATTATTGGCGTGAGCGTTTATTGATGCTGTTGCTGGCCCTTGCCGTCGCCTTTTTTGCCGCGGTCCATCTCGTCCCTGCGGTGCCTGCGCTCAAGGCGGGTCTGGTCGCGCGGGCCGGGCGCGCCTGGGGGCCGCTTTATGGCGTCACGGCAACGCTCGGCGTCATCCTGATCATTTTCGCCTTCCGCGCCGCGCCGATCGTGCCGGTCTATACACCGCCGGACTGGGGGCGCTGGGTGACGCTGCCGGTGATGGCGGTGGCCTTCCAGTTTCTCGGCGTCTTCCTGTTCCGCGGCCGGTTGCGCCTCATCCTGCGCTACCCGCTGGCGATCGCCGTGTTCATCTGGGGTCTTGCCCATCTCTTTGCCAACGGCGATGAAAGAGCCCTCATCCTCTTCGGCGGCCTTGCGGCTTATGGTTTTGCACATTTCGCCCTCGGCTGGATGAGCGGGGTGCGCCCTGAAGGCCCCGCCCGCCCCGGCCACGATTTCATGGCCGCCATGGCAGGTCTTGCCCTTTACGGCATGATGGTTCAGCTTCACCCCAACATCATCGGCGTCACCGTGCTCCCCAATTATTGAACCACGCCAGAAAAAAGTTCCCATGTCCGTGCAAAAAGCCTCGCGCCGCATCACCGCGCCCGATATCGCCGCCCGCAAGGGAGGCGAACCCATCGTCTCGCTCACCGCCTATCACGCCCACACCGCCGCCATTGCCGATCCGTTCGTCGATTTCCTCCTGGTGGGCGACAGCCTCGGCATGGTGATGCACGGCTACGAGACGACGCTGCCGGTGCCGCTGGAACTCATGATCATGCACGGGCGTGCCGTGGTGCGCGGCTGCAGGAAGGCGCTGGTGGTGGTCGACATGCCGTTTGGCTCCTACGAGGAAAGCCCCTCGGTTGCCTTCCGCAACGCCGCCCGCGTCATCAAGGAGACCGGCTGCGGTGCCATCAAGCTGGAAGGCGGCGCGCGCATGGCCGAGACCATCTCCTTCCTCAGCCAGCGCGGCATTCCCGTGATGGCCCATATCGGCCTCACCCCCCAGTCGATCAACGTGCTCGGCGGCTTCAAGACGCAAGGCCGGATGCGCGACCAGTGGGCGGCGATCGAGGCCGATGCCCGCGCCGTGGCCGAAGCCGGTGCCTTTTCGGTGGTGCTGGAGGCCATGGCCGAGCCGCTGGCCGCACGCATTACAGAGGCCATCGCCATTCCCACCATCGGCATCGGCGCTTCAGTTTCCTGCGACGGCCAGATCCTGGTGATGGAGGACATGCTCGGCCTGTCGCCGCGCGTGCCGAAATTCGTCAAGCTGTTCGGCGAGGTGGGCAAGAGCATCGAGGCCGCCATCAGATCCTATGCCGAGGAGGTCCGCGCCCGCAGCTTTCCGGCACCGGAAAACACCTACGAGGTCAAGGACTGACACCACAGACCTTCACCTCGATGGAACCTTGCCCTATCTATAGGCCAGTGAGGCTTGCGCCATGAACATATCCGAGGCTGCGTCCGAGACCGGCCTGCCGCCAAAGACCATCCGCTATTACGAGGACATCGGCCTTGTTGCCCCGATGCGCCGGCCCAACGGCTATCGCGCCTATGACGGCGACGACATTCACCGCTTGCGCTTCCTACAGCGCGCCCGCTCGCTGGGCTTTTCTGTCGAGGACTGCCGGGCGCTTTTGTCGCTTTATGCCGATGACGGCCGCGCCAGCGCCGAGGTCAAGACGATCGCCACTCGCCATCTCGCCGCCATCCGCCGCAAGATTGCCGAGCTGAAGAGCCTGGAAGCCACCTTGAGCGGCCTCATCGCGGCCTGCCACGGCGATTCCTTGCCCGACTGTCCCATCCTCGATGACCTGGCCGAGCACGGTCCGGGAGCATGAATTGGGCATTTTGCCTTGATTTGAACACCGCGATAAATTATCGGCGTGCGACAACGGCTTAGCCCGCCAGCGGCAACCAGCGGAGAAATCCTGTGAGCGATGAATCGCTATTTCGCGAAGTCGATGAAGAAGTGCGCAAGGAGCAGATCGCCAAGATCTGGAAGCGCTACGGCAATGTCTTCGTCGGCTTGAGCATCGGCATCGTCGTGGCGGTTGCCGGCCTCAAGGGCTGGCAGTACTGGCAGCGCATGCAGGCGGAAAACGCCGGCAGCGCCTATTTCGCCGCCGCCACCCTGCAGGAAGACAAGCAGACCGAACAGGCGCTCGCTGCCTTCGAGGCGCTCGCCAAGGGCAGCCACACCGGCTATGCGACGCTCGCCCGCTTCCGCGTCGCCGATGCGCTCGCCGCCGAAGGCAAGCGCGACGAGGCGGTGAAGGCCTATGATGCCCTGGCGGCCGATTCGTCCCTGGATAAATCCTTGCGCGATGCCGCACGGGTGAGGGCGGCGTATCTCCTCGCCGACACCGCCAGCGCCAACGCGCTCACAAAGCGCCTCAGCGGTCTCGATGCGAAGGACAGTCCCTGGCGCGATACGGTCAACGAGATCATCGCGGTGGCCTCCTATCGGGCCGGCGACTACGGCGATGCCGACCGCCGTATGAACGAGGTCATGGCCTCGCCCGATCTGACGTCGGCCGCCCGTCAGCGCGCCCAGATCTTCCTGCAGGTGCTGCAGCCGCACATCGCCAAACAGGCAAAGGCCAAGTAACCGGCCATGACCGATCAGCGCACACGCCGCAGTTCCGCATTTCTCAGGATCACCGCCAGTCTGGCATTGGCAGGCCTCGTTGCCGGTTGCGGCTCGGCCCGGCATCTCATTGATGATTTGACCGGCAACACCGGGCCGAAATTTACCGGCGCGCGCGAGGACGCGCTCGGTACCGACACCACCCGGCAGTCGCAGCTTGCCACCGCGCCGGTGGTGATACCGGCCGCGGTCACCAACCAGAGCTGGTCGCAACCGGGCGGCGCCCCTTCCAACGTCATGCAGAACCTGACGCTCAACATCGACTTGAGGAGGGTTTTTTCCATCGATGCCGGGCGCGGCTCCGACAGTGACGGCAAGATCACCGCTCCGCCCATCGTGGTCGGCGGACGGATCTATGTGCTCGATTCGAGCGCCAAGGTGAGGGCCTTTTCGGCTACCAATGGCAGGCTCCTGTGGAAAACCTCGCTGGTGCCGCAAGGACGCAATGGCGATGGGGCATTCGGCGGCGGGCTGGCCTCCGACGGCACACGCGTCTACGCCACCACCGCCTTCGGCGAGGCGCTGGCGCTCGATGCCGCCTCGGGCAAAATCCTCTGGCGCAAGTCGTTCGACGGCCCCATCCACGGTGCTCCGACGGTTGCCGACGGGCGCATGTATTTCGTCACCCTCACCAATGAGGCGGATGCGGTCAGCACCGTCGACGGTTCGTCGCTGTGGCATTACCAGGCCACCGGCGAAAGTGCCTCGGTGCTGGAGAGCACCAGCCCGGCGGTGGACCGCGGCGTCGTCGTCCTGCCCCATACCACGGGTGATCTGTCGGCCTTCAGCACCAACGATGGCCAGCTCTTGTGGTCGACGTCGCTTGCCGCCTCCGACCCGGTCGCGGGCGCCGGCAATCTCAACGATGTCGCCGCCCGCCCGGTGATGGCCGACGGCCAGGTCTATGCTGTCGGCCAGTCGGGCCGCCTGGCGGCCATGCTCGCCACCAACGGCTCGCAGATCTGGAGCGACGATATCTCCGGCAATCAGACACCCTGGGTGGCAGGCGACTATGTGTTCATGATCTCCGGCAGGCGCAACCTGGTCGCCATCCAGCGCTCCTCCGGCGGTGTGCGCTGGATTACCGAACTGCCCGGCAAGGCCGTGTGGACCGGGCCCGTCATGGGAGGTGGCCGCCTCGTCGTGGTCAATTCCGAAGGCACCCTCACCAACGTATCGCCCCAGACCGGCAAGCTGATGAGCAAGGTAGACCTCGGCAGTGCCGCCTATATCACCCCGGTCATCGCCAACGGCACGATCTACGTCCTGACCGACGACGCCACGCTGATCGCGCTGCGTTGAGGCCATTGCGTGATCGCGACCGTGGCCATCGTCGGCAGGCCCAACGTGGGCAAGTCAACGCTGTTCAATCGCCTGGCGGGCAAGCGCCTGGCGCTGGTCGACGATCGGCCTGGTGTCACCCGCGACCGGCGCGAGGGCGAGGCAAGCCTCGGGGCCTTGCACTTCCGCATCGTCGATACCGCCGGGCTCGACGAGGCCGTGAGCGGTAGCCTCGAAGCGCGCATGAGTGCCCAGAGCGAGCGCGCCGTGGCGGATGCCCAGGTGGTGCTGTTCATGATCGATGCGCGCGCCGGTGTGACTCCTCTCGACCGTCACTTTGCGGGTCTGGTGCGGCGTTCCGGCAAACCGGTGATCCTCATCGCCAACAAGGCCGAGGGTGGCGCCGGCGAAGCGGGCGTCTACGAGGCGTTCGGCCTCGGACTGGGCGAGCCGGTGGCGCTGTCGGCCGAGCATGGCCAGGGCCTGGGCGAACTGCACGACCGGCTCGAAGCGATTATGGAGCCCGAAGCAGAAATGGGCGAGGGCGAGGTCGGCGGGCAGGACGAAGGCCGCCCCTTGCGTCTGGCCATTCTCGGTCGCCCCAATGCCGGCAAGTCGACCCTCGTCAACGCGCTCATCGGCGAGGAACGCATGCTCACCGGACCCGAACCCGGCATCACCCGCGATGCCGTCGCCTTGCAGTGGACCTGGGCGGGAAAGCCGGTCACCTTGTGGGATACCGCCGGCTTGAGGCGCAAGGCGCGCATTGCCGAAAAGCTGGAAAAGCTCGCCGTCTCGGATGCCTTGCGCGCGGTGCGCTTCGCCGAGGTGGTGGTGCTGCTTGTCGATGCCGGCCGAGCGCTGGAAAAGCAGGACCTGCAACTGGCTGACCACGCGGCGAAGGAAGGCCGCGCCGTGGTCATCGCCGTCAACAAGTGGGATGTCATCGAGGAACGTGCCGCCCGCCGCCGCGACATCGAGGGAACCATTGCTACCAACCTGCCGCAGATCGCCGGCGTGCCCGTCGTCTACATCTCGGGGCTGACGGGTGAGGGGCTCGACCGCCTGATGCAGGCGGTCTTTCGCTGTTATGAGACATGGAACCGGCGGGTGCCGGCAAGCCGCCTCAACCGCTGGCTGGAAATGACGGTCGAGCGCCATCTGCCTCCGGCGCCCTCGGGCCGCCGCATCCGCCTGCGCTACATCACCCAGGCCTCCACCCGTCCGCCGACCTTCGCCGTGTTCGGCTCGCGCGTCGATGCCTTGCCGGATTCCTACAAGCGCTATCTGGTGAACGGCCTGCGTCAGGATTTCAACCTCCCCGGCGTTCCCATCCGCCTGCATGTGCGCGCCGGCAAAAACCCTTACGTGTGATGCGGAACGGGCGATTACCTCAAATTGTCGCCAATCCCGTAACCGGCCATTCACCCTGATCTCCGATTTCCGGGGGTTGCCGCTTGTATTGCCATGCTCGCGCCCGCCGTCACTGCTAGCTCTTTGCGAGAGGGCGGCGGGGAGACAATGTGGTGGCAGCGAAGAAGGGGCAGTCGGCCCCCTATCAGCAGTTCCTGGCCGTCATGGCCGCCCTGGCGCTGGTGCTGGCGGCGGGCATCACCGCGAGTGCGACAGTACGCTACGGCGCGCGCAAGATCGATGAGATGGCGCTTGAACGCCAACGTCACGTGCTGGTCGTCAATCGTGAGCGCCTGCGTGGGATTGATCAGGTCGCGCGGCTTGAAGCTGCCGGCCGCGCCCTTGGCCTCGATGGCCTGATGCGACTTGCGGCGCCGCCGGAGGCAGCAGCGCGGTTCGGCCTGGCTCTTGAGGCGGCGGGCGATGGCGGTGCCGATTATTTCGCCTGGCGCCCCGATCGGCCGGGCGCACGGCTCCTGACGCTGGCAAGACCCGGTTTTGCGACGGCGGGCGGCCTGCTCTTGCTGTTTGCCTTCACCGCCTTGTGGCTCACCCGTACCGGCATCCAGCGCATTGCCGATGAACGGGCGCGGGCGGATTTTTTGGCCCATTCCGATCATCTCACTGGCCTTGCCAACCGGCGGGTGTTCAACCGCCGCATCGCCGAACTGTTGCGCTCGCCCCGCTCTGGAGAAGCGCCATCCTTCGCCCTTCTTGCTATCGACCTCGATCGCTTCAAGGCGCTCAACGACCGGCTCGGCCATGTCGCCGGCGACAAGGCCCTGGCGCAGGTGGCCCGGCGGCTCGAGCGCCTTGTGCCGAAGGCAGCGACGCTGACCCGCCTGGGCGGAGACGAATTTGCGGTTCTCTTGCTGGGCATGGGGCCTGACGACGCGCTCTCGCTGGCCACGCGCATCGCCGCCGCCATTGCCGCGCCTTACCGCATCGAGGCGGGCATGACAGCGCATCTGGGGGCCTCGATAGGTATCGCCTGCGCCCCGCTACACGGCACCACGGAGGACGATCTCATCCGGCGCGCCGACATGGCGCTTTACGAGGTCAAGGATAAGGGGCGTTCCTTCGCTCTCGTCTTCGATCCCGCCATGGAAGCGCGTGCCGCGGCCCGCGCCTTGCGCGGCCCGGGCGCTTCACTGTCGACCCCCGGGCAGCGATCCGCTATTGCTCGCTAATCGAATCGCAACAGGCGAGCTTTTTATGGCCAGGCCGCAAACCCGCTATGTGTGTCAGTCCTGCGGCGCCCTCGCTCCGCGCTGGTCGGGGCGCTGCGAGGCCTGCGGCGAATGGAACACCATCGTCGAGGAAGGACCGGTGCAGCCCGTTTCCGGTACCGGCGGCAAACGCTCGCCGAAGGGCAGGGCCGGCCGTCTCGTCGGACTGAAGGGCGATGAGCCAGCCCCGCCGCGCATCGAGACGGGGTTTTGCGAATTCGACCGCACCACCGGCGGCGGCCTGGTGCCGGGCTCGGGCGTCCTCATCGGCGGCGATCCAGGCATCGGCAAGTCGACGTTGCTCCTGCAGGTGCTCGCTGCCCTCGCCCGCGCTGGCCGCCGCACTGTCTATGTCTCGGGCGAAGAGGCAATCGCCCAGGTGCGCCTGCGCGCCGAGCGCCTGGGGCTCGCCGATGCACCGGTCCTGCTCGCCACCCTCACCAGTGTCCCCGACATCCTCGCCACCATTGGCGAGGACGACCTGCCGGACGTCACCGTCATCGATTCCATCCAGACCCTGTGGACGCCGGTGATCGAGGCTGCTCCCGGCACCGTGTCGCAGTTGCGCGCCGGCGCCGAGGCGCTCATCCGTTTCGCCAAGCAGAAGGGATCGTGTGTGCTGCTGGTCGGACACGTAACCAAGGTAGGCCAGATCGCCGGCCCCAAGGTGATCGAGCACATGGTCGACACGGTGCTCTACTTCGAAGGTGATCCCGGTCACCAGTTCCGCATCCTGCGCGCGGTGAAAAACCGTTTCGGCCCCACCGACGAGATCGGCGTGTTCGAGATGTCCGACCGCGGCCTCACCGAGGTCGCCAATCCCTCGCGCCTGTTCATGGGCTCGGGGTCCGCAACGCCGGGCGCAGCTGTCTTTGCCGGGGTGGAGGGCACACGTCCTCTTCTCATGGAGGTGCAGGCGCTTGTCTCGCCTTCGTCGCTCGGCACCCCGCGCCGTGCCGTGGTCGGCTGGGACCAGAACCGCCTCGCCATGGTGCTGGCGGTGCTGGAGACCCATGCCGGGGTGCGCATCGGCGCCAATGATGTCTATCTCAACGTCGCCGGCGGCCTCAAGGTGAAGGAACCGGCCGCCGATCTGGCGGTGGCGGCTGCTCTTGTCTCCTCGCTTACCACCCGAACCCTGCCGGCCGACCTTGCCCTTTTCGGCGAAATCTCGCTGTCGGGAGCCTTGCGACCGGTCTCACTTTCCGACCAGCGACTGCGCGAGGCAAGAAAGCTCGGCATGAAGACGGTGGTCACGGCCACAGGCGCCGAACTCGCCGACACGAGCGGCATCGAGGTCCGCCGTCTCGACGATCTTGCCGGCCTTGCGGCCTGGATCGCATCGCTTGCGGGCTGACCGGCGGCATTGCGTCCCCTTGCTTTTCCTGTGACTTGACCGCAAAAGCTTCTTATATAGAGCCTCGATGCGCGCTGGCGCCGGCAGCCGCTCGGTCCTTCGTGGCCCTGGCGCGTCCTTTGGCAGGAGACCGCTCATCTTATGCCTTTCCAGCTTTTCGATGTGATCCTCGGCGGCGTGATGCTGGTCTCGGCGCTCCTGGCGCTGATGCGCGGTTTTACCCGCGAGGTGCTGTCGCTGGTGGCCTGGGGCCTGGCGGCACTGGCGGCGGTCGGCGCCTATTATTCGGCCGATCTGCACAAGCTGGCCATGCAGTACATTCAGCCCGAGGCGCTGGCGATCGCGGTGAGCTGCGGGGTGGTGTTCCTGGCGGTGCTGATCGTGGTGTCGCTGATCACCGTCAAGATCGCCGACGTGGTGCTCGATTCGGCGGCCGGCGGCTTCGACCGCACCATGGGCTTCATCTACGGCGCGGCGCGCGGCTTTCTTCTCGTGGTGGTGGCCTACATGTTCTATGCCTGGCTCATTCCCCCCAACAAGCGCGAAGACTGGATCCGCAACGCCCGTTCGCTGCCGGCCATCGAGAAGACTCGCGATCTGGTCGTCTCGATGCTGCCGGCAAAATTCGCCGGCACCTTCAAGGAGACGGCAGGCGGCAGCGCTCCCGCCGACCAGACGCAACCGGGCAACCAGTCCAACGAATCGACCTACAACAAGAGCGACAAGCAGACACTCGACAACCTCATCGAAAGCACCCAGCAGAACCGGGCCATTCAGCAAACCGCTCCCCAACCGGCGCCGCAGCCGGCCCCTCAGCCGGTCCCGCAGCCGGGCAACCAGAACAACTCGAACCAGCAGAACTGACATGACGGACGGTGATCTCCTTCTCGACTTCGATCTCGATGGCGACCGTTTGCGCGAGGAGTGCGGTGTCTTCGGGGTTTTCGGCCATGACGACGCCGCTGCCCTGTGCGCGCTGGGCCTGCATGCGCTGCAGCATCGCGGCCAGGAGGCCGCCGGCATCGTCGCTTTCGACGGCACCCGCTTCCACTCCGAGCGCCGCCTTGGCCTGGTCGGCGACCATTTCTCCAAGGAGGCGACCATCCGCCGCCTCGCTGGCCGCTCGGCCATGGGCCATGTGCGCTATTCGACCACCGGCGAAACCATTTTGCGCAATGTCCAGCCGCTGTTCGCCGAGCTCGCCTCGGGCGGTCTCGCGGTCGGCCACAACGGCAACCTGACCAATGGCCTCAGCCTGCGCCAGGACCTCATCCAGTCGGGCGCCATCTGCCAGTCGACCTCCGACACCGAGGTGATCCTGCATCTGGTGGCGCGCTCCAGAAAGCCGCGCATTGTCGAGCGCTTCATCGATGCCCTGAGAGCGCTGGAGGGCGCCTATTCGCTGGTCTGCCTCACCAACGAGAAGATGATCGGCGCGCGCGATCCGCTGGGGATCCGCCCGCTCATCCTCGGCCGCCTGCACGATGCCTGGATTCTCGCCTCCGAGACCTGCGCCCTCGACATCATCGGCGCCCAGTTCGTGCGCGAGGTGGAAAACGGCGAAGTGGTGGTGGTGAGCGAGGAGGGGGTCGAATCGCTGCGTCCCTTCCCGCGCCTGGCACCGCGCCCGTGCATCTTCGAATATGTCTATTTCTCCCGCCCCGACAGCATCCTCGGCGGCCGCTCGGTCTACGCCGTGCGCAAGCGCTTCGGTGAGGAGCTGGCGGCCGAAGCCCCCGCCGATGCTGACGTTGTCATCCCGGTGCCCGATTCGGGGGTGCCAGCCGCCCTCGGCTATGCCCATGCCTCCGGCATTCCCTTCGAGCTTGGCATCATCCGCAACCACTATGTGGGCCGCACCTTCATCGAGCCGACCCAGCAGATCAGGGCGCTCGGCGTCAGGCTCAAGCACAATGCCAACCGCGCGGTGATCCGCGGAAAACGGGTGGTGCTGGTGGACGATTCGATCGTGCGCGGCACCACCTCGTCGAAGATCGTCCGCATGATGTTTGAGGCGGGCGCCCGCGAGGTGCACATGCGCATCTCCAGCCCCCCCATCACCCACCCAGATTTCTACGGCATCGACACGCCGGAGGTGGAATCGCTGCTGGCCGCCACCCATTCGCTGGGCGAGATGCGCGACTATGTGGGCGCCGATTCGCTTGCCTTCCTGTCCATCGACGGCCTCTACCGGGCAGTGGGCTTCGAAGGCCGCGATCCCGTACGCCCGCAATTCACCGATCACTGTTTTACCGGCGACTACCCGACGTCGCTCACCGACCAGGGCCGGCCGCACGGCCCGCGCCAGCTCTCGCTCCTGGCCGAAGCCGGATAATGGTCTGAAATGTCAGTCGCTTTGAAGGACAAGATCGCAGTGGTCACTGGCGCCTCGCGCGGCATCGGTCGGGCGGTGGCGCTGGAGCTGGCGAAGGCCGGCGCCCATGTGGTGGCGCTGGCGCGCACTGTAGGCGGGCTCGAGGAACTGGACGACGAGATCAGGGATTTGGGCGGCAGCGCTACCCTGGTTCCCGCCGATCTCAAGGACTACCCCGCCCTCGACCGCCTGGGCGGGGCCATCTACGAGCGCTGGGGACATCTCGACATCCTCATCGGCAATGCCGGCATCCTCGGCGTGCTGACGCCGATCGGCCATGTCGAGCCCGAGGTGTGGGACGACGTGATGGCGGTAAACGTGACCGCCAACTGGCGCCTCATCCGCTCGCTCGATCCGCTGCTGCGGGCCGCACCCGCCGGGCGTGCCATCTTCGTCACGTCCGGTGCCGCCACCAGCGCGCCTGCCTATTGGGGCCCCTATTCGGTCTCCAAGGCGGCGCTTGAGGTGCTCGCCAGGACCTGGGCGGAGGAGACCTCCAACCAGGGACTCGCGGTCAACCTGGTCAATCCCGGCCCTATCCGCACCCGCATGCGCGGCCAGGCCATGCCGGGCGAGGACCCGGCAACATTGCCGGCGCCGGAAGACTTCGCTGCCGCCGTCATGGAACTGGTGGACGAAAACCTGATGGTGAGCGGCCGCCTCTTCGATTTCCATGACGGCACCCTCGTCATGCGCGATCAAAGCACCCGATAGCGACAGGCAACCGGCAATCGACAACACAGATTGCC
>Ga0307436_1000921_pt1 | contig 13499 bp, 13 predicted proteins | sample SalMarWE160440MG_FD_202513 | JGI IMG/M metagenome (GOLD analysis project Ga0307436, IMG submission 202513) | Salt marsh sediment microbial communities from the Plum Island Ecosystem LTER, Massachusetts, United States - WE1604-40 | ecosystem: Environmental > Aquatic > Marine > Intertidal zone >...
TTATCGTGCAGGCCGCCCTGTCATTCTCGAACGCCATTCTCGATGCCGCAGCCCTCGGCTTTCTCGGCATGGGAGCGCAGCCGCCGACGCCGGAATGGGGCACCATGCTGGCTGACGCGCGCGAGTTCATCCTGCGCGCCTGGTGGGTGGTGACGTTTCCCGGGCTTGCCATTCTGTTGACCGTGCTCGCCATCAACCTCATGGGCGACGGCCTGCGCGATGCTCTCGATCCCAAGCTGAAGCGGAGCTGACCGGAATGGCGCTGCTGGAGATCGACAACCTCACCGTGGAGTTCCAGACCGCATACGGGCTTTTCCGTGCCGTCGACAATGTCTCCTTGTCGCTTGATGCGGGCGACGTGCTGGCCATTGTCGGTGAGTCGGGCTCGGGCAAGTCGGTCGCCATGCTGGCGGTCATGGGCCTTCTGCCATGGACGGCCAATGTGGGCGCCGACCGGCTCTCCTTCGACGGCCGCGACCTCAGGACCATCAGCACCGTGGAGCGCCGCCGCATCATCGGCAAGGAGATCACCATGATCTTCCAGGAGCCGATGTCGAGCCTCAATCCCTGCTTCACCGTCGGCTTCCAGCTCGCTGAGGCGTTGAAGATCCACACTGACCTCGGCAAGGCCGCGCGCCGCGCCCGGGTGATCGAGCTCTTGCACCAGGTAGGCATACCGGCGCCGGAAGGCCGCCTTTCGTCGTTCCCCCACCAGCTTTCCGGCGGCATGTGCCAGCGGGTGATGATTGCCATGGCGATCTCCTGCAGTCCCAAGCTGCTGATTGCCGATGAGCCGACCACGGCGCTCGACGTCACCATCCAGGCGCAGATCCTCGACCTTCTCCTGTCGCTGCAACGGGACCACGGCATGGCGCTGGTGCTCATCACCCACGACATGGGGGTGGTGGCCGAGACGGCGCGCCGCGTCACGGTGCAATATGCCGGCCAGAAGGTGGAAGAGCAGGCCGTTGACGGCCTTTTTTCCGAGCCGCACCATCCCTATACCGCCGCACTTCTTGCCGCCTTGCCCGAACGCGCCACCGGCCGCCATCTGCCCTCCATCCCCGGCGTGGTGCCGGGCCAGTTCGACCGTCCGCCGGGCTGCCTGTTCTCGCCGCGCTGCAAGCTGGCGACCGAGCTTTGCCGCAAAGCCGCGCCCGAGCGCCAGCCACCGCGATACGGTGAGGCGCTGTGCCATTATCCGCTCATCGACGGTGAGGCGCTCAACCATCCGGCTGCGGGAGGCTGACGGCGATGGGCGACATCGTTCTCGAGGCCGAGGCCCTCACCCGCCATTATCCGGTTGCCCGCGGCCCCTTCCGCCAGCCGGCGCTGCTCAAGGCGCTGGACGGGGCGAGCTTCACCCTCTCCAAGCGCCGCACCCTCGCGGTGGTGGGCGAATCGGGCTGCGGCAAGTCCACCCTTGCGCGTCTCGTCACCATGATCGAGGAACCCACGTCGGGCTCGCTGCGTATCGACGGCATGGAAATCGCCGGCGCGGGTAACGATGCCTTGAGGCGCCTGCGTCCAAAAGTGCAGATCGTGTTCCAGGACCCTTATGGCTCGCTCAACCCGCGCCAGAAGATAGGCAGGATCCTGGAAGAGCCGCTGCTGGTCAATCACCGCGCCGCAAAGGCCGAGCGTCGCAACTTGGCGGAAGCCATGATGCGCAATGTCGGGCTCAGGCCCGAGCACTACGACCGCTACCCGCACATGTTCTCCGGCGGTCAGCGCCAGCGCATCGCCGTCGCCCGCGCGCTGATGCTCGACCCCGACATCCTGGTGCTGGACGAGCCAGTCTCGGCGCTCGATATGTCGATCCAGGCGCAGGTCCTCAACCTGCTCGCCGATTTGCAGGAAAAGCACGATCTCGCCTATCTCTTCATCAGCCACGATTTGTCGGTGGTGCGTCATATCGCCGATGAGCTGATGGTCATGTATCTCGGCAAGCCGGTGGAGCAGGGTCCGCGCGATGAGATCTTTTCCGCCCCGCGCCATCCCTATACGCGCGCGCTCCTGTCGGCCACGCCTTCGGTCGATCCGGCCAAGCGGCACGAGCGTATCGTGCTCAAGGGCGAATTGCCATCGCCCATCAACCCGCCGGCGGGGTGCGCTTTTGAGCCGCGTTGCCCGCTGGCCTTTGCCCGCTGCAAGACCGAGGCCCCGCGTCTTGAAGCGCGAGGACAGGTCATGGTGTCTTGCCACGCGGTCAGCGATCTGTCATCGGCCGTAGCGGACAATCCCGCAGGCAGCAAAGGAGCAGCATGAGGAGTTCACGAACCGCGGGCCTCAGCGCCGGCGAAGCGCTGGTGGGCCTGTTGGAGGCCTATGGAGTCGATACCGTGTTCGGTATCCCCGGTGTCCACAATGTGGAGATGTATCGGGCGCTGCCGCGCTCGAAGATCCGCCATATCCTGCCGCGCCACGAGCAGGGCGCCGGCTTCATGGCGGACGGCTATGCCCGCGCCAGCGGACGGCCGGGCGTAGCCTTCACCATCACCGGGCCCGGTCTTGCCAACGTCATGACTCCTATCGGCCAGGCTTGGTCCGACTCGGTGCCGATGCTGGTCATCTCCAGTTGCCTCGACATCGCCGACGCTGCGCAAGGTCGTGGCCGCCTGCACGAGATGATCGACCAGAAGGGCGCCGCGGCATGCGTCACGGCAAGCGCAGCCACCGCCTACAGCCCTGCTGATTTGCAGGATTTGGTGGCAGCGGCCTTTGCCGGCTTTACCTCCGCCCGCCCGCGCCCGGCCTGTATCGAGGTGCCTATCGACGTTCTCAAGATGCCGGCGGGCGATGGCTGGAGCGCCAGGGACTTGCCCGGACGACCCCAGGCGGACCCAAAGCAGATCGCCGCGGCCGTCGATCTCATCAAGTCCGCCAAGCGCCCGGCCATCGTCATCGGCGGCGGTGCGCGCGGGGTCGGCGAGGCCGTCCGCCGCATTGCCGAGGCAACCGGCGCCGTCATCTTCACCACCATCGCCGCCAAAGGTGCACTTCCTTCCACTCATCCCCTGCTCGCCGGTGCCGTGCTGCCCAACCCTGAGGCGCGCCGCATGGTGCAGGAGGCCGATGTGGTGCTGGCGGCCGGCACGGAAATCGCCGAAACCGATTTGTGGTCGCGCTCCTTCGAGATCGCGGGAAAACTCATTCGCATCGACATCGACCCGGTAACGCTCGCCCGCCCGCACATCGCCCATCTGCCCATCCTCGCCGATGCCGCTGCCAGCCTCGAGGCCATCGCCGCCGGGCTTGCCGGTGATGAGGCCGACCTCACCCGCGCCGAGGAGGTCAAGCACCTGAAGGCAAGCCTTGAAAGCGGCGACGATGAGTTGCACGCCATGCTGCGAAAAGTGCTCGGCGTCATCCGCCAGGCCCTGCCGGCAGAGTCCATCGTCGCCACCGACATGACCCAGATCGCTTACGCCGCCAACCAGATGTTCCCGCTCGATCGCCCTTCCAGTTTCCTGCATCCGTGCGGCTTCGGCACCCTCGGCTACGCGCTGCCCGCCGCCATCGGCGCGCGCGCCGGCGTCGCCGACCGCCCGGTGGTCGTCATCGTCGGCGATTACGGCTTGCAGTACACCGTCAACGAGCTCGGCACCGCCGCCGAGATGGGCGAACCGCTCATCGTGCTCTTGTGGAACAACAACGCCCTTGCCCAGATCCGCGACGACATGATCAACAAGGGCATCCAGCCCAACGCCGTCTCGCTCAAGAACCCCGATTTCTCGCTCCTGGCGCGCGCCTATGGCGTCGGCTACGAGCGCCCGGACAACCTGGACGCTCTGGCCAGGTCCATCGCCTCGGCCCTTAATGCCAAAGGGCCGGTCGTCATCGAGATGACGCCGGCCATGGTGGCAAAAGCCCGGTAATGACCGAAGTCCGTCAGACCGCCGTCATCTTCGACGTGGACGGCCCGCTGCTCGACCTGACAAGGCCCGAGGAGGATGCCTTCTTCATTCCCTTCGAGCGCCTTTACGGTCTCATCGGTCTGTCGCGCGACTGGGACAGCTATCGCACGCGCAATGACGAGGACATCATCGCCGAGATCCTCGAGAACCATCTGGGCCGTGCGGCGAGCGGGGACGAGCAGCGCCGGGTCATCGATGTCTACGGCGAGGTCTTGCGCGAAGGCTTCGCCAGTGGCCGGCTGAAAGCCTCAGCCGTTCCCGGCGCCGCTGCGCTGCTTGACCGGCTGGCGAACCTGTCGGGCATGGCGCTGGGCATGGCGACGGCAAATCTCAGACATGCCGCCGAATTGAGGCTCAGGGCAGCGGGGCTTTGGCAGCCCGTCAGCCGCTATCCCGGTGCCGCCGATGGCGGCGGCGCCAAGCGCGATGTTCTGGCCCGGGTCATTGCCGATCTGAGGCTTCCGCCGCAGCGCATCGTCTTCGTCGGCGACAATCTCAACGATGTCGAGGCGGGCAGAGTCAACGGCACCCATTTCATCGGCTTCCACTGGGAAGAAGCCCGCCGCCGCCGGCTCAGCGACAACGGCGCCCGCCATGTGAGCGGCGATCACGAGGAAACCTTCCGGCTGATCGTCCGCTTGCTCGGGCTTGCCCGCCGACAAGGCGCGGCCTAGGCTCCTTGCCATGAACGAGACGCCGGAAGTCACCCTCGCCCGTCACGGCGATGGCACCGCCACCATCCGCATCGACCGACCGGAGGCACGCAATGCCCTCAGCTCGCCGGTGCGCAAGGCGCTGGCGGCCTTCTGCCGCGAGATCGGCGAGGATGAGAGCATACGCGCCGTGGTGCTCACCGGCGGCCCCGAAGTGTTCGTTGCCGGCGCCGATATCCGCGACATGGCCGAGACGGGCGCCGTTGAGATGATCCGCCGCAGGACCGAGCGCTGGTGGCAAGCGGTGGCCGAAGTGCCGCAACCGCTGATCGCCGCCGTCAACGGCTATGCGCTGGGCGGCGGGCTGGAACTTGCCATGTGCTGCGACATCATCATCGCCGGCGAAGGGGCAAAGCTCGGCCAGCCCGAGGTCAATGTCGGCATCCTCCCCGGCGCCGGCGGCACCCAGCGCCTGACACGCGCCGTCGGCAAGTACCAAGCCATGCGCCTGATCCTCACCGGAGAGATCATCGCCGCCGACGAGGCCCTGCGCATGGGGCTGGTCAGCCGCGTGGTCCCCGATGGCAAGGTCTACGACACCGCCCTCAAGACGGCGCAGCGCATCGCCGGACTGCCGCCGCTCGCCGTGCAGCAAGCCAAGGAGGCAGTGCTGCTGGGTGCCGATGCCTCCCTCCCCGCCGCATTGAGTCTCGAACGCAAATCATTTCAGCTCATGTTCGCCAGCAAGGACAAGACCGAGGGCATGCGCGCCTTCCTGGAAAAGAGAAGGCCCCGGTTCAAGGGAGAATAGCCATGGATCACCCCAGCCGCGTTATCATGGTAAAGCCCTTCGAGGGCCGCGTAAAAGTCCGTTTCGCAGACGAAACGATCGCCGACTCAGGCAATGCACTGCTGCTCGAGGAGGAAACGCACGCCCCCGTCCTCTATCTGCCCAAGTCGGACGTGCGCATGGATCTGCTGGTTGAAAGCGATCGCAGCACTCATTGCCCGTGGAAGGGCGATGCCCGCTACTGGTCCATCCGCGCCGGCGGGCGCGAGGCGCAGGACGCCGTATGGGCCTATGACACCCCGCTCTCGGGTGTCGCGGCAATCGCCGGCCACATGGCCTTTTACGAGACCCGCGTCGATGCCATCGAGGTGGTTGATCGCTAAGCCGCCATCGCCGCCAACTCGCGCTTGCGCCTCGCCATGAAATCCTTCAGCGCCTCGTCCACCGCTTCGTCCATTGGCGGCGCCTCGTAGGTCTCGAGCAGGTGGCGGGCAAGCTCATGCGCGCGCTGCGTGGCGGTCTTCGCGCCGCCCTCTTTCCAGGTCTCGAAATTGCGCCAGTCGGAGATGATCGGCTGGTAGAAGGCGGTCTCGTAGCGGGCGAGCGTATGGGCCTCGCCAAAGAAATGTCCGCCCGGCGCCACCCCCTTGATGACGTCCACCGCCAGCGCATCGTCGCTCACGTCGATGGGCTCTAGCGAGGCGGCCCAGGCGCGGATCATCTCGGCATCGACCACCGTCTTCTCGATGGACGCGGTGAGGCCCCCCTCCAGCCAGCCGAGCCCGTGATGCACCAGATTGGCATGGCCCATGATGACGGCAAACAGCGACATGGCGCTTTCATAGGTCGACTGGGCATCGACCGCATTGGAGGCGTTCACGTTGGAGGAGCGGTAAGGCAGGTTGAAGTGACGGGCGATCTCAGCCCCGGCCAGCGTGGCGCGCACATATTCGGGCGTGCCGAAGGCGGGCGCTCCCGACTTCATGTCGACGTTGGAGGTAAAGCCGCCGAACATGACGGGCGCGCCTACCTTCACCATCTGCGAAAAGGCGATGACTGAAAGCGCCTCGGCCGTCTGCTGCGCCAGCGCTCCCGCCACCGTCACCGGGCTCATGGCGCCGGCCAGCGTGAACGGCGTGATGGCGACCATTTGCCCGTTCTCGGCAAAGCACATGAGCCCGTCGAGCAGTTCCTCGTCCACCCGGCGCGGCGAGTTGACGTTGAACGAGGTGCCGAGCGAGGGCTCGGCGCGCATCACCTCGCGGCTGACGCCGCGAGCCATCGCCACCATCTCGATGGCATCCTCGGCACGGAAGGTACTCACCGTGCGCACGAAGATCGGCCGGTCGGTATAGCGCAGGAGCGCATAGGCATTGTCGAGATGGCGGCTCACCACCGGCAGATCGACCGGCTCGACCACCGCGCCGCCGGCCAGGTGTATGACCCCCAGTGCGTGGTTGAGCTTTACGAGGTCGCACAGCGCCTCATAGGAACCGGGGCGGCGCCCGTTCACGATATCGGAGACATTGGGCGGGCTGCTGACGGTGTTGAAGTTGATGCGGTTGCCCCCGAGAAAGGTGTTGCGCTCGGGATTGCGGGCATGAAGCGGGATGCGCGACGGCGCCAGGCCGACAAAATGCTGCACCACATCGCGGCCCATACGCACCATCTGGTTTTCATCGTCCACATCGGCGCCGTTGGCCTTGAGGATGGAAAGCGCCCGGTCCGAGCGGAATTCAAGCCCGGCTTCCTCGATCAGCCGGAAGGCGGCATCGACGATGCGCTCAACCCCCTCCGCCCCCAAAACCTCGATGGGCGCATACGGGTTGTCGATGGGGGGCATGGGCGCGTAGCGGGCAGGCCCCGAGCGGTCGCGGCGCTCGCCGCGTGGTCGGCGATGGGGACGGGAGGAGGATGTCTCCATGGAAAAGGGACCTTTAATGCTCCGGCCGGCCGACCATAGGCCGGCACCGGACCCCTGTCCGGCCCAAATGCGACATGCGCGCAAGGGATGCGCTCGCCGCTCACTCGACGTCGCGGATGGCCACCACGTAGAAGGTTCTCAGCTTGTCATCCTCATCACGGATGGAGACGTATTCGCCCAGCTTGAAGGCATGGTCGCCGAAGCGGTAGCCGGCCTCGTCGTCGTCTTCCGCTTCGCCGATGTCGTAGTGAAAGGCCCATGATCCGCCCGGCTTCCTCACTAGGTGCCCGAGCTCGTCTTCCTCGCCCTCCCAGAAGCGGCGCACCCGGCACAGGTCGCGATTGGCCTTCCACGCCTCGGCATCGATATGGCCGTATTCATCCAAGGGTGCGGTGAAGGCATAGCCGTGCTTGCGGCTGCCGGTGGGATGCTCCGGATCGCGTGCCAGTTCGAGCCTGATGCGTTTGAGGGCCATGGCAACGGCTTTCAGTGCGACAGAAGGACCGGCACGGTCATCGACTGCAGCACATAGCGGGTGGCACCGCCGAACACGAACTCGCGCATGCGGGTATGGCCGTAGGCCCCCATCACCAGCAGATCGGCCCCGATGTCGCTGGCATGCGAGATGAGCGCCTCGCCCGCCATCAGCCCGCTGGTCGGCAACGGCTCGACGGTTGCCTTGATACCGTGCCGCGCCAGGCTGGCGGCGATCTCGCTACCCGGCAACTGGCCGGCGACGTCCTCGTCGCGCTTGGGGTCGACCCAGCAGACATAGACCTTTTCGGCGCTCTGCATCAGCGGCACGGCATCGAATACCGCGCGCGCCGATTCGCGCGTCGAATTCCAGCCCACCAATACCGCGGTGCCGACGGTCGAAAAATTGCCATAGAGCGGGATGATGAGCACCGGCCGGCCGGCTTCCATCACCACGCGTTCGGCGAAGTCGAGCTCGACCCCGTCTTCCGATTCGGTGTTGGTCTGACTGATCATCACCAGGTCGGCCTCGATCCCGTGATCGATGACGACGTCGGCCACCAGCGGCGAGGTCGATTCGACCCGCCGCCATTCCGACGATAGCCCTTGCTTGCGCATGACGTCGTTGAACTTGGTCTCGACGCCGTCGGCACGCTCCTGGAAATACTTGCGGTGGCCCTCGAACACCTCGGCCGTCATGTACATGCCGACCGCCGGATAGACCTGCATGGCCGGGATCACATAAAGGCCGATCACGTGGGCGCCCGCCGGGCTGGCCAGGCTGACCGCGGCGGAGATCAGCGCATCGGCGCGATCGGTTTCATTGAGACAGACAAGCAGCGTCTTCAAGGACATGGGTTGAACCTTCCGTCAAATCTGGCGGGAACCCGACCACCGGCCTAGGGAAAGCCCCGCAATGGCTTATCCATCGCGCACTCTATTCGGCCATTCCTTGATCTCGGTCAACAAGAAGTCGCACCCTCTCACGCGCCGATGTCCGCGTCCTCGCTTCGCAGCTCCGTCTCGCGCTGGCGCAGTTCGGTCTTCAAGACCTTGCCGTAATTGTTCTTCGGCAGCTCACTGACGAAGCGATAGAATTTCGGCCTCTTGAAGCGCGCAATGTGTTGCAGGCACAGCGCATCGAGTTGGGCGCGCTCGAGCCTGGCGCCCGGCTCGGCCACCACCCAGGCCGCCACGCTCTCGCCCCAGTCGCGATCGGGCCGGCCGATGACGGAGACCTCGGCCACGCCTTCGGCTCTCAGGAGCACTTCTTCGATCTCGCGCGGATAGATGTTGGTGCCGCCGGAGATGATGAGGTCCTTCGATCGGTCGGTGAGCGTGAGGTAGCCGGCCTCGTCGAGATGGCCGATGTCGCCGGTATAGAGCCAGCCGTCCTTGAGGGTAGAGGCCGTGGCCTCCGGGTTCTGCCAGTAGCCCGTCATCACCGGATCGCCGCGGCACACGATCTCGCCCGTCTCGCCGACCGGCAGCAGGCGCCCGTCCTCGCCGGCAATCGCCACTTCCACGCAACTGTCGGCGACGCCCGCGGTGCCGAGGCGGTCGAGCCATTGCGGATCGTCGCGATCGGCCATCGCCTCGCGCGACAGATGGGTGATGGTCATGGGGCATTCGCCCTGCCCGTAGAGCTGCGACAGGCGCGGGCCGAAGCGGTCGAGGGCGGCGATGCAGTCGGCCACATACATGGGCGCGCCGCCATAGGTGATGAGCTTGAGGTTGGCGAGATCGCCGTCGCCATGATGGGTAGTCAGGCGCCTGACCATAGTGGGGGCGGCGAACATCGACAGGCGCGGAAGGCGGGGAATGAGGGAAAAGATCTCTTGCGGGTGAAAGCCCTTGCCTTCCGGGCACACATTGCGGGCGGCGGCCACCACATGCGGCAGCATCCAGATGCCAGAGCCATGGCTGAGCGGGGCGGCATGCAAAATGGTGTCGCCGGGCATGATGCGGTCGAAATCGACGAAATAGTTGAGCGCTACCGCCATCAGGTTGCGATGGGTGAGCATGGCGCCCTTGGGCCGTCCGGTGGTGCCGGAGGTATAGAACAGCCAGGCCAGCGCCGAAGGCTCGGCTGTAGCCATGGACACAGCATCGCCGGCAAAGAGGGCCTCGTAATCGCGGCTGCCCGCCTCGATGACGGTGAGGACTTGAGCCTTCGCGGCGGCATCCACGTTCGCGGCCGTGTCAGGGGTGACGAACACCGCGCGAGCGCCGGAATGCTGAAGGATGAAGGCCACTTCGTCGGCGTGCAGCTTGGCATTGACTGGCACCGCCGCGAGCCCTGCGTGCCAGACGGCGAACAGGATCTCCACATAGGCGGGCACATTGGCCATCACCAGCGCCACCCGATCGCCGGGCGCAAGGCCGATCTTCGCCTTCAGCGCTCCGGCCAGCGTGGCGCTGCGGCGACCGAGCATGCGGTAGTCGGCAACAATCCCGGGTCCAAGCCCGAGGGCGGGCAGGTCCGGGTGCTCGCGCGCGGCGCGGACGAGCCAGTGGGCGATGTTCATGGCGCTTTCTCCATGATCTCGCGGTAAAGACGAGACGTTTCCGCATCAAAGCAGCAGAAGATGACGCGCAATGGCCAGCCGTCGGGTTCGGCAACGGTCTGCCTCACGGTGGCGACTGCAATGCCGGCGGCGCGGGCCTTGGGAAACCCGTAGACACCGGTGGAAATGGCGGGAAACGCGATGGAGTTCACCCCGTTCTGGCGGGCAAGCTCAAGGCTGGAGCGATAGCACGAGGCGAGTGCTGCGTCCTCACCCGCATCACCGCCATGCCACACCGGCCCGACGGTATGGATGACATGCGCCGCCGGCAGACGGTAGCCAGCGGTGATGCGCGCCTCGCCGGTGGGACAGCCCCCGAGGGTCCGGCACTCGGCCACAAGCTCCGGTCCAGCCGCGCGGTGGATGGCCCCGTCTACACCACCGCCGCCCAGGAGCGATGAATTGGCGGCATTGACGATCGCATCGACGTCCAGCCGTGTGATATCGCCGGTCATCACCTCCAGCACAGTCATCGACCCTGGTCCTCTTCGTAGGGGGCTGACGCGCCCCGAAAATCGTGCCTATCATCCCGATCGCTCACAAGGGAGACCATCCACCATGCCGGAACACACGCCCCGCTTCAACCAGCCGCTGTCGGGCCTGGAGGTGCCGCGTTTTGCCGGCATCGCCACCTTCATGCGCCTGCCGCACATACCGCTCAACAAGGCACGCGATCTCGACATCGGCCTCATCGGCGTGCCCTTCGACGGAGGCACCACCAACCGCCCCGGCCCGCGCCATGGGCCGCGCCAGATGCGCGACATGTCGGCCTTCATCCGCAAGGTGAATCCGGCCATGCGCATAGACCCTTATGAGCTGGTGAACGTCGCCGATCTCGGCGATTGCCCGGTGAATCCGGCCGATGTGAAGGATAGCTTGAAGCGCATCGAGCGCTTCTATACGCGCCTGGTCGCAAAGGGCATCCGGCCCATCTCGGCCGGCGGCGATCATCTGGTGAGCTATCCCATCCTCAAGGCGCTGGGCAAGAACAGGCCCCTCGGCATGGTGCATTTCGATGCCCATACCGACCTGTTCGAGGGCTATTTCGGCGGATTCCGCCTCACCCACGGCACCCCCTTCCGCCGCGCCATCGAGGACGGCGTGCTGGACCCCAGGCGGGTGGTGCAGATCGGCATCCGCGGCTCCATGTACGATTACGACGATCGTGATTTCGCCGAAAAGGTCGGCGTGAGGATCATCGCGATCGAGGAATTTTCCAGGCTCGGCGTCGAGGAGACCATGAAGATCGCCCGCCAGGTCGTCGGCAGCGGACCCACTTATGTGAGCTTCGACATCGACGGCCTCGATCCCGCCTATGCCCCCGGCACCGGCACGCCGGAGATCGGCGGCTTCACCAACCGCGAGGCGGTGGCGATGCTGCGTCTGCTCGACGGCTTCGACATCGCCGGCGCCGACGTGGTCGAGGTCTCGCCTCCCTTCGATCCTTCCGGCCTCACTGCCCTCAACGGCGTCACCCTGATGTGGGAGCTGTTGTGCCTGATGGCCAAAAAGATCGCCGCCGGGCGCTGATCCCGGACCGGGCAATGAAGGAACTCAACATACGTATCCCAAACCCGTCATGGCTGGGCTTGACCCCGCCATTCATTCCGCCGGCCTCTCACCTTGCTGCGCCGCTGGCGGCATGAACCCCGGGATCAGGTCCCGGGCTGACGTGTGAGAAGGGCGTTCAAGTGACCAATGCCCCTGCCACCTGCTTCACAGGCCAGTCACCGGCCGCAGCTTCGTCCCGTCGATGAAGCGCTTGTAGCGGAACGGGGCGGGATCGACGCACGGGGTCTTGCCGGTGACGATGTCAGCGACCAGCCGGCCGGCGCCGGGGCCGAGCCCGAAACCGTGGCCGGAAAAGCCGGTGGCAAGGAAGAGGCCCGGCACATCCGGCACCTCGTCCATCACCGGCACCGCATCGGGCGTGACGTCGATCACCCCGGCCCAGCGCTCGGCCACCTGGGCAGCGGCGAAGGCCGGGTAACAGCGCTTGAGACTCGTCATCGCCGCATCGAGGATGGAGGTGATCGGCTCTGGGTCAAGGATGCGCACCTGTTCGAAGGGGCTCGTCTCATCGAGCGCCCAGTGGCGTGCAAGCCGCGCCTCGTCGATGAAGCGCTTGCCGATGCGCAACCGCAGGCCCGACCAGTCGTTGAGGAGGGCGGGCAGGAAGGTGAAGAACAGCGGGAAGGAGGCCGGCACGACGTCGGCCACCGACAAATGGCGGTGGGTAACGATATAGCCGCCGTCGAGGCGCTTCCTGAAAGCGAAGGTGTCGCCCGAGGCGGTGCGCTCGAGCCCTGTCTCGATGGGCTCGGTGCGCTGCACCGAACTGATCACCGGGAGCTGCGGCAGGTGGATGCCGAGATTGCCGCAAAAGCGCCGCGACCACGCCCCGCCCGCCAGGACCACCGACGAACAGGCGATGGGGCCCTTCTCGGTGACGACGCCCGAGACACGGCCCGCCGCCTGCTCGATGCCGCGCACGGCGCAGCAGTTGAGGATGCGCGCCCCCTTCGCCCGCGCGGCGGTGGCGATGGCAGGAGCCGCCTGGTGCGGCTCGGCCCGGCCGTCGCTTGCGGTGTAAAGGGCACCCTTCCAGCGGATGGCCGAACCCGGAACCAGCTCCGCCACCTCCTCGCCACCGATCATGCGGCTGTCGAGCTGATAGGGTCTGGCGTGCTGGTTGAGCCAGTGCTCTCTGGCGCTCATTTCTGCCTCAGTCTGCGCCAGATAAAGGATGCCGCACTCGCGAAAGCCCGTCTCGCCCCCGACCCGCTCGTTCATGCCGCGCCAGGCCTCCAGTGCGATGATGGACAAGGGGATTTCGCGCGGATCGCGCCCCATCTTGCGGCACCAGCCCCAGTTGCGGCTCGACTGCTCGGCGCCGATCTCGCCCTTCTCGCACAGGGTGACGGCAACGCCGCGCTCGGCCAGTTCCAGCGCGGTCATGGCACCAATGATACCGCCGCCGATGACGACGACGTCGGTGCGCTCGGGCAGGGTTTCGTCGCTGACGACGGGATCGGGTCGCGGGGCCATATCTATCGTCCAGTCTGCACCGGCCCACTCCCCCACCCGGCCACCCATCAAGGATACTCTCGTGGGTGGCCGGGTGGGGGAGTGGGCCGGTGCCAATTGCCTAATCAGCCGGCGTGACCTTATACC
>Ga0307436_1000922_pt1 | contig 13492 bp, 12 predicted proteins | sample SalMarWE160440MG_FD_202513 | JGI IMG/M metagenome (GOLD analysis project Ga0307436, IMG submission 202513) | Salt marsh sediment microbial communities from the Plum Island Ecosystem LTER, Massachusetts, United States - WE1604-40 | ecosystem: Environmental > Aquatic > Marine > Intertidal zone >...
CGAGGATATAGGTGACCGCGAGGCTGGTGAGCAGCAGCGTCACGTCGGGCGCCCCTCGCACCGGCCGATAGGCGACCCGCTCGACGATGACGCCGGCGGCCGCGCCGGCGGCGACACCGCCAAGAGCGGCGATCCAGAACGGTATCCCGATCGCGCCAAACACCAGGGTGGCGAAGGCACCGACCATCATCATGTCGCCGTGGGCGAAATTGGTCATGCGCAGGATGCCGAACACCATGGAGAGGCCGATGGCGACGAGTGCGTAGAGGCTGCCGAGCGCCACCGCGTTTATCAACTGCTGGACGATGTAGAGCTCGGTGCTCATCGGCGGGTTCCGAGATAGGCGGCCGCCACGGCCTCGTAGTCCGCCTTCAGCTCCGCCGCCGGACCCGACATGCTCACCGATCCGGTGGTCAAGACGTAGGCCCGGTCCGCCAGATCGAGGGCGAGTGACATGTTCTGTTCCACCAGCAGGATTGCAATGCCCATCTCTTTCAGCTCGGCAAGCGTGCGGAAGATCGATTGGACGATGAGCGGCGCGATGCCGAGCGACGGTTCATCGAGAAGCAGCAGCCGCGGCCGCGCCATCATGGCGCGGGCGAGGGCCAGCATCTGCTGCTCACCGCCCGACAGCGTCCCCGCCGTCTGGCCCATTCGCTCACGCAGGACCGGAAAAAGGTCGCAGACACGCGCGCGGTCGGCCGCAATCGACTCACGGTCGGAGCGCGCCGTGGCACCGAGGCGCAGATTCTCCGCAACCGACAGGCTGCCGAAGACGCGCCTGCCTTCCGGGCAATGGGCAATCCCGAGGCGCACGATCCGCGACGGCGACAGCCGGTCGATGCGCTCGCTGGCGAAGGAGACGGTGCCGCCACGCGGGCGAGTCAATCCCGAGATCGTACGCAGCGTCGTGCTCTTGCCGGCTCCGTTGGCGCCGAGCAGGGCGACGACCTCGCCCTCCCTCACCTCGACGTCGATCCCTTTGACCGCCGCGATCGCGCCGTAATTCACTTCGAGGCCGGCGATCGCGAGCAGGGGCTCGCCGCCCGACGTCCTCCCGGTGACGTTGGGGGCAGTGTCAGGTCTGACCAAGATACACCTCGCGCACTCGCGGATTGGCCTGCACCTCGGACGGAGTACCTTCGAAGATGCGCTCACCGTGTGCGAGCACCTGGATGCGCTCGCACAGGTTCATGATCAACTCCATGTCGTGCTCCACCACGATCACCGCCAAATGGTAGCGGTGGCGGAGTTCGTCGATGAGGGCGAGCAGGGCGTGAGTCTCACCGGCATCCATTCCGGCGGCTGGCTCATCGAGCAGCAGCAGGCGCGGACCGGTTGCCAGCGCCCGCGCCAGCTCCAGACGCCGCTGGTCCGCGTAAGGCAGGTCGCCCGCCCGGCTAGCGGCCCGGTCGGTCAGCCCGACCAGTTCGAGAAGCTGACGGGCGACGACGTCGACTTCCGACTCCATTCGCTTGAGGCGCCCGGTCCCCAGAACGGCATCGATCATGTTGGTGGGATGGCGCAATTGCGCGGCAGCACGCACGTTTTCCGCCACGCTCAAGTGCTGGAACAGGCGGCTGCCCTGGAAGGTCCGCGCAATCCCGAGCCGCACAATGGCGGATGCCGAAAGCCGCTCGATCGGTTTTCCGTCGAGCAGGACCGCGCCGTGGTCGGCGCGCAAGTATCCGCTGACGAGGTTGAACAGGGTGCTCTTGCCCGAGCCGTTCGGCCCGATGACACCGACGATTTCGCCCGAATGCACGCTGATTGCGTGATCCTTGAGGGCGATGAGGCTGCGAAAGGACTTGGTAAGGCCGGTGGTGGTCAACAGCGCCTGCGCGCCGTGGCCGGCATTCATTGCAGCCATTCCCCCGACAAGCTCCAACCCTCTGGCGGATCAAAGCTTCCATGAGCGCGCGGTTCAAGTCAAACGTGCTATGCCGATGCCGCCGCCCCGGCCTTGACCGCCGATGCCGTCCTGGACTAGCTGGCCGCCTGGTGGCGGGCTGGCCACTGAGGGTGAACGCGATGCTGCGCGAGCCGCTTGTCCTGGTCTGTACCTGCGAGATCGCCGGCCGCGTGCGGGGCAAGGGTTTTCCGGCGAGCGAGCTGCCTTCACGGTTGACGAAGGGGGTGGGCTGGGTACCCACCAACACCATGATCTCGGCGCTCGGGCTGATCGGCGACACGCCATTCGGCGCCACCGGCGACCTGATCCTGGTTCCCGACCCCGACACCAAGGTCCACGTCGATTTCGACGACGGGAGCGCCGAGGAGCACTGGTATCTCGGCGATATCCGCCATACCGACGGAAGACCCTGGGAGTGCTGCCCGCGCGCATTCCTGCGCCGGGCGCTCAAGGCATTGTACGAGGTGGCAGGTCTTCAGCTACGGGCAGCCTTCGAGCACGAGTTGATGTATGCCGGCGTCGAGAATCTGCCGGGAGCGCCCTACACCCTCGACGCCTACCGTCGCCAGGGCCTCTTCGGCGAGGTCCTGGTTGCGGCCATGCGCCAGGCGGGCGTGGAGCCGGATTCGTTCCTGCCCGAGTATGGCGCGCGCCAATACGAGGTGACGGCTGCGCCACAGCTCGGGTTGAAAGCGGCCGACGACGCGGTGAAAGTGCGCGAGCTCGCGCGCGCGACGGCGTTCCGGCTTGGCCACCGCGCGACGTTCGCACCGATTCTCGATCCCAACGGCACCGGCAACGGCGTTCACATACACTTCAGCTTCGCCGACGCCGCCGGCCGGCCGGCGACCAATGACGCCAACGCCGCCTACGGGCTGACCCCCGTCGCCCAACACTTCATGGCCGGGGTGATTGCCCATCTTCCGGCGTTGTGCGCGATAACCGCACCCTGTCCGATTTCGTACATCCGGCTGAGGCCGAACCGCTGGGCCCCGACCTGGGCCTACATTGCCGAGCGCGACCGCGAGGCGTCGCTGAGGGTGTGCCCGATCCTCGACGTCGCCGGGCTCCCGGCTGCAAGCCAACTGAACGTCGAGTTTCGTCCTGGCGACGCTGCCGCCAGTCCCTATCTCGCGCTCGGCGCCGTGGTCCACGCCGGGGTCGACGGCATCCGCCGCAAGCTGCCGCTGGCCGAGCCGCGCGACATCGCCTCGCTGCCCGAAGACAAGCGCGCCGCGGCCGGTCTTCATCATCTGCCGCAGTCGCTCGGCGAAGCGCTCGACTGCCTTGCGGCGAGCGAGCAAGCCGCTGAATGGTTCGGGCCCGTCTATCTTGACGCCTATCTCCGCCACAAGCGCTCGGAAATCAAAATGGTGGCTGACCTCAGCGAACAGGAGCAATGCGACCGGTACGCCCTCAGCTATTGAGCCCCGGCAAGGGCGAGCCATGCCCCGGTGGTCATGGTGCGGCAATAACCCTCGAAGCAGGCAAGGGCCGCGTCATGTCGCGCCGTGGTGTCGGCCATGCAGGCGTCGGCGAGGCAGGTGACGTAGTAGCCGCGGTCGGCGGCATCCTTAACAGTGTGGTCGATGCACTGGTCGGTGAGGAATCCCGTGACCACCAGATCCGCGATGCCGAGATTGCGCAAGAGATAGTCGATGTTGGTGGAATTGAAGACGCTCGAAGACGTTTTGGCGAGAACGATCTCGTCGGCGCCGGGCGCGATCGTGTCGATCACCTTGGCCTGCCACGAGCCCTTGGCGACGAAGAAATCGGAGAGCTTGTAGTCGAGGCTGCGGTCTCGGCCGTCGCGCGTCAGGTTCTCGATGACGGTGTAGATAACTTCCACGCCGAGCCCACGGCTGGCTGCAATCAGCCGCTGCAGGTTGGGAACGACGATATCCCTCGCCGTGCGATAGAACTCCGGCCTGATGTCGTTCTGGGCAGCGTTGAAGGTGGCGTTCTGCACGTCGACGATCAGGAGCGCCGTGCGCTCAGGGACCAGCGGACGCTCACGCGTCAGCTCGCCGGTGCTTGCAAGTGCACCGCTGCCGGTGGGCATGATCAGCGATCCTCCGCAATGCGTTTCGCAGGAGCGGCATCATGTCGCGGACGATGACACCGCCTTTGCTCGCGCCCGACGAGCCAGCGCCGGTCGAGGTCGACCGGCCGGATGGCCGATCGCCGTTGTTCCTCACCTGCGATCACGGCGGCCGGCGGATACCGCGGAGCCTCGGAACCCTCGGACTGCCGGAAAGCGAGCTTCAACGGCACATCGCTTGGGATATCGGGGTGCTGGCGGTCGCCCGAATGATGTCGCAACAACTCGACGCCACCCTCATCGCGCAAACATATTCGCGCCTGGTCATTGACTGTAATCGCGATCTGTCCGTGGCCAGCTCCATCTGCGAGGTCAGCGAGCACACCGAGATTCCCGGCAATCTCGACATCTCGCCGGACGATCGTCGCGCCCGCCAGGAGGAGCTGTTCTGGCCCTACCACAATCGCATCGCCGCCGCCCTCGACCAGCGCGGCGTCGCCGGCAGGCCGACCGTTCTCGTTGCCATGCACAGCTTCACCCCCGTGTTCAAGGCATCGTCGCGACACTGGCACATCGCCGTGCTCTACCACCGCGACCGTGCCTTCGCCGGTATCATGCTCGACCTCTTGCGCGAAGAAGGCGACCTCGTCGTCGGTGACAACGAGCCCTACTTCGTCAGCGATCTGACCGACTATGATATTCCGATCCACGGCGAGCGGCGCGGTATTCCCCACGTCGAGCTTGAGATTCGGCAAGATCTGATCACCGACGATGACGGCCAACGGGCCTGGGCTGACCGGCTGGCGCGCCTGCTGCCCAAGGCCTGCCGTCTGTTCGGCATCACCGCGGATTGACATGATGGCCACCCGCTACGACTACCCCGCCACGCGCGACCTGCCGGTCGAGCCTGACCGCACGACCCTGCTGTTCATCGACGTCCAGAATTTCTGCGCCGAGCGCAACGGCGGCGAATACGCCGGCCTGTCGCCGCAAGCGCTCGAGGAGCAGCACGGATACTACTTCAATGAACTGGAGCGCCGCGTCGTGCCCAACATGGCACGCCTCCAGGCGGGATGCCGCCGCGCCGGCATCGAGGTGATGTACACCGTCATTCGCAATCTGACCCGTGACGGCCGCGACCGCGGCCTCGACTACAAGATCACCGGCTTCAACGTTCCGCCCGATTCGTGGGACGGTCAGGTGATCGATGCCCTCAAGCCGCTCGACGACGAGATCGTCATCGCCAAGACCAGCTCGAACGTCTTCTGCTCGACCAACATCGACTACCTCATGAGGAATCTCGGCACGCAATACCTGGTGATCAGTGGCGTGGTCACGGACCAATGTGTGGAGGGGGCTGTGCGTTCGGCCTGCGACCTCGGCTACCTGGTGACGCTGATCGGCGACGCATGCGCCACCGGCAGCCGGGAACGTCACGACAATTCGCTCCGCGCCATCAGGGGGTATTGCCGCCAGCGCACCACCGACGAGTTCCTGCGCGAAATCGCCGGCGACGGTGGGTAGCCCGGCGGTGAACGCGGCGGACGGAGCCGCACGGACCATGCGCTCCGCGCGGCCATTGCCTCTGTCGAAAGGCCGTCAGATCGGCATTGCGAATCGCGGAACCTGGTTGGGCGGAGAGTGTTTGGCGGCAGGCTAAGTGTCGCGCCAGCCCCATCGCGCCGCCAGCGCCAGACATTCTCGCCAGGCCACGACCGAACCGGTGGTGGTCAACGCTCGCAGGCTGGCCGCGGCGCTGGCGTGGGCCAGGCTGACTGCATCGTCGAGCGACCATCCTTCGTGGACGGCAAACAAGATGCCGGCGGCAAAGGCGTCACCGGCGCCGTTGGTGCCGGCTATGTCCTCGAGCGGTACGCGGACCGACGGTTTGTGCAGGAGCCGGCCATCACGGGTGGCGGCGACACACCCTTCCGGGAAATGAATGATCGCCAGTTCCACCGCGCCAAGAGCGAGGATCGCTTTGGCCGCCTCGGCGCACGCCGCCTGATCGGTCGCTTCCTCGCGGACCGTCTCGATTCCGGCCACCGCGCCGGCTTCGTAGTCGTCAATGATTATGAAGTCGAGATATGGGAGGCAGGGACGGGCCAGCCGTGCCAGCCGCTCGGCAGTGACCGAGCAAAGCTCCATGTTGGTCTCGAGCCCCATCTGTTTCGCCTGCTTCAACACCGTCACCCAGCCGGACGGGTCATCGCCGCAAGGCGCATCGAGGGTGGCCATCACACCCGGCAGACCGAGATGCAGAATGCGCGCGTTTGTGTGCCCAAAATCGAAATGATCCGGGCCGACGATGTCGTGGGTCCCGTGAAAATGGAAGAAGGTCCGCTTGCCGCTGTGCACGCTCATCACGTCGGTGAAGGCGGTGGTCGGACCGGGAACGACATGGAACTGCTCGGTACCGATGCCGAGCTCGTCGCAGAGGCGCCTAAGCAAGAGGCCATCGGCGTCGTCGCCGACCAGCGCGATCGCCTCGACCGGGAACGGCACGCCGAGTTTCTTGAGATCGACGGCCATGTTGGCACCGCTGCCGCCGCCGCCGCGCTCGATCGACAGGATCGTGGCGACGGCCTCTTGTTCCGGCCAGCGGTCGACCAGGTTGTTGTGGTCGGCGCACCACGCTCCACCACACACAACGCCTTGTCGACTCATGTTAGCGGCTTTCGGCGCTACCGATGTTGTGCACGGGGACCTGTTGTTGCGAACTCAGCCTTTCACCGCGCCGAACGAGAGGCCGCGGGCGAGATAGCGCTGCACGAAGAAATAAAGGATGACTGGCGGCAGCACGCCGATCAGGGTGTTGACCGAGGCGACATTGAAATCGACGCCGCGCGTCGAGCGCGAGGCAAGCACGAGCGCGGAGAAAGTCGTGGCGCTTTGCGAGGTCAGCGCCGCGGAAAACAGCGCCTCGTTCCAGGTGAAGGCAAAAATCAGAACCGAGGTGACCACAAGCCCGTCGACCGAAAGCGGCAGCGAGACTTTCCAGAAGACCTGCCACGGTCGCGCCCCTTCCACCTTCGCCGCATCCTCGATCTCGGTGCTCACGTCGCGGAAAATGTCGCGCATGATCACGACGGCAAAGGCGAGGTTGAAGGTGGAGTTGCAGAAGATCAGGCCGGTCCAGGTGTCGATAAGGCGCAGGTGGACCAGGAGCAGGTAGAACGGAACCAGGACCACCGCCGGCGGCAACACGCGTTGCGACAGGAACCAGAGGGCGATGTCGTTGGAGCCGATCGGGAACCGGAAACGGGCGAGCGCGTAGGCGGCCGGGACGCCAAGGATGAGTCCAAAAATTGTCGTGCCTAGGCTGACCACCATGCTGCTGACAAAGGCGTTTTCCACCTGCGGGTCTTCCAGCACCCCGCGCCAGGAATCGAGGGTCGGTTGGAAGTTGACGAATGGAATGACCGCGCCGGGCAGGAAGGTGTCGGCGCTGGTCTTGATCGAATTGACCGCCGCCCAAAGGAAGGGCAGCAGCGTGAACACCACCGCGGAGATCAGGAGAAAATAGACGACCACACGCGACCACAGCGACGATCGCAGCCACAGCACGTTGATCATGATGGCCTCCGCGGACGATCAGTCGAGCGCTTTGCGCATTTGCCTGAAGAAAACGGTAATGATCACCGCCACCATGATGAGGAAGACGATGCCCATGGCCGAGCCTTTGCCGAAGTCGAAAAACTGAATCGTGGTCAGATAATCGGTTGCGCTGAATACCTCGGTACTCGCCCCCGGCCCGCCCGTGGTCAGCGCATAGGGAATGGCAAATACCTTCAGGCACTCCACGATGCGCAGCAGGATGGCGATGGTTGTCACCGGCCACGCCAGTGGCAGCCCGATCCGCCACATTACCTGCCAGTGGTTTTTGGCGTCCAGGATGGCGGCGTCGTAAAGGTCGGACGGAATGCTGCCGAGAGCGGCGAGGACGATCAGGAAAACGAACGATGTCCACCGCCATATATCGAGGATGATTGCCGCGGAGATGCCGCCGGCCGGTGTCGACAGCCACGGAATGTGAATGCCGATCAGGCCAAGAACCACCGCGACGACGCCGCCTTGCGAGCTGAACATGGTCACCCCGAGGTAGCCGATGGCGACCTCAAGGGCGAACAGAGGCATGCCGATGATGGTGCGGAAACCGCGCGAACCGGGCGCGCCGAGGCTGACCAGCCAGGCGGCGAGAAAGCCGAGGACGACCTCAACCGGAACGGTGACGACGACGTAGATCGCCGTCACCATGATGCTGTGCCAGAAGCGATGGTCGGTGAGAACGTTCTCGTAGTTGGCGAAACCGACATAGCCGGTAATGCCCTCGCCCAGCACGTAATTGGCAAAGCTGTACTGGATGACCGATATGAGCGGCAGGAAAGTGAACGCGATCACCCAAATGACCGCCGGGAGCAGCAGCACATACTTGAAGACGGCGCCGTACTCCCTCCGTCTCACCGCGACCGCGGCCATGCGGGTTCCTTTCGCGTCAATTCAAAGCCCGCGCCGGCGAACCGGCGCGGGCAGCATCGCATTGTATGCGCCAATTACGCGAACGAAGCCTCGTACAGCGCCTTCTGCTTGTCGCGGCCGTAACGGTCGGTGATCTTGTCCCACGCGGCCGCGGTGGCGTCGAGCGCATCCTTGGGCTTCATCTGGCCGCCGAGAACCGCCGAGACATTGACGTCGAGCTCGTGCCAGTACTCGGCCGTGCCGGGGATGCGCAGATACTGCTCGGTGACCGGTGCGCTGACCACCGAGTAGTAGCCCTTGAGGTACTCCGTCACGTCGTCGGTGTTCCAGCCCTGCGCCTTGAACTCGGCCAGCGTGGCGGTGCCCACCGGCGGCAGATACTCAAACTTCATGCCCGGTTGCACGCCGGTCCAGCCGTTGGTGGCGTTGAAGAAGGCGTTCTTCTTGTTGGCCATGAAGGCAAGGAAGTCGTAGGTCGCCTCCTGCTTCTTCGACAACCGCGAAATGACGCAGTGCCAAGAGCCGCCGTTGGTGTTGCCGACCTGATTGAGGTCGTACTTCTTCCACTCGCCGCTGATCGGGTTGAACGCCTCGGTGGTGCCGGGGATACCGGCCGCTCCGATCTTGCCCTGGACCTTCGAGGTCTTCGGGTCCTGAGCGAGCGTCGGCAGGTCGCCCCACGTCGGCTCCATCGCCGAGTGACCGGCAAGGAACAGGTTCCAGCCCTGGCCGAGGGTCCAGGCGATCTCCTCGCGGGGACCATCGGCGAGCAACTTGACGTAATCCTCCAGCGCCCGCAGATGCCCTTCCGAGTTGATCAGCGGCTGCATCTTATCGGGGTTGAAGAAATAGTACTTGTTGTCCGGCGAGATCACATACGGCGCCGACAAACTGAGGAAGTGGAAGAAGCCCTGCTCGTTGACCTTGGCGTGGAGCGCCAAGCCATAGCAGTTGGTGCCGTCACCGTTCCAGTCCCAGCCGGTGAAGAACTCGGCTGCGTCGTGCAACTCCTTCATCAGCTTGGGCGGGTTGGGGAAGTCGTAGCCGTACTTGGCCTTGAACTTGGCCTGAACGTCGCTGTTGTCGAAGATGTCCTTCCGGTAATAGAGGGTCTGCGCGTCGGCGTCGAACAGCACGCCGTAGAGCTTGCCGCCCCACTCGTACAGACGCCTCATCGCCGGCAGGAATTGGCTCGGATCCCAGTAGGGGTGCTTCGGGTCGCCGAGGAACTTGTCGATCTCGACGATGTAGGGCGTCTTCGGAACGAAAAAGTCGCCGTAGTACCAGGCGCCGGTCATGTAGGCGTCGTATTTGCCGAGGCCGCTCGCGAGATCCGAGAAGATCTGCTGGTGTAGCGTCTCGATCGGCACCTCGGCGACATTGATCTTGCCGCCGGTCTCTTCCTCCCAATGCGGCACGTGATACTTGAGGCCGTCGCCGACGGTCGCCTTCAGCACCATGACGTTGATGGTGGTTCCCTTGTAGGGCTTGGTCTTGAGGAAGTCGACGCGCTCCTGGGTTACCGGCGACTCGTATTTGGCCTCGGGGGCCGAATCCATCAGTTTGCCGGCCGCCCAGCTCGGTCGCGTCAGCCTGGTGAGGACGGCGGCGGACAGGCCGAGTTGCATTCCCTTGATGATGAATTCGCGCCGCCCCATCCGGCCGCGCATGAACGCGTGAGCCAGTTGCGCGAACTTGTCGGCATTGTCATGATCGGTCATCAGCTTCCTCCCTGGCTATTGCTGCCGTCTCACACAAGCAGCCTCTAGCATCGTGTTGTCGTTGGGAAAAAATCTACCGCCCCATCTACGGAGCGGTCAATAGGGCCTTCTGTCCCAAGCCGGCCGGCCACAAGCTGCGGGCGAAAGCGAGTGGACAGCGGTGCCGCGGCCGTGCATCTATTGCAGGTCGAACGCCGATGTTCACTTGTATTGTTCTTGGGTGGCCCGGTTCAACGCGATGCGAGGTAGCTGATGGCGACGGTAGAGCTCCGTCATGTGTCGAAGCGTTTCGGCACGTTCACCGCGGTGCAGAATTTCTCACTTAGCACCAGTGACGGTGAATTCGTCGTGCTTGTCGGACCTTCCGGCTGTGGCAAGACCTCGACACTGCGCATGATTGCCGGTCTCGAAACGGTCACAGAGGGCCAGGTCCTCTTTGACGGCAAAGATGTCACCGACCAGTTGCCGCATCACCGCGACGTGGCGATGGTGTTCCAGAACTACGCCCTTTTCCCGCATCTCAACGTTTATTCCAACATCGCCTTCGGCATGCGGTTACGCAAAGTCGACCGCGCCGAAATCGATGCTCGCGTGCGGCGGGCGGCGCAGACACTGGGCATCGAAGACATGCTCGATCGCCGCCCGCGGGAACTTTCCGGCGGGCAGCGGCAACGTGTCGCGCTCGGCCGCGTCATCGTGCGCGAGCCGCGCGTGTTCCTGATGGACGAGCCGCTGTCCAATCTCGATGCAGCTCTGCGCATGGATATGCGTGCCGAACTCATCAAGCTGCAGGCTCGCCTGGACGTGACCACCTTCTACGTGACCCATGACCAGGTGGAGGCCTTGAGCATGGGCGACCGCATCGTGGTCATGTTGCAGGGCAAGATCCAGCAAGTGGGAACGCCGACCGAACTCTACGAGCGGCCTGGGAATGCGTATGTCGCTGGTTTCATTGGCAGCCCGCCGATGAACTTCCTCAACGGCGAGGTGAACGGCGAGACGCTCGAGCTGCCGGGAGAGAAGGCGTCGCTGAAGCTGGCGCAACCTGATCGCGCCGCTGCCGCCAAGGCCAGCGACTCCAAAGTGATCCTGGGCATACGCCCCGAACACCTCGGGCTTGCTGAGAAGCCAGCCGAGGACGGCACGTACAGCCTGCAAGGCAAGGTCGACACGATCGAGCCACTGGGGCACACGACGCTCGTGCGCGTCCAACTGCCCTCAGGGCAGGACTTGAACGTTCTGCTGGCGGAGAAGGTCCATCTTCACATGGGCGACGTCACGTACGCCACGTTCCACCCGGAGCACATGTACCTGTTTGCGCGCGGCGATGAGCACATCTTGCGCGGGATTGCCGGCTGAGCGATCGCGGCTTGTTGCCCATCCTGCCCGTCCGCCGGGGAACCGGATTCCGACCTTGTACGGGTCTATCGAAGCGTGCGACGATTGAGTTCTGATGGGCCTCAATCCACGTTGCGGCCGGTCAATTGGGAGGTGTCGCAGATCGCCGGCCTGTCGGCCAGGTCTCTGTGATCCAGCGGGGTCGGCAGCCCACCGCCGGCACCCGCATCAAGGAGTATCAAGGTCGGGCGACAAGGAGGAAAAAATGGAACGCAGGAGCTTTCTTACTCTTGTAGGTGCAACGGCAGGGGCTGCGGCACTCGGCCGTCCGGCCCTCGCACAAGACAAGAAATTCAACATCACCCTGGTCCCGGGGCTGACCACCGACGCCTTCTACATCACCATGCATCGCGGCGCTAATGCCGCGGCCAAGGCGCTGGGCGTCAACCTCGGCTTCCAGGGGGCCGCCACCTGGAACGTGACCGAGCAGGTGCCGGTGCTGCAGGCGGTCATCGCCAAAAAGCCCGACGCTATCCTGATTGCGCCGACGGACAAGGTTCAGCTGATCGCGCCACTGAAGCAGGCCTACGACGCCGGCATTGCGGTCTTCACGGTCGACACCTTCATCGGCACCGGCGTCTATCAGACGGGATCGGGCGACGCCGACTTCCCGATCTCGTATATCGCCTCCGACAACGTTCTCGGCGGCCGCACCGCCGCCCGCGCCCTCGCCAAAGCGATCGGCGAGAAGGGCAAAGTGTATGTCTCGAACGTGAAGCCGGGCGTTTCCACCACTGACCAGCGCGAGCAAGGCTTCAAGGAGGAGATGAAGAACTACTCGGGCATCCAGGTGCTCGATACGCAGTTCAACGACGACGACGCCAACAAGGCGGCGGCCCAGGCGCAAGCCGTAATCGGACGCGTCCCGGACCTCGCCGGTATCTTTGGCGCCAATTTGTTTTCGGCAATCGGCGCGGCCAACGGCGTCAAGCAGGCCGGCAAAAAGGGCGACGTCAAGGTAGCAGCATTCGACGCGCCGCAGTCGATCGTCGATCAGATCAGGGACGGCACCTTCGTGATGACCGTCGCCCAGCATCCGGCCGAGATCGGTTATTTCGGCGTGGTTTGCGCCTATGCCCACCTCACCGGCAACTCAGTACCGACCGCGATCGGCACGGGCTTTACCGTGATGACCAAGGACAATATCGACGACCCAAAGGTGAAGCGGTTCATTTATACTGGCTGAACGCCCGGTACATTGAACGATCGCGGATCGGCAGCCGACCGAGGCTGTCGGTCCGCTCGTTCGCATTGTCTATTGGTCGCCGATGACAACCATTTCGACGACTGCTCCCCCGGTTGGCCGGAGGTTGCTTGCGCGGGTCGCCGACCTGCGTGCATGGCTGTTCTTGATCTTGCTGATCGGATTCTTCGAGATCTGGGCCCGCACGGTCTATGGCTCGACCTTCGTCGGCAACTTCTACAACCTTCAATCGATCGGTACATTTGCAACCGCGCCTCTCCTGCTGGCGCTCGGCCAGACCTTCGTCATCATATCGAGCGGAATCGACCTTTCCGTCGGCTTCACTATGGGGCTCGCCGCGGTGGTCGGCGCCGAAATTGCGAATTTCGCTGCGCCGCATGTGGGCGTTTTCGCGGCCATGCTGTGCGGTGTCGCGGCCGGCGTCGCGGTCAGTGTCATTCCCGGTGTGGTCAATGGCTGGCTGATCGCCCATCTCAGGGTACCGCCCTTCATCGGCACGCTCGGCATGTACGGCGTCGCGCGCGGCGTCGCCTTCCTGCTCGCCACCGGCATGACCGTTCCGGTCTCGAATTCGTGGATGACGTGGCTCGGCAACGGTCGCGTCCACGGTGTGCCGGTGATCGTCATCCTGACATTGATCGTCGTGCTGGCGATGCAGTACCTGTTATCTGAGACCCGCTTCGGTCAGCACACTTACGCGATCGGCGGCAACCGCGCCGCAGCCGTCCGTGCCGGGA
>Ga0307436_1000923_pt1 | contig 13474 bp, 8 predicted proteins | sample SalMarWE160440MG_FD_202513 | JGI IMG/M metagenome (GOLD analysis project Ga0307436, IMG submission 202513) | Salt marsh sediment microbial communities from the Plum Island Ecosystem LTER, Massachusetts, United States - WE1604-40 | ecosystem: Environmental > Aquatic > Marine > Intertidal zone >...
ATAGATTTATAGTTAATGAAATTCAAAACAAAGAAATATTTGCTAAATCAACAGCAAATGGCCGACTCGTATTCTTGTGTCATGCCTCAGAAGACAAGTGGTTTGTTCGCCAAATTTGCAGTGATTTGGCGGTTGCTGGTCACAAGCCTTGGATTGACGAATTCGAAATAAAAGTGGGAGATTCAATAGTCGAAAAAATCGATAAAGCAGCTGAAGTTGCTGATGCCACGGCAATTTTCGTTTCACATGCTTCCATGGCGTCAAAATGGGTGAAAAGGGAGTGGAACTCCGCTCTTTCTCGAAATCTTTCTGGCAAGGGCGGCAAACTCTTACCAGCGCTAATCGAAGACTGCCAAGTCCCTGCGATTATTTCGGACATTAAGTACGCAGATTTTCGACAAAGTTACAATGACGGGCTTGGGGAGCTGCTCGAAGCTCTGAATGTCATAGCTCCTTGAACGGAAAGGCGTCTCGACTAATGTCCATTCTCGTCGACAAGACCACCAAGGTCCTGGTGCAGGGCCTGACCGGCAAGACCGGCACCTTCCACACCGAGCAGGCGCTCGCCTATCACGGCACCCGCATGGTCGCTGGCGTCACCCCCGGCAAGGGCGGCTCGACCTGGGAAGGCACGCTCGCCGGCGGTGCCAGGAAGACGCTTCCCGTTTTCGACACGGTGGAGGAAGCCAGGGCCGCGACCGGCGCCACGGCCTCCGTCGTTTACGTGCCGCCGCCCTTTGCCGCCGATTCCATCCTCGAGGCCATCGAGGCCGGTATCGAGCTCGTCATCACCATCACCGAGGGCATCCCGGTGATGGACATGGTGCGGGTCAAGCGCTCCCTGTGCGGATCGAAGACACGGCTCGTAGGGCCCAACTGCCCGGGCGTCATCACCCCGGATGAATGCAAGATCGGCATCATGCCCGGCCATATCCACAAGAAAGGCTCAGTCGGCATCGTGTCGCGCTCCGGCACCCTCACCTATGAGGCGGTCAAGCAGACCACCGATGCCGGGCTTGGCCAGTCGACCTGCGTCGGCATCGGCGGCGACCCGGTGAAGGGCACCGAGTTCATCGACGTGCTGGAGTTGTTCCTTGGCGATCCCGAAACCAGGTCCATCGTCATGATCGGCGAGATCGGCGGCTCGGCCGAGGAAGACGCCGCCCAGTTCCTCGCCGATGAGGCAAAAGCCGGCCGCAAGCTCCCGGTGGTCGGCTTCATCGCCGGGCTCACTGCACCCCCCGGCCGGCGCATGGGCCATGCCGGAGCGATCATCTCCGGCGGCAAGGGCGGGGCCGAAAGCAAGATCGAGGCGATGAAATCGGCCGGTATTGCCGTTGCCGATTCTCCAGCCAAACTGGGTTCGACTCTGAGGGACATTCTGTCGTAGAACCGGGTTGACGGCTGGTGAGGCGTATGAAGGAGTAACGCGGATGGCCAGAAGCGACAGCAACACCGAGTTCGACCGGACCTCCTTCCTCTACGGCACCAACGCCCATTTCATCGAAGAGATGGAGGCCCGCTTCGCGGCCGACCCGCAGAGCGTCGGCCCCGAGTGGCGGGCTTTCTTTTCCGAGCTGGGCGACGATCCGCGCCTGGCGGCAACGGCCGCGCGCGGCGCCTCCTGGCAGCGGCCGGACTGGCCGCAGCCGATCAACGGCGAGCTGGTCTCGGCGCTCGACGGCAACTGGCCGGTGCTGGAAAAGACGGTCGCACCGCGTCTGGCCGAGAAGGCGCAGAGCCAGGGTATCTCGCTCGATGCTGAGGAGTTGCGCAAGGCAACGCTCGATTCCGTCCGTGCCCTGATGATGATCCGCGCCTACCGCATCCGCGGACATCTGGCGGCCGATCTCGACCCCTTGAGCTTGCGGGAGATGGAGGCCCATCCCGAGCTCGATCCGGCGTCCTACGGCTTTGGGCCCGCCGATATGGACCGGCCCATCTTCATTGACAAGGTACTGGGGCTGGAGCGCGCCACCATCAAGGAGATGCTTGAGGTGCTCAAGCGCACCTATTGCTCGACCATGGGGGTCGAGTTCATGCACATCTCCGATCCCGCCCAGAAGGGCTGGGTACAGGAGCGCATCGAGGGCCCGGAAAAGACCATCTCCTTCACCGAGTTCGGCAAGAAGGCGATCCTCGCCAAGCTCATCGCCGCAGAAGGTTTCGAGCACTTCCTCAACGTGAAATACACCGGCACCAAGCGTTTTGGCCTCGACGGCGGCGAATCGATGATCCCGGCGTTGGAGCAGATCATCAAGCGCGGCGGGGCACTGGGCCTCAAGGAGATGGTGCTCGGCATGGCCCACCGCGGCCGTCTCAACGTGCTTGCCAACGTCATGGGCAAGCCTTACGCCGCCATCTTCCACGAGTTCAAGGGCGGCTCCTCGACGCCTGACGAGGTGGAGGGCTCGGGCGATGTGAAATACCATCTCGGCACCTCCTCCGACCGCACCTTTGACGGCAACAACGTGCATCTTTCGCTCACCGCCAACCCGTCGCATCTGGAGATCGTGGTGCCGGTGGTGCTGGGCAAGGCGCGTGCCAAGCAGGACCAGCGCAAGGATGCAGGCCGCACCAGCATCATGCCGCTGCTCATCCACGGCGATGCCGCCTTTGCCGGCCAGGGCGTGATCGCGGAATGTTTTGGCCTGTCGGGTCTCAGGGGCCACCGCTCGGGCGGCGCCGTCCACTTCATCGTCAACAACCAGATCGGCTTCACCACCAGCCCCATCTGGGCCCGCTCCTCGCCCTACCCTTCAGACGTCGCCAAGATGATCGAGGCGCCGATCCTGCATGTGAACGGCGACGATCCCGAAGCCGTGGTCTATGCCGCCAAGGTGGCGACCGAGTTCCGGCAGAAATTCCACAAGCCGGTGGTCATCGACATGTTCTGCTACCGGCGTTTCGGCCACAACGAATCGGACGAGCCGGCCTTCACCCAGCCCCTCATGTACCGGCGCATCGGCAAGCATCCGCCGGTGAGCAAGATCTATGGCGAGCGACTGGTCAACGAAGGGGTCATGACCGGGCCGGAGTTTGAAAAGCTGAAAGTGGATTACCGCGCCCAGCTCGATTCGGAGTTCGAGGCCTCCGACAGCTATCGCGCCAACCGCGCCGACTGGCTGGACGGGCGCTGGGCCGGGCTCAAGCAGGCCGGCGCCACCGACGATCCGCGCCGCGGCCAGACCGGGGTGGAGACCGAGCGGCTCAAGCGCATCGGCCTGAAAATCTCGCAGGTGCCCAAAACCTTCAAGCTGCACCGCACACTGCAGCGCGTGCTCGATCACCGCCGCGGCATGATCGAGGAGGGCACCGGCATCGACTGGGCCATGGCCGAGGCGCTGGCCTTCGGCACGCTCCTGGACGAGGGCATCCCGGTGCGGCTGTCGGGCCAGGATGTGCAGCGCGGCACCTTCTCCCAGCGCCACGCGGTACTCATCGATCAGGAGACGGAAAAGCGCTACACCCCGCTCAATCACCTGGAGAAGAACCAACAGGTGAGACTCGAGGTGATCAACTCCATGCTGTCGGAGGAAGCCGTTCTCGGCTTCGAATACGGCTACAGCCTGGCCGAGCCCAACGCGCTTACCCTGTGGGAGGCCCAGTTCGGCGATTTCGCCAACGGCGCCCAGGTCGTGTTCGACCAGTTCATCTCCTCGGGCGAGCGCAAGTGGCTGAGGATGTCGGGCCTTGTTTGCCTGCTCCCGCACGGTTGGGAAGGCCAGGGGCCGGAACACTCCTCGGCGCGGCTGGAGCGCTTCCTGCAGCTGTGTGCCGAGGACAACATGCAGGTGGCCAACTGCACATCGCCGGCCAACTATTTCCACATCCTGAGAAGGCAGATGCGGCGTGACTTCCGCAAGCCCCTCATCTTGATGACGCCGAAGTCGCTGTTGCGCCACAAGCGCTGCGTGTCCACCATCGAGGAATTGTCGAGCGGGGCGAGCTTCCACCGCGTGCTCTATGACGACGCCGAGGTGCTGCCGGATCAAAAAATCCGCCTCAAGCCCGACCACGACATCCGCCGCGTGGTGCTGTCTTCGGGCAAGGTCTATTACGATCTTTACGAGGAGCGTGAGGCGCGCGGCATCGATGATGTCTACCTCATGCGCATCGAGCAGCTCTACCCGTTCCCGCATCGCGCGCTGGTGCAGGAGCTCGGCCGCTTTCGCAAGGCGGAGATGGTCTGGTGCCAGGAAGAGCCCTACAACATGGGCGGATGGACGTTTGTGCAGCCCAACCTCGAATGGGTGTTGCACTATATCGAGGCCGACCATCGCCGCCCGCGCTATGCCGGGCGTTCGGCTGCGGCCTCTCCCGCCACCGGGCTCATGAGCAAGCACCTGAAGGAGCTCAAATCCTTCCTCGACGAGGCGCTCACCATCAGGGACGAGTGAGCCCGGACAAAAATTTCCGGCAAAGGATCAGCACATGGCGACAGAGATCAAGGTACCGGCGCTGGGCGAATCGGTGACGGAAGCCACTATTGCCAAGTGGTTCAAGAAAGAAGGTGATCCCGTTGCCGTGGACGAGCCGCTGGTGGAGCTGGAAACCGACAAGGTGACGGTCGAGGTGCCGGCGCCGACGGCAGGCGTCATTTCCGCCATTGAGGTCAAGGAAGGCGAGACGGTGAATGTGGGCACCGTGCTGGGCGCCATCGCCGAGGGCGCAGGCGCGCCCGCCCACGCGCCCAGGCCGGCCGAGGCGCCTCAAGCCCCGGCGCCTGAGGCCGTGGCGAAGCCCGCCCCTCACCCTGAGCCGGCACCTGCTCCCCAGCCCGCCCCGGCGGCCGAGGCCGCCGGCCTGTCGCCGGCGGTGCGCAAACTTGCCGCCGAAGCCAATGTGGACACCTCCGCCATCGCCGGCAGCGGCAAGGACGGGCGTGTGACCAAGGGTGATGTCGTCAACTTCCTCGAAGCGAGAAAGGCAGCACCTGCCCCGGCATCCGCCCAGCCGGCACCCGCCGCTCCGGCACCATCGGCCCCGGCAGCGGTGCGCGCACCTGTTGCTCCGGACCAGGCGGTGCGCGAGGAGCGGGTGCGCATGACGCGGCTGCGCGCCACCATCGCAAGGCGCCTCAAGGAAGCTCAGAACACCGCCGCCATGCTCACCACCTTCAACGAGGTGGACATGACCGCGGTGATGGAGATGCGCCGCCAGTACAAGGAGCTGTTCGAGAAGAAGCACGGTGTGAAGCTCGGCTTCATGGGCTTCTTCGTAAAGGCGTGCATCCAGGCGCTGATGGACATCCCCGCCGTTAATGCCGAGATCGATGGCGACGAGCTGGTCTACAAGAACTATTACAACGTCGGCGTGGCGGTGGGCACCGACAAGGGGCTGGTGGTGCCGGTGGTGCGCGATGCCGACCGCCTGTCGCTGTCCGGTATCGAGAAGGCAATCGCCGAATTCGGCCGCAAGGCGCGAGACGGCGCCCTCACCATCGAGGAGATGCAGGGCGGCACCTTCACCATTTCCAATGGGGGCGTCTACGGCTCGCTCATGTCGACACCGATCCTCAATGCGCCGCAGTCGGGCATCCTCGGCATGCACAAGATCCAGGAACGCCCCATGGTCGTCGCCGGCAAGATCGAGGTGCGGCCGATGATGTACCTGGCGCTCTCCTATGACCACCGCATCGTCGACGGCAAGGAGGCCGTCACCTTCCTGGTCAGGGTGAAGGAATGCCTGGAAGAGCCGCAGCGCATGATCATGGACTTGTGAGCACACCATGCCCGACACCTTCGATTTGACCGTCATCGGCACCGGCCCCGGGGGCTATGTGTGCGCCATCCGCGCCGCCCAGCTAGGCATGAACGTGGCTGTGGTGGAAAAGCGCGCTGCCCATGGCGGCACCTGCCTCAACGTCGGCTGCATCCCCTCCAAGGCGCTTTTGCATGCCACCGAGCTTTTTGCCGAAGCGGGCCACGGCTTTGCCGGCATGGGCATCTCCATACCGGCACCGAAGATCGATTTACCCAAGCTGATGGCCTACAAGCAGGACGCCATCGACGGCAACACCAAGGGCATCGAGTTCCTGTTCAAGAAGAACAAGATCACCGCCTTCCGCGGGAGCGCGCGCATCCTCGGGGCCGGCAAGGTGGAGGTGCGCTCCGCCGAAGGCAAGCCGGAGCTTCTCGAGACGCGCAATATCGTCATCGCCACCGGCTCCGATGTCGCCCCGCTCAAGGGCATCGAGATCGACGGAGCCGACGTGATCTCCTCCACCGGCGCCATCGCGCTCGATGCGGTGCCCGACCATCTGGTGGTGGTAGGTGCCGGGGTCATCGGCCTCGAGCTCGGCTCGGTGTGGGCGCGCCTCGGGTCCAAGGTGACGGTGATCGAGTTCCTCGACCGCATCCTGCCGGGGATGGATACCGAGGTGGCCAAGCAGTTCCAGCGGCTGCTGCAGCGCCAGGGTTTTGCCTTCAAGCTTTCGTCCAAGGTGACCGGCATCGACAAGACCAAGAAGGGACTCACCGTCTCGGTCGAGCCGGCCAAGGGCGGTGATGCCTCGACGGTGGAGGCCGACAAGGTTCTGGTGGCCATCGGCCGGGTGCCTTACATCGAAGGCCTGGGCTGCGCCGAGGCTGGCGTCGAGTGCGACGACAGGGGCCGCATCGAGGTGCATTCCGATTTCCAGACCAGCGTTTCCGGCATCTATGCCATCGGCGACGTCATCCGCGGCCCCATGCTCGCCCACAAGGCGGAAGACGAAGGCATCGCGGTCGCCGAGATCATTGCCGGCGAGGCGGGCCATGTGAACTACGACGTCATTCCGGGCGTCGTCTACACCTCGCCCGAGATCGCCGCGGTGGGCAAGACCGAGGACGAGGTGAAGGCCGCGGGGATCGACTACAAGGTCGGAAAGTTCCCCTTCATGGCCAATGGCCGCGCCAAGGCTAACCGCACTACTGACGGCTTCGTCAAGATTATCGCCGATGCAAAGACCGACAAGGTTTTGGGCGTCCACATCATGGGCGCCCAGGCGGGCGAGCTCATCCACGAGGCAGCTGTGCTGATGGAGTTCTCGGGCGCGGCCGAGGATCTTGCGCGCACCTGCCATGCCCATCCGACCCTGTCGGAAGCCGTCAAGGAAGCCGCCATGGCGGTTGCCGGCCGCGCCATCCACATGTGAGGGTGCTGCGGCCAAGACCGCCACGCCCTGCTTGAGCATTGCTGCCCATGACGGGCTTTGCGCGCATATGGATTAGCTCCTTTGTTCTCTCTCATTGTCATGCCCGCACTTGTTCCGGCAATGACAACGGGGGTGAGCATGCAGGCCCCAATTCAGATGGTCATACCGGCGCAAGCCGGTATCCAGGGCAACAGGGCCGGGCCTCTCACTTGTGGCCCTGGACCCCGGCTTTCGTCGGGGTGACGCGGAACAAACGCTTTCGGCTCCGGCGGGCCTTGGGACTAGTCCCTGCCCGTGGCAGAGGGGAATGGGAAGAGCGGAGCGCCTTTGCGAGTGCTACGCTAGATCTAAACGGGCACCGCAAAGGCGCTCCGCACCCGGTCTTTTATCGGTCACTGCCGTCGCTCTCACCAAGGCCGGTCTTATGGAGACGCAATGCCCTCAAGCGAAAAGTCTGTTTGAGGACACCTCGGGCCGGCCCGGCTTGCTGATATGGCGCGCTGGGGGTTTCCCTCCCAGGGTCGACGCGCAGCCCGCCCGGACCTTTTGCAGCCACACGTCTAAGCTGGTACTCGGCTCGGGAACCGTTTTACCCCCATGCACCGACGGTTCGTGCACACTTCCGTGTGCGGGGGCAGGCAAAGCAAACATTACAGGAACAAACACGGTTTGTCAAGGTAAAAACGCACATATCAAGGAAAAAATAACCAGACCGAGTCGGACTATGACGAGGATGGGTGGGGTGCGGAAGGGGTGTGCCTCACACTCATCGTCATACGCGGGCCTGGCCCGCGTATCCTTTTCAGGGGGCGTAGCAGGGCCAATCGCTTGCGCTTTAGCCCGTTGCGCTGCCAATGGCGGCTTCCGCTGGCATGACGGTGGGAATTGCGACAGGTCGGGCCGAGGGACCGCTTGCACCGATCAAACAGTCTGCGCCCGGCATCGCTGCCGGGCGCAGGTGATCGCCCCCCTGGGCGCCGTGAGTGTCAGGGGGTGAGATCGAGGGCCTCGACGATGCGGTTGTAGGGCAATCCCGCTTCGTCATTGAGACGCTTCACATCGGCCTCGGATGTGGCCTCGAACAGGCACATGCAGCGACCATCCTCGGGGGCGAAGGTGGAGCGGATGTAACGCACGCCGGTTCCGGCGGCCGTCATCTCCCGGGCCTTGCCGATGGCCGCCTTCTGGGCGCCGCCGAGATCAACCATGCTGATCCCCTTGAGGTTTCTTTCAACCATGAACACGGACATTGCGGTTTCTCCTTCAGATCATCGAGGGCCTCAGTGAAGGCCAGTCGAGCCCCAAAGGGAACGAGCGATTTTCTATCGATCGATAGCCCCACGTTATGATCATTTAGGCTATCCTGGGGCTAAAGTGAGAGAAATCAGGGAGAGCAGACGCATGGAAATGTCCGAGATCAAATATGTCCTCGCTGCGGGATCAGCTCCTCGTCGCCGCTTGTTCCGAAACCAGGCGCAGATAGGGCCGTAACATCTTCCAGCCCTTGGGATATTTCTTCCTGGCATCCTCGTCGGAAACCGACGGCACGATGATCACGTCGTCGCCATGCTTCCAGTTGACGGGGGTGGCCACCTGATGGTTGGCGGTAAGCTGCAGCGAGTCGATCACCCTGAGGATCTCGTCGAAGTTGCGGCCCGTGGCCATGGGATAGGTGATCATCAGCTTGATCTTCTTGTCGGGACCGATGACGTAGACATTGCGCACGGTGGCATTGTCGGCCGCGCTGCGGCCCTTGGCGCTGCCGGTGGCATTGGGGTGGATCATGCCGTAGAGCTTGGCCACCGTCATGTCGGCATCGCCGATCATGGGGTATTTCACGGCATGGCCTTGCGTCTCGGCGATGTCGTTCTTCCAGCGCTGGTGATCTTCCACCGAATCGACGCTGAGGCCGATGATCTTGCAGTTGCGCTTGGAGAATTCCGGCATGAGACCGGCCATGTAGCCGAGCTCCGTGGTGCACACAGGGGTAAAGTCCTTCGGGTGCGAGAAGAACACGCACCAGCTGTCGCCGATCCACTGGTGGAAGTGGATGGTGCCTTCAGTTGTTTCTGCAGTGAAGTCGGGGGCGGTGTCGCCGAGCTGCAGTGCCATATCTAACCTCCTTGGGTGTGGCCTCAGGGGTCCTTTTTGAACCGAGGTATATCATAAATTTACGTTAGGTAAGAATGAACAAGAGATTTTTTATCGATCGATAGCCGCACGTTATGATCGTTTCGGTTATGATGTAGCAGGATGAGCCAGATTTGGGAGGGCGGGCGCATGGAAATGTCCCAGATCAAATATGTCCTCGCAGCGGCGCGGGCGCTCAACTTCACCAAGGCGGCACAGGACTGCAACGTATCGCAACCGGCGCTCACCAAGGCGGTGAAGACGCTGGAAAGCGAGATGGGCGCCCCACTGTTCCATCGCGAAGGCAAGCGCGTGCTGCTCAGCGATTTCGGCAAACGCATGCTGCCGCATCTGCAGCGCATCATGGACGAGGCCGAAGTGGCGCACGACCTGGCGCAGAATTTCAAGCTATTGATCAAGGTCCCAGTGCGGCTCGGCGTGATGTCGACCGTCGGCCATCTGCGCTTCGCCCGCTTCCTGGGGCAGTTCGAACAGGCGCATGAGGGGGTCGAACTGTCGGTGAGCGAGGACAGCGTCGAGCGGCTCAAGGCAAGGCTTTATGACGGCGAGATCGACCTCGCGGTGCTCAACCCGCTCGACGGCCTGGGCGACGACTTCCACGCCCGCGAACTCTACAAGGAGCGCTATATCGTCATCTTCCCGCCCGAACACCCGCTGGGCGAGCGCAATGCCATAAAACTCTCTGACTTGTCGGGCGAGCCCTATGTCGACCGTCTCGCCTGCGAGATGCGCGAGATGGTGACGGCCGTGTGCGAGCAAAGGAACATCGACCTCTATGCGCGCTTTCGCTCCGAACGCGAGGACTGGGTGCAGGCCATGGTGCTGGCGCGCATTGGCTTTGCCTTCATGCCGGAATACTCCGTCAGCCTGCCGGGCCTGCTGCAAAGGCCGCTGATCGAGCCCGAGGTCGAGCGCAGCATCTCGTTGGTCAGCGTCCCCGGGCGGCCGTTCTCGCCCGCGGTGCAGGCCTTCGTCAGGTCGGCCCAGGCCTTTTCCTGGCCCGGCTAGCCCCGAGAGGGCTTACGAAATTTTAGCTATGTTTTGGAACTGACGGTAAACGTCGGCGTGGCATAAGCTTCATGCAACTATAGGTATTTGCATGGATGAAAGACAACCATAGCACGTTCAAACGCCAGAGAGAGGTGGCAGCCGAAGACGGCTCGCGCCCCGGCGATGCGCGCGCCTTGCAGGGCCAACTCGCCGGGGCCCTGGACCGCGCGCCGGAGAGCCCGCCCAAGACGGAGCCGCCGGCCGACCGCCCGCAAATCGGCCCCGCCGTCGAGCGCCGCAAGCCCCCACGCGCGGTGGTGTGGCTCGGCCGTCTCCTCAAGAGCCTTGTGGCGCTGTTCGTGCTTGCCGCCGTCGTGTGGGCACCGATGCAGGTTTTCTTGCAGGCATCGAGCGTCGAGGCCGTCGTCAATGCAAGGCTCATCATCCTGAGATCGCCGATCGAGGGCCGGGTAAGCGCCGTGGACCTGCCCGCGGTGGGCGAACTGGTCAAGGCCGATACCCGGTTGCTGCGCATCGACAACCCCCGTACTGACCATGGCCCGGTGGAAAGGCTCGAACGCCAGTTCGACGATCTGTCCGCCGATCGCCACGCCCTTGAAACGAAGCTGGGCGCCGCCCACGCTGAGGCCGCCTCGCTCAAGACGCAACTGGCCGCCTTCCGCAAGGGTCGCATCGCCGTGCTCGATGCCGATGCGGCGATACTGCATCAGCAGATCATCGCCGCCCGCGAGAAAAATACGCTTGCAGCAAGCGACGCCACCCGCACGCAGACGCTTGAAGCCTCCGGCGCAGCCTCTTCGGTCGCTGCCGACAAGGCTGTGCTTGCGGCCAGGACCGCCGCCGCCACGCTTGCCGAACTCAGGCTCCGGCATCGGCGCATCGGCATCGAGCGCCAGACGCTCAGCGATGGCGCCTATGTCGGCGACAGCTACAACGACCGCCCGCAATCGGCCCAGCGCCTCGGTGAAGTCGAGGGCCGGATCACCGGGCTCAAGGCGGGGATTGCGGCCGACGCCGAGCGCCAGCGCGGGTTGCGCATTGCCCTGGCGCAAGCAAGAAAACAGGAAGCACGCCTTGCCAAGGCCGTGATCAGCGCGCCGGTGAAAGCGCGGGTATGGGAGGTGCTGGCCTCGCCCGGCGAGCAGGTGAACCGGGGCCAGGACCTCGTGCGTCTCCTGTCGTGCGGCGCCGCCTTGGTCACCGCGAACGTGAGCGAGAACGTCTACAACCGGCTCCATGCCGGCATGCCTGCCCGTTTCATACCGCGTGGTGAGGGCAAGGGCCTCACCGGCACCATCGTCAACCTCACCGGCATGGCGGGCGCCTCGTCCAACTACGCCATCGATCCCTCCGCCCTGCACAAGGAGCCCTATCGGGTAACGGTGGCCGTTCCCCAGCTTGCCGCCAGAGATCGTTGTGCCGTCGGGCGCACCGGGCGGGTGCTGTTCGGCAAGGCCAGCAAGCCCACGACTGCCTCGCGATTGCTTGAGACCTTGCGCAGCTACTTCCAATGACCCTCGATCCCGGTCTTGTCCTCGACAATGTCTGGCCTGGCATCGCCACCGGTGCCCTGGCAGCGGCGATCCTGCCGTGGCTCAAGCGGGAAAGCGAGCCGGCACGTACCGCGGTCATGGGGTTAGCCGTCGTCTTCACCCTCTATTATGTGGTGTGGCGCGGGCTCGCCACGCTGCCGCCTCACGGGCTGACGCTCGATTTCATCACCGGCCTCGCCTTCTATATCGTCGAGGCGGTGACCCTTTCCGGCGCTGCCCTCAACCACCTGTTTCTCAGCCGCTTCAGGAACCGCACGCCCGACGTGGAGCGCAACATGGGCTGGCTCCATGCCCAGGACCCACTGCCGCTGGTCGATGTGTTCATCTGCACCTACAACGAGGAGCGCGACATCCTCGAGCGCACCATCATCGGCGCCCAGGCCATGACCTATCCGGCCTTCCGCCCGTGGGTGTGCGACGACGGCCGCAGGGCCTGGCTCAAGGAGATGTGCGAGCGGCTCGGCTGCGGCTACATCACCAGACCCAACAATGCCCATGCCAAGGCCGGCAACATCAACAATGCGCTTCGCCATATCTCCCGGCTCGCCGTCAAGCCGCAGTTCATCTCGATCCTCGATGCCGACTTCGTGCCGCGCGCGCCGTTCCTCGAGCGCGCACTGACGCTGTTTCGCGATTCCCGTATCGGCATCGTGCAGACGCCCCAGCATTTCATCAATCCCGACCCGATCCAGTCGAACCTGTCGGCAGCGGCTGTGTGGCCGGACGAGCAGCGCTATTTCTTCGACATCATCATGGCCTCAAAGGACGCCTGGGGGGCGGCCTTTTGCTGCGGCACCTCGTCGGTCATCCGCTATGAGCCGCTCATCGCCATGGGCGGCTTTCCCACCGACTCGGTAACCGAGGATTATCTCGTCACCCTGAGGATGAAGGAAAGCGGGCTTCAGATGGCCTATCTCAACGAGCCGCTGACGCTTGGCCTGGCGCCGGAGGGCGTGAAGGAATACATCACCCAGCGCGGCCGCTGGTGCCTCGGCTTCATGCAGATTTTTCGCGGGCGGAGCGGGCCGTTTTCGCGCCACTCGCCGCTGTCGATGGCCTATCGCATCGCCCTCATCGAGGGTTTTGTCTCCTGGGCCTTTGCCTATTCCTACCGGCTCTTTGGCCTGATCGTGCCGATCGCCTTTCTTCTCTTCGGCATCAAGGCGGTGCAGACCGATCTCAAGGACCTCCTGCACCACTTCCTGCCCTTCTATGTGTGGACTACGTTGTCGGTGAAATGGATCGCCGGCGGGCGGATCATGCCGGTCATGACCGACGTCTGCCACCTCATAGCCGCGCCGACCGTGCTCAAGTCGGTGGCGACGGGCTTGCTGCGCCCCGCCAGCCAGCGCTTCCGGGTGACGGCCAAAGGCGGGGACCGCAGCGCCCGCTTCATCGAGTGGCCGCTGATGCGCCTGTTCCTGCTGCTGCTGCTCATGACCATTGCCGGCGTGGCGGGCGCCTGGCTGACGGATGCCCGCCTCGAAGACGGCCACATCCAGGTCATGGCCATCGTGTGGAGCTGGTACAACATGATCGTGCTGACGGTGGCGTGTTTCGTGTGCATCGAATCGCCGCGGCTGCGCCGCGCCGAGCGCTTCAAGGCATCGGAACGGGTGAG
>Ga0307436_1000924_pt1 | contig 13463 bp, 9 predicted proteins | sample SalMarWE160440MG_FD_202513 | JGI IMG/M metagenome (GOLD analysis project Ga0307436, IMG submission 202513) | Salt marsh sediment microbial communities from the Plum Island Ecosystem LTER, Massachusetts, United States - WE1604-40 | ecosystem: Environmental > Aquatic > Marine > Intertidal zone >...
TGGTCCGTCAAGGGAAAAATGCATATCAAGAGAAAAAAGATGGTCGGGCTGATCCCCGGGTCAAGCCCGGGGACGACCATGACGAGGGGTGAGGTGTGGATGGCGTGGGCCCCACACTCATCGTCATACGCGGGCTTGACCCGCGTATCCTTTTCAGGGGCTGCGGCAAGGCGAGAGGCCGGCGGCATGGATGGCGGTATCAAATTCCACCATGACGGCGAGTGAATGGTCGGGAGAAAGCAAAAGGGTGGCCGGCGAAAGAGTCGCCGGGATCAAGTCTCGCCATGACGGACGGCGGCGCGGTGCGGGCGGGGATGGACCTTGGCCGCAATTGTTCTAGGATGACGCGCCGCGTGCACCATTGCAACTAGGTCGCATCATGACTGAAGCGCAACTCACCCGCCGCCTTGCCGCCGTCATGGCCGCCGACGTGGTCGGTTACAGCCGCATGATCGGCGAGGACGAGGCCGGGACGCTGGCCGCCCTGCGCGAGGTGCTGGATGCGCATTTCCGCCCTGCCGTTGCCCGCCACAAGGGGCGCATCGTCAAGCTTATGGGTGACGGTGCGCTGGTCGAGTTCGCAAGCGTCATCGACGCCGTCTCGGCCGCCGTCGAATTCCAGCGCGCCATCGCCGGGCGCAACGCCACCGCCGCCAAGCCCGTTCTCTTGCGCATCGGCGTCAATCTCGGCGACATCGTCATCGAGGGCTCAGACATCCTCGGCGACGGCGTCAACATCGCCGCGCGCCTGGAAGCCGAAGCACCGCCCGGCGGCGTGATGGTGTCCGACCTGGCCTGGAGCCAGGTGGCCGGCAAGGTCGATGCGCCTTTCAGCGACGCCGGCGAGATGCAACTGAAGAACATCACCCGCATGGTGCGCGCGTGGCGCTGGGAGGGCGACGGCGCCGTGCTCGGGCCCGCGCCCCACCGCGAGCAGGAGATCCACTTCTGCACCGCCCCGGACGGTGCGCAGATCGCCTATGCCACCGTCGGCTCCGGCCCGCCGCTGGTACGGGCGCCGCACTGGATGAGCCATCTCGAATATGAGTGGCACAACCCCTTCACCCGTCACTTCATCGAGGAACTGGCACGCGGTTACCGCCTCATCCGCTTCGATCAGCGCGGCAACGGCCTGTCGGACTGGGAGGTGGAGGACATTTCTTTCGATGCCTTCGTCTCCGATCTGGAAACGGTGGTCGATGCGGCCGGGCTCGAGCGCTTTCCCATCGTAGCCCTGTCGCAGGGCTGCGCCATCTCCATCGCCTATGCGGTGCGCCATCCCGAGCGGGTAAGCCGGCTGGTGCTGTTCGGCGGCTTCGCCCGCGGACCGTTCAGGCGCGGCGCGGCCGAGAAGGAGCGCGCCGAGGCGATGATCACCCTGATGAAGCACGGCTGGGGCCAGGACAATCCGAGCTTTCGCCAGATGTTCACCTCTGCCTTCATGCCCGATGGCACACAGGAGCAGATGCAGTGGTTCAACGAGTTACAGCGCCGCTCCGCCTCGCCCGAGAATGCCGCGCGGCTGCGCCGGGCGGTAAGCGACTTCGAGGTGAGCGCGCTGTGCCCCAGCGTGAGCGTGCCGACTCTGGTGCTGCATTGCCGCGGCGATGCCGTCGTGCCTTTCGATGAGGGTAGACGCATGGCCGCCATGATCCCCGGCGCCCGCTTCGTGCCGCTCGAAAGCAACAACCACATCGTGCTCGAAACCGAACCGGCCTGGACCCGTTTGAGGCAGGAGATCCGCGAGTTCCTGAAAGACTGATGCCGAAGCCTAGGTCCGCTGTACTGCTCAAGTCCGAGCGCCGCTGGTGGGTGCTGGCGGGATTGCTGGTCCTGTGCCTCGGCGTCGGCTGGGCAGCGGGTGCCGTCACCGCCGAGCCGGTGCGGACCTGGTATCCGGGCCTGACCAAGCCGCGATGGACGCCGCCCGATTGGGTGTTCGCGCCGGTGTGGACGGTGCTTTACGTGATGATGGCGGTGGCGGCCTTCCGGGTGTGGTGCACGAACACGCGCTTTGCCGCCACGCGGCTGGCGCTCATCTTCTTTTTCGTCCAGCTCGGCTTCAACCTCGTGTGGTCGTTCCTGTTCTTCGGCCTGCGCTCGCCGGGCCTGGCGTTCGTGGACATCATCCTGTTATGGGCGGCGCTGGCGCTCGCCGCTTATGCCTTCTTCGACCGCGACCGCATCGCCGGGCTGTTGATGCTGCCCCCTCTCGCCTGGGTCAGCTTTGCAGCCGCGCTCAACGGAGCGATCTGGAGCATAAATTGACCGTCAGGCAGTGAAAGCGGCGGATGCGCCCGGCCACAGGCGACGGAAATGGAAAAGAGGTCTTGCCAAATGCGGGTGACCGGCGGCATCTTACCTTTTTCAGGGGGAACGATGATAGCAAATCAACCGGCACTCATCTGGTCGCGCGAGGGTTCACGGCATCGATGTTGAGCCTTGCACCTAGCGATATTCATCTCGCGCGCACCGTCGCGGCGGACTGGTGCAATGCCAGCCGCAAGGCGCTGGCATTGGCGTTCCTGCTGCGAGGGCAAGAGCAAGCCGCGTTGAGGAAGGACGGTATCGCCGTCATTGAAAACTTCCTTCCCGCCGACGAGTTCCAACGGATTCTCGACGAGGCCCGCCGCGCGGTCGAGGACGTGGAACAGGCCGTTCCCTTCAGGCAGCGCCTGGAACCTGCCTTCGGCGCCCAGGAGCCCCATGCCTGGGGGTTCGACCGCTACGATGGCGGCACCCTCAATCGCTTTATCGACATCGATCCGGCCCGCATGCCGGCGACTTTTGCGCTGGCACGCAGCCCAAGGCTGACACGGTTTTGCCGGGCAGGCCTCGGCATGCACTCTCCACCGCGCCGCGGAATGATCTATGTCACCGTGCACGGAGACGAGAAATCCAACCATGATATTCAGAAGGACCTGCACCGCGACAGTTTCTTTCGCAAGATGAAGTACTGGTACTTCCTCGAACCGGTGACCGCCGATGACGGTCCCTTTGTCTATGCGCCCGGCAGTCACCGGCTCACACCCGAACGCCGGCGCTGGGAACGCGCGCAGCCCGAAAGGCAAGGCATGCCAGGACTCTTCATCGACGGTGCCTATCGGATCTCCGAAGCCGAACTGGCCGAACTCGGCTATGCGCCGCCGCGCGCCTTCGAGGTTGCGGCCAATACACTGGTGATCGCCGACATGTTCGGCTTTCACCGCCGCGGCGATGCCCGCCCCGGCAGCCGGCGCCTGGCGATCTACGGCCAGAAGAAGCCCTGGCCCCTGACACCGCTCGGTATTTAGGGCATCCGTCTATTCTTCGCACGGCCACTTGGCCGGCATGGTGAGGCCCGCCGGCAGCCTGGTCGTCTTGTCACCGCAGGCGATGTCGATCTGATCTTGCGTGAGGTTCTTGACCCCCGTCAGGTCGGTGCCTTCCAGGTGCGCCTTGTAGAGGAAGGTGCGGTCAAAATCGACGTTCTTCAGGCTGGCGCCCTTGAAGCTCGAACGCGACAGGTTGGTGCGGTCGAAATTCACATCGTCGAGAGAAGCGCCATCGAAGATCGCGCGGTAGAAATCGCCCTTTGCCATGTTCACCGATTGCATGTTGGCTCCAGAGAAGTTGGTGCGCTGCAATTCGGCCTTGCGGAAATCAGCGCTCTTGAGGTCGGCCTTGCGAAACGTGGTGCGCGAGCCGTAGGCGAACTGGAAATTGGCCTTTTCCAGCTTGGTTTCGCGGAAGCTCACCCGAATGATCTCGGCGCCGGTGAAGTTGACGTCGTTGAGGGTGGACCCGGCGAAAGTGGTGCCGGCCAGGAAGGTTTTCGACAGGTTGGCGCCGGTAAGGTCCTGGCCCTTGATGATCAGCCGTTCCTTGTAGCAGCCGCTCCAGTCGACGCCTTGTGCAGGCGAACTGTTGCAGCCGGCCATGGCCGGTGTCGCGGCAAGGGCGGTGGCGGCGATGAGAAGGGCGACGGGCGTGACGATGGCTTTCATGTCGGTTCCCGATGGCTGTCTGCGACAAGGCTTTGCCCATAGCGCGTGTGGGCCGGCAAGAGGCAAGGCTAGCATAATGCGCACGCCCTGCAACCGGCTTGTCTGCGTCACGTGCGCCTGCCTGATAAGCCTCCATGCAAGGGAATTGACGATGGTGGTGTTCCGGTTGTAGAACAAAACAGGAACATAAAAATCCGAACGGAAGTTGCCATGACACGCGATTCCCGTCCCGGGCGCGGCCGTGGGGGAGGATCTGTCCCTCAGCCGCTCCTTCTTCCCGCCGCCACCGATGCGCCGCGCCCGGCGGTGCTCCAGCGCTTGCGCCAGGCGGTGGCCCGCATCGAGGAGGGTACAGCAGGCGCCATCGCCCGCCGGGCGGGCGAGGCCGGCATCGAGGCCCGCTGGGCCAGGGCTGGCATCCCGGCAAAGGCGGAGGCAAAAAGGCCCGCAGCAGCAGGCTCCGCCATCACGCTGGGGCTTGAGGCGATCGATAAGCGCCTGCCCGGCGGCGGGCTTGCGAGCGCGGGCGTGCACGAGATCGCTGCCGCCGCCCCTGCCGACATGGCCGCGGCTTCAGGCTTTGCCGCCGCTCTCATGGCGCGCCGCCTCGCCCATCTGCCGGACGAAGACACCCGCCCCCTGCTGTGGGGGCGCCATGGTGCGTCGGCACGCGAATACGGCCGGCTTTACGGGCATGGGCTCACCGCCTTCGGGCTTGCGAGCGAGCGGCTGTTGACCGTCACCCTCAACCACCCGCGCGCCATTTTGTGGACCATCGAGGAGGCGCTGAAGTCGACCGCCCTTGCCGGCATCATCGCCGACATGAAGATGGGTGCCCTCGACCTCACCGCCTCGCGCCGGCTGATGCTCGCGGCGCACGAAGCGGGCACCCCGCTCTTTCTCGTCTTCGAGCGCCCGCTCGAAGGGGCAACGGCCGCCCTCACCCGCTGGCGCATCGCCCCGCACGCCTCGGGCCCGCCCCGCTTCGATACCGACGCCCCGGGCCTTGCCGCCTGGACCCTCACCCTCGAACGCAGCCGGGCCGGGCTTCCTGGCCAGTGGACAGTGGAATGGCATCATGAAACGCATCGTTTCGCTCTGGTTCCCGCACTTCGCAATCGACCGTCTGGCGTGGACGAAGCGCCGCGAGCGCGCAGCCTGGCCGGCCGCTGACGGCCAGCCGCTGGCGCTGGTGGAAAGCGGCGCCAGGGGGCTCATCCTCACCGCCTGCGACCGGCTGGCGCTGTCGCGCGGACTGAAGCCGGATGAGCGTCTCGCCGATGCCCGCGCCCGCGTGCCCGACCTTGCCTCGGTGCTGGCCGAGCCCGAGCGCGACGCCGCCATGCTGTTGCGCCTGGCCCGCTGGGCCGAGCGCTGGAGCCCCGCCGTCATGCCCGATGCCCCCGACGGGCTCATGCTCGATGCCACCGGCGTTGCCCATCTCTTCGGCGGCGAGGCCATGCTGATCGCCGACATCAAGGGCCAGTGCGGGCGCTTGCGCTTCACCGCCCGTGCCGCCATCGCCGGCACCCCGCCCGCCGCCCGGGCGCTGGCGCGCTTTTCCCGCAAGGCGATCCTTGGCCCCGGCAGCGAGCGCGAAGGGCTCAGCACCCTGCCGGTCGAGGCGCTGGGGCTCAAGGCTGAGACCTGCCACACCCTCGCCCGCTTGGGGCTCAAAACCATCGGCGATCTCTGCCGGGTGCCGCGGGCAAGCCTTGCCCGGCGCTTTCGCAGCGACAGGAGCGGGCATGTATTGAAGGCGCTGGACGAAGCGCTGGGCCTTGCCGATTGCCCGCTTCGCCCGCTTGCGCCCGAGCCGGCGCTGGTGGTGCGCCATTGCGTCATGGACCCCATTCTCACCCACGAGGGCATCGAGGCCATCCTGACGCTGCTCGCCCAGACTCTTTCCGCCCGCCTCGCCGATGCCGGGCACGGCGCCTTGCGGGTGGAGCTAAAACTTTATCGCACTGACGCTTCGCGCGCGGTGGTGCCGGCGGGGCTTTCGCGCCCCTCGCGCGATCCCCGCCACCTCGTCCGCCTCATCACCCCGCGCTTGGGCGAGGTCGACCTCGGCTTCGGCGTCGATGCGGCAACCCTGGAGGCGCTTGCCACCGCCCCGCTCGATTACCGGCAGCGAGAACTCGACGGTGCCCCGCCCGCCGGGGGCATCGAGCTGGCGGCGCTGACCGACCGCATCGCCAACCGCCCGGACGGGGGCACGCTTTCGCGCTTCAGGCTGATCGAAAGCCACCTGCCGGAACGGGCAGAAAGCTTTGCTGCGCCGGGCTTCGGTGAGACGCCGCAGGCCCCGCTGCCGCCCGAGAGCGGCGCACCCGGCGCCGTACCCGCCCGCCCGCTGGTGCTGCTCGACCACCCCGAAGAGGCGAGCGTCATCGCCGCCGTGCCTGACGGCCCGCCGGTGCGCTTTACCTGGCGCCGGCTTTCGCGCCGGGTGGTGCGCGCCGACGGCCCCGAGCGCATTGCGCCCGAATGGTGGACCGTACCGCCGGGGGCAAGCCCCGCCCGCCTGCGCGATTATTACGTGGTCGAGGATGAAGACGGGCGACGCTACTGGCTGTTTCGCGAAGGACTTTACGGCGAGGGTGAGGCCGTCTCCCCGCGCTGGTATGTGCACGGGCTTTTTGCATGAGCGGGTATGCCGAACTGCAAGTGACCTCCAATTTCTCCTTCCTGCGCGGCGCCTCGCACCCGGAGGAGCTGGCGGCCACCACCAGGGCACTGGGGTTGACGGCGCTGGCCGTCACCGACCGCAACTCGCTCGCCGGCATCGTGCGCGCCCATGTGGCGGCCAAGGAGGTGGGCTTGCGCTTCGTCGTCGGCGTCCGGCTCGATCTGGAGGAGAAATTGAGCCTTCTCGCCTGGCCCAGCGACCGCGCCGCCTATGGCCGTCTCACCCGCCTTCTGACCGTCGGCCAGCGACGGGCGGACAAGGGTGAGTGCATTCTGAGGCTCGACGACGTAGCGGAATTCCAGGAAGGGCTGATCCTGGCGCTCATTCCCCCCGACGGCTGGCCGGACGAGGATTTCTCCAGCCGCCTTGCCGCCTTGCGACGGCGCTTTGACGGCGCGGTCTATCTTGCGGCGCAACGGCGTTTTTCCCGTGGTGACCGTGCCCGCCTCAACCGTCTCGCCGCGCTCGCCCATCGCCACGGCGCGCCGATGCTCGCCAGCAACGACGTGCTCTATCACCACCCGGCGCGAAAAGCCTTGCAGGACGTTCTCACATGTGTCCGCGAGAAATGCACCATTGCCGAAGCCGGCTTCCGCCTCACTGCCAATGCCGAGCGCCACCTGAAAACGCCGGAGGAAATGCTGCGCCTCTTTGCCGGGCACGAGGACGCGGTCGAGCGCACGCTGGAGGTGGCGGACGCCGCCCGCTTCAGCCTCGATGAGCTGCGCTACGAATATCCCGAGGAACCGGTGCCGGCGGGGCTCGATGCCGATGCCTATCTGGAAAGGCTCGCCTGGGAGGGGGCGGCCGGGCGCTATCCGGCGGGCATCCCCGACAAGGTGCGCACCACTATCGCGCGCGAGCTGGTGCTGATCAAAAAGCTCAACTACGCCCGCTATTTCCTCACCGTCAACGACATCGTGTGCTTTGCCCGGGCGCAGGATGAGCCGATCCTGTGCCAGGGGCGCGGGTCGGCGGCCAATTCGGCGGTGTGCTACGCCATCGGCATCACCGCCGTCGACCCGGCCGAGATTGACCTTCTGTTCGAGCGCTTCGTGTCGGAGGAACGCAAGGAGCCGCCCGACATCGACGTCGACTTCGAGCACGAGCGGCGCGAGGAGGTGATCCAGTACATCTATCGCCGCTACGGGCGCGAGAAGGCAGGGCTCGCCGCTACCGTCATCACCTATAGAGGGCGCAGCGCGGTGCGCGAGGTGGGCAAGGTGATGGGGCTTTCCGAGGACACCACCGCCGCGCTTTCCGGCATCGTGTGGGGACGCATGAGCGAGGAGATGTCGGAAACCCGGCTGAGGGAGGCCGGGCTCGATCCCGCCGACCCGCTGTTGCGGCGGGTCCTCGATCTCTCCGCCGAGATCACCGGCTTTCCCCGCCATCTCTCCCAGCACGTGGGCGGCTTCGTCTTGACGCGCGAGCGGCTGGACGAGACCGTGCCCATCGGCAACGCGGCGATGGAGGACCGCACCGTCATCGAGTGGGACAAGGACGACATCGACGCGCTCGGCATCCTCAAGGTGGATGTGCTGGCGCTCGGCATGCTCACCTGCATCCGAAAATGCTTTTCCCTGATCGAGGCCTGGTATGGGGTGAAATATTCCCTCGCCAGCGTGCCGCGCGAGGACGCAAGTGTCTACGACATGCTGTGCCGGGCCGATTCGGTGGGCGTCTTCCAGGTGGAAAGCCGCGCCCAGATGAACATGCTGCCGCGCCTCAAGCCGCGCTCGTTCTACGACCTCGTCATCGAGGTGGCGATCGTGCGCCCCGGTCCCATCCAGGGCGACATGGTGCACCCCTATCTGCGCCGCCGCGACGGGTTGGAGCCGGAGGATTATCCCGCCCCCGATCCCCGCTTCGGTCACCCTGATGAACTGAAGGCGGTGCTGGGACGGACGAAGGGAGTGCCGCTGTTCCAGGAGCAGGCGATGAAGCTTGCCATGGTGGCGGCCGAGTTCACCCCCGGCGAGCTCAACGAATTGCGCAAGGCCATGGCCACCTTCCGCCGCCGCGGCACCATCGGGCGGCTGGAGGACAAGATGGTGCGCCGCATGATCGAGCGCGGCTATGCCGAGGATTTTGCCCGGCGCTGCTTCAACCAGATCAAGGGGTTCGGCGAGTATGGTTTCCCGGAAAGCCATGCGGCGAGCTTTGCCCATCTGGTCTATGTCTCGGCCTGGCTGAAGCACCATTACCCGGCGGTGTTCGCTTGCGGATTGCTCAATTCCCAGCCCATGGGCTTTTACGCCCCCGCCCAGATCGTGCGCGATGCGCGCGAGCACGGGGTGGAGGTGCGCCCGCCCGATACCGGGTTTTCGGAGTGGGACTGCGGGTTGGAGGATGCTTTGTTTAAAAGAGAACCCCCACCCCCTGCCCCTCCCCACAAGGGGGAGGGGAGCAGCCCTGCCCTGCGCCTCGGCCTCAGGCTCATCGACGGACTGAAAGAAGTGGATGGTCGACAGGTATCGGAAGCTGCACTCCCCTCCCCCTTGTGGGGAGGGGCTGGGGGTGGGGGTTCCTTTAGAAGACCCCCTACCCCGACCCTCCCCCACAAGGGGGGAGGGAGCAATGATGCCGCGCCTTCCTCCCCCACCGCCCTTCACCGCGCCGGCGTGCCTGTCGCCGCCCTGGAGCGGCTGGCGGCGGCGGATGCATTTCGCTCCTCCGGCCTCGACCGGCGCCAGGCCCTGTGGGAGGTGAAGGCGCTCTCAAAGGCAAAGCCCTTGCCGCTGTTTGCCCATGCGGGTGCCAGCGACGCGGGCGCCGATCTGCCCGTGACGCTCCCCGAGATGCCGGCGGGCGAGCATGTGGTCAACGACTACCAGACGCTGAAACTGTCGTTGAAGGCGCATCCCATGCGCTTCCTGCGCGAGCGCGCGCTCGCTGAAGGCGTTATCGACAATGCCGCCCTCAAGAGCCTGCGTGATGCCCGCTTCGTCACCATTGCCGGCATCGTGCTGGTGCGCCAGCGGCCCGGCAGCGCCAAGGGCGTCGTGTTCGCCACGCTGGAAGACGAGTTCGCCGTGGCCAACATCGTGGTGTGGCCCAAGGTGCTGGAGCGCTTCCGGCCCGTGGTGATGGGGGCGCGGCTGATGCTGGTGAAGGGCCGCATCCAGCGCGCCGGCGACATCATCCACGTGGTGGCGAACCGCATCGAGGACAGGACCGGCTGGCTGTCGCTGCTGATGGCCGAACCGAAAGCGTTCGCCTCGCCGCTCGCCCGCGCCGACGAGGTGGCGCGCCCGGGCTACGACCTGCGCCAGCCCGCGGCACGCCATCCGCGCAACGTGCGCATCATCCCGAAATCAAGAGATTTTCATTGATGCAAAATTACTTACACCCATTCCCTGAATCAATTCCTTAGCGCTGGCTGGTCTTCCAGTTCGGGTTGATCCAGGGCGTCTGGTTAGACGGCGCCAGCGGCTCGCGCCCGAGGATGTGGTCGGAGGCCTTTTCGCCGGTCACCAGCGACGGGCCGTTGAGATTGCCGTTGGTGATCTGCGGGAAGATGGAGGAATCAGCCACGCGCAAACCCTCCACCCCGATCACCCGGCATTCGGGATCGACCACTGCCATCTCGTCGCTGCCTGCGCCCATGCGGCAGGTGCCGCAGGGGTGAAAGGCGCTCTCGCACTGCTCGCGCACGAAAGCATCGATCGCCTCATCCGACTGCACGTCGTCTCCGGGCTGCACCTCGCGGCCGGCATAGGGCTTCATGGCTTCCTGCGTGAACAGCTCGCGCGTCAGGCGGATGGCGGTGCGGAAGTCTCTCCAGTCGTCAGGATGCGACATGTAGTTGAACAGGATCGAGGGGGCCTCACGCGGATCGGCCGACCTGATCTTCACGTGTCCGCGCGACCTGGAGCGCATCGGCCCGACATGCACCTGGAAGCCGTGCTTGACGCCGGCGAGCTGCTTGCCGTCGTAGCGCACCGCGGCAGGAAGGAAGTGGTACTGGATGTCGGGATACTCGATGCCGGCGGCCGAGCGGATGAAGCCGCAGGATTCGAAATGGTTGGTGGCGCCCAGCCCCGATTTGAAAAACAGCCAGCGCGCGCCCACCAACCCCTTCCACATAAGGCTGAACTTGGGGTTGAGGCTGAGCGGCTGCAGGCAGGCGATCTGGAAATAGACCTCCAGATGGTCGTGCAGGTTGGCGCCCACTCCCGGCCGGTGGACCAGCAGCTCGATGCCCGCCGCCTTCAACATCCCGGCATCGCCGATCCCTGAGAGCTGCAACAGTTTTGGCGAGTTGATGGCCGAAGCGGCGATGATGACCTCGCGGTTGGCGCGCACCGTCTCGACCTTGCCGCCGCGCTCATATTCAACGCCCACTGCCTTCCTGCCCTCGAAGACGATCCGGCGGGCGAAGGCGCGGGTGGTGAGATTGACCCGACCGGTCTTGAGGGCGGGCCTGAGATAGGCATTGGCGGCTGACCAGCGGATACCGTTCCACACGGTCATCTCCATCTCGCCAAAACCTTCCTGCTGGCGGCCGTTATAGTCGGATGTCACCGGATAGCCGGCCTGGCGGCCTGCCTCGATAAAAGCCTTGTAGAGCGGGTTGGTGAGGGTTCCGCGCGTGACGTGCATGGGGCCATCGGTGCCGCGCCAGCCGTCCTCGCCGCCGTGCGAATGCTCCATGCGCTTGTAATAGGGAAGCACATGGCGATAGCCCCAGCCCCTGGCGCCCATTTGCTCCCAGGTATCGAAGTCGCGGGCATGACCGCGCACATAGACCATGCCGTTGACGGAGGACGACCCGCCGATGACTTTTCCGCGCGGCGTGACGAGGCGCCGGCCGCCCAGGTGCGGTTCGGGATCGGAGACGAAACCCCAGTCGTAGGTCCTCATATTCATGGGATAGGAAAGCGCCGCCGGCATCTGGATGAAGGGGCCCCGGTCGGTGCCGCCATATTCGAGCACCAAGATGCTGTAGCGCCCGTCCTCAGCCAGGCGTCCGGCGATCACTGAGCCGGCCGAGCCGGACCCGACGATCACGTAATCGAAGTCTTCCGCCATGACGCTGCCCTCCCCCTGCGATGCCAGTCTTAGGACCTCCGGGCACGGCAGGAAAGGCTATTGGCGACGGCGGACTCGTCATCAGCGGCAAGCCGGGCCATGGACAATCGATCGTTTCTGCGGCAATGCATGGCGCGCCCGCCACGGCCACAGAGGGAGCCTTCGAGATGACCAGCGCCAATATCAACTTCCCCACCTCCATCAAGTTCGGCGCCGGCCGCATTTGCGAGCTCGCCCACTTGTGCCGCGAGGCCGGCATGCAGCGCCCGCTCATCGTCACTGATCCGGGCCTTGCCGCCATGCCCATGGTCAAGCAGATTTTTGCCGATCTGGAAAAGGCCAACCTCAGGCCCGGAATGTTCTCCGAGGTGCGCCCTAACCCGATCGAGCAGAACATCAAGGACGGGGTGGCGGCCTTCAAGGCGGGCCGCCATGACGGGGTCATCGCGCTCGGCGGTGGCTCCGGCCTCGATGTCGGCAAGCTGGTTGCCTTCATGCAGTGCCAGACCCGCTCCGTGTTCGATTTCGAGGACGTCGGCGACTGGTGGACCCGCGCCAACGCCAAGGGGATCGCCCCCATCATCGCCGTGCCCACGACCGCCGGCACCGGCTCGGAGGTGGGCCGTGCCGGTGTCGTCACCCACCCAGACACGCATGAAAAGAAGATCATCTTCCACCCGCAGATGATGCCGCACTTCGCCCTGCTCGACCCCGAACTGACGGTGGGCCTGCCGGCGAGACTCACCGCGGCGACCGGCATGGACGCGCTCGCCCATAATCTCGAGGCCTATTGCGCGCCCGGCTACAACCCGCTGGCGGCAGGTGTCGCCATCGAAGGCATGCGGCTTGTGAAGGAGAACCTCGCAACGGCCGCGAAAAAGCCGAAGGACATCGAGGCGCGGGGCAACATGCTGATGGCTTCGTCGATGGGCGCCACCGCCTTCCAGCGCGGCCTCGGGGCCATTCACGCCCTGTCGCATCCCTTCGGCGGCCTCTACGACGCCCATCACGGCCTGCTCAACGGCATCATCATGCCCTATGTGATCATCGCCAACCGCAAGATGATCACCGAGCCGATCGAGCGCGCCGGTCGCTATCTCGGCATCAGGGGCGGTTTCGACGGCTTCGTCAAATGGGTGCTTCGGCTGCGCAAGGAGATCGGCATCCCCCATTCGCTGAAAGAGATCGGCATCGACGACAAGCGCCTCACCGAGGTGGCGGCCATGGCGGTGAAGGACCCTTCAGCCGGCGGCAATCCGATCCGGTTCTCGGAAAAGCAGTACAAGACCCTGGCGCGCAAATGCGTGAAGGGCAACCTGTGAGGGATTGGCTTCGGCCGCCCCCATCCTCGCGCCATCCTCGGGCTTGTCCCGAGGATCCAGGGCACACGGCAAGTCCTTGAGCCCTGGGTCCTCGGGTCACGCCCAAGGATGACACGGATGATGAATTGCGCGATTGCGTCCACCTGCCGGCGGCTCTTGCCCGAGCCCGCGGACACGGTTTGCCGCGAGGTTCGCGGCAAAGTTGGAAGCGCTTGACCTAGTCGCCGAGCTGGATCGTCACACCCGGGGTCGGGACCACCACCACGCCGGGGCCGACCGGAACGGGGAAGGTCAGAGCCCACCACGGCGTGGCGTAGTAATAGCCGTGGTAGTAATGGACATACGGACCGTGACGGTAACTATAGCGGCGGCCACCGTGATGCCGGTGGTATTCATCCCACGACTGGTAATGGCGGTGCTTCTTCTTCT
>Ga0307436_1000925_pt1 | contig 13454 bp, 14 predicted proteins | sample SalMarWE160440MG_FD_202513 | JGI IMG/M metagenome (GOLD analysis project Ga0307436, IMG submission 202513) | Salt marsh sediment microbial communities from the Plum Island Ecosystem LTER, Massachusetts, United States - WE1604-40 | ecosystem: Environmental > Aquatic > Marine > Intertidal zone >...
CACGATCTGCGGCAGCGTCTTCTTCCAGCGCTTGTAAGGCGCCTTCGCCGGCACGCCGAACAGCATGATGTCGATGATGGCGAGTTCGTCGGGCACGCCGAGCAGCGGGCGCAGCGATTTTTGCGCATCGTCCTGGCCGATCGCGGTCACCCACCAGACCTGGTAGCCAAGCGCGGCGGCGGCCAGATGCGCCGACATGGTGGAAGCGGCGACGCTTTGCAGAAGGATTCTCTCTGCATTGGCCCGGTACTGCTTGTCGAGATCGGAATCGTCCAGCAGCACCGGAAAGGCACGCACGAAGCGGAAATCGGCGACGATCACGACGAAGGCGGGCGCGCTGGCGAGGCCGCGGTAATTGGGCGTGGGGAATTTCATCTTCAGCTTGGCGCGCTTGGTGGCTTCGGCGACGAAATAGTCGGCAATCTGCTGCTTCACTTGTGAGTTGCTCACGACGATGTAATGCCAGGGCTGCGCATTGGCGCCGGACGGTGCGTGGCGCGCCGCCTCCAGCACCATTTCGATGTGCTCGCGCGGCACGGCGATATCGTGGCGGAAGGCGCGCGTGGTTAGCCGATTGCGCACGACCTCCATGAGGCTCTCGTAGCGCGCGACGTTGGGCGTGAAGGTCGTCGCTTCGTCCATGGCCATCCTCCCCTGGGCAGCGGGTGCTTTCGGCTATATTACACCTCGCCTGCAGATGGCGTCACACCCTCCCCAGCCGACATTCAAGGACCATCCCATGCCGCAAAAGCGCCCCGCGCCACGCCTCGCCCTGATCGAGGAAGCCCAGATGACCGAGGCCCAGCGCGCGTTGCTGGCCTCGCTGCGCGCCAGCCCCCGCGGCCAATCGATCACGCCGCGCGGGCCGTTCGCGGTCTGGATGCACGCGCCGGAGCTGGGCGAGCTTGCCCAGCGGCTCGGCGCCCATTGTCGCTACCGCACCCGATTGCCGGCGCGGCTGTCCGAGTTCGCCATACTCTGCACGGCGCGGGCCTGGCGCGCGCAATACGAATGGTGCGCCCATGCGCCAATGGCCGAGCGCGCCGGCGTTAGCCCGAAGACCATCGCGCATTTGCGGGCCGGACGCGCGCCGAAGTCGGCGCCCCAGGACGAGCGCGCGATCTACGCCTTCGTGCAGGAGCTCTATAAGAACAAGCGGGTGAGCGATCGCACCTACAAGCGCTTGCATGCGTTTCTTGGCGACGCCGCGATCGTCGAGCTCACCGGCATTCTCGGCTACTACGCTATGATCTCGATGACGCTTAACGTGTTCCGCATGCTGCCGCCGACCGAAGCCGAGCTCGCTTTCGCCGAACCGAAGGGGGCGTGAGCCACGCCCGCGCTTGAGTGTGGGGCAGCACAGCGTTTTACGCCGCGCTGCGCCTGGGACACCTCTTTGTCAGTGCTGCATCTTCATGCCCGGCATGCCGCCACCCCCGCCGGTAGCTCCGCCTCCGTGCATGGCGCCGATGCCCTCGGTCGTGAAATCGATCTCGACCTTGCCGGCCTTGGCGAACTGCAACGTCGCTTTGAAGTGCTGGCCCTTTTTGAGCTGCTGCTTCAGCCCCGCGAACATGATGTGATAGCCCTCGGGATCGAGCGTGACCGTCTGCCCCGGCTTGATCTCGAGGCCGTTCGCCATCTCCCGCATCTTCATGATGCCTTTGTCCATCTTCATTTCGTGTACTTCGACGCTCTTGCAGATGCCGGTCGTGCCGCCGACCAGGCGGTCGGCTTGGCCGCCCAAATTGGTGATCGTCATATAGCCGCCGCCGACGCTGGCGCCTTTCGGGGTCGCCCGCGCCCAGGGCGCGGAGATTTTCAAGTGGCCGACCATGACGTCGGCGGCCTGCGCCGGCGGCGCCAAGAGGGCGAGGACGGCGGCGAGGAATGCAATGCGGATCATGAAGCTTGCTCCTGACGATGCGGCGCGCGCTCACAGCGCGCAGCCTGCGGATACAACAATGGGTGAAAGTAGCGGATGCGTCAGGCGGCGGGTGGCGCGCGCGCAAGCTGCGGGCTTCGTAATGCGTGACGCACGACGGGCTCGAGCGCCGGCAGCGGCAACAGCGTGCCAACTTGCGTGAGGCCGAGCGGGATCAGGGTCTGCGGCGGGCCGGCGAGCGCGTGGACGCAGCATTGCATGCCGCAGCCGGCGGCGCAGGGGCAGCCGGTCTCGTGACCGACCGGGAATTGCGAGCCGGCGACTGATGCGCCGGCCGAACAGAGGCTGAAGGGATACGCGGCGCCCACCGCCACCGACAGCGGCAACAGCAGGGCCTGCAAGACGATCACATAGGCCGCCGCCAGGGCTATAAGTTGCCGGCAAAAAGCGTGGCGCATCGGCCACAATCTACGCCGGCGGCGAAATGGCGTCTACGGCAGCTCAGGTCGAGGCGGACGCCGTGGCCGGCCCAACCGATATCGGGCTTGGCAATCAGCGGAAAATCGCGGCCAGCGGCGGCAACGGCGACGATCGCCGACGATTGTGCGGTCGCCATTTGCTCAATTTCCGGCTGTTCCGTGCGGTCTAGCCGGTCCACCGTCGAATGGCCGCCACCGCCGTGCTAGACTGCAATGATGATCAACGATGGGCCGTCTTCCTCCGGCCGCGAGCGTCGCGTGGTGCGGTTTCGCCGCGGCCCGGCGAGCGCAGGCCCGCCGGCGTCCGCACCAGCGCCGGTAGAGGATCTCGCGAAATACGAACGCAGTGCCGAGGCCGACGATTACCGCCATCGCATGATCGTGAACGCTGCCGCGTTCCTGTTCGTACTCGCGCTGATCGGCGCGGGGTTTTGGCTGGCCGATACCATGGCCTCGATGCGCCGAAACCAGGACTGCGTCCTGGCGGGACACCGTCACTGCACGCCGGTAGAGGTCACCAAGGAGCGTTGATGAGGCGGCGCGGTCGCGAGCCTTCCATGCGAACCGTGCCCGCAGGGGTGCGTTTCCCGTCAAATGCCCGCCGCCATTGAACTTATCCCTACGCTTCGCTATACGGGCAGCCGACCGCATGCCGGTGGAAGGCCGGCCAAGGGGCTGAGGGCGCGCGCCTCACACGCTTTGGCTGTCCGCTTGCCAGAACTCCAAATCAATCAGAGAGTTACCGATGTCCTCGACGTTCGATACCATCGCCAGTATTATCGCCGAGACATGCGATATTCCGCGCGAGTCGATCAAGCCCGACAGTCACGCCATTAACGACCTCGGCATCGATAGCCTCGACTTCCTTGATATCGCCTTCGCCATCGACAAGGCATTCGGCATCAAGCTACCGCTCGAGCAGTGGACGCAGGAAGTCAACGACGGCAAAGCGACCACCGACCAGTATTTCGTGCTCAAGAACCTCAGCACCCGCATCGACGAGCTCGTCGCTGCTAAGGGAGCCTAACCCCCGTGCAGCGCCCATGCGGCTCGAGTATTTTCAACTGATCGACCGGATCGTCGACCTCAATCTCGCCGGATTAACGATTAGGTGCGAGGCGACCGTTCCAACCGCAAGCACGATCTTTGAAGGCCATTTTCCCGGCTATCCGTTGATGCCGGGCGTGCTGCTGATCGAGACCATGGCGCAGACATCGGGCTGGCTGGTGGTGGCCGCGAACCGGTTCGAGCGCATGCCGTTTCTGGCCGCGGTCAAGGACGCCAAGCTGCGCACTTTCGTCGCGCCCGGCCAAGTTCTGTCGATCAGCGCGGAGCTCAAACATGAGGGATCGGGCTATGCGGTCACCGAGGCGAGCATCGCGGCCAACGGCAAGTCCGTGTGCGATGCCACGCTCACTTTCAGTGTGGTCGCATTCCCCAATGCCGAGATGAACAAGCGCATGCGCGACGCCGCCGCTAATATCGGTTTCCCGATGGGGGCGCCCGCCGATGGCTGATGGCGCGCGCGAAGCCTGGATCACTGGTATCGGCATCGTCTCCTGCCTGGGCGAAGGGCCGCAGGCACATTGGCAAAAGCTGATGGCGGCGCACCCGAACGCCGACACCGCGATGTTCGCGCCGTTTATCGTGCACCCGCTGGCACCGATCAGTTTCGACGCCCAGATTCCGAAGAAAGGCGATCAGCGCCAGATGGAGCCCTGGCAGCGCATCGGCACCTATGCCGCCGGCCTCGCGCTCGACAGCGCAGGCGTCAAAGGCAAGACCGACGTCCTCTCGCATATGGACATGATCGTCGCCGCCGGCGGCGGCGAGCGCGACCTCGCGGTAGACTCGATGATCCTGTCGGGCGCCCCGCGCGCGGCCAATCCGGCCACCTTCCTCAACGAAAGCCTGATGAGTGGCCTGCGACCGACCTTGTTCCTGGCACAGTTATCCAATCTGCTGGCCGGCAACATCTCGATCGTGCACGGGGTAACCGGGTCCTCGCGCACCTTCATGGGCGAGGAATCTGCCGGCGTCGACGCGGTGCGCATCGCACTCTCGCGCATTGCTTCCGGACAAAGCGACATCGCGCTGGTGGGCGGCGCGCATAACGGCGAACGCCCCGATCTATTCATGCTTTACGAGTTCGGCGGGCACAATCTGAAGGGCCAGTTTGCGCCGGTCTGGGAACGTGGGCGTGGCAAGCACGCCGGCTTTGCGCTCGGTTCGCTCGGCGCCTTCCTGGTGGTCGAGGCGCGCGGTTATGCCGAGGCACGCGGCGCCAAGCCGCTGGCGCGGCTCACGGCAGTGTTTTCCGACCGCTCCAAGCGTGCGCCCGGCTCGATCACCGCCGCGCTGACGCGGCTATGGGACAAGGTCAAGGACAAGGTCAAAGCCGGCCATGCCGCCGTGCTCTCGGGTGCTACCGGCAGCGAGCCCGCCACCTCCGAGGAGCGCGCCTTTCTGGAGGCGCATTCCGACCTTGCCGTCCGCGCCACCGGGTCATATCTCGGGCATGGGCTGGAGCCGCAATTTCCCATGAACGTGGCGCTGGCGGCGATCGCGCTTGGTCATGGTAGCCTGTTTCCGCCCTGCGACGCGACCGGCCTAGAGCGGCCGATGAGGGGGGAATTGAGCCAAGTCCTGGTGACCGGCGTCGGACATTGGCGGGGCGAGAGCCTCGCATTGGTGGAACGGGTTGCCTAAGGGAGTGCACGAAATGTCATCGACCAAGGACAAAATGGGCCGGCCGATCGTGGTAGTGACCGGGCTCGGCGTCGTCACCTCGCTCGGTGCCGGCAAGACCGACAACTGGGCGAGGCTTACGGCCGGGGAATCCGGCATCCGCACTATCACCCGCTTCCCGACCGAAGGCTTGCGCACCCGCATCGCCGGCACCGTCGATTTTCTCGGCGCGCAGCCCAACTCGGCCGCGCTTTCGGAGCGCTTCGCCGATCTCGCGGCCGAAGAGGCCATCGCTGAGGCCGCCATCGGCGCGCGGGGGGATTTCCCCGGACCTTTGTTTCTGGCGGTGCCGCCGATCGAAATCGAATGGCCGCAGCGACTCGCGCTCGGCGCCAAATCGGGCGCCAACGACACCGTCACCTATAACGACATCCTGCGGGTGAGCGCGCAATTTCCCGACTATCACCCGCGCTTCCTGTTCGGCTCGGTGGCCGACAATCTGGCGGAAAAGTTCGGCACCAAGGGCTCGCCGATCTCGCTGTCGACTGCCTGCGCCTCGGGCGCAAGCGCGATCCAGCTCGGCGTCGAGGCGATAAGGCGCGGCGAAACCGACGCAGCGCTCTGCATCGGCGCCGATGGCTCGATCAATCCGGAAGCGGTGATCCGCTTTTCGCTGCTGTCGGCGCTCTCCACCAGCAACGATGATCCGCAAGGCGCCGCCCGCCCCTTCGCCAAGAATCGCGACGGTTTTGTCATGGCGGAAGGCGCCGGCGCCGTGGTGCTGGAAAGCCTGGAATCCGCCAAGGCGCGCGGCGCCAAAATTATCGGCGTGCTGGAAGGCTGCGGCGAAATGGCAGACGCCTTCCACCGCACGCGCTCGAGCCCGGACGGCAAGCCGATTATTGGCTGCATCCACAACGCGCTGAAGGACGCCGGCATCGCGCCCGACGAGATCGACTATGTCAACGCGCATGGCACCGGCACGCCGGAAAACGACAAGATGGAGCATCTCGGCCTGTCGACGGTGTTCGGCGAGCGCATGAAAGGCATCCCGATTTCCTCCAATAAATCCATGGTCGGTCACACGCTGTCGGCGGCAGGCGCGGTCGAAGCGGTGTTCTCGCTGCTCACGCTGCAGCATCAGCGCATCCCGCCCACCATCAATTACACGGTGCCCGATCCGGCGATCCCGCTCGACGTCGTGCCCAACAAGGCGCGCGATGCCAAGGTGACGCACGCCATCTCAAATTCCTTCGGCTTCGGCGGGCAGAACGTCTCGCTGGTGATGGGCCGCGAACCGGCGTAGGCGCCGCGCCCGCCCGCTTAACTCAATGCGCGCGCTCCGACTGATCGCCGACCGCAAGCTCGAACTCGCCGAGGTGCCCGATCCTGCCGCGCCGGGCCCGGCTGAGGTGCAGGTTCGCATCAAGGCGGTGGCGCTAAATCATCTCGATCTGTGGGGCTTCCGCGGCATGGCCTTCGCCAAGCGGCAATTGCCGCTGGTGGTTGGCGCGGAGGCGGCGGGCGAGATCACCGGCGTCGGCAAAGGCGTCACTAGCTTCCAGCCGGGCGGCAAGGTGGTGATGTATGGCGCCATGACGTGTGGTGAGTGCCCCGCCTGCCGCGAGGGCCGCGACAACTTATGTGAAAACGTCGGCGGCATCATGGGCTTTCATATCGACGGCTTCGCGCGCGATCTCGTCAACATGCCGGCGCGGCTGGTCATTCCGGTGCCTGACGGCGTGTCGCTGCGGGATGCCGCCTGCGCGCCCATTGCCTTTGGCACCACCGAGCACATGCTGTTCGACAATGCCAAGCTCAAGCCGGGAGAAACAATCCTGGTGCATGCCGGCGGCTCCGGCATCGGCTCGGTGGCGATCAAGATGGCCAAGGCGCTTGGCTGCACCGTCATCACCACCGTCGGCGACGACGCCAAGGCGGACAAGGCCAAGGCGCTGGGCGCCGACCATGTCATCAACTACAAGACCGAGCGCTTCGAGGGCGTCACCCGCAAGCTTACCGCCAAGAAGGGCGTCGACGTGGTGTTCGAGCACGTTGGCGGCGAGGGCTTCAATGGCTCCCTGCTCTGCCTCAAGCGCGGCGGGCGCTTGGTGACCTGCGGGTCGACCGCGGGGCCGACCGTGACCATCAATCTGATGCAGCTGTTCCAGCAGCAGTACAAGATTTTCGGCTCGTTCGGCTGCGCGATGCGCAATATCCGCGACAGCCTGTCCAAGATCGCCGCCGGCATGACACCGGTCATCGATACCGAGGTTGCGCTCGCCGACTTCGAAAAGGGCCTGGCGCGGCTGGAAAGCCGGCAGGTGTTCGGCAAAGTCGTCGTGACGTTCTAGCGCATGATCCCGAAAAGTGGGGACCGGTTTTCGGACAAGATCATGCGCAACCCAAAAAATGTCTTTCGGCGCTTGCAGCGCTTTCTCAAGAGAGCCAGCAATGTGGTGCTCGGCGCACTCGCGGTCGGCCTGCTTAGGCTGCTGCGGCTGGCCGATCCGGACAAGCTCGCCGATTTCGCCGGCTGGGTGACGCGCACGCTCGGGCCGTGGCTGCCGGAAAACAAAATCGGCCGTGCCAATCTCGCCGCCGCTTTTCCGGAAAAATCAGCCGCAGAGATAGACCAAATATTGCACGGCGTCTGGGATAATCTCGGCCGCTTGGGCGCGGAATTTTCGCAACTCGATCGCATGTGGGACTGGGATCCGACTTTTCCCGACCGCATCGGACGCATCGAGATCACGCGCGAGCAGATCGATCGCTATATGAAGGTGGCTAATGACGGCAAGCCAGCGCTGGTGTTCGCCGCCCATCTCGCCAATTGGGAACTGCCGGCGATCTGCGCGGCAACCTATGATCTCGACAGCGCGGTGCTCTACCGGCGACCGAATATCCCCGCCATCAACCGCTGGCTCGCCAGAACGCGCGCCGCCACCATGGGCGAAATGATCAATACCGGGCTCGACGCGCCGGTGAAGATCGCGCAGGCGCTCGAGCGCGGCGCCCATGTCGGCATGTTGGTGGATCAGTATTACGTGCGCGGCGTTCCCGTCACCTTCTTCGGCCGCCGCACCATGGCGAACCCGCTGCTGGCGCGGCTGGCGCGCCATTTCGACTGCCCGATTCACGGCACGCGCGTTATCCGCCTTCCTGGCCACCGTCTGCGCCTGGAGCTCACCGACGAGATCGCGCCCGCGCGCGACGCCGACGGAAAGGTCGATATCGCCGGCACCATGCAGATCATCACCGACGTGATTGAGGGCTGGATCCGCGAATATCCGGAACAGTGGCTCTGGTTGCACCGGCGCTGGCGGCCGAAAGACAAGAAGCGGCGCTAGCGCCCCGTCTTCACCCGCGTCCAGATCCGGTTGATCAGCCGCTGCGCGCGTGGGCCCCGTGCGCCCACGGTGTAGAGCCTGGCCATGGTGGCGGCGTCCGGATAGACGCCGGGATCGTCAAGCACCTTCTTGTCGATGAATTTCTGGCTCGCCAGATTGCCATTGGCATAGGCGATCATGTCGCTGTTCTTGGCCGCCACATGCGGATCGAGCATGAAATTGATGAAGGCGAGCGCCGCGGCCGGATGGGGCGCGTCTTTCGGGATGGCGAGATTGTCGAACCACATCTGCGCGCCCTCCTTCGGGATAGAATAGCCGATCTCAACGCCGTTCTTGGCTTCGCGCGCGCGATTCTTCGCCTGCTTGATATCGCCCGACCATCCGACCACCAGACAGATTTCCCCGCTTGCAAGCGCGTTGAGATATTCCGAGGAATGGAATTTGCGCACGTAAGGGCGGATTTTCAGCATGAGGTCGGCAGCGCGCGCGAGATCCTCCGGTTTGGTCGAGTTCGGATTAAGCCTGAGATAATGCAGCGCCGCCGGCAGAATATCGTCGGCGGAATCCAGCATATGCACGCCGCAGTCCTTGAACTTGGAAAGCAGCTCCGGCTTGAACACCACGTCCCAACTGTCAACCTTGGCATTCGGTCCGAGCCGCGCGCGCACCGCCTTGACGTTGTAGCCGATGCCGGTGGTGCCCCACATGTAGTTGACGCCGTATTGGTTGCCGGGATCGTAGGCGGAAAGCCGCTTGGCGATTTCCGGCCAGACATTGACCAGATTGGGCAGCTTGCTCTTGTCGAGCGTCTGGAACACGCCAGCCATGATCTGGCGTTCGAGGAAATAAGCGGTCGGCACCACCACGTCGTAGCCGGACTTGCCGGCGAGCAGCTTGGTTTCCAGCGTCTCGTTGGCGTCGAAGGTGTCGTAGACCACCTTGATGCCCGTTTCCTTGGTGAACTGCTCGAGCACCTTCGGATTGATGTAGTCCGACCAGTTGTAAACATTGACCACGTGCGCGCTTTGCCCGGTGGCGGGCGCGACACCGACAAGGCTGGCGCCCGCGGCCAGGGCGGCAATCGCGAATGCGCGGCGCATGGAAATCCTCGGGATATTCAGCTCTTGGTCGGAAGGCCGGCCGCCTTCCAGGCGATGATACCGCCGGCGAGGTGCGACTTGTAAGGGTAGCCCCGGTCCTGCGCGGCGAGCGAGGCGGTGACCGAGCGGTGGCCGGCGCGGCAGGCGAACACCACCTGCTTGCCTTGAGAATCGGGAATGGCGGCGGGATCGAAGCGCGACAGCGGCACGATCACCGCTTCGGGATAGCTTTCCGCAGCGATCTCTTTTGGCTCGCGCACGTCGACCAGCAGCATACGCCCGGCGTACAGCCCGGCGGCGACCTGCTCGGGGGTCAGGTTCTCGACCTCATCGGCGCGCGTGATCTCTTCAGCCATGCGCAACTCCACTCGCAATGCCGAATGTTTTAGCCGGAATTGCCGCGCGCCGCACCTGGCTTTCGGGAACCCGGCATCAGACGGCCACCTGGGTTCCCACCTCCACCACGCGGCCAGTGGGAATCTGGAAGAAGTCGGTGGCGTCGCTGGCCGAGCGCGCCAGCGCGATGAACAGATGGTCCTGCCAGCCCGGCATGCCCGACTGCGGCGACGGCTTGAGTGCGCGCCGCGACAGGAAGAACGAAGTCGACATAATGTCGAACTGCCAGCCCAACTTGCGCGCTACGGCCAGCGCCTTCGGCACGTTGGGCTGTTCCATGTAGCCGAACTTCAGCGACACGCGCGAAAAATGCGACGACAGCGGAGTGATCTTGACGCGATCGTCCTCCGGCACGCGCGGCGTGTCGGCGGTGACAACGGTGAGGATGACGTTGTGTTCGTGAAGCACCTTGTTGTGCTTTAGATTGTGCAGCAGTGCAGTCGGCGCGAATTCGGGATCGCTGGTGAGGAACACCGCCGTGCCGGGCACGAAATGTGGCGGCTTCTTTTCCAAGTTGCGGAACAGCGTGTCGAGCGGCACCTCGATGCGCCGCGTCTTGTTGGCTAGGATGCCGGTGCCGCGCCGCCAGGTCAGGATCAAGAGCACCATGGTGGCGCCGAACAGCAGCGGCGCCCAGGCGCCTTCGAACAACTTCAGGAAGTTGGCGGAGAAGAAGGTGACGTCGACAACAACAAACGGAAGTATCAGCACGACCGTCTGCCACAGCCGCCATTTCCACAATTTCCATATGACAACGAAGGCGAGCAACCCGTCCACCACCATCGTCGTCGCCACCGCGATCCCGTAGGCCGACGCCAGCGCGCTGGAGGTGCGGAATAAGCCGACCAGCAGCAGCACGCCGACCAACAGCGCCACCGTCACGCGCGGGATGTAGATCTGGCCGACATGGGAAGCTGAGGTGTGCAGAATGGCGAGCCGCGGCAAGAGTCCGAGCCGGATCGCCTGATGCACCAACGAATAGGCGCCGGTGATTACCGCCTGGCTCGCGATCACGGTCGCCGCGGTCGCCAGCACGATCATCGGTAGCAGCACCGTTTCTGGCACCAGACGGTAGAACGGGTTCTCGATCGCAGTCGGATCGGCCAGCACCTTGGCGCCCTGCCCGAAATAATTGATCAGCAGCGCCGGCAGCACCAGGCAGAGCCAAGCGGACTGGATCGGCTTGCGGCCGAAATGGCCGAGATCGGCATAGAGCGCCTCGCCGCCGGTCACCACCAGGAACACCGCGCCGAGCGTGACCAGGCCGATGGTGCCGTGGCTGAGCAGGAACTCGATGCCGTAGAGCGGATTGATGGCGGTGAGCACGTGGGGATCGTCGCGGATGTGCAAGCCGCCGGCAATCGCGATCGACACGAACCAGACCACCATGATCGGTCCGAACATGGCGGCGACTTTGGCGGTGCCGCGGCTTTGGGCGGCGAACAGGCCGAACAGGATGCCAACCGCAATCGGCGCCACGTATTCGCTGAAGGCGGGGGTTCCCAGCTTGAGGCCTTCGACCGCCGAAAGCACGGAGATTGCAGGCGTGATCACGCTGTCCCCGAGGAACATGGAGGCGCCGATAACGCCAACAATGAAGACGAAGGTGGTGCGCCGCCCCAGCGCGCGGCTTGCCAGCGCCGTCAGCGAGAGCGTGCCGCCCTCCCCGTTATTGTCCGCGCGCAACAGGATCAGCACGTATTTGGCGGTGACCGTGATGATCAGCGCCCACAGGATCAGCGACAGCACGCCGAGCACGATGCTGCGGGTGACCGGATGGTTCTCGCTTGCCGCTATCGCCGCCTCGCGAAAGGCGTAGAGCGGGCTGGTGCCGATGTCGCCATAGACGACGCCGACGCTGCCCAGCGTCAAGGCGACGAAGCTCGGGGGCGCTTCCTTGCCGGTACCCGCAAGGTCGGCCTCGACGGAAGCTGCCGTCTCGTTCACGCCATCATTCATCGGTGTTGTTTCGGTCGCCCTTCGGCCTGGAAGGCGCGGCTTATATCACCGCAACGGGCGAGACAATACCGGCGTTTTGCACGATTCACCGGCCACGGAAGCTGGCCGAGGCCCGGGTTTTGGACGCTTTAGGGGGTGAAATTGGCCGGAATCGGAGGGGCTTCTTTCATCAGGGTGATGGTGACCCGGCGGTTCGGCGACATGGAGGGATTGTCAGCGAATAACGGATCGGTGTCGGCCTTGCCGGCGACCATGAAGATGTGGCCGGACGGCAGGCCCTCGCCGGCAAGGATCTGGCGCACGGCATTGGCGCGGTCGGCGGAGAGTTCCCAGGCGCCGTAGCCGGGCTTGGCCGGCACCTTGCTGGTGGCGGTGTGGCCGGTGATGGAGATGCGATAGGGCATCGCCTTGAGCGCCGGCGCGAGCTTCTGGATCAGCTTGCGGGTGCGTTCATAGGGTTCCTTGCTGCCTTCCGCAAACATCGACCGGCCGTCCTGGTCGACGATCTCGATGTTGAAGCCCTCTTTGGTGTCCTCGAACATGATATTCTTGGAGACCTCGGTGAGCTCCGGCATGTCCTGCAAGGCTTGGCGCAGCGAGGCGGCGGCGAGCGCGAAGTCGCGATCCTGCTTGAAACGCGCGCCATAGGTACGCTGATGGTCGTGGTCGTCGGGCGACGGCGTAGCGGACGCCTCCTTCGGATCGATATGGGCGGCGTTCTTCAGCTTCGGCCGCGTTGGCAGGCCGAGCACCTCGATGATGCCGGAATAGCGCACTTTGTCCTGCACGCCGAAGGCGTCGCGCATGGAGCCGGCGACCACCTGCAGCTTGGCCGAGTCCTGGGTGGAAAAGGCGACCAGCATCACGAAGAAGCTGACCAGCAGGCCCATCAGGTCGGCGAAGGTGACGAACCAGCCGTGACCGCCGACGTGTCCCTCTTTACGCCTTGCCATGATACGCCTTCACAACGCTGCGGCGGCTCAAGCGGCCGCCGGCTCCACTTCTTCCGCTCCGCCCTCGCCTTCACCGTGGCGGTGCTTCTCGGGCAGATAGGCGAGCAGCATCTCGCGCACCAAGGTTGGGCTCTTGGCGTCGCGGATCATCAGGATGCCGTCGATGATTAGCGTGCGGTTGATCTCCTCGTCCACCAGCTTGAGGTGCAGCTTGTCGGCGATCGGCAGGCACAACAGATTGGCAGTTGCCGCCCCGTAAAAGGTCGCCAGCAGCGCCACCGCCATGAATGGGCCGAGCTTGGAGGGATCCGTCATGTTGGCGAACATTTGCACCATGCCGATCAACGTGCCGATCATGCCGAAAGCCGGCGCGCAATCGCCGACCGCGCGATAGATCTTCTGGCCCTCGTCGAGATGGGTGAGGAAGTTATCGCGGTCGCGTTCAAGATTGTCGCGGATGAAGGTGGTGTCATAACCGTCGGCGACGAAGCGGATGCCTTTGGCGAGGAATGCGTCCTCGATTTCGACTTTCTCCAGGCCGATCGGCCCCTGCTTGCGGGCGATCTCGGCGAGACCGGCGAGCTCGTCGACCAGGTCGCGCTGGCTCATGCGGCGCAGCGAGAAGGCGAACTTGGCTCCCAGCG
>Ga0307436_1000926_pt1 | contig 13449 bp, 12 predicted proteins | sample SalMarWE160440MG_FD_202513 | JGI IMG/M metagenome (GOLD analysis project Ga0307436, IMG submission 202513) | Salt marsh sediment microbial communities from the Plum Island Ecosystem LTER, Massachusetts, United States - WE1604-40 | ecosystem: Environmental > Aquatic > Marine > Intertidal zone >...
AGCGCTCGACCGTTAGGAACGATCATGCCCTTCAAACTACGCTGCTGACGATTGGCGGAGAGGGAGGGATTCGAGGGGCAGCAGTTCGTCCGGCTCCCGCCGATCGAACTGGCACGTTGCTCATGGTGCACTCGCTCAACGCTCGCGCACGGAGGGTCCGAATCCCTCCCCACGCCAAGCGCTCGACCGTTAGGAACGATCATGCCCTTCAAACTACGCTGCTGACGATTGGCGGAGAGGGAGGGATTCGAACCCTCGGACCGCTTACACGGTCAACGGTTTTCGAGACCGCCCCGTTCGACCACTCCGGCACCTCTCCTCATAGTCGCGAGTCCCCCCGCGCTCCCACCCCGAGTTGCGAGTAGCGGCGGCGTGTGAGCTACTCGCTACTCGTCACTCAATTGGCGGAGAGGGTGGGATTCGAACCCACGGTAGAGTTACCCCTACACACGATTTCCAGTCGTGTTCCTTCGGCCGCTCGGACACCTCTCCACATACGCAGGCTGTCAAAGGACTCATCGCCGCGCCCGGAGCGCGGCGAAAAAATCGGCCAAGAGCTTACCGCACTCCTCCGCCAGCACGCCCTCGACGACTGCTAGCTGATGGTTGAGTCGTGGGTCGCGGACCAGATCGCCGAGGCTGCCGCAGAATCCGGCCTTCGGATCCCGCGCACCGAACACCAGCCGTTCGACCCGGCTGTTCACCAGGGCGCCGGCACACATCGCGCAGGGCTCGAGGGTGACGTACATGGTCGCTTCAACCAGGCGCCAGCCGCCGACCTCGTGCGCGGCTTCGCTGATGGCGATCAACTCGGCATGGGCCAGCGGATCCTGCCGCGTCTCGCGCAGGTTGTGCCCTCGTCCGATGATCCGATCATGCAGAGTGATCACCGCTCCGACAGGCACTTCACCCAGCTCGGCGGCGCGCTGCGCCTCGGCCAGCGCCTCCCGCATCCAGGCCTCGTCGATGTTCACGGGCGGGGATGCTAGCAGGGGGCGCTACCGGCTACCGGACGGAACGAAAAGGGAACTAGTCGAGTTTCCATCTGGCTCGCGCCTCTCGGGCGGGCGGGGGAACCGGAAGCGGGTAGCGGGAAGCCGGCGGCCTTCGGTCCCTCCCCGCGCCTTTACAGGCTGCGGGTCACCACGTACCATGAACTGTCGGCAGGGTTCGACGAAGGGTTCGGGTCCTGTGCACCGGGCGGTACCGAACCTCGTCAGGCCCGGAAGGGAGCAGCGATAAGGTTTCTGATCCGGGTGCCGCGGGGAAGCCGGAACCCTTCGTCGAGCGCTGCCGCCAGCATTTCATGACCTACCAGGCCCTGGCCCGCAAGTGGCGCCCCCAGGACTTCGCCAGCGTCGTCGGTCAACAGCCGATCGTGACGGCGCTGCGTAACGCCCTCACCGAGGGGCGCATCGCGCAGGCCTACCTCTTCTCCGGGATCCGCGGTGTCGGCAAGACCAGCGTGGCCCGGGTGCTCGCCAAGGCGCTGAATTGCGAGAACGGACCCGACGGAGGCCCGGCTCCCGATCCCTGCAATCACTGCAAGCCTTGCGAGGAGATCACCCGCGGCTCCGATCTCGACGTGATCGAGGTCGATGCCGCCACTTACTCGAAGGTCGAACAGGTCCGCGAGCTGACCGAGAGTCTGAAGTACGGTCCGGCGCGGGATCGCTACAAGGTCGTCGTCCTCGACGAGGTGCATCGCCTCTCCCGGCAGTCCTTCGACGCTCTTCTCAAGATTGTGGAAGAGCCCCCCGAGCACCTCGTCTTCATCTTCGCCACCACCGAGATCGACTCCGTGCCGGCGACGATCCTCTCTCGCTGCCAGGAGTACCGCTTTCATCGCGTCCCGACCGCCGAGCTCGCTGCGCACCTGCGCACGATCTGCGAAGCCGAGAACATCGAAGCCAGTGACGCCGCCCTCTTCACCCTCGCCCGTGCGGGGGAGGGAAGCGTGCGCGACGCCATCGCGCTGTTGGATCAGCTGGCCACCTACGGTAACGGCACCGTCACCGAGGAGGACGCCGAGCGCGTTCTCGGCGGCGTCGACGCATCCTTTTTTCACCGGCTGCTGAGCGCCATGCTCGAGGGAGACCGCACCGCGGTCAGCGCCATGGCCCGCGAGGTCGACGAGGCCGGCTGGGACCCCCGCCACATGCACGGCGAGTACTTGCACTACTGTCGCGACGCCATCCACCTGGCGATCGGCGCCGAGGCGAGTCAAGTCGATCTGCCGGCCACCGATCGGGACGCATTGAAAGAGCTGGTCGAGAGTGTCGGCTACGAAAACATCCTGCGCCTGTTGCACAACCTCCTGGGCAGCGAGTCGACCGTCCGGCGCAGCGAAATCGCTTCCCTGGCCCTCGAGGTGGCCTGGTTGCGCGCCGCCGAGCTCCCCCGCCTGGTGCGCCTCGAGGACCTCGTCGCTGGCGGCGGCGCTGCCGCCACGAAGCGAAATGCGAAGAGCGAAGAGCGAGACCCGACCGCCTCAAGCCCCAAGCCTCAAGCCCCAAGCCCCGATCCAAAGCCCGAGCTGCCACCTACCGAGAAGGTGTACGCCGACCCCGCAATCGCTCGCCTACTCGAGGAGGTCAACCGGCGCAAGCCGTCGCTGGCTGCGCACCTGAAAGAAGCGGTCCGGCTCGCACTGGCCGACGACGTCTTGGAAATCCATGTCCGCGCCGGGTCGACCTGGTTGTCCACTCGATTGGCGAAGGACGCGAACAAACAGGCGCTCGAGGAGGCCGTGGTCAACGCCATCGGCCCCGGAACGAGCTGGAAGTTGATCGAGACCGAAGCGTCAGCCGAAGCCCCGGTGGCCGATTCCGAGCCGGAAGCTCCGGGCAGCAGCGTACCCGGTACGGCCGCCGACAACCCCACCGTGCAAGCGGTACTGGATATCTTCGGCGGTACCGTCGAACAGATCGACGACCGCCCAGACAACCCATCGGACGAGTCACCATGAACATCCAACAATTGATGAAGCAAGCGGAGCAGATGCAGGCGCGCCTGCAGGCCGAGCTCGCCGAGCTCGAAGTCGACGCCAGCGCGGGCGGCGGCATGGTCACCGCAAGAATGAACGGCCAGAAACAGCTCCTGGCGATCGAGATCGACCCGGAGGTGATCGATCCCGAAGATGCGGGAATGCTGCAGGATTTGATCGTCGCGGCCGTCAACGAGGCCGAGCGCAAGGTCGATGACGAGCTCAAAGGCAAGCTCGGCGGCATGATGCCCGGCATGCCCGGACTGGGCTGAGGTTCATCTCTTGGCGGATCCGCTCGCCCGCCTCGTCGGAGAGCTCTCCCGGCTGCCCGGCATCGGGCCCAAGACCGCAACGCGCCTCGCCCACTGGATCCTCAAGGGCTCCGACGAGGATGCGCGCGAGCTCGCCGCCGCCATCGTCGAAGTCAAGGAGAAGCTCTTTCACTGTTCCCGGTGCAATGCCATCACGGCAGTCGATCCCTGCCGGATCTGCGCCGACCCGCAGCGTGATCGGGCGCAGCTCTGCGTCGTCGAGGAGCCCTTCAACATCCAGCCGGTGGAACGTACCGGGGAGTATCACGGCCTCTACCATGTGCTGATGGGCGCACTTTCTCCGCAGCGCGGCATCGGGCCCGACGAGCTAGCGATCGACCCGTTGCTACAACGCCTCGACGGCGTAGAAGAGGTCATCCTCGCCTGCAATCCGAACGTCGAAGGCGAAGCCACCGCGCTGTACCTGGCCCGACTCCTGAAGCCCAGGGGCGTCCACGTCACCCGCCTCGCGTTCGGGATGCCGGTGGGCGGGGACATCGAGTACACGGACGAGGTCACCCTCGGACGAGCGCTGGCGGGCAGACGGGAGTTGTGAGGGGCGAGGAGCGAGGGGCGAGGAGCGAGTCCCCCCGCACCCCCGCCCCGGGGGACGAGTTACGCTTTAGTGCGCGCCCCTCGCCCCTCGCTCCTCGCTCCTTGCCTCTCTCTTCCTAGTCGCTGTAACTTGCCTCGATGAGTCCACAGCTCACTCGTGGCGACCTTCTGCCTGAGATCCTCGTGCCGCCGCCGGGACCGCAGTCGATCGCGATCTCAGCCCGTCTGGCCCGAGCAGAAGCTCCGGGCGTCAACACGGTCTACGGCGGCAAACCATCCATCGCCTGGCAGGAGGCTTGTGGCGCCAATGTGCTCGACGTCGACGGCAATCGTTACGTCGACCTGACCTCGGGCTTCGGCGTCGCGCTGATTGGACATCGCCACCCGCGTGTCATCGAAGCGGTTCGGGAGCAGACGGAGCGGCTCCTTCACGGGCTCGGGGACGTCGCCGGACACCCGGCGCGCATTCGGCTGGCGGAACGCCTGATCGCCCTCGTGCCGATCCCCGACGCCCAGATCTACTTCGCGATCTCCGGTGCCGATGCGGTTGAAATCGCCCTCAAGACGGCATTGCTCGCCACCGGAAAGAGTGAAGTTCTGGCCTTCGACCCCGGCTATCACGGCACAACGCTGGGTGCGCTTGCGGTGACCGCGCGGGAGGCCTTCCGGGCTCCATTCGAGGATCGGATCCGACCGCACGTGCATCGCCTGCCCTACGGCTGTCCGACCGGCGAGGTGCGCCGAGTGCTCGACGAGCATCCCGAGATCGGCGCCCTGATCGTCGAGCCGCTGGTCGGCCGCGAGGGCGTCGTCGTGCCGCCCGCGGGCTGGTTGCGTTCGGTCGCCGCGAAGTGCGCCGCCCACGACGTTTTGTTCATCGCAGATGAGATCTTCACCGGATTGGGGCGCACTGGAACTCTCTTCGCGGTGGACTGGGAGGGCGTCACGCCCGACATCCTCTGCTGCGGCAAGGCACTCGGTGGCGGCATGCCGATCGCCGCGGTGGCCGGGCGACGCAGGTTGATGGCTGCCTGGGAGGCGGGTGGGGAGGCCCTTCATACCGCGACGTTTCTGGCCCATCCGCCTGCCTGCGCGGCGGCCCTCGCCGTTCTCGAGGTGATCGAACAGGAGGACCTGCGCAACCGTTCCGAGACCTTGGGCCGAACCATTGAACGCCGAGTCAAGGGATGGTCCGATCGCTTTCGTCGCGTGCTCGCGGTGCGCGGGCGGGGCGCCGTCTGGGGCATCGAGCTCGAGTCGAGACGGCACGCCACCGCCTTCACGGACTTCGCGGCGTCACATGGCATGTTGCTGCTGGCCGGCGGGCCGCTCGGTCGCGTCGCCCAGATCTGTCCTCCCTTGACCTGCACCGACGAGCAGATCGACGTGGCTCTCACGGTCCTCGAGGAGGCCGGCGCGAGCCTCTGAGGCTCGTGTGCTACAATTTCGCCCGTTCGGAAGCAGTTATAGGCAGTGTTTTACGGGGGCACTGGAGGTGTACCCGTTTTTTTGTGTCTACCGCTCATCCGCGAAAGGAGAACCGATGGCTTTCAAACGAAGCTTGCTCGTGGTCGCGATCTCGCTCCTGCTGACGCCCGCCCTGCGGGCTCAGATCTCGATCGATTTCAACAGCGATTCGACCGGCGCCAAGACCGACCCGTTCACCAGCGCCGACTCATCCCAGGTGCATTTCAACGACTCCATCGCAGAGGGCCTCGAAGTTCTCGGTGACTCAGGCGTCGGCGATTCCCAGTCGCTCTTGAACAGCCGCGGTGACCAGGACCTCGCGGTCAATACGCTCTATATGCAATTCGACTTGCCCATCCAGGCGCTCAGCCTCTACTTCGGCAATGACACCGAGCTCGAAGGCGGATACGTGGCCCGCCTCCAGGGCCTGGACGATACGGACGGCATCGTGATTCAGAGCAGCGTCACGCCGAACTTCAACGAAGACACCGATCAGCAGATCACCGTTACCTCCAACGCGCAGCGCTGCTTCACCAACGCCGATTTCGCCTTCGTGGACGAGAGCGGCGACCCGGTTGACGTGGAAGAGATCGTCGACGACGTGGTCGCCACTCCTTGCGAAGTGGTTCCCGCGGCCGGCACCGGCGCCCTCGCCCTGCTGGCCGCGAGCCTCCTGCTCGGCGGCGCGTTGCTACTGCGGCGTCGGGCGGCCGTGGCGTAGGCCTGTATCCCAAGCCCCGGGCTTGACTGAGACTCGGACCGGCTCGACCTATGCGAGTCAGAGGTTGGGCAATCGGACTATCGCTAATTCTCGTCGCGGCGGCGATCCGGTGGATCTCATCGCGGTGGTCGACAACATCGAGCTGACGCCCTGTGAGGAAGTGCCCAGCGCCGGAACGACGACTTTGCTCGCCCCGGCGCTGATTCTCCTCCTAGGCGGCTCCGTGCTACTTCGGCGCACTCGAGCCGTTTAGAAACACTGGCCGCCGGTTCGTCTCTGCGGGCTACAATGCGCGGGTGCAGCCGCCGTTGTTCAAGCTCGCCTTCATCGGCTCCCACGGAGTCGGCAAGACGACCCTCTGCTACGGTCTCGCGGCCCGGCTGAAGCGGCGGGACTTCGCCGTGGAGATCGTCCACGAAGTGGCGCGGCGCTGCCCGCTGCCGCTGAACGAGGAGACCACCGTCGCCGCGCAGAGCTGGATCCTGCACACCCAGATCGCCGAAGAGCTGGTGGCGGCGGAGCGCTATCCGGTCGTGCTGGCCGACCGCTCGGTGCTCGACAACTACGTCTACTTGCTGCTCTCTGCTGGAACCCAGCCGGCGCTCGAGAGCCTGGTGAATACCTGGATCCGCACGTACGATCTCCTGGTGCACGTCCCGATCAGCGCGCCGCCTTCAGCCGACGGCTTGCGCGCCACCAATCCCAGCTTCCAGCACGCCGTCGACGAGCGCCTGCGCCGTGAGCTCGCCGCGCGGGGGGTCGACGCACTGCCGCTCGACCCCGCGCGACAACGCGAGTGGGTCGACCGGGTCGAACGAGAGGTCCTGGGGCGACTCCGGCCCGCCCAGCTCGAGCTCCTCTAGACGCCATGTGTGAGCTCCTCGGGCTGGCGTTCAATCGCCCGGTCTTCCCCAGCTTCTCCTTCCGTGGCTTCCGTCATCTCGGCGAGGAAAACCCGGATGGATGGGGACTAGCGGCCTTCCCCGATCGCTCGGCGCTCGTTCTGAAGGAGCCCACGTCATCTGAGCAGAGCGGCCTGGCGCGCTTCGTGGCCGGCTACAAACATCTCAACAGTCGCATCTTCATCGGCCACGTGCGCTATGCCACCAGCGGAGGCAACACCTTCGCCAATACTCACCCCTTCCGTCTCTCCTTCCGCGGCGGGGACTGGGTGCTGGCGCACAACGGCAGCCTGAAGGCGCGCGATGAGTGGTACCACCCGAAGCCGCCCGCCTACGTGCCGATCGGCGAGACGGACTCGGAGGCTGCGTTCTGCACGCTGATCGCCTGGATGGTGGAGAGCGAGATCGAACCGGACGACTTCGTCTCCTTCGAGTCGTGGCTGCAGAGGCTCAACGAGCACGGCGAGATGAATCTTCTCTTCGCCGACGGCGATCACCTGTACGCTTACTGCGACGCCAGGCGCCACAACAGCGGGCTGCACGTGGCGCGGCGGCGCGCGCCGTTCTCCGCCTCGCGCTTCGAGGATCGTCACTGGAGACTCGACCTGGGCGAGCACAAGCACCCGAAGCAACAGGGGCACCTCGTGGCCACCCAGCCGCTCACCTCGGAACGTTGGCACCGGATTCCGGCCGGCAGCTTGATGGTCTTCCGCGACGGCGAGATCTGTTACGGCTCGATCGAACGCTGAGCCCCTGTCGCCTGGCTCAAGACCTTCTCCACCAGCGATGAGAGCGGCAGAGCCTGGCGGGCCCGCTCATCGAACCATCCCGCCTCCGGTCCTTCCTGCACGAGCCCTGCCGCGACGTACCGACCGGCTCGAATCTCCACCTTCAGGATTCTGTGCGTGATGCTGTGGGTGACGACCCCGAGCGCCTTGCCGATCTGCCACGATCCACCATACCGGCTCGCAAGGGCCGCCGAAGCGGATCCGCCGTCCAGCTCCACCCATGGAAGCTCCCAAAGGCCCGGCATGAGCATTTCGTCCACTGGCCGCCTGAACATCAGGGTTTGCTTGCCTCTCTGGACCACCACCGAGAGATGTCGCTCCTTCTCGGCCGCCCGCCGGCGGCGTGGTTCGGGATAGGCTTCCGGACGGCCCTCGCGATACGCCACACAGGCATCAGCCACTGGACATCTCGGGCAGCCGGGCGCGTGCGGAGTGCACACGGTCGCGCCCAGCTCCATCAACGCTTGGTTGCTGTCACCCGGACGGGAAGGGTCGATGAAACCTCTCGCCCGCTTGCGCAAGCGGCGGCGGCTCGCCGCGGTGGCGCCACCGCGGCGCTCGCCCTCGAGCCTCGACATCAGTCGAATGACGTTGCCGTCCAGGACGGGCTCCCGGATGTCGTAGACCATGCTGGCGATGGCGGCCGCGGTGTATTCCCCAATGCCGGGCAGCGCCCGCCACCCTTCCAGCGTCTCGGGAAACTCCCCGCCGTTGTCGACAAGGATCCGCGCCGCGCGGTGAAGCAGGCGGGCGCGGCGGTAATACCCCAGCCCCGACCATTCCGCCAGGACCGCGTCCACGGATGCGGACGCCAGCGAGCGCAGATCTGGAAATCGTTCGAGGAAGGATTCGTAGCGCGGCAGCACCGTGTCGACGCGGGTCTGCTGCAGCATGACCTCGGAGATCCATACGGCATATGGATTCCGCGTCTGTCGCCACGGCAGCTCGCGACGATTGCGGTCGTACCAGGAAAGAAGGTCCCGGCCGGGCACGAGCCGGAGTATAGCGTCGTGGATTCGCCGCCGCCGCCGCCAATGTGGCGTTCGTCATCAGCCGGTGGCCGGTGTCAAATCGGCACAAAAAGAAAGCGCCCCGCAGGGCGGGACGCTCGTGAGATCGGATATGTGGGTGGTTCCGTCTAGGGTTGGCTTTAAGGATCTACCCCTGTAACTGTAGGGGAACCGGTAAGCTTATAGAAAGGAGTCTCGTAAAAAGACCGTTTCGAGTGGTTGGATCAACTTTGGTTGGAGAACCTTCCCACATATCACTCAATGAACCTGCACAAGTTTTAAGCAATTCTCTTGCCACATCTTGTGCCTGACCCGGACGCCCCATCACCGGGCTGTTTTGCCGCGGCTTGGCGGGGTGTCGGCCTCTCGCAGCAAAAACGCAACCCGTGGGGTGAAAATTCCCGTTGCGCCGAGTCAGGTCTGTGCTAGACTCGCGCATCCCCCCGACGCGGGAGGCCGCAAGAGTCCTGGCAGGCTCGATAATTTCCACAGATTGTGGAAAACCTGTGGACCGTCGGTAGCAAAGTGTCCGCCTCGATGCCCACGTCCCTCTGGACCGAACTTCAGAAGCAGCTCCGAAAGAGCCTGGGGAACGAGGAGTATTCCACCTGGTTCCGGCCGCTGCGAGTGCGCTCCGAGGGGCCCGACCGGCTGGAGCTCCTGGCCCCGCACCGGGACTTCGTCCACATGCTCGAGCAGCGCTTCCGCCCCGCCGTCGACAGTGCGATCGCCGACTTGCGCGGTCCCGGGTATCAGGTGCTCTTCTCGGTCGAAGGCGACGCCAACACGAGACGATCCGTCGGCGAGACCCTGAACCCCAAGTATCGATTCGACAACTTCGTAGTCGGCAATTCCAACCAGTTCGCTCACGCCGCCGCTCGCGCCGTCGCCGAGAATCCTTCGCGCAGCTACAACCCGCTCTTTCTCTACGGCGGCGTCGGCCTCGGCAAGACCCATCTCCTGCACGCCACGGGACACCAGATCCTGCTCCAGAACTCGGGCCTCCGGGTGATGTACCTGCCGGCCGAGAAGTTCGTCAACGAGCTGATCAGCTCGCTGCGCTTCAACCGCATGCCGGAGTTTCGACAGCGCTACCGCGACATCGACGTGCTCCTGGTCGACGACATCCAGTTCCTGGCCAACAAGGAACGCACACAAGAAGAGTTCTTCCACACCTTCAACACGCTCTATACGAGCGAGAAGCAGATCATCTTGTCGTCCGATTCGTCGCCGCGCGAGATCCCGACGCTCGAGGAGAGGCTGCGCAGCCGATTCGAATGGGGATTGATCGCCGACATCCAGCCTCCCGACCTGGAGACCAAGGTCGCGATCCTGCGGCGCAAGGCCGAGATCGAGGAGATTCCACTGCCCGACGACGTAGCGGAATTCATCGCCCGGCAGGTGCGCTCGAACATTCGCGAGTTGGAGGGGTTGCTCAACCGTGTGATCGCATTTTCATCACTCACCGGCAAGCCGCTCTCCCTCGAGATGGCGCGAGAGACGCTTCGCGACATCCTTCCGCCGGAGGATCACCGGGTCACGGCGGCGGAGATCGTCAAGTTCGTAGCGCGTCACTACGGCCTACGCGTCAGTGAGATCAAGAGTAAGAACAACTCGAAGCAGATCGCCTTTCCGCGGCAGGTGGCGATGTACATCTGCAAGCAGAAGACCGAGCTCTCCTATCCCGAGATTGGGAAGGTGTTCAACGACAAGCACCATTCGACAGTGATGTACTCGGTCGACAAGATAGAGAAGCTCAGGACGAGCGACCCCGATCTCGACCGCACCCTCGCGCGAATGTTGCAGCACTTTTCCTGAGGACTCTGTGGAGAGACTCCTCGGGACCCTGTGGAGAGCGTGCGGAAATCCTCCCAGCGCCAACTCTCCACTGCCCGTCCACAGCTTCCCAATGAGTCCTCCACACTGGGCGACAGACCGCATCTATCTGCAAACAAAGGAATTGCGCTCGCCTTACACAGTGTCCACAGGCTCTATGACGACGACTACGGTGCTATATACTCTTTAACTCTCAATCATCGGAGTCTTGCGCATGCACATCCGACTCGATCGCGGTCAATTTCTCTCCGAGCTCGCCCCCATGCAGGGGATCGTCGAACGACGTTCGACCATTCCGGTGCTGTCGCACATCCTGCTCAAAGCCGACGACGGAAAGTTACACGTGGCGGCGACCGACCTCGATGTCTCCTTGACGAGCTCGGTGCCCGGCGATGTGGAGGAGGCTGGCGGCATCGCAATTCAGGCCAAGAAGTTTCTCGAGATCGTGCGCGCCGTCGATTCCGATGACATCGAGCTGAAGCTCGAAGGGGAGAACCAGCTCGGAATTCTGGCCGGGCGTTCTCGTTTCAAGTTGCTCGGACTGTCGCCGGACGATTTTCCAACCCTGCCGGAGATCGGCAAGGATGGCGAGATCGCGATTCCGTTCGGATTGTTGAAACGGATGATTTCGCAGGTGCTCTTCGCGGTCTCCACCGAGGAGTCGAGATTTCAATTGAACGGCGCGCTGCTGGAAGCCCACAAGGACGGATTCGCGCTGGTGGCGACCGACGGTTATCGGCTGGCAATGGTCGAGAATCCTTTACAGGGCATGAAGAAGGCGGACGGGGTCTTGGTGCCGCGAAAAGCCCTTCAGGAGCTGCTGCGCTTCGAGTTCGACGGAGAAGTGATCTTCCGCCGCAGCGAACATCATCTGTCGTTTGGCCTTGGAAGCCGAGAGCTGAGCTGTCGAATCCTGGAAGGCAGCTTTCCGGACTACGAACGGGTCATTGCACGTGACAACGACCGCACGGCGGTCTATGAGAGAAAGGCTCTGCTGGACGCGGTGCAGCGCGTTGCCTTGCTCACCGGCGACCGCGCGCGCGGTGTTCGCCTGCAGCTCGAGGAGGGGCACACCACGATTTCGGCGGCGAATCCGGATCTTGGTGAGGCGGTCGAGGACGTGCCGTGCGAATTCGAGGGTTCCGGCATCGCGTTTGGCGTGAACCCGGACTATCTGTCACAGTTTTTGGTCGCTTGTACGACGGATCAGGTGCGTTTCGAGATGAAGGATGAGAACAGCCAGGCGGTCGGCTTCCCGGTCGAAGGGGAAGACCAGCACTATCTCTGCGTGATCATGCCGATGCGCGTGTGAGTCCGGCGAACTACTCGCGGCGCAACACCCAGGCGCACCGCGTCCCCGATTCGTTCCCTTGCTGAATCAACTGAGCGGCCGCGGGTTTCGTAATCTCGAACCGTTCGAGTGGCATCCGGCGGAGCGCCACAGCCTTCTTCTCGGTCCAAACGGTGCGGGAAAGACGAGCCTGCTCGAGGCGCTCTACACACTGGCGACGACTCGTTCATTTCGCACCGCGCGGCTCGCCGCGTGCGTCCGGCACGGCGAAGACGGCTTCGAGCTGCATGGAGAAGTCGTCGACGCGGCCAGGGTCGGGCTGGCCCTGAGTTGGAGCGAGCAAGGGCTAGAGAGAGCGGTCAACGCCGTCGCCGTCGGCTGGGCGGAGCACCTGCAAGTGCTTCCCGTCGTCTTGTGGTGGTCCGGATCCCTGGAGACGCTGAGCGGCGCGCCGCGATTGCGCCGCCGGATGCTCGATCAGGGCATTGTTGGAGTCCATCCGGCCGCCCTGGAAGCCACGGCGCGCTTTCGCCGCGTGTTGCGCCAGAAGCGGGAGCTGCTGGCCAGGCGGGGACGCGGGTTGAGTAGCTGGAACGAGGTGTTTGCACGATCAGCCACCGAGATCACGCGCCTGCGGGCTCGCTACACGGAAATGCTGAGCCGGGAGCTGGAGACGCTGTTGACGCAACGGGGAGAAGATGCGGCGTCGATCCGTCTTGTCTATCGGCCGTCGCTGAAGGCCTCTCTGCGGGGCGCGGATGAGGGACTCGCCGCTCTGGAAGAGGCGCGAGATTCCGAGCTGGAACAGGCCCAAGCCCTCTTCGGTCCGCATCGGGACGATCTGACGATCAGCTGGCGGGGGCACCCGATCTCTCAGGAAGCATCGGCGGGCGAGGCCAAGTGGATCGGATTGGCGCTGACGGCAGCGCGGGGGCGCGTACTCGCCAGCGAGGAAAAAATGCCGATTTATCTCCTCGATGACCTCGACGCCGAGCTGGACGCGGCGCGCCTGAAAAGGGCCTTCGCCCTCTTCCCGGAGGCGGCTCAGCTGATCGCGACGAGCAGCCGCCCGGAGGCCTGGAAATGGAACTCTGGAATGAGGGTCGAGCAGATGCGGAAGGGTCGCATCAAGGCCTGAGCGGAGCGTTCCGGATGAGGCCGGGAGCGAACCCGTGGAGCGGATCGTAAATCCTTGGAAATCATATTCTTAGGCCTTGGTGAGAGGCTCGAGCATATGGTACGATGAAGGCCTCCAGAAGCCCCCTTCCGAGAGGGCGATTCTCGACCGACTGAAAGCAGGGAGAAACAGCCAAGTGACGGCACGAACCACAACCGCCAAGGGAACCTATACGGCCGAGAACATCACGGTTCTCAAGGGTCTCCAGGCAGTTCGCAAGACCCCCGGGATGTACATCGGGGACACGGATGACGGCTCCGGCCTGCACCACATGGTGTTCGAGGTGGTCGACAACTCGATCGATGAGGCGCAAGCCGGCTACTGCTCGCGTATCGACGTCGAGATCCACGAGGACGATTCGATCACCGTGGAGGATGACGGGCGAGGCATTCCGGTCGATTTTCA
>Ga0307436_1000927_pt1 | contig 13429 bp, 13 predicted proteins | sample SalMarWE160440MG_FD_202513 | JGI IMG/M metagenome (GOLD analysis project Ga0307436, IMG submission 202513) | Salt marsh sediment microbial communities from the Plum Island Ecosystem LTER, Massachusetts, United States - WE1604-40 | ecosystem: Environmental > Aquatic > Marine > Intertidal zone >...
CTCGTCGGCCATGTCGCGGATGCGCTGCTTCAGCTTGGAACGGCGCGCCTGCCAGGCGCCGCCGCCAAGCCGGTCGAGCTGCACGCCGGCTTCATCGGAGCCGTAGCGCGACAAGAGCTCGATGTTCTCCACCGGCAGGAAAAGCCGGTCGCCACCGTGATAGGTAAGGAACAGGCAATCATGCGGGGCGTCCTGCACCTCGATGGTCTTCAAACCCTCGAAGCGGCCGATGCCGTGATCCACATGCACCACGAGGTCGCCGGGGGTGAGGGAGGACAGCTCGGAGATGAAATCACTTGCGCGGCGTGCCTTGCGCGAGCGGCGGATGAGGCGGTCGCCAAGAATGTCCTGCTCGGCGATGACCGCAAGCTCGGCTGTCTCGAAGCCGGCCTCCAGGCCCAGCACCACCATCGCCACCACGTCGCGCGGCAGTTTTTCCGCGGCGGGAAAGTCGCGCGCGTTGGCGAGTGGGCCAATGTCATGGTCGCGCATGATGGTCTCGAGGCGCTCGCGCGCGCCCTCGGTCCACACCGCCACCAGCACCCGTTTGCCGCCTTTGCGCAACGCTTCGATGTGATCGTGCAGCGCCTCATAGACATTGCGGCCCGCTTCGGCGCGTTCGGCGGCAAACGAGCGTCCCTGCCGGCCTCCGGCGGAGATGGCGGGGACCGCGGCTTCACCGGGCACCTCGAAGGGGGTGAGCGCCAGAAGCGGTCGGCCGCGATGCACCTCGCGCCACTCATCGCCCGAAAGATACAGCCGGTCCGGCGGCAAGGGCTTGTAAGGGGCAGCGCCAAAGCCTTCCTCGTCGAGCGCCGCCTGGCGAGCGCCGTAGTAATCGGCAATGAGGGCGAGACGGGCCTCGACCGCCTCGTCGGCCAGATGGTCATGGCTCACCACGGCCTCGGGGAGATAGGCGAACAAGGTTTCCAGGTGGTCGTGGAACAGCGCCAGCCAGTGCTCCATGCCCTGATAGCGCCGGCCGGTGCTCACGGCCTCATAAAGCGGATCGGTGTGGCCGGGCCCGCCGAAGGCAGCGGCATAGCCGGTGCGGAAGCGGGCGATGGAGGCCTCCGTCAGCAACACCTCGCTCGCGGCATCGAGGGTGAGCGCTGCCATCTGCCCGGTGGTGCGCTGGGTCTCGACATCGAAACTCCTGATCGATTCCAGCGTGTCGCCGAAAAAATCGAGGCGAACAGGGGTGCCGGTTCCCGGCGGGTAGATGTCAATGATGCCGCCCCTTACCGCATAATCGCCACGGTCGACCACGGTGCCGGTGCGCGCATAGCCGTTGTGGATGAGGAAGCCCTGAAGCGCGTCCATGGAGACGCGGTTGCCGGGGCGGGCGGAAAAATGCGCCTTTTCCACCGCCTCGCGCGGCGGGACGCGTTGCAAGGCGGCGTTGACGGTAGCAAGGACAAGCAAGGGCCCCTGTCCGTCTTCGCGATGGGCAAGGCACGTCAGCGCCGACATGCGCTGGGCGAGAATGTCGGCGGCGGGCGAGACACGGTCATACGGCAGACAGTCCCAGGCGGGAAAGCGGATGATTTCGATGTCGGGGGCAAAGAAGGATAGGGCCACCTCGAGATGGTTGAGACGCTGGTCGTCGCGGGCGATGTGGAGGACCGGGCGCGGACGCGTCAGGCGCGCGATATCGCCCAGTACCAGCCCGTCGAGCCCTTCTGGCAGGCCGGCGAGGACGCTGCGGCCCGCCGTCGACAGCCGTCGCACCAGATCTTGTTCCGGCCCTTTCATCAGAATTTGTCGTAACTATGCGTCTCGAAACGAATTTTCTTCAAGGCCTCGATCAATTCATGATCCGCACCGGCGGGCGGCGTGAGGCAGCGCACCAGCCAGTCGTAGAGATCGGCGTCGGTATTGTCGAGCAGCGCCTCGAAGGCGGCGATCGCGGCTTCGTCCATTGTTTTCGCCACGCGCCGGGCATACGTGCCGACAATCAGGTCGATTTCCTTCATGCCGCGATGGCTGGCGCGCCATATAAGCCGGCGGCGGCGGGCATCGAGCGGATCGGGCGTTTTGGTCATCATCGGCTGGCGGTTGGATCGGGCCCCTTTTAGTGGCAAGTTCCGGGCCTGTCGATGCCGTGGGAGCACATTCATGGGCCTAAACATCGCCATCATCGGATATGGCTCGCTGATCTGGGATCTGGACGATCTCGAAACGCATGTCGCCGGGCCCTGGCATCGCGGCGCCGGCCCGCATCTGCCGGTCGAGTTCTCGCGCATCTCACCCAAGCGCCTGCAGGCGCTGGTGCTGGTGGTGGACGATGCGGCAGAGGCCCCCTCGCCCACCAGCGTGATAGCCTCGGTGCGCACGCACCTCGATGATGCGGTGACCGACCTGGCGCGGCGCGAGCGCTGCCCACCGGAAAAGCTGGGATTTGCCGCCAAGGGCGGCCGGCACCGTGTGGGTCGCTCGGCTCCGGCCATGGCGGCGGTGGAGGCCTGGCTTGCGAACAGTCTCTACGATGCTGCGGTGTGGACCGAACTGGACGGCAATTTCACCCACATCACCGGTGAAGCCTTTTCGCTGGTCGCCGCAGAGGCCTATTTGCGGATGCTGACCGGCGACAGCCTCGCCGAAGCGTGGCGCTATATCGAATTTGCGCCCGAGGAAACCAATACGCCGTTGCGCCGGCACATGCGGGCGCAAGACTGGTGGCGCGCCCTCACCTACGAACGAAGCGGCAAAAAGGCCAAGGGCGATGCGGGCTAGCCTGCTTGACCGTTATTTTGCCAGCGCCACCGGGGTGCGCGGCGTCGGCCCGCGCCTCGCCAAGCTTTTTGCCAAGCTGCTGCGGCCGGCGAGCGACGGGCAGGCGGACGATGCCCGGCTGATCGACCTTGTCTTCCACCTGCCCTCGGGCGTCATCGATCGCTCATGGCGTCCGCTCATCGCCGATCTGCCGCGCCAGGGCATCGTCACCGTCCGCCTCACCGTCGGCCGCCATCGCCCGCCGCCGCCGCACAACCAGCGCGTGCCTTACCGGGTGGAATGCTTTGACGACACCGGCTCGCTGGTCCTCGCCTTCTTTCATGCCTATCCCGACTATCTGAAGAAGGTGCTGCCGGAAGGAGCCGAGCGCTATATCTCGGGTGCCATCGACTGGTATGGCGGTCTGCCGCAGATGGTGCATCCCGACCATATCGTACCGCCGGAGGAATTTTCGCAACTTCCACGCATCGAGCCGGTCTACCCGGCAACGGCCGGCGTTTCGCAAAAGGTGCTGGGCAAGGCCATCCGCGCAGCCCTCGATCAAGTGCCGGCGCTACCCGAATGGCACGATGCAGCGCTCATGGCGCAGCACCGCTGGCCGGCGTTTTCGGCGGCGCTTCATGCACTGCACCATCCGGCCGGCGCCGATGTCCTCGATACAGGAAGCGCGCCGCGTCAGCGGCTTGCCTATGACGAGCTGCTTTCGGGCCAGTTGGCGCTGTCGCTGATACGCCGCGACATGAAGCGCAGCCGCGGCCGGCCGGTTGCGGGAACGGGCGACAAGCGGGCAAAGATCCTGGCCCAACTGCCCTACAGCCTGACACGCTCGCAGGAAGCCGCCATCGCCGATGTGCTGCGCGACATGGCCTCGGGCGAGCGCATGCTGCGCCTGTTGCAGGGCGACGTCGGCTCCGGCAAGACGGTGGTGGCGCTGATGGCGCTGGTGACGGCGACGGAAGCCGGCAGCCAGGCCGCCTTCATGGTGCCGACCGACATTCTGGCGCGGCAGCATTTCGCCAATCTCGGCCCTCTTGGCGAGGCGGCGGGGGTGAGGATCGCACTGCTCACCGGGCGCGAGAAAGGCCGTGTGCGCGACGATATCCTTCAACGCCTCGAAGCGGGCGACATCGACATTGTCGTCGGCACCCATGCCCTATTCCAGTCGGAGGTCAGCTTTCGCGACCTGGCGCTGGTGGTGATCGACGAGCAGCACCGGTTCGGGGTGCACCAGCGCCTCGCGGTGCAGGCTAAATCGGGCGGCCATGCGCATGTGCTGGTGATGACGGCAACGCCCATCCCGCGTACCCTCACCCTCACCATCTACGGCGACATGGATGTCTCGCGTCTTACCGAAAAGCCGGCCGGGCGCCAGCCGGTCGATACCCGCGCCATGCCCCTGGAGCGACTGGCAGAGGTGGTGGACGGGATCGGGCGGGCGATGGCAACGGGTGCGCGCGTCTTCTGGGTGTGCCCGCTGGTGGAGGACACCGCCCTTGTCGAGCTCACCGCTGCCGAGCAGCGCTTTGCCGCGCTTGAGCAACGCTTTCCGGGCGCCGTCGGCCTCGTGCACGGGCGCATGAAGGGAGCGGAAAAGGACCGCACAATGGCCCGCTTCCAGGCAGGTGAAATCTCCGTGCTCGTTGCCACCACGGTGATCGAGGTGGGGGTCGATGTGCCCGAGGCGACCGTCATTGTGATCGAGAATGCCGAGCGCTTCGGCCTCGCCCAGCTGCATCAGTTGCGCGGCCGCATCGGGCGGGGGGCTGAACGCTCGACCTGCATCCTCCTCTATCAGGGCCCGCTGGGCGAGATGGCCAGAGCAAGGCTGAAAACCCTGCGCGAGACCGACGATGGCTTCGTCATCGCCGAGGAGGATTTGCGCTTGCGCGGGGCGGGCGAGCTTCTGGGCACCCGCCAGTCGGGCATGCCCGGCTTCCGCCTTGCCGATCCCCTCGCCCATGGCGACCTCTTGCAGGTGGCGCGCAAGGATTCCGAGGCCTTCCTCATGCGCGATCCGCAGCTCAAGTCGGCGCGCGGCGAGACGCTGAAACTCCTGCTTTATCTCTTCGGGCGCGACGACGCGGTCAGGCTTTTGTCCGCCGGCTAGATGTGGTTTTGCGCGAGGTCGTTTTCCTCTTTTTAGCCGGTGTCTTGGGTTTGCCGCCGTTCGCGGCTTTCGCGCTGTCGCCGTTTGCCGGCTTTTCGTCTCCCGAGCGCTTGAGGAGGACGTCGACGACCTCCTTTTCGATCTTTGGCACGCCGGGCAAGTGCTTCGACACCGTGGTGGGAGTGACGAGGCCGGCGGAGATGACCAGCTTTGCTCCGTCCTCCACTGTCAGATCGAGGATGCGCACCTCGTCCTTGCGCAGGAAGAAAAGAAAGCCCGAGGTGGGATTGGGAGTGGTCGGCATGAAGGCGGAGTAATAGGTCTCGCCCTGGGGCAAGCCGATCTCGCTGCCGTCCAGCTCGCGCGCCAGGAACACCACCACATGAGTGCCGCGACGGGGATATTGGACCAGCCCCACCTGGCGGAAATTGCTGCCGCCCTGCGCCAGCGCCGTCTGAAATATCTGCTTGGTGGCCTTGTAGACCGAGCGAATGACCGGCATGCGCCCGAGCAGCGTCTCCCAGTAGTGCAGGAGCGTGCGCCCCACCAGGTTGGCGGCGAGCGCGCCGATGAAGGTGATGGTGATGAAGGCGGCAAGGAGCCCTACCCCCGGCACCCGGAAAGGCAGGTAGCTCGACGGATTGAACACCGACGGCAGGAACGGCGTCACCCAGCCGTCGACCAGCGCCACGAACCACCAGGCCAGCCAGATGGTGATGCCGATGGGCGCAGTGACCACCACGCCGGCCAGAAAATAGCCGCGCAACCGACGCAAGAAATTCATGTTCAGTCCATGCGCTCCGCTCGCCTGCCACCGGCCCCCACGCCGTCGGCTGTTGCCGCAAGGGTCATATATTAACGGGGCGCATACGCCTTGTCGCGCGCATTTGCCAAATGGCGCGCGATAGCCCATCTTCTGGCCTCAGGACTCAAAGACCATGCAAGGAGGCAAGCAACATGGCCGACGAGCCACGAATTTCCGAACTGCACAAACGGCTGCAGCAACTGGAAGACGAACTGGCGGAAAGACGCAACAAGCTGAGCCAGGCCGGCACATTGCAGCCGCATCACCATCGTGAGGCCGAAGAGATCAGCGCACGGGCCGGGGCCATGCGCACCAAGCTCTCGAGCGCCAAGGAGACGGGCTGGGATTCGATGAAGCACGAGATCGAAGCGGACTGGGCCTCGCTCATGGGCTCATTCGAGCGCTGGGTGCGCCACGTCGACAGGGATTACGGACCCGGCGAGTGAACGTAGCCCGGGTGGAGCGCAGCGTAACCCGGGTATGATCGAGAAACTGAAACGCCGCCGCCGGATTGCGCTTCGCTCCATCCGGGCTAGCCGGCGTAGCTCACGAAGCAGGCGGTACCGCGCGCCTTGAGCTTGGCACACAGGCTCCGGGCTGCATGGTGGCTCGAGATCTTGTGCACGCGCAGGCGATAATAGATGCCGCGGTCGCCGAGGTCGGCCTTGTAGACGAGCGGATCGGTGCCGGCGAGCAGGCTGTCATACTTCGCAGACAGTTTCTTCCATACCGACCAGGCGGCCTCGGGGGCGCGCTGTGAGGACAGCTGCACGGTCCAGCCTTGCGGCTTTGCCTCATCGGCTGCGGCCTCAAGCTTGTTTGCTTGCGGTTTAGCGGGTGCCGGCGGCTGCTTGGCGGCCTCGACGGCAGGATTTGCCTCAGGCTTCGGCGCCGGCTTGGTTGTCGATAGGTCGGGGGTCAGCGAGACCGTGTGGACGTTGTCGCGCGGCGGATCGGGCAAGAGCGCTGCCGGCGGGCTCTTCGGCAGCGGGGCTGCGGCTTTGCGCACAATCTGGTCAGGCTGCAGGGAACCGGTCACGATGTCGTCGGCGGCAGCGACCACCTCGGCCTGGCGCTCGTTCTTGGCGAGGTTGAGAGCCGGTTTGGGCTTATCGACCGGCGGTGCGGCCTCGCCCTTGCTGAGCCGGCGTAGCAGGTCCTTGGCGGGCTGGAAATCGGGCTTGGCCCTGAGCGCCAGGAGCGCTGCCTTCTGCGCCTGCTCGGGGCGCTTGAGCGACTGGTAGGTCAGCGCCTCGCCGTAATAGGGCAGATAGCTTTGCGGATGCTTGTAATACAGCGCCTTTTCGTAATCGCTGAGGGCGAACAGATATTGCCCCGTCTGGCGCAAGGCATCGGCGCGGCTGTAATAGGCCTGCGGGAATTCGACATTGAGGAACAGCGCATTGGTGAAGTCGTCGATGGCACGGGCCGGCGACCCGAGTTTTTCGTGCGCCAGGCCGCGGTTGTAAAGGGCAATTGCCCTCACACGCGGCGACAGCGCATCGATGCGCAGCGCGGTGGAATAGTCGTCCACGGCGTCGCGGTCCTGGCCAAGCTTCTGGAAGGCGAGCGCCCGGTTGATCAGTGCCCGTGCCAGCGCATCGGGGTTAAGGTCGCGCGAGTCGATGGCATCGGAAAAGCGCGCCACCGCCATCTTTGCATCACCCGAGACAAGGGCCTTGTAGCCTTGCGCGGCGATCCTGGTGGCACTCGGCCTATCGGCGGCTGCCGCTACAGGGCCTGCCGCAGCCGCGGCAAGCAACGCAGTACAAACAGACGCAAAAACAACTGACCTGATCATCATGCGCGCCATCTTCGGCGCTCATGGTTAAAGCGGGCCTAAGGATATCTTGCCGGCCGGTTAATGACGTGTGACGAAGCTGGATGCGGCTATAAAGACGCAGCCCAGCGCCAGTCGATCCTCACTCGATTGTGCTTGTGGGGCGTCCTTCATACTCCCGGCAGCGGTCATGCCGGCACTTGACGCCTCCATCCATTCCGCCAGCCTCGCCACGTGTTGCAACGCCTGCGGAATGGACCCCGGCATCAAGTGCCGGGGTGACGAGTTGTTCCAAATCACGACCTATTCCACGGTCACCGACTTCGCCAGATTGCGCGGCTGGTCGACGTCGGTGCCCATGAAGACGGCGGCGTGATAGGCCAGAAGCTGCACCGGAACGGCATAGAGCAGCGGCGAAATGAGCGCATCGGCATCGGGAACAGCGATAGTGTGCATGCCGTTCTGGCCTCGTTCGGCCGCCCCCTTCTCGTCGGTGATGAGGACGATGCGCCCGCCGCGCGCCGCCACCTCCTCCATGTTGGAGACGGTCTTCTCGTAAAGGTCGTCGCGTGGCGCGATCACCACCACCGGCACGGTCTCGTCGATGAGGGCGATGGGTCCGTGCTTGAGCTCGCCCGCGGCGTAGCCCTCGGCGTGGATGTAGGAGATTTCCTTGAGCTTCAAGGCGCCTTCGAGCGCGATGGGGTAGTTGATGCCGCGCCCGAGATAGAGCACATCGCGGGCGCCGGCAATGAGGCCGCGGGCCAGTTCGTCGATGCGGGGCTCGGCCTTGAGCGCCTGGCCCATGAGGCGCGGCAGCCCCGAGAGGACAGTGACGAGGCGCTGTTCTTCCTCCACCGCCAGCGCCCCGCCAGGATGGCGAGGCACAAGAGGACGGTGAGCTGGCAGGTAAAGGCCTTGGTCGAGGCCACACCAATCTCGGGCCCGGCATAGGTGCGGATCACGGCATCGGCCTCGCGCGCGATGGTGGATTCCGGCACGTTCACCACCGCCAGCACTTTTTGGCCCTCGCCCTTGCAATAGCGCAGCGCCGCCAGGGTGTCGGCCGTCTCGCCCGACTGTGAGATGACGACGGTAATCCCCCCGGCGGCGAGCGGTGCTTCGCGATAGCGGAATTCCGAGGCGATATCCACTTCCACCGGCAGTCGTGCCAACCGCTCGAACCAGTATTTCGCCACCAGCCCGGCGTAAAACGCAGTGCCGCAGGCGGTAATCGTCAACCGGTCGACGCCAGAGAAATCGATGTCGAGGCCCTCCGGCATGCGGACAGTGCGCTCGGAAAAATCGACATATTCAGCCAGCGTATGGCCGACCACGTCAGGCTGCTCGGCGATCTCCTTGGCCATGAAATGCTTGTGCATTCCCTTGTCGACCATGAGGGCCGAAGCCTGGGTGAAGCTGATGGGGCGGATCACCGGGTGGTCGTCGGGATCGAAGATTTCCAGGCTGTGCCTGGTGATCACCGCCCAGTCGCCGTCTTCCAGATAGGTAACGCGGTTGGTGAAGGGGGCAAGAGCGATAGCGTCCGAGCCGAAATACATTTCGCCCTTGCCATGGCCGACCGCCAGCGGGCTTGCCCGGCGGGCGCCGATCATCAGGTCGTCCTCGCCGGCAAAAAGGATGACCAGGGCGAAAGCGCCACGCAGCCGCCTGAGCACCCGGCGGGTCGCCTCGCGCGGGTCGGCTCCCGCTCGCAATTCCCTTTCGATCAGATGGGCCACGACCTCGGTGTCGGTGTCGGTGGCGAAGCGGGCACCGTTATTCGCGAGCTCGTCCTTGAGCTCGCGGAAATTCTCGATGATGCCGTTGTGGACGATGGCGACCCGGCCAGCCATGTGCGGGTGGGCGTTGTTTTCGGTCGGCGCGCCGTGGGTGGCCCAGCGGGTATGGCCGATACCAGCTTTGCCCGAGGGGGCTTCAGCCCTGAGCTTTGCTTCGAGTGCCGACAGCTTGCCCGGGGCGCGCACCCGCACGATCTTGCCGGAGGAGTCCAGAACGGCGATGCCGGCCGAGTCATAGCCGCGGTATTCCAGCCTTTTCAGCGCCTCCACCATCGGCCAGGCCACCGGCGCCTTGCCCAGAATTCCAACAATGCCGCACATCAGTTGCCACTCACTTCTTCTTGCCGCCCTGAGCTTTTCGCCGTCTGGCCGCCCAGCCGTGTTTCACCGCCATCTGCGCGCGTTCCAGAGCCAGCGCGTCGGCGGGGACATCCTCGGTGATCACGCTGCCGGAGCCAATGTAAGCGCCATCGCCGATTTTCACCGGCGCGACCAGTGAGGAATTGGTGCCGATGAAGGCGCCAGCGCCGATTTCCGTGCGGTGCTTGGCGAAGCCGTCATAATTGCAGGTGATGGTGCCGGCACCGATATTGGCCTTCTCGCCCACGCTGGCATCTCCGATATAGGACAGGTGATTGGCCTTGGCTCCGGCGGCAATGGTTGCGTTCTTGACCTCGACGAAATTTCCGATATGGGCACCCTGCCCGATGACGGCACCGGGACGCAAGCGGGCGAACGGCCCGACAATGGCGCCTTCTGCCACCGTGCAGTTCTCCAGATGACAGAAACTGCGGATGGTGGCGCTATCGGCAATCGTTACACCGGGGCCGAAGATTACGTGCGGCTCGATGACGACATCCTTGCCGATGCGGGTATCGGCGCTGAAAAAAACGGTTTCGGGCGCAACAAGCGTGGCGCCGCCCAGCATGGCCGCCTCGCGCAAGCGGGTCTGCAGTCTCGCCTCCACCAAGGCCAGTTCCACTCTGGTGTTCACCCCAAGCACCTCCTCTTCGGGGCATTCCTCGTAAGCAACGCCCAAGCCTTCACCGACCGCCAGGCCGACAAGGTCGGTGAGATAGAATTCCCCTTGTGCGTTATTGCAGCCTATTTCTGGCAGCAGCCGCCACAGTACCTCGGACCTGACGGCTATGATGCCGGAATTGCACAAGTCGAACGCGCGTTCACCGGGTGAGGCATCGCGCTCTTCACGGATGGCGGCAAGGCCGCCTCTATCATCGAGGATGAGCCGGCCATAGCCCTGCGGAACGGATGCACGGAAGGCGAGCACCGCTAAAGCTGTCTCGTTGTCGATGCGCGCGACGAGGGTCCTGATACTCTCGGGCGAAATCAGCGGTACATCGCCATAAAGCACCAGGGTCGTGCCTTCGCCCCCTTTAAGGGCAGTAGCTGCAAAGCCCACCGCATGGGCGGTGCCCGAGCGCTTCGGCTGGACGGCGATCACCGCGGATGCGAGAAGGCGGTGCACCTCTTCGATCACTTCGGTCATCTGCGGGCCAGTGATCACCACGACACGGTCCGGGCCGACAGCTTTCGCCGCGCGCAGCACATGGCCGATGAGGCTCAGCCCAGTGGCCCGGTGCATGACCTTGGGATAAACCGACTTCATGCGCATGCCCTGACCGGCGGCAAGTACGATGCAATCGAGCGACATGGGCTCCCTTTTTTATCAGCGCGGCGCGCGGCTCAACGCCCTGTCAAATTGCCCTTCAACGGTGACTAAACCTCTGCGCGCCAGCTTTCACCCTATTCGCGCGCAAATGTCCACTGCCCTGGACAAGCAATTGTCGTGCCGATCGCTATTGACCGCCCCCGGCCCCCTATCTATGGTCGCGCAAAATTTTCTTCAGAGCCTGTAGCTCAGCCGGTAGAGCAACTGACTTTTAATCAGTAGGTCCCGGGTTCGAATCCCGGCGGGCTCACCAATAGAATTAAGAACTTAGCAGGAAATCAGCGGAACGGCGAACGGGCTTGGGACGCTCATGGGACGCGGGACGCCAAGCCGGGGCGCTACGGGACGCCACCGAGCCACCGCGCGGGGATGTAGAGTCCCAACGCGGGCCGGTGGTGGTGGTGTCGGTGTGCCGCCCGGGCTACCTACGCGACCTCTTGCTCTCGCTGGCCAGCTTGGCGAAGCGCCGCAGTTCCTTCCTGTCACCTGAGATGACGGCCTTGCGCATGGCCAGTAGAGTTGCCTCGGTGCTGTCGCCCGAAGCCTCCTTGACGTAGTCAACCAGCCCGTCGATGTCCCAGCCGGTCCCCATGAGCATCTGATCAGCCATGTTGACGTAGCCGCGAAGCACCGCGCCGACGTGCTCTTGGGTCATCCCCTCAGGCAACCTTCTCGGGGTCTGGAAGCTCGCCAGTCTCGACGGAGTGCATTACCACGTTGTCGACGTGGCCGTTGCCCAGTTCCCGGTCAAAGCGGGCCATGACCTCGCGCCCGGTCCTGACCTCGTCAGTCTCCTGTATCTGGAAGCCGTCAGGGCCATCTACGACACGCCGGCCTATGAGCAATCACGCAGCAGCGCAAGAAGGCGGAGATGCTGTTTGCCCATCTCAAGCGCATCCTGAAGATGGGCCGACTGCGCCTGCGTGGGCCTTGTGGGGCCCAGGATGAGGTCCTGCTCGCCGCCATCGCCCAGAACCTGAGGAAACTCGCCAGGCTCACGCCGCCGCCGCCACAGCTATGCGCAGTCACTGCAACATGAACGAGGAAGGCCAACCAACCACCAAACCTGAACCTGACAACCCAGCAAACCGGTCAAAGCACCGGACCCCAACGCTTGTTCTGCCACAACGTGGTAAAGGCCGGAAAACTGTCAGCCGACTAAATCAATCAAATCGGCCAAAAACAGACAACAAAGCCTGCTCATCACATGCATTCGCAGATCTGCGACAAGCCGGTGCGCGACGTGCATAGCGAACCACCGATCAGTAGAGATGACAGCTCACAGTTCGGCGGTCAGCGGTGTTTTCGACCGGTCGTTCTTGCGGTTCCCTGGTCTGGCAAAGATCAAATGCCTTGGGGCATCGTGGATGAAAGCGGCAACCCGAAGGAGGGTTCTCCGGGTTTGGCGGTTCGCCCTTCAGCACGATGCGTGCCTTGCCTTCGGCCTCGCCAGCACCCGGAATGGCGGAAATAAGGGCCTCGGTATAGGGATGGCAAGGACGCTCGAACAACGTCTCGGCCCCGGCCGTCTCAACGATGCGGCCAAGATATATGACAGCCACGCGGTCGCTGATGTGCTCGACAACCGAGAGATCGTGGGAAATGAAGATGTAGGACAGGCCCAACCGCTGCTTCAACTCCATCAACAGGTTGAGGATCTGCGACTGGATGGACACATCGAGCGCTGATACCGGTTCATCCAGGATCACCAGCTTGGGCTCCAACGCGACGGCTCTCGCGATGCCGATGCGCTGGCGCTGCCCGCCGGAAAACTCGTGCGGGTAACGGCTGGCGGCTTCCGGCTCCAGCCCCACCAGCTGCAAGAGGTTCACTGCCTTGTCCCGCCGCTCGGCACGATTGCCCAGGCGATGGATAGCCAGCGGCTCAGTAATGATCTCGCCCACTGGCATGCGCGGGTCGAGCGAGGCATAAGGGTCTTGGAAAACGATTTGCATGTCGCGGCGGCGGGCCCTGAGCGTTGCCTTGTCGAGATCGGCGAGCGCCTCGCCCCGGAAGCGCACGCTGCCGCTGCTGGGCTTGATGAGATGTAAGAGGAGGCGCGCCAGCGTCGACTTGCCCGAGCCGGACTCGCCCACAATGCCGAGCGTCTCGCCCGGCCACAGTTTCAGCGAGACGTCATCGACGGCCCTCACCACACCGCCGCCGTCACGCGAAGGAAAATGCTTGACGACGTTTTCGGCTTGCATCAGCGGAACGGTCACCTGCGTCATGTGAGCGGGTTCCAGCATGCGAGCCGCCGCTTTGCCGAAACCCTCTCTTCCGGCGGCCTCTGGACCCGGCAGCGCTCAACGGCGCGCGGACAACGCCCGGCAAAGCTGCAGCCGGCATCGCGCGTACCGGGCGGCGGCACGGTCCCGGCAATGGTGGGCAGCGGCTGGCCGCGGCGCGCCCGGCGCGGCGAGGAATGCAGCAGACCTGATGTGTACGGGTGGCGCGGACGACCCAGCACCTCCGCAGCGGGGCCGGTCTCCACGATGCGCCCAAGATC
>Ga0307436_1000930_pt1 | contig 13395 bp, 15 predicted proteins | sample SalMarWE160440MG_FD_202513 | JGI IMG/M metagenome (GOLD analysis project Ga0307436, IMG submission 202513) | Salt marsh sediment microbial communities from the Plum Island Ecosystem LTER, Massachusetts, United States - WE1604-40 | ecosystem: Environmental > Aquatic > Marine > Intertidal zone >...
GGTATTCGAGCCCTTCTTCCGGGCCGATCCGGCGCGCCGTCAGGATATTCCAGGTGCCGGCCTCGGCATGACCATCGCCAATGAGATTGTCCAGCGTGCCGGCGGCCGCATCAGCATCGCCAACGGGCCGAGCGGCGGTCTCGTACAGGTCGTCGAGCTGCCCAAGGCGGTTGAGACGGAATCGGCCTAAGCCTCTGGCTTCATCTCCCGATTCTTGCGGAACGCATTGGCCTTGAGCGCATTTGATCTGTCTCAGAGCGCGACTAGGCTATCTTTGCGGACACTGGATCACCACGACGAGGAGGACGTTCCAATGGACATGAACGAAATCCACGACTACGCGCGGCGTTTCATCGGCGCGCATGGCGACAAAGCCGCGATGGAGGCTGCTCAAAGAGCCGCCGAATGCGAGAAGAGTGGCGACAAGAGCCAGGCTGAGGACTGGCGCCGCATCGAGGCCGCGATCAAGGAGATGCGCGGGCCGCACACAAGCTAAAGCCTGCCCTTCTAAGATGCAGGCGGCTTGCGCTTGGCGCCACGTGTTGGTTGCTCGGCTGCGCCCCCATCCTTGATGTGAATGTCGCGCTGCGGGAACGGGATGGAAATGCCCGCGTCGCGCAAGGCGGTCAGGATCGCAAAGCGCAGATCGCTCGTCGACTTGATGCGCTCACGCACGTCGCGCAGGAACACGCGCAGCTCGAAATCGAGCGATGAGTCGCCGAAGCCCGCGAAATGCACCACGGGGGGCGGGCTCTTGAGCACACCACGATGGGTTCGCGCGACCTCGAGCAGCGTCGACCGCAACAGCTCGACGTCAGTGCCGTAGTCGACGCCGACGGCTATGTCAGAACGGCAAACCTTGTCGAGATGCATCCAGTTGATGACGGGGTCGGTGATCAGCGTGGCATTGGGGATGATCACCGACTGGCGATAAATGGTCTCGATCTCCGTGGAGCGCACGCTGATCTTTCTGACCGTACCCTCCTGGCCGCTGACATTGATGTAATCGCCGATCTTGATGGGGCGCTCGACCAAGAGGATGAGCCCCGAGACGAAATTGTTGAAGATACTCTGGAGCCCAAAGCCGATGCCGACCGAGAGCGCGCCGGCCACAAGAGCGATGTTGGAGAAATCGAAGCCGAGATAGGAGATGCCGGCGAGCGCAGACAGGACGAAGCCGAGATAGCCGGTGCCGATCCGCATGGACTCGTGGAGACCGGTATCGACATGCCGGCCGGCGAACACGCGGGCGGAGATCCAGCGCTGCACGAAGCGCGTCAGCGCGAGGCCGAGGGCGAAGACGCCGAGCGCGACGAGCACCGATTGCAGTGAGATGCGCAAGTTGCCGAACTGGAACCCGAAGAACGCCGCCTGAATCCAGCCTTTGACCTCGATCCAATCGAAGCGCCAAAGCAGCAGAAGGACAATGATCCCGACGGCGAGAATGGTGATGTCGAGAAGCAGGCTGACGATGATCCTGATGGTGAACAGGGATGGCGCGCCCATGTCCTCGTCTTCGTCGAGGTCCTCGTCGATGGCGCGCCCGGAAATGATACTCACGCTGGAGATGGATTCAGCGGCGAGGTGCAGCAGATACATGATCCACAGCACGCCGGCGGTGGAGACGATGTGGGTGCCGATGAAGCGGGCAAGCGACTCGTAGCCAAACAGCGCGGCGAGCAGGATGACGCCGGCCTCGACCCCCATCAACGTGAACAGCCAACCTTGCCACCCGCTGAACGCCGCCTTCCGCATAGTCGGTCCCCTCTGGATCACCCAAAGGGCTGCGACGAGAAGGATGCCGTAGAGGATGGCAAAGAAGGCCGAGCGCAAAACCGACAGCGGATAGGGGGTGAAGGCGGCCACATCAGCGAGGACCAGGATTTTATCGAGGAGCCAGACGGCCACGATGGCCCATAACAGGCCGGCGACGCGCCAAGCCACGGCCGGCGTGGATGGGACGACCTTCCAGGCGTCGTCTTCGGGAACGAGCGAATGGCGGACGAGGAAGATGAGCGAGACGGCCCAGGCCGCGCACAGGACGGCCATGAGGAGGAAGCCGTCGAGCGATGACTCGGCGAGACCGGCAGCCGTGGTGATGAGATAGAACGCTGCTAGCCCCACCCAGAAGGGAAGCGCGCTACGCAGCGTCTTGCGTAAGGCCCATACGCCGCGGTCCTGGATGGTGGGTTTGTCCGGCCTGCTCGCTCGTTGCTTGGCGTCGACCCGCGCCGCCATGTTCCTGACGAAGCTTTGCATGCCGAGGGCGGCGCCGACGGGGGCGAGGAAGACCAGGAGGAAAACAACAACGCCTGCGTCCCAGACACGCGCAATCCAGGCGGCAATGGCATCGAATAGCCGCGTGACTTGTGTTGGCATGGCTTTGAAGGCCGCCGGCAGCACGTTCGTGTAGAAATTCGGGACCGGCCTGAGCAGCGATTCCGTGAACCGCTCGCTGCGCTCGTCATTGGTTGCGTCGATCAATTGCCCCGCGCGCACGAACAGGATGTCGGCTTGCTTGAGTTTGCCGTCGAGATCGGCGACTTCCGTCTCAAGCTGCTTGCGCTGTTTGGCGATCGCTGCGCTTTCTTTTGGTGCGCCATCCTTAGGTGCAGGCCCGAGCTTGGCGAGACGTTCCCGCGCGTCTTGCAGTATCGGCTTGAGCTGCGCTCTCTGCTCGACGATGTTCGCGCGCAGCGCCTCCAAAATGTCAGGGATATCCTTAAGCTCGTCGTCCATCGTCGTCGGATCGGCGATGGCCTGCTCTTGGGTCTTGATCTGATTGGCCCAAGTCGCGAGCGCCGCGGAGAACGCGGCGATGGTCTTGTCGTCGGCGGTCTCGGGCGCTGGCGCCGGAACTGCGGCAGAAGGTGCCTCGACGCGCAGCTGGGCCGTAAGGCTTGTGGCCTCCTGGGCTAGGCCCGGCCTGGCGGAGCCCAGCGCAAAGGCGAGGCTCGCAGCGGCAACGAGAACGATCCGCAACAGCGGCATGATCGGCAGTCTCCTCTGCGTCCGGGCGTGGGCAAGAACCCCACGCACTTCCAGCGGCTTACCGGATCGCGCGAGACATTGGGCACGACAATGCGGAAGATTGACGGCAGGCCAAGCCAGAAGGTGTTCGAGATGAACGCTGTATCCCATGCAGGTGCGGGAGCACGCAAACCGCCGAGCCGTTTATGGTATCTGGCCGCCGTTTTGGCCGTTTTGGCTGGGTTCGCAGGCGGGGCGCTCCTCGGCTATTCGAAACTCGAAACGTTCACGCGCGGCCTGAAACAGATCGTGGTGCCGGGCGAGGCGGTGCTCACGCTCGAGCCGGGCCACTACACGATCTTCCACGAATCCCGAAGCCTGGTCGACGGGCGCATCTATTCAGGCACGGATGTGTCGGGGCTTGAGGTGAGTCTTGAGCCGGTGCATGCCGGTCCGGCACTCGCGCTCCAGCAGCCCGGCATGGCGTCGAGTTATGAGATTGGCGGACGGGCCGGGCGCTCGGTGCTCGCCTTCGACGTGGCGCAACCTGGCGAGTACCGCTTGGTCGCCGGCTACCCGCAAGGCGAGGCGAAATCGAAAGCCGTGCTCGCGGTCGGCCGGGAGACAGTGGGAGGCATCGTGTCGCTCGTGCTCAGTGTGATCGGCATCATCTTCCTCGGCGTGGCGATTGCCGTTCTGATCGTGGTGATGACCTATCGGCGCCGGCGGGCGGCCTTGGCGCCGAAGTAGAAGGGGGCCGAGGTGATGTGGTTGCGGACAATATGCACTCTCTGCGCGGTGGCGGTATGCCTCGGTGGGACGGGTGCTGCCCTGGCGGTGGATGCGGAGCCGCCTGATGCGCCATGCGCCAATGCCGAAAACAACCTCGCCTACAAGGAGTGTCTCGGCCGGCTCTACGAGAAGGCGGATCGGGAGTTGAATGTCGTGTGGAAGCAGGTGTTGGCGTCGGTCGACCGGGCGGACTACCTGACGCCGAAGCAACGCGCGGCGTGGAAGACAGAGCTGCGCCAGGCGCAACGCGCGTGGGTTCAGTTCAAGGAGCACGACTGCAATGGTGCGATGCTCTACGAATGGTGGGGCGGCACGGGCGCCGGCGGCGCCATCCTCGCCTGCCTACTCCACCGCACTGTGGCGCGGACCGAGAGCCTCAAGGGCCGCTATTTGGAGCAGCGATAGTCCTGGTCAGCTTGCGCGAATGACGGGCAAGCGGACGCGCTGCGGCCTAAAGCAGACAAGCGCGGTGCACTGCCTCACGATCAGCGCCCGATGTTGTGGGGCGCGCCTCTCCAAGATGCGCTGGGTTCGTGAAGTGGTCTGAGACCACGCATCCGATGCAGCCTTGAAGCCGGCAAGCGCGACATGCTGAGAATGCGCGCGCGCCTTACCCCACGCATCCGATACAGCCTCGACGCTGGCGCGTGCGACAGCCTGGGACTGTGCGCGGGTCTTCTCGAACGAGATCGAAAGCCGGTCGCGACTTCGCGCATTGATGATTAGAGCCTTCTCGGCGAATCGAGCGTAACCTTGGGACGCCGCGGTGACGGCATTCTGCGCGAGGATGGGCGCCCGTGACCGCGTCTGCGACCAACCGTCGGCGGCGCGTGTTTGCACTGTGGAGGCGAGGCGCTTCGACCGAAGCCGCGTGCGCGTCCAGCTCGCCGAGGCTCTCTTGAGGGCAGGCTGCAGAATAGGCTGGGCGCGGGTCGTGGCTTCGGCGTGAAGCCGGGCGGCACTGGCCGAGGCCTGCTTCCGGAAGGCAACGCCGAGCGCATCCGATGTGCGCACGGTCCAGGCGAACCCGGCTGCAGTGGCCTCATAGCCTTTTTGGGCGAGGTCTCGGCCCGTTCGCCAAGACCACGACAGGGCGGCCGAGGTCACTCTCAGGATTAGGAGCGCCAGCGCCTGGGCTCTCGGGGTGGCCCAGGCCAGAAATGCGGCACTGTTTCGCGCTAGGAAAGAGGCGGCTCGCCGCATCAAGACCAGAGAGGTTACGGCGAAGCGCCGCAACAGCCACGCCGCGCGCTGGCGCCTGAGCTCGAGCGCCTGTAGCGTCTCCTGGCGCTTCAGGCGCTGGGCCCGGCGCCGTTCGTCGCGGTGGTAGCTTTCGAGCCAGCTGTGATGTTGGCTCAGGTCGTCGAGTGCCGAGGCGATCGCGCGCTTCGACCGGCTTATATCGTCCTGTGCGGCCTCGACCGGATCGAGGATGTCGCTTGCACCAGACACGAGGGTGCTCCCCCTAGAGATCCCCTGCGGGCGTTTGAAGTCCCCCCGGCTTCCCATCGGAGCTCTCACGCAGCTTACGCCCAAACCCCTAACGCGGGGCTAGTAGAATCTGTTCCTCGGCGACCGGCGGGCCAGTCGTAAGACGGGACGCCTGTGCTACGATTCGCGCATGAGGGGCGCGATTCGCATTGTCGGCATCGATCCGGGCTTGAGGCGGACCGGCTGGGGCATCATCGACACCGATGGGGTCAGGCTGGGCTATGTGGCCTGCGGTTCGGTGATCTCCGATGCGGACGGGAGCCTCGGCCTTCGCTTGCGGCAATTGTTCGACGGCCTATCGGAGGTGCTGGCCCAGCTCGCGCCGATGGAAGCGGCCATCGAGCAGACCTTCGTCAACCGCGATGCCGCGGCCACCTTGAAGCTCGGTCAGGCGCGGGGCATCGCCATGTTGGTGCCGGCGCTTCAAGGCCTACCAATCGCCGAATATGCGCCCAACGCGGTGAAGAAGACCGTGGTCGGCGCCGGCCACGGCGACAAGACCCAGATCCGCGCCATGGTGAAGTGTCTGCTGCCGCGGGCGGAGCCTGACTGCGCCGACGCGGCCGACGCGCTGGCCATCGCCATCACCCATGCCCATGCGCGCGCCTGGACAAAATTTGCGGCCTCGGTCGCGGTGGCGGAGAGGGCGGTGCCATGATCGGCAAGCTCACCGGCAACGTCGATTCCGTGACGCTGTCGACGGCGATCATCGACGTCGGCGGTGTCGGCTACGAGGTGACGCTCGGCGCGCGGCAGCTTTCCGCGCTGCCGCCGGTCGGCGAGCCGGTCACGCTTTCGATCGACACGCATTTCAGAGAGGACGGGGTGCGGCTCTACGGCTTCGCCACCGAGCATGAGCGGGCCTGGTTCCGGGCGCTGCAGACGGTGCAAGGCGTTGGTGCCAAGGTGGCGCTCGCCGTGCTCGGCACGCTCTCAGCCGCCGACCTCGCCAACGCCGTGGCGCTTCAGGACAAGGCCCATGTCGGCCGTGCGCCAGGGGTCGGCCCGAAGGTCGCCGCGCGCATCGTCGCCGAGCTCAAGGACAAGATGCCGGCGCTGGCGCCTGCCCTCAAACCCGGGGCGGGTCCGGCGCCCATCGCTGCGCTGCCGGAGGGGCTTGCGGCGCGCGATGCGGTTTCGGCACTGACCAATCTCGGCTATGCCCACGGCGAGGCGGCCGCGGCCGTCGGCGCGGCCATCGGCAAGGCAGGCCGCGAGGCGCGCGCCGAGGAGTTGATCCGCATCGGCCTTAAGGAACTGGCGCAATGAGCGAGCGGGTGCTGGCGGCAGCAAAGCGGGACGACGATCAGCCCGAGGCTTCGCTCAGGCCGCAGACGCTTTCCGAGTTCATCGGACAGGAGAAGGTCCGCTCCAACCTCAAAGTATTCATCGACGCCGCCCGCGCTCGCCGCGAGGCGCTCGATCACGTGCTGTTCGCCGGACCTCCCGGTCTCGGCAAGACGACGCTCGCGCAGATCGTGGCGCGGGAGCTCGGCGTGAATTTTCGCGCGACCTCGGGGCCGGTGATTGCCAAGGCCGGCGATCTCGCGGCGCTGCTCACCAATCTGGAAGAGCGCGACGTTCTGTTCATCGACGAGATCCACCGGCTTAGCCCTGCGGTGGAGGAAATCCTCTATCCCGCCATGGAGGACTTCCAACTCGATCTCATCATCGGCGAGGGACCGGCGGCGCGCTCGGTGCGCATCGATCTCGCCAAGTTCACGTTGGTTGCCGCCACGACGCGCACCGGGCTTCTCACCACGCCTTTGCGCGAGCGCTTCGGCATTCCCATCCGACTCGAGTTCTACACCGTAGAGGAGCTGGAGGAGATCGTGCGGCGCGGGGCGCGTCTCCTCGGCCTGCCGCTCACCAACGAAGGCGCGCACGAGATCGCCCGGCGCGCCCGCGGCACGCCGCGGGTGGCGGCGCGGCTGCTCCGCCGTGTGCGGGACTTCGCCTCGGTCGAAGGAACAGGCGCGGTCGATGCCAAGCTTGCCGACAGCGCGCTGTCGCAGCTCGAAGTGGACGGGCGGGGGCTCGATGCGCTGGACCATCGTTACCTGCGGCTGATCGCGGTCAACTATGGCGGCGGGCCGGTCGGAATCGAGACCATCGCCGCAGGGCTGTCGGAGCCGCGCGACGCCATCGAGGAGATCATCGAGCCTTATCTCTTGCAGCAAGGCTTCATCGCGCGGACCCCGCGCGGCCGCGTGCTCACCGGGCTCGCCTTCGAGCATTTGGGCGTGGCGCCGCCGGCCCAGCCGGCGCAGTTCCCGCTGTTCAACGGCAGCGATGAGTCGTGAGCAATTGGCCGGACCTTGCGGGGCGCATCGAGGGGGACACCCATGTTTTGCCGGTGCGCGTCTATTTCGAGGACACGGACTTCACCGGCCTCGTCTATCACGCGAATTTCCTCAAATTCTGCGAGCGCGGCCGCTCGGACTTCATCAGGCTGCTCGGCATCGACCATACGAGCCTCGCCAATCCGAAAGACAGCGAGCCGGCGGTGTTCGTCGTGCGCCGCATCGAGATCGACTATCTGAAGCCCGCCCGCATCGACGAGGTGCTGGAGGTGGTGACGTCCTGCGCCGAGATCGGCGGGGCGATCCTGGTCCTTTCGCAAGAGATACGCCGCGACGGGGCGGTGCTCGCCAAGGCCAAAGTGAGCGTCGTGCTGGTGTCGCAAGCCGGCAAGCCGCAGCGTCTGGGACAATTGGTCCGCGGCGCGCTTGAACGATTCGTTAAGCAAGAGTGTTGAACGTGGCTAAGAGGGATAAACCAATTTCTCACGCTGGCCGGAGCCGCGCCAAGCCTCAAGCGGAGCGAGCCCAAGTTTAGTCACAATGGCTCGGGAAAGCTTGGGTTTATGGGCGAAATGCGGCTCCTTGCGGCGATCTCTCTGATCCCCGCAGGGGGGTGTCCCTTGCGGGACCAAGAGGCCGGCTCGAAGGCGCAATGTCTTCAGGCTCGCGCTTGGAGCTCATGTTATGAGGCCGTGAATGAATCCGTCGGATGTCGCCGTCGATCTGTCGATTTGGCAGCTCTTTCTGCACGCCCACATCATCGTCAAGCTGGTCATACTCGGGCTGCTCGCAGCCTCGGTGTGGAGTTGGGCGATCATCTTCGAGAAGTTCTTCCTGTACGCCAAGACGCGCAAAGAGACCGACAAGTTCGAGCAGGTGTTCTGGTCCGGCCAGTCGCTCGACGAGCTCTATCAGGCACTGGCGCAACGGCGGAATACCGGCATGGCGGCGTTGTTCGTGGCGGCGATGCGCGAGTGGAAGCGCTCGACCGAACGCGAAGGCGGCGGCGAGCGGACCGGACGGCCGATGCCGGGCGTGCAGCTCAGGGTCGAGAAGGTCATGGACGTGACCATCTCCCGTGAGGTGGAGCGGCTGGAACGGCGGCTCACTTTCCTCGCCACGGTCGGTTCGACGGCGCCCTTCGTCGGCCTGTTCGGCACGGTGTGGGGCATCATGACGAGCTTCCAGGCGATTGCGACCAGCAAGAACACGAGCCTCTCGGTGGTGGCGCCGGGTATTGCCGAGGCCTTGTTCGCCACCGCACTCGGCCTGCTCGCGGCGATCCCCGCCGTGATTTTCTACAATAAATTCAATAGTGAAGTGGCGCGGCACGCGGCGCGGCTCGAGGGCTTTGCCGACGAGTTCTCAGCCATCCTGTCGCGGCAAATCGACAAGTCGACGTAAGGGCGGATCATGGGCGCAGGACTTCAACCAGGCGGCGCACTTTCCAACCGCCGTGCAAGGCGGCGCTCCCGCCTGCCGATGAGCGAGATCAACGTTACGCCCATGGTGGACGTGATGCTCGTGCTGCTCATCATCTTCATGGTGACGGCGCCGCTGTTGACTGTCGGTGTCGACATCGATGCCAATGCGGCTTTGCCCAAGGTGGAACTGCCGCAGACTGAGGCGGGCCCGGTGAAGCCGGAGCAGGCGCCGCTCAGCATCACCATCAATGCGGATGGAAAAATCTTCCTTCAGAACGCCGAGATCGGTTTTGACGAACTTGTGCCCAAACTCGCTGCTATCCGCGATGCCGGTGGCGCGACTCAAGTCTGGGTTCGCGGCGACAAAGGCACGGCCTACGGCAATGTCGCGAAGGTGCTGGTCCGGATCAAAGAAGCCGGCCTGCCCGTGACCCTCGTCACCGATCAAGCGGATCAGTCCTGACGAGGAGTCCTGCACGGTCATGGGGCCGAGTACCTTCATCTCTGCGGCACTGCATGTGGCGATCGTACTGTTCGTGATCGTCTCGTTTCCGTCGTCCAAGATGCGACCGGCGCCGCTCGTCGCCATTCCCGTCGATCTCTCAACGCCCTCCGACGTCACCAAGGTGAAGGCGGGCACGCGCGAGGCTAAGGACGACGCGCCGCTTGCCGGCAAACCCAAGACGCCGAAGCCGCAAGCTGTGAAAGAGAAAGTGGCGAAAGCGCCGAAGAAGACCGCGTCGATCGACAAGACGGCGGACGATGCAGCAAAGCCTGCGCCGAAGCCTGAGAAGAAGGCCGAGGCGCCCAAGCCTACGCCCAAGCCTCAGGCACCTGCCAGGAAGCCGGCGACGCCGGTCGAGAAGGCTAAGGCCGAAACGCCGAAAGCGCCGAAGCCTGCGCCCAAGAAGCAAGCGTTCAATACGGACAACATTGCGGCGCTCCTGAACAAGATCCCGGACGCGTCCGACGAACCGGAGCCGCAAGAGCTTGCCGAGGAGACAAAGCCCGTGCACGGGCAAACGACCGGCACGGACATGACGATGTCGGTCAACGAGCTCGATGCGCTCCGCGCGCGCATCGCCGAATGCTGGACGCCGCCGCCGGGCGGGCTCGGGGCCGATGCCATCGTCGTGAAGATCAGGCTCAAGCTCAACAAGGACGGTACGCTCGAAGGCTATCCGACCGTCGCCGACCAAGGGTCTTCGCCCTTCTTCCAGGCCGCCGCCGACAGCGCCGTCCGCGCCGTGTACCAGTGCCAGCCCTATGCGCTGCCGGCGGAGAAGTATGCGCTGTGGCGGGACATGATCCTCAATTTCGACCCAAGCCAGATGTATCGCAGCGGCTGATGCGAAGGCGAATGATGCGGCTATTCCCTAAACTCGCGCTTGCGACGCTGCTTGGCGTGCTGTCGGTCCCTGCGCCGGCCTATGCCGTGCTCGAGGTCGACATCACCCAGGGCACCATCCAGCCGTTGCCGATTGCCATTCCCGACTTTGCCGCCGGGTTGGGAATCGACCCCGAGGGCGCGCGCGAAATCTCGAACGTGGTGGCGAGCGATCTCAAGTCGTCGGGTCTGTTCGTTCCCATCGATCAGGCGGCGTTCATCGAGCGGGATCTCGGCATGAACAGCGTGCCCCGCTTCGACGACTGGCAAGTCATCAATGCGCAAGCGCTCGTGGTCGGCCATATCGGCGCATCGAACGGGAAGCTGCGCGCCGAGTTCCGGCTATGGGATGTGCTATCCGGCAAACAGCTCGTCGGCGAGCAGGTGTTCGCGCGGCCGCAAGAGGCGCGCCGCCTCGGCCACATCATCGCTGACGCAATCTATGAGCGCATTACCGGGGAGAAGGGCTATTTCGACACGCGAATCGTGTTTGTTGATGAGTCGGGTCCGAAGAATAAGCGCATGAAGCGCCTCGCCATCATGGACCAGGACGGCCACAACGTCAGGCTGCTGACGACGGGCCAGAACCTCGTGCTGACGCCGCGCTTCAGCCCGTCGACCCAAGAGATCACCTACATGTCCTACGAGGGGGGGAGCCCGCGGGTCTATCTCCTCAATATCGAGACCGGGCAGAAGGAGGCCGTGGGCTCTTTCCCGGGCATGACGTTTGCGCCGCGCTTCTCACCAGACGGCCAGCGCATTGTCATGAGCCTCGAGCAAAGCGGGAATGCCAACCTTTTCACCATGGATTTGCGGAGCCGGCGGACGAGGCAGCTCACCAATACCAGCGCCATCGACACGGCCCCCTGCTATTCGCCCGACGGTCGCCAAATCACGTTCGAGACCGACCGGGACGGCACCAAGCAGATCTATGTCATGGATGCCGACGGGGCCAATCAGCACCGGATCAGCCAGGGGCAGGGGAGCTATTCGACCCCGGTTTGGTCGCCGCGGGGGGACCTGATCGCTTTCACCAAGCTCCTCAGCGGTCGGTTCCTGATCGGGGTGATGAAGCCTGACGGCTCGGGCGAGCGCATCCTCACCGAGGGCTTCCACAACGAGGGGCCCACCTGGGCCCCGAATGGCCGGGTTCTCATGTTTTTCCGGGAATCGCCCGGGGCGGCAGGGGGCCCGCGGCTCTATACGATCGATCTTACGGGCTATAACGAGCGCCAGGTGGCGACACCCGCTTTCGGCTCCGATCCGGCCTGGTCTCCGCTGATAAATTAGGCAATTTCCGCCGTTTTTCGCGAGGTTGTAGGGGCTCGCGGGACAGTTGCGGCCCAAATGCAACACCCGATTACGCTTTCTTAATCCGAGTGCCCCAACGTCGTTAACCACACCTTGATCGGCGTCCCCGAGGGGGATAGCTTGAACGGGCTGGAGGATGAGATTCGGGCGTGGCATTTTCGCATCAATGACTGGCAAAACGGTCGAAGGACAACAGTCCGACCTTGATCCGATTGCGCCGCACCGATACATGCAAAGACGGCTACTGCCGTTTTAACCAAAGGAGAGAAGACCATGCAGGGTTTGAAGGGCGTTATCGCCGCCGCCATGCTCGTGGCCGCCGCCGTTTCTCTGGGTGGCTGCTTCGGCCATCACGAGAAGGCCGTTGTGGTTGAGCCGCTGAAGCTCGGCTAACATTATGGTTTAACAGGTTGTTTACGTCTGATGACGTGATCGCCTGCCGGAAACCTTCGGGTTTCCAACCAACGGGATTATGGATGCTGGGACGCCGAAGCAGACGCGGCGGTGTTCCAGCGTCCTTTCCTTTTTTGGGCTGACCTTTTCGGTCCTGGCCGATGGCTTGCGCCCCCTGCGCCGTCGGCACCTAACTCACCAATTCCCCACAAGAAAACGCCCTGTTTCGGCCTTGCTTTGGCCTTGCCTGGCTAAGGCCTCGTTAAGGACTCGGCCCCTACGATTTTCTTAAAAATCGGGGTATGCGGGAGTAACCAGTCATGCGTTTCCGTGGTGGGTTCAGCCACGCCTGCAGGGTCGTGGGCGTGCTTCTTTTTGCCTTGGCGACTAGCGCCTGCTCGCGCCCGGCGCAGCCGCCGCAGCAATACGGGCTTAGCGGTGGAGGGCCGACAACCCCCGGTTCCTCCAGGGATTTCACCGCCAATGTGGGCGACGTCGTGCACTTCCAGGAAGACAGCTCGGCGCTTACCGGCCAATCCCAGGCTACCTTGCGCGGCCAGGCGCGGTGGCTCAACCAGTACCCGCAATACGGGGTGGTCATTCAGGGTCACGCCGACGAGCGCGGCACGCGCGAATACAACCTTGCGCTCGGCGCGCGGCGGGCCATGGCGGTCAAGGGGTTCCTGGTTCGTCAGGGCGTCAACGGGGCGCGAATCAAAACGATCTCCTACGGCAAGGAGCGGCCAATTGCGGTGTGCGATGCGCCGTCCTGCTGGTCGCAGAACCGCCGGGCTCAGACAGTTTTGAACAGTGGGGCCATCGCCCGCTACTAGGCCTTGTCGCGGCGCGTTTTGTGGGCCAAACACAATGTCAGTTTGGCCCTAAACGCCACACGGCAAATTGCGGCGTCCGGCGCTTTGCGCGTCACGAGTCTCGCAAGCGTTTGTGCCGGCCGTGCTGACAAGGTCGCAATCGTGCTTGCATTGGCTCCCTCATGGCGCGCCGCCTCGGCGGCCTGTCTTCTGGTCATCGGACTTGTCCTCGTCGGGCTTGCGCCGGGCGCAAGCCTCGCCGAGGACAGCGACGCCGCCCGCATCAAGAAGCTCGAGACCGAGGTCGCCAATCTGAGACTCATGGTGGGGACGCTCGAGTCCCTGGTCCGCACCGCGCCTGGCACGGCTCTGGCGCCAACGGGAAGCGTTGCGGCGGTTCCGAGCCAGGACGCCCTCGGGCCGCGGGTCGTTATTCTCGAGACCCAGATCGAGGCGCTCACCCATCAGGTCGAGCAGATGAGCCGGCAAATGAGCGCGCTTGAATCGAAACT
>Ga0307436_1000931_pt1 | contig 13393 bp, 11 predicted proteins | sample SalMarWE160440MG_FD_202513 | JGI IMG/M metagenome (GOLD analysis project Ga0307436, IMG submission 202513) | Salt marsh sediment microbial communities from the Plum Island Ecosystem LTER, Massachusetts, United States - WE1604-40 | ecosystem: Environmental > Aquatic > Marine > Intertidal zone >...
CCGCCGGAGCTTGATGAGGACATCTGGTTCAGGCCCGGCATCTGCCCGAGCTGGCGCTCCAACGGGGCGGTGACCGAGGAGGTCATCACCTCGGGACCCGCCCCGGGATAGAAGGTGACGACCTGAATGGTCGGATAGTCCACCTCCGGCAAGGCCGACAGCGGCAGCTGCCGATAGGCGAGAACGCCCGAGAGCAAGAGGGCGACCATGAGCAGCGAGGTCGCCACCGGCCGCAGGATGAACGGCCGAGCAGGGTTCATCTCAGGGCATCTGAGACGGGCCGCCCAGGGGCGGGCTCGATTCCGCGCGCTGCCGCGACCGGTTCTCGGCGCTGATCGGCGTGATCTTGGCCCCGTCGCGCAGGCGGTCGACCCCGTCGACCACGACCCTGTCGCCCGGCGCCAGGCCCGCGCGCACCGAGGTCAGATCGCCCTCGCCCGGTCCCGCTTCGATGAGCCGCAATGCCACCTGGTCCGCGGGTCCTACCAGGAACACGTATTGCCCCTTGGTGCCGCGCTGGACAGCACTGGTGGGTACCAGCGTGGCCTGGTGAAGGGTATCCACCAGCAGCCTGACATTGACGAACTGGTTGGGGAACAGCCGGCCGTCGGCGTTGGGAAATTCGGCCTTGAGCTTCACCGTGCCTGTGGCCGTGTCGATCTGATTGTCCACTGCGGCGAGCCGGCCGGAGGCTAGCGGATAGGCCGGATCGCGGCCGAAGGCTTGCGTCGGCACCGGGGTGCGGGCGTCCAACAGACCGAGCACCTTCGGAAGCTCCGCCTGGGGGATGGGAAACACGACACCGATGGGCTCCAGCCGAGTGATCACCACCAGCGCGCCGGCGTCGCTCGCATGCACCACATTGCCCGGGTCCACCAGCCGCAGCCCGAGACGCCCGGATATCGGGGCGGTGATGCGCGTGTAGTCGAGCTGGAGCTGGGCGTCTGCGATCTGCGCCTTGTCCAGCTTGACCGTGCCTTGGTATTGCTGGACCAGCGATGCCTGGGTCGCTACCTGCTGCTGGGCGATCGAGTCCTCCTGAAGCAGGCCGCGATAGCGTTTCAGGTCGATGCGGGCACTGCTGAGCAGGGCCTGGTCGCGTGCCAGCTGGGCCTCGGCCTGCTCGAGCTGCACCTGAAAGGGACGCGGATCGATCTGCGCGAGCAGATCGCCCGCGCTGACCCGCTGCCCTTCGGTGAAATGCACCGACATCAGCTGGCCGTCGACGCGGCTGCGCACCTCTACCGTCTCCAGGGGCGTGACCGTGCCCAGGGCGCTCAGATAGACGTGGACGTCCCCGTTTGATACGACGCCAATGCGCACCGGCGTGGCCCCAGACCCATGCTCGCGGCCGCGGGCCGCCGGCGCCTGCCCCTGAGTGCACCCCGCCAACGCCAGTAGGGTCGCAGCGCTCAGCAGGATGCCGGCCGCATGGAGGCGGGCTTTCGGCCGGTCCGTCCAGACTCGCCAGAGCGACCGGATGCGGGCGAAACGCGCGCACCCCCCTCGCCGGATCGGCCGATCGCCGGATCTCGGAAACAGCATCAGCGGCTCGACCCCCGGTGGTCGCAACAGCGGTGGGTGCCGCAGGCTTAGAGGCTGGCCAGTCCGCGCTGCAGGTCCGCGCGGATGTCGTCGACTGCCTCCAGACCTACCGCGAGGCGAATCAGCCCCTCGCCGATACCGGCGCCGGCCTTCTCCTCGGCGCTGAGTCGGCCGTGGGTGGTGGTGGCCGGATGGGTGATGGTGGTCTTGGCGTCCCCCAGATTGGCGGTGATCGAGAGCATGCGGGTGCTGTCGATGACCTGCCAGGCGGCCTCCCGTCCGCCCTCGAGGTCGAACGCGAGGATACCGCCGGGCCCGCTCTGCTGATGCTCGGCCAGCTCGTGCTGGGGATGGGAGGCCAGGCCCGGGAAATACACCCGCCGAACCCCGGGCCGGGTCTCCAGCCAGGCCGCCACCGCCGCGGCATTGCGGCAGTGCGCCTGCATCCGCAGGGCAAGGGTCTCCAGACCCTTGAGAAAGACCCAGGCGTTGAACGGGCTCATGCTCGGCCCCGCGGTGCGGATCACGCCGAGCACCTCCTCGCCGACCAGCTTGGCTCCTCCCACGACGGCGCCGCCCAGGCACCGGCCCTGGCCGTCGAGATATTTGGTGGCCGAATGGATGACGATATCGGCACCCAGGGCCAGCGGGCGCTGCAGGATCGGGGTGCAGAAACAGTTGTCCACCACCAGCAGGCAACCTCTAGCGTGGGCCAGCTCGGCCAGCGCCCGTATATCGGCCACCTCGGTCAGCGGGTTGGAAGGGGTCTCCAGGAACAGCATCCGGGTCTCGGGACGGATCGCGGCCTCCCAGGCCATCAGGTCGGTCAGCGACACGAAGCTGGAAGCAACCCCGAGCCTGGCGAGGTACTTGTTGAACAGGATGGTGGTGGTGCCGAACACCGAGCGCGAGCACACCACATGATCGCCCGAGCGCAGCAGGCCGATGCAGGTCGCGAGGATGGCCGCCATGCCGGAGGCTGTGGCCACGCAGGCCTCGCCCCCTTCCAGGGCGGCGAGGCGCTCCTCGAAGGCCCGGACGGTCGGGTTGGTGAAACGGGTATAGATGTTCCCTGGCTGCGCCCCGGAGAAACGCGCCGCGGCCTCAGCCGCGCTGGAGAACACGAAGCTGGAGGTGGCGAAGATGGGCTCGGAGTGCTCGCCCTCGCCGGTGCGCCGGTGACCCACGCGCACCGCGCGGGTGGCCAGCGCCCAATCGTGGTAGTCGTCTGTCATCGCAGAGCCTGCGATCCTCGGCATGTCAGAGTGAGAGCCATCGTGCCCGGGCCGGCTGAAGCGCAGCTCAGGCCGTGTTGTGGAGATCGATGATAGTCTCCCAGGCGTCCTCCCGGCGAGCCTTGGCGTCGTCGCCGCGCAGCAGCTCGAGCTGCTGGAGATAGCGCTCGCTGACATCGCCGGTGACGTACTGGCCGTCGAACACCGAGGTATCGAATCGGTGCACGGGCGACTTTCCCTCCTTGCGCACCGCATCGATCAGATCGGCCAGATCCTGGTAGACCAGCCAGTCGGCTCCAATCAGCTCCCGGATCTCCTCCTCGGTGCGCCCGTGAGCCACCAGCTCGGAGGCCGCGGGCATGTCGATCCCGTAGACGTTCGGGTAGCGCACGGGTGGGGCCGCGGAGGCGAAATAGACCTTGCGCGCCCCCGCGTCGCGGGCCATCTGCACGATCTGCTCGGAAGTGGTGCCGCGGACGATGGAGTCATCCACCAGCAGCACGTTCTTGCCGCGGAACTCCAGGTCGATGGGGTTGAGCTTCTGGCGCACCGACTTGGTACGCACCTTCTGGCCGGGCATGATGAAGGTGCGCCCGATATAGCGGTTTTTGATGAACCCTTCCGTGTACTTGACCCCCAGGGTGTTGGCGAGCTCCAGCGCGGCCGTGCGGCTGGTGTCGGGGATGGGAATCACCACCTCGATGTCATGGTCCGGCCAGACACGCTGGATCTTCTGCGCCAGCTTGCGGCCCATGCGCGAGCGGGCCTTGTGGACAAAGATGTCATCGATGATCGAGTCGGGCCGCGCGAAATAGACGAACTCGAAGATGCACGGCGAGTGCTCGGGGTTGGCCGCGCACTGGTAGCGGTACAGGCGGCCTTTCACATCCACGTACACCGCCTCTCCGGGCTGCACATCACCAAGCAGCCCGAAACCCTGGCTGTCCAGCGCGACGCTCTCGGAGGCAATCATGTACTCGGGCCCCTCGTCGGTGTCGCGCCGGCCGTAGACCAACGGACGGATCCCGTGCGGGTCGCGAAAGCCGATGATCCCGTAGCCGGGGATCATCGCCACCGCCGCGTAGCCGCCCCGGCAGCGCCGATGCACCCCGGCGACGGCCTGAAAGATGTCCTGCTCGCCGATTCGCAGCTTGCCTTGCACCTGCAGCTCGTGGGCAAGCACATTGAGAAGGATCTCCGAGTCGGACTGAGTGTTGATGTGGCGCAGGTCCTCGACGAAGAGATCCCGCTTGAGCTCCTCGTAATTGACCAGGTTGCCGTTGTGCGCCAGCACTATGCCGTAAGGCGAGTTCACGTAGAACGGCTGGGCCTCGGCCGATGAGGAGCAACCGGCGGTCGGGTAGCGCACGTGTCCTATACCCATGGTCCCGGTGAGCTGCAGCATGTGCTGCTCGGTGAACACGTCCCGTGCCAACCCGTTGTCCTTGCGCAGGTGCAGATTCCCGCCGTCGCAGGTCACCATGCCGGCGGCGTCCTGCCCGCGGTGCTGAAGCACCAGCATGGCCTCGTAGAGCGCCTGATTGACGGGGCCGTGGGAGACGATTCCGATGATTCCGCACATGTGCCGTACTCCTCGGGACCGGCCTTTCTAGATCGGGCCGTAGCTGAACCGGGCCGCAATGTCCGGGGGCAGGAGTCCGCGCAGCCAGAGCGCGAGATCCTGGAAGTGAGGAATTAGCACGGACGCCTTCCACCAGGAGTCCTGGGGAAAGGCGGTGAGCCCCGCGAGCAGCACCAGGATGCCGACCAGCAGCACCCCGCGGGCCCCCCCGAACAGCATCCCGATCAGCCGGTCGGTGCCGCTGATGCCGGTCTTGTCGACCAGCTGCCCCATGAGGTAGTTCACGATCGCGCCGACGATAAGCGTCGCGAGCATGAGGGTCACGAAAGCCACCGCAAGGCTGACCGAGGGAACGCTGATCCAAGGCTCGAGGCGCAGGGCAAGATCCCGAAAGAATACCCAGGCGACCCAGAATGCCGCGATCCAGACGGCCAGGGAAAAGGCCTCGCGTACGAACCCGCGCACCAGGCTGATCAGGGCTGAGACGCCCACGATGAAGAGGATGGTGTAGTCAGCCCAAGTCATGGGGGCCCGCGCTGCCGGCGAGGACGCGGTAAAGACCAAACTATATATTTTAACAGACCCATCGGGTCAAGCTGAAGGTATCAGGGATAGCGCACGACCTGGGCATCCTGTGCTTGCGCCCCCAAGATCTTGCGCACAGCCGCCAGCATGGCCTCGGCCCGTTTGTGGTCCAGCTCCGGCCCCACCCTCACCCGGAACAAGACCCTGTCGCCGATCTCCACCTGCTCCATGAACGCCTCCTGATGGTCCTGCCTGAGACGCTTCACCAAGCTGTCGGCATTGTCGCGCTTGGCGAAGGCACCCAGCTGGACTACCCAGGCGGAGACGCCGACGCGGGGCTTCGGGCGCTTAGCGGGCGGCGGCACCGCAGGTGCCGGTGGCTTGGTAGCCGGAACCTGCGAGACGGCCGCGGGTGGGACCGACGAAACCGGTCCTTCGGGCCGTGCCGCCATCGCCGAAGTGGGCTCTGGAGCAGGCTCGGTCCCGACCGTCGTCGAGGACGGTGCGGGGGCACTCGACACCGCGATCGGTGCCGGCTCGGGAGGCGGCCCGAGATACTGCCCGGGCGCAGGCAGGACCCCGGAGCGGAACTGCTCCAGCCCTCGCGAACGCGCCGGGATGTTGCTCTTGTGGATCCCGTGCTCCACGACCGGCTCGTCCTCCAGCAGCATGGGAGCGAAGATCACGACCAGGGAAACCAGGACCACGGCCCCGACGAGGCGCTGTTTGATCCGCTCATCCACTGCTTCTGCCCCTTGGTCCACCAGCTGTGGCGCGCACCGCGCCGGATGAGCGATTATACCAGCCCGCCCAGCTGCGCCACTGTCATGAACGAGCCGAGCACCAGGATGCGGTCGCCGGCCCGCGCCTGCATACGTGCCGCCGCCAAGGCGCCCTCCAGTCGCTCGAACCCTTGGACGGGCCCAATAGCCAAGCGCCGCACCTCGGCCGCGGCTTGGTCCCCCGGCAAGGCACGCTCAACCGCCGGGGCCGAGACATACCAGGCGCCGACCTGCCCGGCAAGGGCGCGGGCCATGCCCGGAAGATCTTTGTCGGCCAGCACCCCGAGCACCGCCAGCGTGCGCCCCCCGCAAGGCCGCTCGGCCAGCGCCTGCGCCAGAGCCGCCGCCGCCGCCGGATTGTGGGCGACGTCGAGAATCACGGGCACGCTCCCCGGCCGGACCTCGAAGCGTCCCGGCGCCCTGGCGCGCATGAGCCCGGCCGCCAGCGCCCGAGCCGATACGTCGAGCCGACGCTCGAGGAGCTCCAGGGCCATGATCGCCGCGGCGGCATTATCCAACTGATGGCGCCCCGGGAGGGCCGGCACCGGCAGCCCCGAGAGCCGCCGCGAGCGCCCCTGCCAGGTCCAGCCCTCCCCCTGGACCGCATAATGGAAGTCCCGTCCGGCCAGCGCGAGATCGCAGCCGAGCTCCGCCGCGCGCCCCAGCAGAGAGCGCGGCGGCTCGGGCTCTCCGACCACCGCCGCGGCGCCGGCCCTGAGGATGCCCGCCTTCTCCGAGCCGATTGACTCGCGGTCGCGGCCCAGCCAGGCCGTGTGCTCCAGGGCAACGTTCGTAATGAGGGCGAGGTCCGCGTCCTCGATGTTCACAGCGTCCAGGCGTCCACCAAGACCGACCTCAAGCAGCGCGACATCGCACTGCGCCTCGCCCAGGATGTCCAGGGCCGCCAGGGTCCCGAATTCAAAATAGGTGAGCGTGGATCCCTCCCGCGCCCGGTCCACCCGATCGAACGCCTGGCAGATGCGCTCATCCTCCACGGGCTGGCCGGCCAAACGGATCCGCTCGTTGTAGCGATACAGATGCGGAGAGCTGTAGGCCCCGGTGCGGTAGCCTGCGGCCTCGAGGATTGCTTCCAGATGCGCGACGCAGGACCCCTTTCCGTTGGTCCCGCCGACGGTGATCACGACCCGGCCGGGACGGGCACATGCCATGCGAGCGTGTACCGCCCGGACCCGCTCCAGGCCGAGGTCTATGGCGCGGGGATGCAGCTGGGCCTGCCAGTCGAGCCATTGCCCCAGGCTGCGGAAGCGCGGGCCGGTGGGGACCGTCATGGGCAGATGCTCATCGGCGGCGTGGGCCGCCCGGAAGGATCAGGGACTGGCGCGATGGGAGAGCAGACTAAGCAACGAGGCAAGGCGATCGCGCATGTCACGCCGGTCTAGGATCATGTCCACGGCCCCGTGCTCGAGCAGGAACTCGCTGCGCTGAAACCCTTCCGGAAGCGTCTGTCGCACGGTCTGCTCAATCACCCGGGGCCCGGCGAAGCCGATGAGTGCACCGGGCTCGGCGACATTCACGTCGCCCAGCATGGCGAGGCTCGCCGAAACCCCGCCCATGGTCGGATCGGTCAGTACCGAGATGAACGGCAGACCCCGGCGCCCCAGCCGCCCCAAGGCCGCGCTGGTCTTCGCCATCTGCATGAGCGAGAACAGGGACTCCTGCATGCGGGCACCGCCGCTGGCAGAGAAGCATACCACCGGTAGCGCACGCTCCATCGCCAGATTGACCCCTCTCACAAAGCGCTCACCCACCACCGAGCCCATGGAGCCGCCCATGAAGGCGAACTCGAAGGCGGCGGCGATCAGGTCGATGCCTTTGAGACAGCCGCGCATCACCACCAGCGCATCCTTTTCGTTGGTGGTCTTCTGGGCCTGGGCGATGCGGTCCTTGTATTTCTTGATGTCCTTGAACTTCAGAGGGTCCGTCGGCTCGAGCTCGGCCCCGATCTCCTCCCGCGGCTCGGGGTCCAGGAACAGGTCGAGCCGACGCCGCGCCCCGATGCGGCTGTGGTGGGCGCACTTCGGACATACGTCCAGATTCCGCTCCATCTCCGCCCGATATAGGATGGCGCCGCAACCGGCGCATTTCGCCCAGAGGCCCTCGGGAACCGCCCGTTTGCGCACCCCTTCGGTGCGGATCCGGGACGGCATGAGCTTTTCGAACCAAGTCATCTGAGGCGTTGCTCTCGGCTGCCGCCGGGGGGAGGAGCGCGGGGATGGGAGCTAGTCATCCATCGCCTGGCGCAGGGAGGCGACGAATTCCTCGAGCGCCGGCGCAACCGCCTCGGGCCGATCGGCCAGGGCCTCGATCCGAGACACCACCGCACTGCCCACGATCACCGCATCGGCGATCCCCGCCACCGCCCGGGCGGTGGCGGGATCTTTGATGCCGAATCCCACGCCCAGGGGCAGCGAGGTCGCGCCACGCACCTCGGCCAGCTTGCGCGCGACCGGCTCTAGCTCGAAATGACTGGCCCCGGTGACCCCTTTTATCGAGACATAATACACGAAGCCGCTTGCAGCATCGCAGATGCTGCGGATGCGCTGCTCGTCACTGGTGGGCGCCACCAGAAAGATCGGATCCAGGCCATGCCCGTGCAGGGCGCCGGCCAGCTCGCCTGCCTCTTCCGGCGGCAAATCGACTGTCAGCACCCCGTCGACGCCGGCCTCGGCCGCTGCCCCGGCGAAGGCCTCATAGCCCATCACCTCGATGGGATTGAGATAGCCCATGAGGACGACCGGCGTCTGGGCATCGTCGCGGCGAAACGCCTCGACCATACCCAGCACTTGCCGCAGGCTCACATGGTGCGCCAGGGCCCGCTCGGCGGCCCGCTGGATCACCGGGCCGTCGGCCATGGGATCGGAGAAGGGCACGCCGAGCTCGAGAAGATCAGCGCCGCCGGCCACCAGGGCATGCATGATCGCCAGGGTCACGGCCGGCGTCGGGTCCCCGGCCGCTACATAGGGGATCAGGGCCGCGCGGCCTTGCCGCCTGAGCTGCTCGAAGCGGGCTGCGATGCGACTCATATCTGGAGCCCTTCGAGCGCTGCGACCGTGTGCATGTCCTTGTCTCCGCGCCCGGACAGGTTGACGATCAGAATGGCGTCCTTGTCGAGGGTCGGCGCAAGCTTGGCGGCATAGGCCAGGGCATGACTGGACTCCAGTGCCGGGAGGATGCCCTCCACACGCGTCAGGGTATGAAAGGCCTGCAGCGCCTCCTGGTCGGTGATCGACAGGTACTGCGCCCGCCCGCTGTCCTTGAGCCAGGCGTGCTCGGGCCCAACCCCGGGATAGTCCAGGCCCGCCGAGATCGAGTGGGTCTCGATGATCTGGCCATCGGCGTCCTCCATCAGATAGGTGCGGTTACCGTGCAGCACCCCGGGGCGCCCGGCACACAGGGGTGCGGCGTGATGACCGGTTGCCAGCCCCTCGCCCGCCGCTTCGATCCCGTAGAGCCGCACCCCGGGATCGTCGAGGAAAGGGTGGAAGAGTCCGATGGCGTTCGAGCCGCCTCCGACACAGGCCAGCAGGGCGTCGGGCAGCCGCCCGGCCTGCTCCAGGATCTGGGTCCTGGCCTCGCGCCCGATCACCGCCTGGAAGTCGCGCACCATGGCCGGATAAGGATGAGGACCGGCCACCGTGCCGATGATGTAAAAGGTGTTGTCGACATTGGTCACCCAGTCCCGCATGGCCTCGTTCAGGGCGTCCTTGAGGGTCCGGGAGCCCGACTTGACGGGCACCACCCGGGCGCCGAGCAGACGCATGCGATAGACGTTCGCTTCTTGGCGGGCGATGTCCACCTCGCCCATGTAGACCACGCACTCCAGGCCCAGCCGGGCGGCCACCGTAGCGGTCGCCACACCATGCTGGCCGGCGCCGGTCTCGGCGATGATCCGCGTCTTGCACATGCGCCGGGCCAGAAGCGCCTGGCCCACGGTGTTGTTCACCTTGTGAGCGCCGGTGTGATTGAGATCCTCACGCTTTAAGAAGACGCGCGCCCCGCCCAGGATGCGCGTCAGCCGCTCGGCGAAATACAGGGGTGAAGGGCGACCCACATAGTGGCGCAGGTCCGCATCGAGCTCGGCGAGAAAGTCCGGGTCCGCCAGGAAGCGCCGGTACGCCTGACGCAGCTCCTCAAGCGGCTCCATCAGGGTCTCGGAGACGAACATGCCGCCATAGGGACCGAAATGACCCCGTTCATCGGGCAGTTGGGCTGATTGGATCTGGTCACTGGTCGGCACGAGTCACTCCTCGCATGAACGCTAGGATCTTGTCCGGGTCCTTGATGCCCCGGCTGCGCTCGACCCCGCCGCTGACATCCACGGCGTAGGGCCGCACGCGGCGGATCGCCTGCTGCACGTTCTCGGGCGTGAGGCCACCGGCCAGGATCAGGCTGTCCGCCAGATCCGGTGGCACGCGCCCCCAGTCGAATGCAGCGCCGGTGCCGCCCGGAGCACCCGGGCTGTAGGTATCGAGCAGCAGCCCCGCCGCGTCGGCAAAGCGGCACGCCTCGGCGCGCAGGTCCAGTCCCTGGCGCATGCGCAAGGCCTTGATGTAAGGGCGGCCGTGCCCGAGACAAGCCTGCGGGGATTCCTCGCCATGGAACTGCAGCAGATCGATGCGGACGGCCCGCAGGACCTCCGCTATCTGTGCCCGCTCGGCATCGACGAACAGGCCCACCACCGTGACGAATGGCGGCACGCGGCGCACGACCGCCCTCGCCTGTTCCAGGGTCAGTGCGCGCGGGCTCGGGGGATAGAACACCAGACCGATCGCATCGGCCCCGCAGCGGACGGCATGCTGCGCGTCCTGCCCGCGCGTGATGCCACAGATCTTGACCCGGGTTCTCATCTGAGCCGAGCAGGATACCGGATAGGGGCCGGCCTAAAAAGGTGCGCCCGGCTCCCCACCCGTCGGCGCCAAGGCACCGGCGGAAGCCGGCGCGGGGATCGCGAAGTGCCCGGGATAGTCCACGCGCACCAGATAGAGACCTTGCGCCGGTGCGGTCACCCCGCCCAGGGTGCGGTCCCGATATCCGAGCACCTCGCGGGTCCAGTCGACAGGGGCATCGCCCCGTCCGATGGTGATCAGCACCCCGGCGATGTTGCGCACCATATGATGCAGAAACCCGTTGGCGCTCGCCTCGATCAGGACAAGCTCACCCTGGCGCTCGACCTGCAGCCGCGTCACCCGGCGCACCGGGCCCCTGGCCTGGCAGCCAAGTGCCCGATAAGACGAGAAATCGTGCTCGCCGACCAGGTGCTGGGCGGCCTGGTGCATGAGCGGCGCGTCGAGCGGCCGATGGATCCAGACCGCCCGGTGGCGCTCGATGGCGCCGCGGGTCCGCCGATTGAGAACGAGGTAGCGGTAGCTGCGCCCGATCGCCGAAAAACGCGCGCTGAATGTCTCGGGCACCTCCCGGGCCCAGATCAGCGCCACATCGTCGGGCAGGTTGGCATTGCCGCCCAACACCCAGGACCGGGGGCTGCGCAGGGCGGTGGTATCGAAGTGGACCACCTGGCCCCTGGCATGAACGCCGGCATCGGTACGGCCGGCGCACTGCACCCTGACCGGGTGATCGGCCACCTTGGCGAGCGCCTGCTCGACGCTGCTCTGGACCGTTCGTGCGCCGGTCTGCAGCTGCCAGCCGTGGAAGCCGGAGCCGTCGTATTCGATCCCAAGGGCAACTCGCATCAGCTGCGATTGGCGGAAATGACCGAGGCGCATCCACCGGATGCGCCTCGGCTACCGCGACTGCAGCGCGAACGGGTCAGGCGAGTCGCTGCATCAGGCCGCGGGCCTCGCTCTGCTGGGCCTCACTGCCTTCACTGAGCACCTCATCGAGGATGCTGCGGGCACCCTCCTCGTCGCCCATGTCGATGTAAGCCCGGGCGAGATCCAGCTTGGTGGCGACCTCATCATCATCGCCCGGCTCGGCACTCAGGTCGGCCGGCGACGCGGCCTCCGGACTCACGAGTGCCTGCTCATCCTCCAGTGAAAGGTCCTCGGCTTCCTCCAGATCGGACATGGCCGAATTCAGCCCCTCCAGGTTGACGCTGTCCTGGTCAGGGATGGGCTCCATACGCTCGTAATCGAGATCCTCTGCCGCCAATCCGGAGCCCATCTCCACGGCCGAGTCATCCGCCGGCTGCTCGGCCTGACCGGGTACCTCTTCCAGTCCCTGGTCGAGATCCGAGAATTCGCCCAGATCGAGCTCGCTCACCGCGGGCTCGCTCTCCCCCAGAGCAGGCCGCGACTCTGCGATGAAGTCTGACGAGGACTCGATCTCGACCTCATCGCCGGTCTGACTATCGGGGGAAGGAGGTTCCCGGTTGACGAACTCGAATACCGAGTCGCCGAACTCCACCCCCTCTTCCCGCTCGGGCTCGGCCTCCGGCGGGGCCGCCATCCCCGAGGTCGCCATGTCGAGCTCGGACTGCAGATCGCCCAGGTCGAGGTCGGCGAACTGCTCCGACGCATCTCGTCCGGCGTCCTGAATGACGGCCGTCTCCTCGCCGGAGCGCGCGACAGGCTCCTTCGCCTCGATCTTCCCGGCCTCAGTTTCAGCAAACAGCGGGCTCTCAGGGGCCAGATCGCTGCCGAGAGACTGGACCTTGGCCCATTCGGTCGGATGATCCTGTGCCAATCCGTCACCGGAAGCCTTCTCGGCCTCCGCCACGAAGGCTGCCACCGACTGGGCCGCCCCCAGGACCTCGAGCAGCTTGAAACGCAGATCCGCCCGTTCCGGCTCCTTTGCAATCGCCTGGCGCAGCAGCTCCTCGGCCTGCTGATAGCGGTTGTACGCCATGTAGACATCGGCCTCGGACACCGGATCGACCTCGCCGGTCTCGTCCTGCAGGGCATCGATATCGCTCGGCGAGAAATCGCTCAGAAACGACGTCTCGTCGGTCTGGGTGTCAGACTCGCCGCTGGTGCCTGTCATCTGTGACGGTGCCTCACCAACCTCTTCGTCCAGATCGATCAGGATGCTCTCCTCCGGCTGCGCCGCCTGCTCTGCTTTGCGCCGGCGCACCGCGGTCCATCCCAGCCCTAGCACCAGCACCCCGAGCGCCCCGCCCAGGATCCAGTAGAGCAGGCTGATCGGCTGAGGCTGCGGCTTGGGCATTGCCACGGCAGTCTCGGGCGCCTGGGCTTCGCTCGGGGCCGCCGGCGTCGCTTCCGGCTCGGTTGTCGCCACGGCTGGCTGCTCGGCAGCCATCGGCTCGGATGTTTCCGGTACGGACGGCTGTTCGGCCAGCGCCTCGGCCTCGCTCGGCTGCGCGGGGGCGACCGCTGCTTCGGCCGCCGCTTCGGCCGGCGCCTGGGCCTCAGCGCCAGGTGCCGCGCCGGGACCCGCCTCACCGGTCTCGGCTGTCGGGCCGGACGGTTCTGACTCGGTGGCCTGGGCCGGCGCGCTGGGCGCGGCTGCCCCGGCGGTCTCGGCCGGCACGGCCTGCTTCGGCTGGCCTTCCTCGGGCTGGGCGGAGCCTTCAGCGGCCTTTCCGCCGCCCGCTGCCAGGGTCGTCTGCAGCTGCGCCAGCTGATCGTCCTTGAGGCTCACCAGCGAGCGCATATCCGCCAGCTGGGCCTCGAGGTCCTTGACCCGCGACTGCAGATCCGCCGCCTCCTGCTTCGCGCTGGCGCTCGCCTCGCGCGCCAGCACCAGCTCGCTCTTCAGCGTGTCGACCGAGGCATTAGAAAGGCCCC
>Ga0307436_1000932_pt1 | contig 13377 bp, 9 predicted proteins | sample SalMarWE160440MG_FD_202513 | JGI IMG/M metagenome (GOLD analysis project Ga0307436, IMG submission 202513) | Salt marsh sediment microbial communities from the Plum Island Ecosystem LTER, Massachusetts, United States - WE1604-40 | ecosystem: Environmental > Aquatic > Marine > Intertidal zone >...
TGCCGCAGATCTTCTCCATGTCCTCGGGCTTGAACTTTTTCAGGTGCTTCTTCAGCTTGTCGAAGCCGTCGGTATGGGCCTGGATGTACTGCTCGTCGTAAAGGCCTTCCTCCACAATCACATGCATCATGGCGTTCAGGATCGAGACATCGGCGCCATTCTTGAACTGCAGCATGTGGGTGGCGTGGCGCTTCAAGGCGGTGCCACGAGGGTCCATGACGATGAGCTCGGCGCCACGCTTGGCTGCCTGCTTGAAGTAGGTGGCAGCAACGGGATGATTGCCGGTCGGATTGGAGCCGATGACGATGATGAGGTCGGAATCCCTCACCGCCGTGAACGGGGCCGTCACCGCGCCCGAGCCGATGGTCTCCATCAGGGCGGCCACCGAAGAGGCATGGCACAGCCGCGTGCAGTGGTCGACATTGTTGGTGCCGAAGCCGACACGCACCAGCTTCTGGAACAGATAGGCCTCCTCGTTGGAGCACTTGGCCGAGCCGAAGCCGGCCAGCGCCTCGGGCCCGCGCTCATCACGCGCGCGTTTAAGCCCGGCGGCGGCGGCATCGAGTGCTTCCTCCCAGGTCGCCTCACGGAAATGGCCAAGCGGTTTCTTGGGGTCCATGTTGATCCCTTTGGGCTTGCCGGCTTTGCGGATCAGCGGCTTCGTCAGCCGTTCGGGAGACGAGACGTAATCGAAGCCGAAGCGACCCTTGATGCACAGCCGGTTCTCGTTGGCCGGCCCGTCGGCGCCGTCCACCCAGGCGATCGTCTCCTTGCCGCTCTTGGGATCCTTCTTCAGGTTGTAGGTGATCTGGCAGCCGACGCCGCAGAAGGGGCAAACCGAGCGCACCTGGCGGTCGGCCACGCGCCCGCCGCGGCCCTTGCCGTCGACGATGGTTGAAGGCATGAGCGCGCCCGTCGGGCAGGCCTGCACGCATTCGCCGCAGGCGACACAGGTGGACTTGCCCATGGGATCGTCGAAGTCGAACACGATCTTCTCATCAGGCCCGCGCCCGGCCATGCCGATCACGTCGTTCACCTGCACCTCGCGGCAGGCCCTGACGCACAGATTGCAGTGGATGCAGGCATCGAGGTTCACCGCCATGGCGGGATGCGAGAGATCGGGCTTGGGGGTCTCGTCCTTGGGAAAGCGCGACAGCGACACATCCATTGCCTTCGCCCATTTGAGGAACGAGGACTGGCTGTCGTGGGCGCTCTTTTCCTTCGGCTGGTCGGCCATCAGGAGCTCGAACACCATGTGGCGGGCGGACTTGGCGCGCTCCGTATCCGTCTTCACCTTCATGCCTTCGGCGGGCGGCCTGATGCACGAGGCCGCCAGCACCCGCTCGCCTTCGATCTCCACCATGCAGGCGCGGCAGTTGCCATCGGCGCGATAGCCGGGCGCATCCTTCCAGCACAGATGCGGGATGGTGGTGCCGTGGCGCTTGGCCACCTGCCAGATGCTCTCGCCCGGCTCGGCGGTGACGGACTTGCCGTCGAGGGTGAAGGTGATCTTGCCGTCAGACATGGGTTTTCCTCCCGCGGACTATCTCAGGCGCCCATGAAAGGCGTCACGAGATATCCCGCTTGAAATGCGTCATCACCGTGCGGATAGGATTGGGCGCGGCCTGGCCGAGGCCACAGATGGAGGCATCGGCCATGGCGGCCGAAAGCTCCTCCAGGAGCCGGGTATCCCATTTCCTTTTCGACATCAGCTTCACCGCCTTTTCGCAACCGACGCGGCAGGGGGTGCACTGGCCGCAACTCTCATCCTCGAAGAATTTCAGGAGATTGACGGCCACATCCTTCATATCGTCCTTGTCGGAGAGGATGACAACCGCGTGACTGCCGACGAAAGCGCCGAGGTCTGCCAGCTTGCCGCCGAAATCGAGCGGAATGTCGCCGAGCGAGGCCGGCAATACGCCGCCCGAGGCACCGCCCGGCAGATAACCCTTGAAGCTGTGCCCCTTGGCCATGCCGCCGCACAAGGCGATCAGCTCGTTGACAGTCGAGCCGGAGGGCGCCACGACGACGCCTGGGTTTTTCACCCGCCCTGAGACGGAATAGGAGCGCAGACCCTTGTGGCCGTCCTTGCCTTGCGCGGCGAACCATTCGGCGCCTTTGGCGAGGATCGGCGGCATCCAGTAAAGCGTCTCCACATTGTGCTCGAGGCTGGGCCGTCCGAACAGGCCGACGGTTGCCACATAAGGCGGACGATGGCGCGGCAGGCCGCGCTTGCCCTCGATCGATTCGATCATCGCCGATTCCTCGCCGCAGATATAGGCGCCGGCTCCGCGCCGCACGTGGATGGTGCCGGCGGGCGCGAGGCCTTGCATTTCCAGGACGGCGATTCCCTTTTTCAGGATGCGCAGGATCGCCGGGTACTCATCGCGCACATAGATATAGATCTCCCTGGCATCGACGCCCCACGCGGCGATCAACGCACCTTCGAGGAACTGGTGCGGGCGCTGGCGCAGGTAGTAGCGATCCTTGAACGTGCCGGGCTCGCCCTCATCTGCATTGACGCAGAGATAGCGGGGCCCGGAGGCCGCGCGCACAAATTTCCACTTCTGGCCGGCGGGAAAGCCCGCACCACCCAGACCCCTCAGGCCCGCCTGTTGCAATGTCTCCATCACTTCATCGGGGCTGCGTCCGCCTTTGCCGCGCAAGCCCTTGATGACCTCGTAGCCGCCCTCCTTGCAATAGGCCTTGAAGGACTGGTAGCGCGGCATCTCGGGCTTCACCTCGCCCGCCCGCGCCGCCTTCAGGAGCGAGGTGACCGTGACGCCTCCTTGGTAATTGTGGCCGACGGCTGCCGCTGGCGCCTTGTCGCACAGGCCCATGCAGGGGGCATTGACGACGCGCACCGACTTCGGCGCCTTGTCGCCCAGCTTCTGCAGGATCTCGTGGGCGCCCGCCATCTCGCAGGAGAGCGAATCGCACACCCGGATGGTGACGGCAGGCGGTGCCGCCTCGCCCTCCTTCACCACGTCGAAATGATGATAGAAGGTCGCCACCTCATAGACCTCGGCTTGCGCGAGCCGCATCTCGGCGGCAAGGGCGGCCAGATGAGCGGCCGAAAGATGGCCGTAGCGGTCCTGCAAGAGATGCAAAAATTCGATGAGTAGGTCACGCCTGCGCGGCTGCTTGCCGAGCAGTTTCCTGACCTCGGCAAGGGCGGTTTCGTCCACCTGCCGGCCCTTGGAGAAGGGCCGCGCGTGCCCCCTTCCGCGGCCGCCCGGGCGGACGGGCGAAAAGCTGCTGCCGGATGATTTTGCTGTCATGATCCTGTCGCCATGTGCTGCGGCCGCGCTTGACGCGGGCGCTTTCGCGAATAGGCCGATCCCTAACGGAACGAGATGCCGCCGGCTGTTCCAAACGCAGCATTTTACTGATAAATCTGCGTTTAAGGAGTAATTCAGCGCGCGTCAAGAAGGGGTATGCCATGGCCGGCCGGCATGAGGAAATCGATGTCCGCGGCTTCACGTGTCCGTTGCCGGTGCTCAAGGCGGCCAAACGCCTGAAATCCTTAGGTGCCGGCGATCGGCTCACCGTGAGGGCAACGGATGCGGCCGCCGCCGCCGATTTCCCGCATTATTGCAAGGAAAGCGGAAACGAACTGGTCAGCCAGTCACGCAATGGCAACGAGCTGGTGTTCGTCATCAGGAAAACTCATGACAGGTGAGCGCCTGGAATAGGCATCGGATTGTTCGTTTCAATGTGTCAGTCCGCCAGCCATTTCATGATCTCAGGGGTAAAGCCCACCCTGATACTGCCGTCCCTCTCGAACAACGGGCGCTTGATGAGGGCGGGGTAGCGCACCATGAGGGCGATGCTGCCCTTCTCATCGAGCCCGGTACGCTCCTCGGCCGGAATATGGCGCCACATCAGGCCGCGGCGGTTGAGCAGTTTGTCGAGCCCCACCGCATCCGCCCAGCGCGAGACGGAAGGCTCATCGATCCCCTCGGCGCGCACGTCGACGAAACGATGCTCGATGTCCTCCGCCTTGAGGAAGGCGGTCGCCTCGCGGCAGGTGCTGCATTTCTTCAGGCCATAGACGGTGAGCGTCATTTGCCCCTCCTCAGCGAAAGCGTGTCGTCGGCAAAGGCCTCCGCGCCACCGCTTACCGGATCGGTGAAGGCGGCAAACAGCTTGTCGATCTCGGCCTTGTCGATGTCGCGGGTGATGAAGACGAGCTTCGAGCGACGATCCGCATCGGGCCAGGCGGCGAGCCGCACCGGCGGGTGGAAGATGTGCTGCACGCCATGCACCACCAGCGGGCGCTCGGGATCGTCGGAGAGCTTCACGATGGCCTTCATGCGCAACAGGTTGGGCCCGTGATAGCTGCGCACCAGGTCACAGAACAGCTCGAACCCCCATGGTTCGATCGCCTGCTCGCTGGTGACGCAGAAAGCGCGGATATGATCGTCGTGGCGGTTCACGTCATGGGCGTGATCGTGCTCGTGATGATGGCCGTGACGATGGCGTCGACCGCGGCGGGCATCGGGCTCATACGCCTCCGCCGCCAGCCAGCGGCCCACTTCGGGCCTCTTGCTCTGCGGATCGTAGAGGCCGGTGTTGAACAGGCGCTCGGGCGTCACGTCGCGCTGGACCTCGAGCAGGCGGGCGGCCGGATTGAGCTTGCGAACGCGGGCGATGATGGCATGCAGCCGGTCCTCGCCCTCACGCCCGACGAGCAGGTCAGCCTTGGTGATGACGATGCGGTCGGCCACGGCCACCTGCTTGACCGCCTCGGCGTGGGCATCAAGCGTTGCCTCGCCGTTCGCCGCATCGACCGCGGTGATCACCCCTTCCAGCCGGTAGCGTTCGACCAGGTAGGGATGGTTCATCACGGTGTGCAGGACGGGCGCGGGATCGGCAAGACCCGTGGTTTCGATTACCAGACGCTCGAAGGGCAAAACCTCGCCGCGGTCGCGTTTCTCGATCAGCTTGATCAGGGTTTCGACCAGTTCGCCGCGGATGGTGCAGCACAGGCAGCCGGACGACATCTCAAAGATGTTGTCGTCGGTCTTTTCCACCAGCAAATGGTCGAGGCCCACCTCGCCGAACTCGTTGATCACCACGGCGGTATTGCGCATGGCGGGATCGGCGAGGATGCGGTTGATGAGGCTCGTCTTGCCGGCGCCGAGAAAGCCGGTCACGACGCTCACCGGGATGGGGGCTGACATCATGGAGCCATACCCTTGAGCGTGCGCCGGCGTGGCGGCCACATGCGCCTGGCTTTACCCTCGAGCCCGGCGAACACGAGGGCGATGAGCACGAGGCCTCCACCGGCATACTGGTTGGCGCTGAGGCGCTCACCCAGAAGACCGGCGGCAACCAGCGTCGTCGTCACCGGCTCCAGATTGAAAAAGGGTGCCACCACCGAGGCTGGCGCGAAGGCAAGGCTCTGCATGTGCACAAAATAGTTGACCACATAGATCGTGCCTAGGCCGAAGAGCGCGGCATAACCGAGGCCCGTGACGCCGCCGCCGGGAAAGAAGCGAATGACGCCGCCCGACCACCACAGGGCCACGATGAGCGTTACCGGCCACATCATCAGATGGCCGAGGAAGCCGAACACCAGCGGCGACAGCCGTCCCGACAGGGCGCGGCCGGAAAAGAACTGCACCGCCCCGCCGACGGCGGCCGCCGCGGCAAGGACGATGCCGCGCATATCCAGTGTTTCGAAGCTCGGACCGAGGGCAAGGAAAAGCCCGGCAAAGGCGATGAGCGCGATGGCAAGCCGCGCCCAGCCGAAAGGGGAATGCTCGACGAAAGGCGCAGCGACGAGGATGAGCACCGGAAAGGTGAAGAAGATGATCACCGCCAGACCGACGGGGATGAACTGCACCGAGGTGAGATAGGCAATCGAAATGACGGCGGTGGAGGCCGCCTGCGCCATCAGTGCAAGCCTGCTCCCGCGCGGCACCTCGAGCTTGAAGCCGAACGCGGCGATGACGATGGCGAACACCAGCGTCAGCATCGAGGTGCGCAGGAAGGTCGATTCCGGCGCCGGCACGCCGTTGTCGAAGGCCAGGCGCACCAGCGGCGGAATGAAGCCGTAGCCGCCAGCGGCAAGGAGCGCCAGGGCTATGCCGGCGACGGGGTGCGTCCGGGTTGTTGCCATGCGCAGACGTCGCCCCTTCGCAGTACTGTTATTTGTTCACTTTCGCGCCGTGGTGGTGGCGCACTCTGGACTTCGGCACATCGGCGCTGGCCTGGCGCGCGAACTCGGCGAAGGCGGTGGGCGGTATGACTTCGCAATGGGCATTGGCGCGGCGCAGGAACGCGCACAGCGACAGGGTCTCGGCCTCTTTCAGCGACCACACCAGGGCGACGTATTCCTTGGTTCCGGGCACCCGCACCACGCCGGCATCGCCGCCGGAGATGATGTCGCTGGTCGAGGCGAGCCGGCCGGCCAGGAGCGTATCGGCCTTGCTGGCGTTGTTGAGGCGGCCGAACGAGGCGCCCCAGCCTTCCAGTTGCGAGGGCTCTGCCCAGTCGATGCGGTCGCTGCCCTTGCACACGATGTTTCTCATGTTGCCCGGCTTGGCCCCGACCTGGTCGCGGATCTGGGTGACCAGCTCGGCGTTCTTGTAGGTGCCACGGCGATGGGCAGCAGTCTCCAGCAGCATTTGCGCGATGTCGGCGCGCGCCTTGGCGGACTTGGCGCCGAACACCACCGCGAGATAGCGGTGGTGGTTGATGGTGGCGCTGCCCACCAGGTTGAAGCCGGCATCGCAGATATAGCCGGTTTTCATGCCGGTCGCATCGGGCATCTGGCGCAGCAGCAGGTTGCGGTTGCGCAGGCGTTTCCTGCCCACCCGCACATAGGGCTCGGAGAAGTAGTGGCGGTATTGCGGGAACTGGTTCTGGATGGCGAGCGCCAGGATGGCGATGTCGCGCGCCGTGGTCACCTGGCGCGGATCGTAAAGCCCGTGCGGATTGGCATAGTGAGTGGCGGTCATGCCCAGCTTGTGAGCGGTTGCGTTCATGCGGGCAACGAAATCGGGCAAGTCTGCGCCCACGGCGTGCGCCAGCACCAGCGCCATGTCGTTGGCCGAATAGACCAGCATGGCGCGCAAGGCGAAATCGACGCTAATCCTGGTGCCTGTCTTGAAGCCGATCTTGCTCGGCACCACGCGGTGGGCATCGCGGGTGACCGGTATCCTGTCGGTGAGTTTCAGCTTGCCGGCCTTGAGCGCAGAGAAGGTGAGATAGGCCGTCATCAGCTTGGTCAGCGAGGCGGGATACCACGGCCGGCCGGCATCATCGGCAATGATCACCTGGCCGGTCGCGGCATCGATGGCAAGGCTCGGTCCGGCGCGCACCGCCGGGGCCAGTGCCAGGAAACAGAGGATGAAGCTGGTGAACTTCAGCCGTGCGCGACGGCCGCAAATCCGGCTGACAAATTGAAGCACTGACATTCCAGGTCCGGTACCCGTTCGCTGTTTTCGTTTATCCGTCCCGTCCCTCGGCTCGGTCCGACACCTAGCGCATTCTCGCTGCGAAAGGAATTACCCGGCCGGCGATTTGCGGGGCCGGCGGATGAAATCCGATTTGCATTGTGCAAACCCGCCCCTTTTGCGCTTTGCAAAACGCAAGGCGAACGATCCACACATCTGCCACTAGGATGCACGAAAAGCGCCATATCTTGTGCCCAAGTCAGTGGCATAGGCATTGCTTGACGGTCCGCAACGTCGGGATTGGGGTATTGCGTACCCGGCGGGTTTTGATGGGGAGACGATCCGGGCGGGTCGCCTCCCCATTGTTTCAGGCGGGGCCCGTCACCGCGCTCAGGATATCGGCGCAGATGCTGGCGACAAGAGCTTCGGAACGGGCAAGCGGCGGGGCGGTAAAAAGATCGCCGCGCCCGGTGGCCGCAACCGCTGCCGCCATATCCTCGGCCCCGTGCATGCCCTCGCCGATGAACAGGCCGGCGACGATCAGCGGGCCGGACAAGGCGCTGAGGCGTTCGTCAAGCAAGGGCGGTTCCTCCAGGAAGGCAGTATCAACGCCGGCGAAGCGCCCGGTGGCCGCGATGGCCCCGGCGATGGCCTCGGCGGCGCGGCGCGAGGCCGGATCTTTTGAAGAGCCATGGGCGACGATGATGAGGCCCACACCGGCCGCCGCAAGGCCCGCCGCAGCGGCCGTGCCCGCGGCGATGTCGGCCACGATCAGCGGCAGACGCGGATTGAGGCCAGTGGGTTGCAGGAGCATGTATCGACGGCCGCCGGCTCTGCCTTTGCTGTCCAGCCCGAGCTGCTCGGGGATGGCCTTGTTCACGTAGTAACCATCGCTCATGAACAGTGGGCAGACCCGCACCGCCCCGCCCTGCAAGCGCTCGGCCGCTTCGCCGATCCCGGGATCACCGGCCACGAAGGCGATGCCGACATCTAGGAACCGTCCGGAGCGCCGCATGCGCCGGGCGACCTCTGCGGCCAAACGGTTGTCGCGCATCCCCCCGCGGTCGCCATGCGCAATGATGAGCAGCGCATCGCCCGCCGATTCCTGCCTCGAACGCGTTCCTGTCGCCTGCGCCGGTGCTGCCATGGCGACGGGCATAGCACGAAGGCGGGACGGGCGAAAAGCCGGCGGTAGCGCGAGCCTTGCTTGCGCCATTGACAAGGTCTGCTGTCGGTTATTGAATCGTTAGTATACTAACGGAGAACCGGGAAGGCGCGATCGGTGGGCTATCATCTGCCAGGCCGTCTCGAGGATGCGCTGAGACTCATCGCTGCGGGCGAGGCGCGCATTATCGCCGGCGGCACCGATGTCTATCCAGGTCTCGGCGAACGGCCGCTCACCGGCGAGATCGTCGACATCACGCGCATCATGGCCTTGCGCGGCATCGCGCGGGCAGGTGGCGCCCTGCGGATCGGGGCGCTCACCACCTGGAGCGACATCGTCGGGGCGGATCTGCCGGCCCAGTTCGACGGGCTCAAGGCGGCAGCCCGCGAGGTCGGCTCCATCCAGATCCAGAACGTGGCGACGGTTGCCGGCAACCTGTGCAACGCCTCGCCCGCCGCCGACGGGGTGCCGGCGCTGATGGCGCTCGATGCGATGGTGGAGACCGCCGGCCCCGAGGGAGTGCGCCGCCTCGAGCTTACCGATTTCATCACCGGCGTCAGGCAAACGGCGCTTTGGCCCGGCGAACTCGTCACCGCCGTCGAGGTGCCGCTCAAGCGCGAGGGAACGCGCTCGGCCTTCTTCAAGCTCGGCGCGCGGCGCTATCTGGTCATCTCCATTGCCATGGTGGCAACGGTGCTTGAGCCCGACGGAAAGGGGCGCATCGCATCGGCCCGGGTGGCGGTGGGCGCCTGTTCACCGGTCGCGGTGCGTCTGAAGGCGCTGGAAGAGGCACTCAACCGTTGCCCCTGGGGCCAAGCCGCCACGATTGCGACCGTGGCGCATCTGGCGCCGCTTTCGGCCATCGACGATATCAGGGGAACGGCCGGCTATCGCCGCGAGGCGGCGCTGGAGCTGGTGCGCCGCAGCCTTGCCGCCTGCATCGAGGAGTCGACGACATGAGTGCGCCGCGTACACTCATCAACCTCAATGGCACAACCGTCGCCTATGACGGTGCGCCGGGCAAGCGCCTCTCCGAGGCCCTGCGCAACGACCTCGGCGCCCTTGATGTCAAGGTCGGCTGCAATGCCGGCGATTGCGGCGCCTGCACCGTCCTCATCGACGGCGAGGCCGTGTGCGCCTGCATGGTGCCGGCGGCGCGGGTTGCCGGCGCGAGGGTCGAGACGCTTGCCGGAGTCAATGGTAGCGATTCGCTATTAACACAGTTGCAACAGACGTTCCTGCGCCACGGCGCCGCCCAGTGCGGCATCTGCACGCCGGGCATGCTGATGAGCGCTCTCGCCCTGGTGCGGGCGAAACCGCGGTTTTCGGAGGCCGAGGTGATGGATGCTTTGGGCGGCGTCTTGTGCCGCTGCACCGGTTACCGCAAGATCGTGCGCGCGGTGATGGAAGCGGGCGAGCCTGCCGTCGAAGCGCCGCGCGCCGCGGTCGGCAAGGCGGTCGGAACGGGTGTCCGGCGTGTCGACGGCGTGCCCAAGGTCGACGGCACGGAGCGTTTTGGCGACGACGTGGCGCCGGCCGGCTCTCTGGCAGTCAGGGTGATCCGCTCGCCCCACCATCATGCCGGCTTCTGCTTCGGCGACCTCGAAAGCTTTGTTGCGGCGCACCCGGGCATAAGACGGGTCCTCACCGCCACCGATATCCCTGGGCGCAACTGCTTTGGCACCATCCCGGCCTTTGCCGACCAGCCGGTCTTTGCCGAGGGCATCGTGCGCTTTCGCGGCGAGGCGGTGGCTGCCGTGGTGGGCGAGGCCACCGCGGTGGAGGCGTTTGCGGATGAGGATCTCCCCGTCGCCTGGAGCGCCAGGCCGGCAGTGCTGAGCCCGCGCGAGGCCGAAGCCGGCGAAGCCCCGCTCCTCAACCAAAAGCGCCCGGGCAATGTCCTCACCAACGGACTGGTGGAGCGCGGCGAGGTCGAGCAAGCGCTCGATGCATCCGAGGTCATCGTCGAACGCGAGGTCGAGACCAGTTTCGTCGAGCATGCCTATATCGAGCCGGAGGCAGGCTTTGCGCAGCGGGTGGGCGAGCGCCTGGAGATCTTTGCCTGCACCCAGGCCCCGCACATGGACCGTGACGGCGTGGCCGGGATCATGGGCCTGGACCCCTCGCAGGTACGTATCGTGGCGACCGCCACCGGCGGCGGCTTCGGCTCCAAGCTCGACATGTCGCTGCAGCCCTTTATCGCGCTGGCGGCATGGCTGACGCGCGAGCCGGCACGGCTTGCCTATTCGCGCCGCGATTCGATGACCTCCACCACCAAGCGCCATCCGGCGGCGATCAGGGTCAGGGTCGGGGCAGCGCGCGACGGCCGCCTGACGGGCCTCGACTTTTTCGCCACCTTCAACACCGGCGCTTATGCCTCGTGGGGGCCGACGGTGGCCAACCGCGTCCCGGTGCACGCCTCTGGACCCTATTATGTGCCCCATTACCGCGCCCGTGCGCGCGCCATCCACACCCATTGCGCCCCCTCCGGCGCCTTTCGCGGTTTTGGCGTCCCGCAGGCGGCCATCGCCCAGGAGACGGCCTTCGATATGCTCGCCGACCGGCTCGGCATCGACCGGCTGGAGTTCCGCCTCATCAATGCCCTTTACGGCGACACGCCCAGCGTGACGGGGCAGGTGTTCGAGACCGGGCTGGGCATCCGGCAGTGCCTGGAAGCGCTAAAACCCTACTGGGTGAAGGCGCGCCAGGCCGCCAGCAAGGCCAATGAAACCGCGAACGGCAAGCGCCGCGGCGTCGGGCTGGCAGCGGGCTGGTATGGCTGCGGCAATACCTCGCTGCCCAATCCCTCCACCATCCGATGCGGCATCCGCGCCGACGGCACCATCGTCCTGCATCAGGGCGCAGTCGACATCGGCCAGGGCGCCAACACCGTGGTGGCGCAGATCTTTGCCGATGCGCTCGGCGTGGCGCTGGACGCCGTTCGGCTCATCGGTCCCGATACCGATATAACGCCCGATGCCGGAAAGACCTCGGCCTCGCGCCAGACCTATGTGTCGGGCAACGCGGCGCGGCTGGCGGGCGAAGCGCTGCGCCAGAAAATCCTGCGCCGGGCCAACGTCTCCGACGCGGCAAGCCTCCATATCGGCGATGGCGAAATTGTCCTCACCGAGGCCGGCGGCGCGCGTCGCCATGTCGAGCTCGGCGCCCTTGCCATCGAGTGCGACGATTACGTGCTCGCCAGCGAAGGCACTTATGATCCGCCCACCAAGCCGCTCGACGACAAGGGGCAGGGCGTGCCTTATGCCGTCTTCGGCTATGCCGCGCAGATGGTCGAGCTCGAGGTCGACATGGCGCTGGGCACGGTGAAACTGATAAAATTTACCGCCGCCCATGATGTCGGGCGCGCCATCAACCCGGTGCTGGTCGAAGGCCAGGTGGAAGGCGGCATCGCGCAAGGGCTCGGCATGGCGCTGATGGAGGAGTTCATTCCCGGCCGCACCGAGAACCTGCACGACTATCTCATCCCCACCATCGGCGATATGCCGCCGGTCGAAACGCTCATCGTCGAGGTCCCCGACAACCACGGACCTTACGGCGCCAAGGGGCTGGGTGAGCACGTGCTGGTGCCAACAGCGCCGGCCATTCTCAATGCCATCCGCGATGCCACCGGCGCGGTGCTTCACAAGGTCCCGGCCACTCCTGACCGGGTGCGCGCCGCCATCGTGGCAGCGCAAGCGAGGTCGCGGCCATGAGCGAGGCCGCCACGCACAAGCCGGAAAAGATCCGCTGCGATGCCTGCCCGGTCATGTGCTACATCGCGGAAGGGCAGGCCGGGGCCTGCGACCGCTATACCAATCATGGCGGCGAGCTGGTTCGTATCGATCCGCTACTTGTCTTGGAACGGGGGCGTGGAGACGCCCATGTGGTGCCCTTCTTCAGCGGCAGGCAGGAGAGCTGGCAGGGCGATATCATCCCGCCCGCCGATACCTTCGTAACCGCCGTCGGCGCCGGCACCACCTATCCCGACTACAAGCCCGCCCCTTTCATCGTCTCGCAGGAGATCGATGGCGTCGACATGGTGACCGTCGTCAGCGAGGGCATCTTCAGCTATTGCGGCGTCAAGGTGAAGGTCGACACCGACCGCCACCTGGGACCCGAATGCGCGCCCGTCAGAGCCGAAGGCGAGCAGGTGGGACATGTGACGACGGCCGAATACGGCTCGCAGATGCTCTCTCTCGGCGGCGTGCGGCACCTGACCGGCGGCTCCAAGAAAGAAGGCCGCATCACCTGTGATGCGCTGATGAACCTGTGCAACGGCGAAGCGGTGGAGCTCGCCATTGACGGCGGGTCGACCATCGTGGTGGCGGCCAACCGGGCGCCCGTCATCAACGGGGTGAAAGAAGAGCGTATGCGGGTGGGGTGCGGATCGGCCACCATCGGCATGTTCGCCAGGCAGTGGTACGGGCTGGTCGATGAGGTGGTAGTGGTCGACGACCACATCACCGGCGTTCTTTCCGAGCACCAGGCGGGCAAGGTGCTGGGGGTCGAGGAGACCGGCATCAGGATCAAGGGCCGGCGTTCCACCCCGGGGCGCTATTTCCGGGTGGCCGAGCCCGGCAGCGGCTGGGGCGGCACCGACATCTCCGATCCGCTTACCATCCTCGGGCCGTTCAATCCCAAGGTGGCAAAGCCGGGCTTGCGCCTTTTGATGGTCTCCACGACCGGCGAGCAATACGGCTATTACGTGCTCGACGATGAATTGAAGCCCATCGAGCATGAGCTGCCGGCAGCGCTCAAACCCTCAGTTGAGCGCATCGCCGAGAACTGCGAGCCGGCGCTTTCCAC
>Ga0307436_1000933_pt1 | contig 13348 bp, 25 predicted proteins | sample SalMarWE160440MG_FD_202513 | JGI IMG/M metagenome (GOLD analysis project Ga0307436, IMG submission 202513) | Salt marsh sediment microbial communities from the Plum Island Ecosystem LTER, Massachusetts, United States - WE1604-40 | ecosystem: Environmental > Aquatic > Marine > Intertidal zone >...
GATTCCCTGGTGCCGTCGCCACCCTCCGACGATGTCCTCGCCCCCGACGAGGACCCGCTGGACGAGGCCGAAGAGCTGCCGGCGCTGGAAATGGATCTGCCGGAGGATGACACCGGCGGGTGAGGCGGTCGGGCCTGAGCCGCACGATGACGCCGTGTTTTGCCGCTTGCATGTGGCTCGCGGCCTCTTTGCAAGCCGCCCCGCAATAACCATATGTGACATAACCTAGAAACCGCACCATCGCCGGCAGCGCGGTTCAGTTGCGGGCGATGAGCGTTTTTGCGATAGTGCGGCTCACCACATGGTCCCACGGGGCCAGGATGCGTATGGAACCGAGGGAGTTACGGTTATGGGCACGTTTTCGATTTGGCACTGGCTGATCCTGTTGGCCGTAGTGCTGGTGCTGTTCGGCGGCAGCGGCAAGATCTCGAACCTCATGGGCGATGTCGCCAAGGGCATCAAGAGCTTCAAGAAAGGCCTGGCCGAGGACGATTCGGACGTGGCCGAGACGGCCAAGACGATCGAGCAGGACGTCGACAGGGCGACCAAGGTGGACGCCAATTCGAAAAGCGAGGCCAAGAGCTAAGCGCAAATTTGCCGCGCTGGCGCCATCGGGGCTTCGGCCGTTATAATGGCCGTGCCTGATGTGCGCGTGAAGGACGCCTCCAAAAATGTTCGATTTTGGCATTGGCTCGAGCGAACTGGTGATCATCGCCGTGGTGGCGCTGATCGTCATCGGGCCCAAGGATCTGCCCAAGGTCCTGCGCACCATCGGCCAGCTCACCTCCAAGGCGCGCTCCATGGCGCGCGAGTTCCAGAACCATCTCGAGGAGGCGACGCGCGAAGCCGGCCTCGATGAGGTGAAGGCCGACGTCAACAAGATGACCAACTTCACCATCACCGACATGGACAAGGCCGGCGACGACATCAAGAAGGCTATCGAGGAAACCGCCCCCAACCCTGCCAAGAGCGGCAATGGCGCTGACGCCGGGGCGACCGAGGTGGCCGTTGCACCGGCCGAAAGCAGCGCTGGCGATGCCAGCGCCGAGACCCTCGCGCCGCAGCCGCGGGTTGCTGCAAAGAAGAGGGCGAGCACCAGGAAGAGGGCCAGCCCCAAGAAGACAGCCGCCGCCGAAAAGGCCGGCAAGGCCGCCGGCTGATGGACGTCGAAACCGACATGAGCCGAGAGGACATCGATTCCACCGAGGCTCCGCTCATGGAGCATTTGCTCGAGTTGCGCACGCGGCTGATCAGGGCCTGCATCGGCTTCATCATCGCCTTCATCTTCTGCTTTGCAGTGGCCTCGCCGATCTTCAACTTCCTCTTGCTGCCCTACCACTGGGCTGTGGCCGGGCACCATCCCATGCGCCTCATCTATACCGCGCCGCAGGAGTACTTCTTCACCCAGCTCAAGATCGGCATGTTCGGCGGCCTGTGCATCGCCTTTCCGCTGATCGCGCTGCAGATCTACAAGTTCGTGGCTCCGGGCCTGTACAAGAACGAGCGGGATGCCTTTCGCCCCTATCTCCTTGCCACGCCGGTCCTGTTCATTCTCGGCGGGGCGGTGGTGTTCTTCATCATCATGCCGGCGGCCCTGCGGTTTTTCGCCAGCTTCCAGCAGACCGGGGGCAACGGCGAGGCCCAAATCGAGCTTTTGCCGCGGGTAAGCGAGTATCTCAATCTCGTGATGACGCTGATCCTCGCCTTCGGCATCTGCTTCCAGTTGCCGGTGATCCTGACGCTTCTGGGTCGAGTGGGCATCATCAATTCCCAACAGCTCAAGCACGGCCGGCGCTATGCCATCGTCGGCGTGGTGGCGCTGGCAGCGATCTTCACCCCGCCCGATCCCTTTTCGCAGATCGGCCTGGCAATTCCCCTGATCGGGCTTTATGAGGGCTCGATCTTCATGGTGCGGATGGCCGAGAAGAAGCGGGCCGCCGAAGAGGCCGCGCGCGATGCCGATCTGGGCGGCGGGGGATAGCGAAGCCGCATCTTTCAAAGACGGGCGAATCCGGTTGACAAGGCGGGGCGGGGCTTGCATAAAGCGGCCGGACACCACCCGGTCCACAAGGCCGGGTGTGTTGCTTTGCGCGCTGCTTAGATGACGAATCCATTGGTTTTGGAGGGGTGCCCGAGTGGCTAAAGGGGACGGGCTGTAAACCCGTTGGCTATGCCTACGTTGGTTCGAATCCAACCCCCTCCACCAGCTCGGGCCCACCGGCCGGCGGACGCGCCAAAGAAGGAAAACGGTTTTACACCGGCATGTTGGTCGGAGGAGTTAAAGGGCTTTGAGGCGGGTGTAGCTCAATGGTAGAGCAACAGCCTTCCAAGCTGAAGACGGGGGTTCGATTCCCCTCACCCGCTCCATGAGGGCCTTGAAGAGGAGCGGTCGGCCGGAAGGCTAAAGCCCTCTGAGTGACTGAAGCGATTTGCTGATCTCCAGCGTCGAAGGAACAGGAATAGAGAGATGGCCAAGGAGAAATTCGCGCGCACCAAGCCGCACTGCAACATCGGCACCATCGGTCATGTCGACCATGGCAAGACGACGCTGACGGCGGCGATCACCAAGATTCTGGCCGAGACGGGCGGTGCCACCTACACCTCCTACGACAACATCGACAAGGCGCCGGAAGAGCGCGCCCGCGGCATCACCATCTCGACTGCGCATGTGGAATACGAGACGGCAAAGCGCCATTACGCCCATGTCGACTGTCCCGGCCATGCCGACTATGTGAAGAACATGATCACCGGTGCGGCGCAGATGGACGGTGCCATCCTGGTGGTCTCGGCCGCCGACGGGCCGATGCCGCAGACGCGCGAACACATCCTGCTTGCCCGCCAGGTGGGCGTGCCGGCGCTTGTGGTCTATCTCAACAAGGTCGACCAGGTGGACGACGAGGAGCTGCTTGAGCTGGTGGAGATGGAAGTGCGCGAGCTGTTGAGCTCGTATGACTTTCCCGGCGACGACATTCCCATCATCCGCGGCTCGGCCCTGTGTGCGCTGGAGGACCGCAATCCGGAGATGGGCCGGGAGTCGGTCTTGAAGCTGATGGAAGCGGTTGATGATTACATTCCCCAGCCCGAGCGCCCCAAGGACCAGCCGTTCCTGATGCCGATCGAGGATGTGTTCTCGATTTCCGGCCGCGGCACGGTGGTGACGGGGCGCATCGAGCGCGGTGTTATCAAGGTGGGCGAGGAAGTGGAGATCGTCGGCATCCGCCCGACCTCGAAGACGGTGGTCACGGGTGTTGAGATGTTCCGCAAGCTGCTGGACCAGGGCGAGGCGGGCGACAATGTGGGCTGCCTGCTGCGCGGTGTGGACAGGGATGGGGTGGAGCGCGGCCAGGTTCTGGCCAAGCCCGGCTCGATCACGCCGCACAAGAAGTTCAAGGCCGAGGCCTACATCCTGACCAAGGACGAGGGTGGACGGCACACGCCGTTCTTTGCCAATTACCGTCCGCAGTTCTATTTCCGCACCACCGACGTGACCGGGGTTGTGACGCTGCCGGAAGGCACCGAGATGGTGATGCCTGGCGACAATGTGTCGTTCGAGGTTGAGCTGATCACGCCGATCGCGATGGAGGAGAAGCTGCGTTTCGCCATCCGCGAGGGCGGCCGTACCGTAGGCGCCGGCGTGGTGGCCGGCATTGTCGAGTAAGGACGATGCAGAAACAGAACATCCGTATCCGGCTCAAGGCGTTCGACCATCGCATCCTCGATTCATCAACGCGCGAGATCGTGAACACGGCGAAGCGCACCGGCGCCCAAGTGCGTGGCCCCGTGCCGCTGCCGACGCGCATCGACCGTTTCACCGTGAACCGGTCGCCGCATGTCGACAAGAAAAGCCGCGAGCAGTTCGAGATGCGCACGCATCGCCGCCTGCTCGATATCGTCGATCCCACGCCGCAGACGGTGGACGCGCTGATGAAGCTCGACCTGGCGGCCGGTGTGGATGTTGAGATCAAGCTCTGATTGTTCAGGGCGCAAAGGGAGCTGAAGCGATGCGTTCTGGTGTCATCGCACAAAAGGTCGGCATGACACGGGTGTTCACCGATGCGGGTGAACATATCCCGGTGACCGTTCTCAAGGTGGAGAACTGTCAGGTGGTCGGCCAGAAGACGCAAGAAAAGAACGGCTACACCGCGGTGCAGCTGGGGGCAGGGCTTGCCAAGGTCAAGCGCCTGACCCAGGCCGAGCGCGGCCAGTTCGCCAAGGTCAAGGTGGAACCCAAGCGCAAGGTGGCCGAGTTCCGCGTCACCCCCGACAACATGATCGAGGTGGGCGCGGAGATCACCGCCGACCATTTCGTGCCGGGTCAGTTTGTGGATGTCTCCGGCATCACCATCGGCAAGGGTTTTGCCGGCGCCATGAAGCGGTGGAATTTCGGTGGGCTTCGCGCCTCGCACGGCGTCTCCGTCTCGCACCGCAGCCACGGCTCCACCGGCAACCGCCAGGATCCGGGAAAAGTGTTCAAGAACAAGAAGATGGCTGGCCAACTCGGCGGCGAAAAAGTCACTACCCAGAACATCAAGGTGGTCTCAACCGACGTCGAGCGCGGCCTCATCCTGGTGCGCGGCGCGGTGCCCGGCTCCAAGGGCGGCTGGGTGATGCTGCGCGATGCTGTCAAGCGCAAACTGCCGGACGGCGTGCCGTTCCCCGGCGCCTTCCGCAAGAGCGAGGCGGCGCCGGCAGCGGCCGAGGTACCAGCAGCCGAAGCAGCGGCTGAGACAGCGCCGGCCGCGAGCGAGGAGAGTGCGGCCCCGAGCGAGGCCAGGGAGTAAGGATCGGGTCATGAAAGCCGAGATCAGGACACTGGAGGCCAAGAAGGCCGGCAACGTCGACCTGCCCGATCACATTTTCGGGCTGGAGCCGCGCGAGGACATTTTGCAGCGCTGCGTGGTGTGGCAGCTTGCCAAGCGCCGCGCCGGCACCCACAAGACCTTGCCGCGCGGGGAGGTTTCGCGTACCGGCGCCAAGTTCGGCCGCCAGAAGGGCGGCGGCAGGGCGCGGCACGGCAACCGCCGCTCAGGGATATTCGTCGGCGGCGGTAAGGCGCACGGACCGGTGGTGCGTGATCACGCCATCGATCTGCCCAAGAAGGTGAGGGCGCTGGCCCTGCGGCACGCGCTGTCGGCCAAGGCCAAGGCGTCTGAGTTGATCGTGCTCGACAAGGCCGAAGCCAAGGCGGCCAAGACCAAGGAACTGAAAGGGGCTTTCGACAAGCTGGGCCTCGTCAATGCCCTCATCGTCGACGGCGCCGCGCTGGATAACAATTTCGCCTTGGCCGCGCGCAACATTCACGGCATCGATGTGCTGCCGGTTCAGGGCATCAATGTCTACGACATCCTGAAACGCCAGCACCTGGTTCTCACCAAGGCGGCGGTCGAAGCTCTGGAGGCGCGCTACAAATGACGTCGGAAAAGCATTACGACGTGATCGTGTCGCCGGCGATCACCGAAAAGTCGACCATGCTGGGCGAGAACAACCAGGTGGTGTTCAACGTCGCGCGCACCGCCTCCAAGCCCGAGATCAAGGCGGCGGTCGAGGCCTTATTCAAGGTCAAGGTGTCCGCCGTCAACACCCAGAACCGCAAGGGCAAGACGAAGCGCTTCCGCGGCGTCAAGGGGCGCACCAGCGATGTCAAGAAGGCTGTGGTAACGCTGGCCGAGGGCCAGTCGATCGACGTGACCACGGGGCTTTAGAGGCATCGGTTGAGTTCGAGGATTTTTTGAGATGGCACTGAAGACATTCAAGCCCACATCACCCGGCCAGCGCCAACTGGTGGCGGTCGATCGTTCGGCCCTGTGGAAGGGCAAGCCCGTCAAGGCGCTGACCGAAGGCCTGTCGCAGTCGGGCGGGCGCAACAATCACGGCCGCATCAGCATCTATCACCGCGGTGGCGGGCACAAGCGCACCTACCGTGTCGTTGACTTCCGCCGCGCCAAGCACGGTGTCGAGGCGACCGTCGAGCGGCTCGAATACGATCCCAACCGCACCGCCTTCATCGCGCTTGTGCGCTACGACGATGGCGAGCTCTCCTACATTCTCGCCCCCCAGCGCCTGAACGCCGGCGACAAGGTGGTCTCCGGCGCCCAGGTCGACGTGAAGCCGGGCAATGCCATGCCGCTGTCGGCTATGCCGGTGGGCACCATCGTGCACAATATCGAGATGAAGCCGGGCAAGGGCGGCCAGATCGCCCGCTCCGCCGGCGCTTATGCCCAGCTCGTCGGCCGCGACCAGGGCTATGCCCTGATGCGCCTCAAGTCGGGCGAGACGCGCATGGTGAGGGCCGAGTGCATGGCGAGCGTGGGCGCCGTCTCCAACCCCGACCACATGAACGAGAGCATCGGCAAGGCCGGGCGCAGCCGCTGGAAGGGCCGCCGTCCGGTGGTGCGCGGCGTCGCCATGAACCCCATCGACCATCCGCATGGCGGTGGCGAGGGCCGCACCTCGGGCGGGCGTCATCCGGTCACCCCGTGGGGCAAGCCGACCAAGGGCAAGCGCACCCGCTCGAACAAGGACACCAGCAAATACATCCTGCGCAGCCGTCACCTGCGCAAGAAGAAGAAGTAAGGCTCATGGCACGTTCACTCTGGAAAGGCCCGTTCGTCGACGGGTATCTGTTGAAGAAGGCCGACGCGGTGCGCACTTCGGGTCGCAATCAGGCGATCAGGACGTGGAGTCGGCGCTCGACCATCCTGCCCCAGTTCGTCGGTCTCACCTTCGCCGTCCACAACGGCACCAAGCATATCCCGGTGCTGATCACCGAGGACATGGTGGGCCACAAGCTGGGCGAGTTCGCGCCGACGCGCACCTTCCACGGCCACCAGGCCGACAAGAAGGCGAGGAGGTAGGAGATGGGCAAGCGATCCAGACCGCGCGCTCTCGCTGCCACCGAGGCCAGGGCCGTGACCCGGCTCTTGCGGGTGTCGCCGCAAAAGCTCAATGACGTCGCCGCGCTGATCCGCGGCAAGAAGGTGGAAACGGCACTCGCCGATCTCACCTTCTCGCGCCGCCGTATCGCCCAGGACGTCAAGAAGACGCTCGAATCGGCCGTCGCCAATGCCGAGAACAACCACGACCTCGACATCAATGCGCTGGTGGTCAAGGAAGCCTATGTGGGCAAGAACATGGTGTTGAAGCGCTGGACGCCGCGCGCGCGTGGCCGGGTGGGGCGCATCCAGAAATTCTTCAGCCAGCTCACCATCGTGGTCAAAGAGGTCGAGGAGGCCGCCTGATGGGTCAGAAAGTCAATCCGATCGGGCTGAGGCTCGGCATCAACCGCACCTGGGATTCGCGCTGGTTCGCCAAGGGCGGCGAATATGGCGACCTGCTGCACGAGGACATTCGCATCCGCAACTACTTGAAGGACCAGCTCAAGCAGGCCGGCGTCTCGCGCGTGGTGATCGAGCGCCCGCACAAGAAGTGCCGCGTGACCATCTATTCGGCCCGCCCCGGCGTGGTGATCGGCCGCAAGGGCGCCGACATCGAAAAGCTGCGCCGCGATGTGTCCAAAATGACGGGCTCCTAGGTTCACCTCAACATCGTCGAGGTGAGAAAGCCCGAGGTCGACGCAACGCTGGTGGCTGAGAACATCGCCCAGCAGTTGGAACGCCGCGTCGCCTTCCGCCGCGCCATGAAGCGTGCCGTGCAGTCGGCCCAGCGCATGGGCGCCGAGGGCGTCCGCATCAACTGCGCCGGCCGCCTCGGCGGGGCCGAGATTGCCCGTACCGAGTGGTATCGCGAGGGCCGGGTGCCGCTGCACACGCTACGCGCCGACGTCGATTACGGCACCACTGTGGCGGTGACGGCTTATGGCACCATCGGCATCAAGGTGTGGATTTTCAAGGGCGAGATCCTCGAGCACGACCCCATGGCCCAGGATAAGCGCGCCAGCGAGGCGGCCGAGGGTGGTCGCCCCAGCGGCCGGCGCGAGCATGCCCCGGCGGGCCGGGGCTAAAGGCTTCGAAGGCAGGACAGAACCATGCTGCAACCGAAACGGACGAAGTTCCGCAAGCAACACAAAGGCCGCATCCACGGCGCCGCCAAGGGCGGCACCGACCTCAATTTCGGTTCCTTCGGCCTGAAGGCGATGGAGCCTGAGCGGGTGACGGCGCGCCAGATCGAGGCCGCCCGCCGCGCGCTCACCCGCCATATGAAGCGTGCGGGCCGAGTGTGGATCCGCATCTTTCCCGATGTGCCGGTGTCGAAGAAGCCGACCGAGGTGCGCATGGGCAAGGGCAAGGGCACGCCCGAATACTGGGCCTGCCGGGTGGCGCCGGGCAAGATCATGTTCGAGATCGACGGCGTGCCGAAGGCGCTTGCCGAAGAGGCCCTCAGGCTCGCAGCCGCCAAGCTGCCGATCCGCACCCGCTTCGTTGCGCGGTTGGGCGAGTAAGGGCGGAAGGCGACGGGATTGGACCGATGAAAGCCAGTGACGTGAGACAGATGACCGCCGATCAGCTCAAGGACGAGCTTTTGAAGCTGAAGAAGGAGCAGTTCAACCTGCGCTTCCAGCGTGCGACCGGCCAGGTCGAGAACACCGCCCGCGTCCGCCAGGTGCGGCGCGATATTGCCCGTATCAAGACCGAGCAGCGCGCCAAGTCCGTCGCTGCGGCGGCGAAGTGACGATTGGAGGCCGGTATTCATGCCCAAGCGTATCCTCGAAGGGGTGGTGGTCTCCGACAAGACCGACAAGACCATCGTGGTGCAGGTGGAGCGCCGTTTCACCCACCCGATGATGAAGAAGACCGTGCGCCGGTCGAAGAAGTATCACGCGCACGACGAAGCCAATGCCGCCAGGATCGGCGACATCGTCCGCATTCAGGAGTGCCGGCCGAGGTCGCGGCTGAAGAGCTGGGAACTGGTGGAAAAGGTAGGCGCAGCGAACGTCTGAGGATGGGCGCTGCAGGTAGGAATGATTGGCCCGCATGTGACGGGGCCCGACGCGATGGAAAACGGGTGATGCCATGATTCAGGCAGAAACAAGTCTCGACGTCGCCGACAACTCCGGCGCTCGCCGGGTGCAGTGCATCAAGGTGCTGGGTGGCTCCCGGCGCCGTTATGCCGCGGTCGGCGACATCATCGTGGTGTCGGTCAAGGACGCCATTCCGCGCGGCCGCGTCAAGAAGGGCACGGTGATGAATGCGGTTGTGGTGCGCACCGCCAAGGACATCCACCGCGTCGACGGCTCGGTGATCCGCTTCGACCGCAACGCGGCGGTCCTGATCAACAACCAGGGCGAGCCGGTGGGCACCCGCATCTTCGGCCCCGTGCCGCGCGAACTCAGGGCCCGCAACCACATGAAGATCATTTCGCTGGCACCGGAGGTGCTCTAGATGGCGTTGAAGCAGAGAATCAGGAAGGGCGACCGCGTGATCGTCCTCACCGGCCGCGACAAGGGCCGCACCGGCAATGTCATCAAGGTGCTGCCGAAGGAAAACCGCGCCGTTGTCCAGGGGATCAACCAGGTGCGCCGCCACCAGCGCCAGAGCGCAAGCCAGGAAGGCGGCATCATCGCTAAGGAAATGCCCATCCACATGTCCAATCTCGCCCACCCCGATCCCAAGGACAACAAGGCGACGCGCGTGGGCTTCAAGAAGCTCGAGGACGGCCGCACGGTGCGCGTGGCCAAGCGCTCGGGGGAGGTGATCGATGCCTGAGACCTACGTTCCGCGGCTGAAGCAGATCTACGACGCCGAGATCCGCGCCAGGCTCACCGAGCAGTTCGGCTACACCAATCCGATGATGGTGCCGCGGCTGGATAAGATCGTCCTCAACATGGGCGTCGGCGAGGCCGTGGGCGACAGCAAGCTCATCCAGTCGGCGGCCGGCGAGCTCGCCAAGATCGCCGGCCAGAAGCCGGTGATCACCCGCGCGCGCAAGTCGATCGCCACCTTCAAGATCCGCGAGGGGATGCCGATCGGCGTCAAGGTCACGCTGCGCAAGGCGCGCATGTACGAGTTCCTTGACCGCTTCCTTACCATCGCGCTGCCGCGCGTACGCGACTTCCGCGGCCTGTCCTCATCCAGCTTCGACGGCCGCGGCAACTACGCCACCGGCCTCAAGGAGCACCTGGTCTTCCCCGAGATCGACTACGACAAGGTCGATCGGGTGTGGGGGCTCGACGTGGTGGTGTGCACCACCGCCAAGACCGATGAAGAGGCGACGGCGCTTCTGCAAGCCTTCAATTTCCCCTTCCGCCGCCCGGCTCCGCGAAAGCAGGCCGCCTGAGCGCAAGAACGACAAGAGGAAGCCAAATGGCCAAGAAAAGCTCGATCGAGAAGAACAACCGGCGCCGCCGCCTGGTGGAAAGATATGCCGGCAAACGCGCGCGACTGAAGGCAGTCGCTGGCGACTCTTCCAAGCCGATGGAGGAGCGCTTTGCCGCCCAGCTCAAGCTGGCCGCGATGCCGCGCAATTCGGCCAAGGTGCGCATCCGCAACCGCTGTGAGGTAACCGGCCGTCCGCGCGGCTTTTACCGCAAGCTCAAGATGTCGCGCATCGCGTTGCGAGAGCTGGCCTCGGAAGGGCTGATCCCCGGCATGGTCAAGTCGAGCTGGTAAGGTTCGAAGGAGAGAGACGAGAAATGAGTGTGACCGATCCTATCGGAGATTTGCTGTCACGCATCCGCAACGCCCAGGAGCGCGGCAAGTCGAAGGTGACGACGCCCGCTTCCAGGCTGCGTGAACACGTGCTCGAGGTGCTGCAGCAGGAAGGCTATATCCGCAGCTTCGCCACGGTGCAGCATGAGGGCGGCAAGGCCGAAATCGAGATCGAGCTGAAATATTTCGACGGCGCCCCGGTGATCCACGAGATCCAGCGCGTGTCGAAACCGGGCCGGCGGGTCTATGCCGGGGTGGACAAGCTGCCGAGCGTCTACAACGGCCTTGGCATCTCGATTCTGTCCACTTCCAAGGGTGTGATGTCGGATGCCGATGCCCGCGCCAACAATGTGGGCGGCGAGGTTCTCTGCATGGTGTTCTAGGCACCGGCGATGAGGTTTGGTTGAGCGGCGCCTGCTGGCGCCAGGGTTGAAGAGAAAGAGACCAGGAAAGACGCCATGTCTCGCATTGGCAAGAAACCGGTCGCGGTGCCTGAGGGCGTCACGGCCACCGTCGAGGGCCGGACCGTGAAGGTCAAGGGTCCCAAGGGCGAGTTGCAGACCGACCTGGTGGAACAGGTCAAGGTTACGCTCGCCGACGGTCACATCACGGTCGAGCCGATTGACAAGTCGAAGACCGCGCGCGCCATGTGGGGCCTGTCGCGCACCCTCGTTTCCAACATGGTCGAGGGCGTGAGCAAGGGCTTTTCACAGACGTTGGAGATCCAGGGCGTCGGCTTCCGCGCCGCCGTCCAAGGCTCGCAGTTACAGCTCAACCTCGGCTACAGCCACGACGTCGCCTATCCTATACCGCAAGGCATCAGCATTGCCACGCCCAGGCCGACCGAGATCGTGATCTCCGGCATCGACCGCCAGAGGGTCGGCCAGGTGGCCGCCGAGATCAGGAAGTGGCGTGAGCCGGAGCCGTACAAGGGCAAGGGCGTGCGCTATCAGGGCGAATACATCTTCCGCAAGGAAGGCAAGAAGAAGTAACGACGAGGGTATCGGCAGCCATGACCGCCACAACCACCATCGACCGGCGCAAGGCCAGCATTCGCAAGAAGCTGGCGGCCCGCGACAATACACGGCCGCGGCTTTCAGTGTTCCGTTCGCTGAGCAATATCTACGTGCAGGTGATCGACGACGCCAAGCGCGTGACGCTCGCCGCCGCCTCCAGCCTCGACAAGGATTTGAAGGCCAATCTCAAGGGCGGCGGCAACAAGGACGCAGCGGCCGCCGTCGGCAAGCTGGTGGCCGAACGGGCCGTCAAGGCCGGCGTCAAGGATGTCGTGTTCGATCGCGGCAGTTATCGTTATCACGGCCGGGTCAAGGCCCTGGCCGACGCGGCGCGCGAAGGCGGCCTCAACTTCTGAACGCAAGGGTAGGCTAGAGAATGGCAAGAGAACGCGAACGGCGCAGTGACCGTGAAGACCGCGACAGTGAATTTGTCGACCGGCTCGTCCACATCAACCGCGTCGCCAAGGTGGTGAAGGGCGGACGCCGCTTCGGCTTTGCCGCGCTGGTGGTGGTCGGCGACCAGAAGGGCCGGGTGGGTTTTGGCCACGGCAAGGCGCGCGAGGTGCCCGAAGCGATCCGCAAGGCGACCGAGAGCGCCAAGCGCGGCCTCATCCGCGTGCCCTTGCGCGAGGGCAGGACGCTCCACCATGACGTCAACGGTCGCCATGGCGCCGGCAAGGTGGTGCTCAGGGCAGCACCTGCCGGTACCGGCATCATCGCCGGTGGCCCGTTGCGCGCCGTGTTCGAGAGCCTCGGCATGCAGGACGTGGTGGCGAAGTCGGTCGGCACTTCCAATCCCTACAACATGGTGCGCGCCACCTTCGATGCCCTCAAGCGCGAGCAGAGCCCGCGTTCTGTGGCTGCGCGCCGCGGTCGCAAGGTGAGCGACATTCTGGCCCGGCGGCGCGATGGCGTCGAGACGTTGAGCGAATAAGGCGACAGGACCAGACAAATGGCCAAGGAAAAAGCGAAGACCATCGTGGTCGAGCAGACCGGCAGTCCCATCCGCCGGCCCAAAGACCAACGCGCCACGCTGATTGGGCTCGGGCTCAACAAGCTGCACCGGCGGCGCGAGCTTATCGACACCCCGCAAGTGCGCGGCATGATCGCCAAGGTCGCCCACATAGTGCGTATCGTCGAAGAGCGCTGAAACCAGTCAGGATCTTTTTGAAGGACAAGGCCCCATGAAACTCAATGCGATCTCCGACAAGGACGATGCGCGCCGGCCGCGCAAGCGTGTCGGCCGCGGCATCGGCTCCGGGCTCGGCAAGACCTCAGGGCGCGGCCACAAGGGCCAGAAGTCGCGTTCGGGCGTGGCGGTTGCCGCTTACGAGGGCGGCCAGATGCCGATCTACCGGCGCCTGCCCAAGCGCGGCTTCGTCAAGCCCAACCGGGCGTCATGGAACGAGGTCAATGTCGGGCGCGTGCAGGCGGCAATCGATGCCGGCAAGCTCGACATCAAGGCCCCTGTCTCCATCGCCGAGATGATGGCGGCGGGCCTTGTCGACAAGCCGCGCGACGGCGTGCGCCTGCTGGGCAAGGGCGAGCTCAAGGCCAAAGTCAAATTCGTCGTCAATCACGCCACCAAGTCGGCCGCTGCGGCGGTGGAAAAGGCCGGCGGCTCGGTGAGCATCGTTGTCGGAAAGCCGGCCCCGGCTGAAGCCGAAGAGGCCGAAGCCGAAGAAAAGCCCAAGGCCAAGGCGGCCAAGGAAAAGCGGGCCGCTGACA
>Ga0307436_1000934_pt1 | contig 13345 bp, 10 predicted proteins | sample SalMarWE160440MG_FD_202513 | JGI IMG/M metagenome (GOLD analysis project Ga0307436, IMG submission 202513) | Salt marsh sediment microbial communities from the Plum Island Ecosystem LTER, Massachusetts, United States - WE1604-40 | ecosystem: Environmental > Aquatic > Marine > Intertidal zone >...
GGATGGCTGTGCCCGGTGGAGCAGACCGCGATGCCGGCCATAAAATCGATGAAGTGGTTACCGTCCACATCCCACACTTCGGCACCGCGCCCGCGGTCCATCACGAAAGGATAGTCGCGCGGGTAGGACGGGCTAACGACAGCCTTGTCGCGCTCCAGCATCTCGCGCGCCTTCGGCCCAGGCAGTTCGGTCTTCAAACGGGTGTCGGATTTCGGTGTGTTCAGCATGGTTTCTCTCATTGTTCGGGCCGGCGTTCCCCCGTGTTCGGGACCGTTCTCGCGCGTGCCGGTCCGTTCGCAGGGGCTCGCTGCCGCGGCCCCACTGGAGCCTTCGAAGTTCGGCCGGTTGTGGACCATTTCGAACTGGCCGGCAAGGCTGGCCCGCCAGTCAAATGCCCGCCAGGAAGTCGCGGATCACCTCGTTGACCCGGGCCGCTGCCTCCATCTGCGGCATGTGGCCGGCATCGGGGATGATCTCGACCCTGGCGCCCGGGACGTTCGCGGCCTGAGCGGCGGGGATGACGGCATCCTCGGCTCCCCAGATGACCAGAACCGGAATATCCGCCGCCCCAATCCGCTCGCCCAGGAGCGCCGACTGGTGTCCGTCCGCGAAGGCCGAATCGGCGATCGCGCGCAGGGCGGCATCGACGCCGTCGAGACGCTTGTACTTCATCAGGTCGTCGACCAGCTGGCGGTTGACGAGGCTTTTGTCGGCGAACAGGTGCTCCACCACGGGCTTCATTTCGCGCCGGGATTCGGCTGCAACGAAACCATCGATATAGGCGGCATTGATCTCCTCGCCGAGCCCGGCCGCATCGACAAGCGTCAGCGACTTCACCTTGCCCGGCTGCCTGAGCGCGAGCATGGCGGAGACCGCGCCGCCCATGGAGTGGCCCACGAGATGGGCCGGTCCGGTGCCGGCGGCATCCATGAAGGCCTCCAGCGTATCGACGAGATCGTCGAGGCCGACCGGCTTTTTCACCGACTGGCCGTGCCCCGGCAGATCAAGCGCGAAGACATGCCCGCTCGCTGCCAGGGCGTCGATGTTGAACAGCCAGTTGTCGAGATCGCCGCCAAAACCGTGGACCAGGACGATGGCATCGCCCTCGCCGCCGCGCTCGGCATATCTGAGCCGGCCTGCAGGTGTCTCGACAAAGAGATAGGCCGGGCCCTCCTCTTCCTCGCCTTCGGCGGGCTCAGGGGTGACGAAGCCTTCGACATAGGCATCGATTTCGGCATCCGGCACATCTTCCGGCGCCAGGACACCGAGCAGCGCCCTGACAGGATAGACCGTGTCCTCTGCGGCGACGCGGCGGCGCAGAAGGCCGCCGTCGGCGGCCTCCACCACATTGGCGATCTTGTCCGTTTCCACGTCCATGATCTCCTGGCCGGGCGCGATGACGTCGCCTTCCTTCACGTGCCACTCCGCAAGACGGCCTTCCTGCATGGAAAGCCCCCATTTCGGCATGATGATGGGAATGATCTTGTCGCTCATTATACCCTCAAGCCGCCATCGTCTGTCGCACGGCGTCACCGATGCGCTCGGCGCTGGGGATATAAAGGTCCTCAAGCGCCGGCGAGAAAGGCACCGGTGTATGCGGCGCAGTCACCATGCGCACCGGGGCCTTAAGCGCCTTGAACGCCTCCTGCGCCACCGTGGCGGCGACGTCGGAGGCGATGGAACAGCGCGGGTTCGCCTCATCGACGCAGACGAGCCGACCGGTCTTTTCCACGCTCTCGATCACCGTATCGGTGTCGATCGGCGACAGGGTGCGCAGATCGACGATCTCGACGTCGATACCGTCCTTGGCAAGGGCGCCTGCGGCATCGAGCGAGCGGTGCACCGTCTGGCCGTAGGTCACGATGGTGGCGCTCTTGCCCTCGCGCACGATGGCCGCTTCACCGAAGGGGATGGTGTAGCTTTCCTCCGGCACCTCGCTCTCGTGCGCATAAAGGTTCTTGTGCTCGAGGAAGATCACGGGGTCGTTGTCGCGGATCGACTGGATCAACAGACCCTTGGTGTCATAGGCGTTCGATGCGCATACGACCTTCAGCCCCGGTATGTGGGTGACGATGGGGGTGAGCATCTGGCTGTGCTGTGCCGCCGCCCTGAAACCCGCCCCGCACATGGCGCGGATCACCACCGGGGTCTCGGCCTTGCCGCCGAACATGTAGCGGAACTTTGCCCCCTGGTTGAAAATCTCGTCGAGACAGACGCCCATGAAATCGATGAACATCAGTTCCGCGACCGGTCTCAAGCCGCAGGTCGCCGCCCCGATGGCGGCGCCGATATAGGCGCTTTCCGACAAAGGCGTGTCCATCAGCCGGTCGCCATGCTTGGCATAGAGGCCCTTGGTAACGCCGAGCACCCCGCCCCAGGCATCGGATTCTCCGGGGGACCCGGTGCCGCCGACAATATCCTCGCCCATCACGATGACGGTCGGGTCGCGCTGCATTTCCTGATCGAGCGCCTCGTTGATGGCGTCCTTCATGCTGATTTTGCGTGCCATTGTTCTGTCCTCCCGATCCTGCGGGGATCAATATCTGACATAGACGTCGGTGGTGAGATCGGCCGGCCCCGGCAGCGGCGCGGCCTTGGCCTGCTCGACGGCATCGTCGATGAGCTTGGCCACATCGGCGTCGATCGCGTCTAGCTCGGCCTGGCTGATGACGCCCGCCTCGCGCACGTGGCGGGAGAACTGCCTGATGCAGTCGCGATTGTTGCGGATGTCCTCGATCTCGCCCTTGGCGCGATACGTCTGGGCATCGCCCTCGAAATGGCCGTGGAAGCGGATCATCTTGCATTCGAGCAGCGAGGGCCCGCCGCCGTCGCGCGCACGCCTGATCATCTCGCCGGCCGCCTCGTAGACGGCAAAAAAGTCGGTGCCGTCGACCGTCACGCCCGGCAGGCCAAAACCGTTGGCGCGATCGACGTAGGAATCGGAAGCCACCGCCCAGTCGACGGAGGTCGATTCCGCATAGCCGTTGTTCTCCACCACGAAAAGCACCGGCAGTTCCCAGATCGCAGCGAGGTTGAGGCTTTCCAGGAACATGCCTTGGTTGGAGGCGCCGTCGCCGACGAACGATATGCCGACACCCTTGTGTCCAAGTTTCTTGGCCGCAAGCGCAGCGCCGCAAGCTAGCGGCGCGCCGGCGCCGAGAATGCCGTTGGCGCCCATCATGCCCTTGGACAGATCGGCGATGTGCATCGAGCCGCCCTTGCCGTGGCAGGCACCGGTCGACTTGCCATAGATCTCGCCCATCATCTGGTGCACGCTCACGCCCTTGGCGATGCAATGGCCGTGGCCGCGATGGGTCGAGGCGATGCGGTCCTCATCGGTCAGGTGCATCATGATCCCGGTGGCCGAGGCCTCCTCGCCGGCGTAGAGATGCACGAAACCGGGAATGTCGCCGCGGCCGAAATCGACATGCAGCCGGTCCTCGAATTCGCGGATCGTCTTCATCGTCCGGTAGGCATTGAGCAGGTCTTCCTTGCCGAGCGGAAACGGGTTGTCTCCCGTCCTGGTCGGCGATGCGGTGGTTGTCGCTGTCATGGCTTTCCTCCTCTGACTTCCATTGCTGTTGATTGGGGCCGGGCCTGCTTGACGAAACGCCCCTCGCCGGCCGCATGGGCCATGCAGGCTTCGATATCGATGGTGCGAAAGGCGCCGCCGCGCAGGGTGACGACAACCTCGTCGCCTTCTGCAAAAGTCACCTCCCTTTCGCCGTCGAAGGCGATCGAGCCGGCGCGTGTCGAGGGTTTGACCGGCCGGTCGAATTCCAAAGTCTCGACATGGGCGATGCTGACCGGCGCGATGAGGCCGGGGGCGATGGCCGTGCGCACGGTGAAGGGGGCCAAATCCGGCCGGTCGAAGACGATGCGGCGGCCGAAATTGTCGGAGCGGGCAACCGGTGCGACCATGCCGGCAATCGACGACATACCGATGCCGCCCGGCGAACCGAAGGTCACGAAAAGCTCCTCAAAACCTTCCGTCTTCCAGATGGCGCGCGAGCCGACATAGCGCTCGCGCACCAGCGCCACGTCGATCAGGGCGATTTCGCGCCTAGCGTTGATCTCGACCTCGAGGCGCTTGTTGGCGGAAAACGCGATTTCCGGCGGCACCTGCCCGGTCACGGCAAGGCCGACGCCGAGGCCGGTCACAGTCGGCTCGCGCATTTCGGGAAAGGCATTGTTGGTGCCCGAGGAGACCCCGGCAATCGGTATATCGCCGCAATTGGCGACGACCACCCGGTGCGTCCCGTCACCGCCGAGCACAACGATGGCGGCAACGCCCATCTCGCGCATCATCCTTGCCGCCCGGGCACTGTCGCCAGCCTCGCCGGTGACCGCCATGTCGAGGCTCTCGATATCGGGAAAATGCGCCTCGCCGGCATTTCTGGAGCGGGTGAGCGCGCGCATCAGGTGGCCGCGCAGGCCCGCATTCTCCGGCATGATGACGGTCTTTGCGACCCCGGCGGCGGCCATTCCCGCCAGGATGCGCAACACCATGTTCGCCCGCTCGGTGATCTGCAACCCGCCGGCATAGGAGATCACCCGGCGGATATCGCGGGCCGAAATCGGATTGGCAATGATACCGACAACCGGATCCGACATAGCCTCCCTGCTGGCCTCGCGTTATGGTTGACGCCCGTCAAACAGACCCCGTGCCAAGCTTTTTCCTAAAATGGAGATAAAACAATGTCTTAAATGTGACGCCTCAACACTCACTGCGGCTCCACCTGAGGTCGAGTGCATTCAACGCTCGCACAGAGCACTTGTCGAGTCCAGCATTTGTCGCGGACCGCAAAGCGCTTCGCGAAACGCGCTCAGTTAAAGGGCTCGGCGCGGGCGATCAACTCGGCAAGGTTGGGCTCGTCCGGGTTGCGCGGCTTGCCCGGGTGGATGATGCTGACCTGGCAGCTCTCGGCCGCCTCAACCAGCTCGCGAAAAGTTCCGGCATCAGGATCGGCGATATAGGCCTGCTGGTTCTCGTTGTAGGCGAACAGGCAATTGTTGATCTGGGTGCATTCGTTGCAGGTGGTGCAGCGGGCGGTCTCGATATAGGCATCATCGCTTTGCCCTGCCGCTTCGGCGTGCTCGGCGGTCTCTTGCGGCTCTTCCGGAGCGGCGGCAGCCGCCGGTGCGGCAGGCTGAGCCGGGGTAACGGCAGGAGCGGCTTCAGCCGTTTCGGCGGAGGCGGGTTCAGGCGTCGCGGCGGCGGCTTGTGCCTGCCAGGCCGCCTTTTCGCGCGCCACGAGCCGGATGGCATGCGAATTGTTGATTCCGGCCAGCTCCTGCAGCCGCCGCCAGGCATCCAGGCAGCGGCGCGCCGCCTCGATGATCTTGTCGTCGATCACGTTGCGATAGAGCGCATTGTCCGCACCGGCGGTGAGCACATAGCCTTCACCCGCTTGCGCAAGCATCAGGCAATCCGCCGCCGGCACCATGTCGTCGCGCCAGTCCGCCCTGGCGACGGGACGGCAATAGCGCCCATAACGGCGGTCCGCGGCGACGAAGTCAGCATAGGTGAAGGCGACGTCCTCGGCCTGGCGCTGCAGGGCCTCGTCCTCGTATTCGAGCCGGTGTGTCGGCCAGTCGGCCTCGGCTTGCGGGTTTTCGCTCAGGTCGAAGCGGGCGGCCCAGTCGGGTCCGGCGGCTGGATCATAGGCAAAGGTGGGAAAGGCGCGCGCCTCGCTGGCGGCCGCCGCCATGAGATAAGGGCTGACATGCGAGGCGGTCTTCACCGCGCCCGAGAACACCGAGAACAGCGCCGGTCCGTCATGGCTCATGCCCGCGATCAACCGCTCGCGCACCCGGCAAAGAAGGGCGCTTGAAGCCTGCAGCACATAGGCATTGTTGAGCCCCATGGCCATGCCGGCAAAATGCGCGCTGCCCACGCCGAAAGCAGTCCGCGACGGCTCGGGCGACGTATCGCCGACAATATCGTCGGTCTGGATGAGCACCTTGATCGGCAGGCCCGAAGCCAGCGCCTCGAAGGCGCGCACCGTATCGGCTGTGTCGGTCGTCCCGTCGCGCAGGCACACCAGCGAGGACGGCAGGAGGGCAAGCTGCTCGGCGCTGAGGTCACTCTCGTCGAAGGCCTCGAACACCGGGTCGTGCAGGTCGGCGCGATATTTGTTGGCGATCTCCAGTTCTGCGATAACGAGGGCCTTGACGAAATCTACGATCTCGTCGAGCCGTTCGCGGAAGGCATCGAGCGCTTCGGCACAGCTTTCGAAGATGAAGTTGTGGGGGTTCGGCTGGCCGGGCTTGCGCTCCGAGCTGCGCCCGGGGGGATAGAAGCGCTGCGACTTCAGCACTTGCAGCACCCGCTGGATGCGCTCCTGGCGTGCATCGAGCGCCGGGGTGTGGGCGGAGCCGTGCGAAAGCACCCGCGACAACGCGCCGAAGTCAAAGTCCGAGCCGAAGGACGAGCCGATCGACAATTCGAGCGCTTGCGGGGTCCTCGCCGCGTCCGACTTCATGAACTCGGCCTTGAGAATGTCGGTCAGGCGCAGGATGAGGCCGTCGACTTTCTTGCGGAACGCCTTGCCCTTGGCCGCATATACTGCCTTCCAGGCATGCACCAGCACCTCTTCAGGGGCATTGGCATCGCAGTCGATGACCAGCCCGTCGACGTTCAGTGCCTCGCGCGCCCGGTCGAGATCGGTGTCGAGCGGGCCGAAGGGGGCCTCGCCGCTGGCAGCGAGCAGTTCGGCAGCGCAGCGCCACCACAGGCTGGCGAGGCTGTCGCGCTCACCCCTCGCCACGCGCCGGCGAATGGCGTGCTCAAGCCTGAGCACGTGCTGGCGCAGCGCTTCGCCATCCGTGCCCGGGGGCGCGGTGCGGCGCAGGATATCGTCCATGATGCCGGTGAGCGGGCGCAACACCGGGGCTTCGCCCTCCACCAGCACCAGCGGATAGTCGTAACGCAGCCCCTCCAGTGTCCCGTAGAGGGCAAACAATGCCGGCCTCGATGCCCCGGCATCAGCTGCCGCAGCGGCAGCGGTCTTTGTCTCCGCCAGCGGTGTGGAGCTCTGATCCATGACCACTTACTCCGCAGCGGCCGGAGGTTCTTGCTCATCCGGCCAGATGGTGACCTTGTCGAATTCCTCGTCCAGCACAGTGCGGATGAGGTCGGGCGTGTTGGGCCGTTCGGCCTCGCGCACGTCCTCGTAGCAGGGCACCGCCGGGTTCTTGTAGAGGATGCCGACCGGGATCTCGTCCTCGAGTGCGGCAATCGCCAGCGCCCGCGGCATGTCGAGGGGATCGTGCACCTCCTTGTTGTGATAGATGCGCGAAAGCTCGGGCTTGAGCCGCAGCCCGTCGCCGTGCACCAGGATGCGAGTCTTGGACGGATCGCGCACCGCCTCATCGAACCGGTGGTCCATGAACTCGGGGCAGCGTTGCAGGATGCGCACGAACCCCAGGCCATGATGGCGATGCGCCTCGGCGATGATGTCGTAGAGAAGATCCGGTATCCAGTCGACCGCCTGGGCCACGAACGAGACATTGGAGACGCCGAGCGTCACGGTGAGCGGGTTGAGCGGGTTGAGATAGGCGCCACGCGGGGTGGTGTTGCTCTTGAGGCCGCGCGGCGATGTGGGCGATACCTGCTTCTTGGTGAGGCCATATATCTGGTTGTCGTGCAGCAGCACGGTCATGTTCATGTTGTAGCGGATGGCGTGGATCCAGTGGGCGGCGCCGATGCTGCAACAGTCGCCATCGCCGGTGGTGACGAAGATGTGGAGATCCGGCCGGCGCAGCCTGACGCCTTCCGCCACCGGCAGAGCGCGCCCATGCACGCCGTGAAAACCATAGGCGTGCATGTAGTGCGGCAGCCGGCTGGAGCAGCCGATGCCGGAGACGAAGACGGTCTTTTCCGGCGGCAGTTGCTCATCGCGGCACAGCCGCTGCATCGCCGCCAGGATGGCGTTGTCGCCGCAGCCGGCGCACCAGCGCGGCACCACGTCGCCCTGATAGTCGGCAAGCGTGTGATGCTCCTCGACCAGTCTGAGCAGGCATTGGGTCATGGTCGCGGTCATGTCTGTTCCTCACTTACGGCCGAGTCGGGTGAGCGCTGCCTCGACGACGGCGCCTGGCTTCATCGGCTGGCCGCGCACCTGCCCCCAGCAGGTGACGTCGACCAGGTAATGGGCGCGCAGCAGCCAGCCGAGATTGGTAAAGCGCTGGCTTTGCTTGTCGGCAATCTCGTCGTCCAGGGTATCGCTCCAGTTGTTCTCTACCGTCATCACCTTGTCGAAGCGCCGCATGACCTCGCCGATGCCCGAAGCCATAGGCTGCAGGAATTTGAGATGCATGGACGAGACCCGCTTTTTCTTGCCGCGCAGCATGTCGACCGCCTCCTCGATGGCGCCGCGGGTGCTGCCCCAGCCGATCAGCAGCAATTCGCCCTCCTCGCCGCCATAGAGCGGCGGCGTCTTCAGTGTCGCCTGCAATGTGGCGAGCTTGCGGGCGCGCTGGCGAATGCCCTCCTGATTGACGGCCGGGTCATAGGCGACGTGGCTGAAACGGTCATGCGCAAGGCCGGTGAGACAATGCATGCCGCCCGGCTGGCCGGGGATGAAGCGCGCGGCGATGCCGGTTTGCGGGTCCCAGTCATAAGGCTTTGCCCCTTCCGGCACGGCCGACTGGTCGACCGGCGGGGCCAGCCAGCCCTCGCTGAAGCTGGGACGCGGGAAAGGCTGCTGGGCGGTGGCGAGGCTGGCGTCCGACAGCACCACCACCACCATGTTAAAAGTCTCGGCGATCTTGCGCGCGGTGATGAGGGAATAGAAGCAGTCCTCGATGCTGGAAACGGCCATCACCACCTTGGGGGCATCGCCATGGCCTCCGAAGCAGGCCGCCAGCAAATCGCTCTGCTCGGGCTTGGTCGGCTGGCCGGTCGAGGGTCCGCCGCGCTGCACATCGACCACCACCAGCGGTATCTCGCCCATCACCGCCAGCCCGAGGGCTTCCTGCTTGAGTGACAGGCCCGGGCCGGAGGTAATGGTGACGGCGCACTTGCCGGCATAGGAGGCCCCGATGGCGAAGGTGCAGGCGGCGATCTCGTCTTCGGCCTGGTGCACCACACAGCCCACCTTGTCGAAAATGTCGCTGAGGTAATGCGAAGCCGAGGTGGCCGGCGTGATCGGATACATCGAGCACACCTCCATCCCTGAGGCCACCACTCCCAGCGCCAGTGCCGCATTGCCGTTCATCACCACCTGCGGCTCCTTGGGCCGGGTGGCGGGAATGGCGAATTTCAGATCGAGATTGGCCTCGGCCCAGGCGCGTCCGGCATCGAGTAGCTCGATATTGGCATCGATGATCTTGGGGTCCTTCTTGGCGAAGACAAAACGCACCTGTGACCGCGCCAGCTCGACATCGAGGCTGTAGATGCCACACAGCATGCCGAGCGCGAACATGTTCTTGCCGCGCCGCGGATCGGGCACGTGCTTCACGCACTCGGCCTCCATTGGCACCTCGTAGAGACGGTAGCCGGCGGACCTCACCTCCTCGCACACGCGCGCATAGGCAGCGGCGATCTCGGGGTCCTTGTCGTCGCGCCACATGCTTTCGAGCAGGATGATGCCGCCCGGCCTGATCTCGCCGGCACGCAAGCGCCCGAGCAGCACCTGCTCGTTGAAGGCAACCACCAGGTCGGCCTCGTCGCCGCCATTGGTGACCCGATGCGCAGCGATTCGCACGCGGTTGCCGCTTGCCCCGGCGATGCTGCGGTGGGGCGGCTGGATTTCGGCGGGGATGATCTGGACCGTCCAGATGCCGTTGCCCATGCGCGCCGCGATGGCGGCAAACGACTGTCCGCAGCGCTGTGCGCCCTCGCCCGAATCGCTCACGATCTCGATGATGTTCTCATCGAGCAGCAGGGCCGGGCGCGAGCGCGGGGTGCTGTCGGATTTTGATTGACGGGCTTGACGATGCTTTGCGGCGCCGGCGCCGACTTCTTTCACTTGCGTACTCATCTCCGCAGTCTCATTTGCTTCACGCCAGTCGCAGGCGCACGAAGTTGCGCTCCGCCTCGTCAATGCCAAAAAGCGTTCCTTCCAGGCCCTCGCGCGGCGGGCGGTAAACCGCCTCGCTGTCGCGGATGCCGAGATAGCGCTTGATGCTCATGGCCGCCTTGCGCCCGGCGCCCATGGCGAGGATGACGGTGGCGGCGCCGGTGACGATGTCACCGCCGGCATAGACCCCGGTGAGCGAGGTGGCGAGGGTCTCCTCGTCGGTCTCGATATAGCCGCGTTTGTCGAGGCGGATTTTCGAAGTCTGGCCGAGGATGGGATTGGCGGTCGTGCCGATGGCATAGACCACCATGTCGGTCTCGATCTCGTACTCGCTGCCTTCCACGGGTTGCGGCCGCCGCCGTCCGGATTCGTCCGCCTCGCCCAGCTCCATGCGGACGCAGCGCATGGCGCGCACCCGGCCGTCGTCGTCGCCGAGGATCTCCACCGGCGCCGTCAGCCAGCGGAAGTCGATGCCCTCTTCGATGGCGTGGTGGATCTCCTCGCGCCGCGCCGGGCTTTCGGCCTCGGTGCGGCGATAGACGCACATCACCTCCTCGGCCTCCAGCCGCTTCGATACCCGCATGGCGTCCATTGCCGTATTGCCGGCGCCGATCACCGCCACCCGCCGGCCGATACGCAAGGGCGTTGCATAATCGGGCTGGCGTCCGGCCTTCATCAGGTTGCAGCGCGTCAACAACTCGTTGGCCGAGAGCACCCCGTTGAGATTCTCGCCGGGGATATTCATGAAGCGGGGCGAACCGGCGCCGGTGCCGATGAAGACGGCATCATAACCCATCTCCTCCAGCATCTCTTCGACGGTGAACAGGCGTCCGATCAGGGTGTTGCACTTGATCTCGATGCCGAGCCTGATCAGGTTGCCGATCTCGGCATCGACCACTGTGTTGGGCAGGCGGAAGTCGGGGATGCCGTAGCGCAGGACCCCGCCCGGTTCGTGCAGCGCCTCATAGACGGTGACCGAGCAGCCCGCCTTGGCGAGGTCGGCGGCACAGGCCATGCCGGCCGGTCCCGAGCCGATGATGCCGATACGGAATCGATTGGGCTCGATGTGGCTCTCCTTGCGCCAGCCCTCGGCGATGGCGCGGTCGCCGACCCAGCGTTCCAGCCGCCCGATGGCGACCGGCTCGAGTGTGGCGCCCACCGGGCACACGCCCTCGCACTGGTCCTCCTGCGGGCACACCCGGCCGCAGATGGCGGGCAGGAAGTTGGTGTCGGTGATGATGTCGTAAGCGCCGCGAAAGTCCTTGTCGATCATCTTGACGATGAAGCCGGGAATATCGATGCCCACCGGACAGCCGGCGACGCAGGCCGGCTGCGGGCAAACAAGGCAGCGCTCGCATTCCACCAACGCGTCATCCAGCTTGAATCCGTGTGCCACCTCTTCGAAGTTACCGGCCCGGACCTCCGGATCCTGCACGGCCATGAAGGCGCGTTGCTGCGGAATGGTGCGGATGGTCTTGCGCGCCATCCTTCAGTCCCTCCCCGCATCATGCGCAAGGCTGGGCTGCATGGTCAGCCGGCGGCAGTCTTCGGCCCAGTGCTCTAGCGCTTCGCGCTCTTCGGCACGATAGCGCCTGAGGCGTGCCATCAGGTCATCGAAGTCCACCTCGTGGGCATCGAAATCGGGGCCGTCGACACAGGCAAAGCGGATGTGCCCGCCCACCATCACCCGGCAGCCGCCGCACATCCCGGTGCCGTCCACCATGATCGGGTTGAGGCTGACGGTGGTCTTGATGCCATGCGGGCGGGTCAGCTCGGCGCAGGCCCGCATCATCACCGGCGGGCCGATGGCGACCACCTCGTCGATGACTCCGTGCTTGTCGATGGCTTCCTCGATGCCGCCAGTGACCAGTCCCTTGCGTCCAGCCGAGCCATCATCGGTGCAGATGATCAGCTCGTCGCAGACCGAGCGAAACTTGTCCTCCCAGAAGATCAGGTCGCGGGTGCGAAAGCCGATCACTCCGATGACATGGGCGCCGGCTTCCTTGAAGGCGCGCGCCTGGGGAAAGATCGGCGCCACCCCGAGCCCGCCGCCGACGCAGATCACCTTGCCGGCCCCGCCGACATGGCTCGGAACCCCCATCGGCCCGACCATGGCATAAAGGCTCGCTCCGGGCCGGCAGACCCGCTGCATCTCGCGCGTGGAGGCGCCCACCGCCTGGACGACGAGCGTGATGGTGCCCTTGTCGCGGTCGAAGTCGGCGATGGTGAGTGGGATGCGCTCGCCGTGATCGTTGATCATGATGATGACGAACTGCCCCGGCCGCGCCGCCCGTGCCATCACCGGGTGGTCGACTTCGAGCAGGAACGTGGCGTCAGAGAAATCACTGCGCGCCCGGATGGGGAATCCGAGTGCGGTCAAGTCGGTATGCTGCCTTGCCGAAGCTGGCACCTCTGCAGGCGCTTCGGCGTCATGAGCGTCATGGCGACCGGTCATCATCGACCTTCCTTTTCCGCCATTGCGATGCAAGAACCTAACGGCTCGGAATTAAAGTTCCGTGATCTAGATCAAAAATGCCGGGCGCGTTGGCCGATCCCATGCGCCGCTTCCGGCTCCGCGTGGCAGGGCAGGAATTATAGCTCCGGGCGATGCATGAGCAAGGGATCGAGGAACTTCCCGATCTTGGCCGAAATCTCCGCCCAATCCTTATCGGTGAGCTGGGCCTCGGCCACCGGCAGGAAGCGCGCTTCCTCTTCAGCCATATGCTTTCTTTCCTGTGCGATGAAATCATGCGCGATGCGGACGAACCTGTCGCGCGGCATCTCGACGTCGAGCAGCACGTTCATGATGGCATGGGCGAAATCGTGCAGTTCCTTGGAGATTCTTTCGTGTTCTTCGTCGAGATCGCCGATCTCGCGCGCCAGTTCCGGGGCCCGCTGCCGCAGCTTGGCGATGATCAGGTTTTCCTTGGGATGATGGCACAGATCGGCGAAGGTCACGAAGTAGTCGAGCACCTCCTTGACGAGGTCGTAGTCGAAGCGCTCGCCCCTCTCGAACCGCTCGATCTGGTGCTCCAGCATGTTCAGCATCCGGCTGATGCTCTGATGCTCCTGCCGGATCATGTCGAGGACTTCCGCCATGCCGCCTCCTTCCCCCTCCCAGAAACACTACGAGCGATTGCCCCGGCGTCATTGATTTCGATCAATTTTCCGATTTGCCAGCAATTCATATAGCGCGAAGTATCCGTCCGGCCCATAGCTGCCGATGACGGCACCTGCCGCGGCAAGGCGCTCTTGCCGGCGTCAAATGCGGGGGTGCCGTCTCCAGATGAGAGGCATGCCGGCGCGCCCACCCGTCACTG
>Ga0307436_1000937_pt1 | contig 13308 bp, 9 predicted proteins | sample SalMarWE160440MG_FD_202513 | JGI IMG/M metagenome (GOLD analysis project Ga0307436, IMG submission 202513) | Salt marsh sediment microbial communities from the Plum Island Ecosystem LTER, Massachusetts, United States - WE1604-40 | ecosystem: Environmental > Aquatic > Marine > Intertidal zone >...
CGGCTGCTTGCGCGCGAGCTTGCCCCGCGCGGCATCCGGGTCAACGCGGTCTGCCCGGGGTGGGTGCGTACCCGCATGGGCGGCTCGTCGGCGCCGCGTTCGCTTGCCAAGGGTGCCGCCTCGGTGATGTGGGCAGCGACCATGGCGGACCGCGCCAGCGGCGGTTTCTACCGGGACGGCAGGTTGATTGCGTGGTAATGGATTAGTGGGGCGAGCGAACGCGCTTGTGGCCTGTTTGGCATCGCCACACCCTGCCTTGTGTTCGTAACGCTGTCCGTATATGGCCGTGATGTCGGCAGCGTGGGCTGCCTTGGGGCGAGGAGCCTATGCCCGATATCTTCGAGAAGTGTGATGAGTTCGTCGACCGCATGCAGCGAATGGCCGGCGATAATTTCGATGCCCTAACCTCGGTCTTCGATCGCGTCTATCCGATCACCAATTCGGCGCCGCACATCCAGTTCCGTGGCCGCGAGATGCTGCAGGTCGCCACCAACGACTATCTCAGTCTGGCAACCCATCCCGACGCGATTGCCGCGGCGAAAACGGTGGCGGAGGAGCACGGCGCGGGAACACCGCTCGGCGCCCGCCCGCTGACCGGGACCACCGCGCTGCATCTCAAGTTGGAGCGCAGGCTCGCTGAATTCCGCCGCACCGAATCGTGCATCGTCTATAATCTCGGGCTGGGAGCCATGTCGGGCACCGTCGCCTGCCTGGTCGGGCGCAAGGACCGCGTGTTCGTGGACGAGTACGCGCACGGCTGTCTGCACGACGGCGCCCGCCTCGCCAAGGGCGAGGACTCGCGCTTCCGTCACAACGACCTCGCCGATCTCGAGCGCCAGTTGCGCGCCTGCCCGCCGGAGCAGTCCAAGCTGATCTGCGTCGACGGCGTCTACGGCATGTCGGGCGATCTTGCGCCGTTGCCCGAACTGGTCGAGTTGAAGCACCGCTACGGCGCCCAGCTCCTGGTCGACGATGCCCACGGCACCGGCGTCCTCGGCGAGCACGGGCGCGGCACCGCCGAGCACTTCGGCGTCGAGGACGAGGTCGATCTGCACGGCGGCACCTTCGCCAAGTCGTTCGGCACCTTCGGCGGCTACATCGCCGGTCCCGAGCGGGTCGTCCGCTTCCTGCGCTTCCAGTCGCCGGCCTACGTGCTGACCAAGGCATTGCCGGCGAGCATCACTGCGGCGACGCTGGTCACGCTCGACCTCATGCAGCGCGAGCCCGAGCGGCGGCTGAAGCTATGGGAGAACCTCAACGCGCTGCGCGACGGCCTGCGCGGCATCGGTCTCAACGTCGGCAGCCCGCAGGCCGCCGTCACCTCGATCTGGATGCGCGGCTTCCGCGCCTTGCCGGTCGTCCACGAACTCGAGGAGCGCTACGGCATTCTCGCCAATCTGGTTCTCTATCCGGCCGTTCCCTACAACACCTCGATCGTGCGCATCACGCTGACGGCGGCGCACGGCCTCGACGACGTCGCCCGCGTGGTGAACGCGCTCAGCGAGATTCATCGCCGCTCGCCCCTGCAGGACGGCGTCGCGCTCGAGGGGGCCATGCCGGTGCTGATGATGGGCGGGGGGTGAGCGGTCCCGGGCTGGCCGTTCGGCCGGTTCGCGCTTCTGATGACTGGCGTGCCTTCCATGCGGTGCGCAGCGCCGTCTACCGCGACGATCCGGTCGCGGTAGCACCGCTCGCCTCGGAGCAGCGGCTCGCGCTCGACACCCGCCGCCATCCCTTCTGGCAGCATGCCGAACGTCGGGCATTCGTGGCCTGGCGCGGGCGTCGCCCGGTCGGCCGCGTGGTCGCCATCGTCGACCGCCTGCATCAGGAATACTACCACGACCGCACCGGCTTTTTCGGCTTCTTCGAGTGCGAGGACGATCCGGCGGCGGCAGCGGCGCTGATCGCGGCGGCCGCGGCGGAACTCGCCCGGCTCGGCTGCGACGTCATGCGCGGTCCGGTCAATCCCTCGCTCAAGGGCGAATTCGGGGTGGTCGTTGCCGGCAACGATGTGGCGCCGTCGATCATGATGGCCCACACCCCGGCCCGCTACGATGCCTTGCTCAAGGGCTGCGGCCTCGCTCCCGTCCACGATTTCTACGCCTTCGTGGTCGACAAGGCGGAAGTAGACGCTGGCGCAGAGCGCTGGCGGGCGCTCAGGGAAACCTGCGCCCGCATTCGTGCTCGCCACCCCGAACTGACGGTGGCGGCGGCGACGGCCGCCAACGTCGATGCCGTCCTCGCCGAGATCAACACGCTTGCCAACCAGGTGCGCGAGCCGGTGTGGGGGTTTGTGCCGATCACCGAAGCCGAGATCGAGTTCCTGATCAGGCGGGTGCGGCGTCTGGTGGTGCCGGAACTGATCATCACCGTGCGGCGCGGCGGCGAAATGGTGGGCTATCTCGCGGCGCTGCCGGATGTGAACTGGGCGCTCGCACGGGCGCGCGGCCGGCTCGACGTGCTGCGCATCGTCCGGCTCCTCTTTCTCGTGCGGCGTATTCCGCGCGCCCGCATCTTCGCGCTCGGCGCCGACCGGCGCTACCGGCGGGCGGGCATCGTACCGCTCCTTTTCGAGGGCATGCTCGACAACGCCTTGCCGCGCTTTGGCGAGTTCGAGTTCTCGTGGATATCGCAGGCAAACCTGCCCTCGCTCACCGCGCTCAGCCACGTGCTGCCACTTGCGCCGGCGAGGACCTATCGCGTCTACGAAATGCCGCTTGCCGCCGAAGCGGAGGCTGCGTCTGCGGCCGTCACCCGGGTGGCCGCCCCGGGCGTTCCGCGCTAAACCTGCCGGCCGGGCCGCCGGCGCCCGAATCCCGCTTGACGAGGAACCAGCCCGCTTGCTGCCGCAGATCTGGCCGGCCGTTCTCACCCTCGGGTGGATCCTGATCGCCATCGCCGCCGGCGAGGGGCTGATGGCCGCGGTGTCGCTGGCGACGGGCGACGGCCTGGCTGTCGATTTCGTCGTCAACGCGGCGATCACCGCCGGCGTCGCCGGCGCCTGCGTGCTCACTACCAAGGGGCGGCCGTTCGATCTGAGGTTCCGCGACGCCGCCCTGTTGACCGCGCTGTCATGGTTCGTGGTGCCGGCATTCGCCGGCCTCCCCCTGATGGGCGCCCCCACCAACCTCAACTTCATCGACGCCTATTTCGAGGCGGTGTCGGGAATCACCACCACCGGCGCAACGGTGCTGACCGGCCTCGACAAACTGCCGTCGTCGATCCTGTTGTGGCGCTCGACCATCCAGTGGCTGGGCGGCATCGGCATCATCGGGCTCGCGCTGGTCATTCTGCCGTTCCTCAAGGTCGGCGGCATGCAGCTGTTCCGGCTGGAGTCGTCCGATCGCTCGGAGAACTTGGCGCCGCGCGTGCGCAGCGTCGCCGCCGCCGTCGGTCAGATCTACCTCGCCCTGACGATCGGTTGCTTCGTCGCCTACTGGCTGTTCGGGATGACGCCGTTCGACGCCCTCAACCACGCTTTCACCACCGTGTGTACCGGCGGCTTCTCGACCCACGACGCCTCGTTCGTCTATTTTCACAGCGATGCCCTGGAATGGGTGAGCGTCGTCTTCATGCTGGGCGGCGGGCTGCCGTTCCTTGCCCTGCTCAAGCTCGGCAGCAAGGGCTCGTGGCGCGAGCGCATCGATCCGCAGATCGTCGCCTATGTGGCGACCGCGGCGGTGCTGTCGCTTGTCTTCGCCGTGTGGCTCAACCTGCGGCCCGGCCTTTCCGGCTTCGACAACGTCACCCACGCGACCTTCTCGATCGTGTCGATCATGACCACCACCGGCTACGGCGCGGTCGACTATGTCCACTGGGGCACGTTCGCCGTGATGTTCTTCTTCATGGTCAGTTTCATCGGCGGCTGCACCGGATCGACGGCGGGCGCGATCAAGATCCTGCGCTTCCAGCTGATGGCCGGGATCGTCTGGCAGCACATCCGCCAGGCGGTTCGCCCGCATGTCGTCAGCCCGATCCGCTACGGCAGCCGTATCGTCACCGACGACCAGCTGGCATCGGTCGGCACGTTCGTATTCGTCTATATCGCCAGCTTCGTGGCGGTGGCGGCGCTGATGGGTCTGTTCGGGCTTGACGCGGTGACCGGCCTGTCGGCGGCGGCGGCGAGCCTCGGCAACGTCGGCCCGGGTGTGGCCGAGTCGATCGGACCGGCGGGGAACTACGAATGGCTGCCCGACGCCGCCAAGCTGATCCTCGCGGCGGCGATGATCGTCGGCCGACTGGAGGTGATGAGCCTCCTGCTCCTGTTCGTGCCGAGCTTCTACCGGTGAAGCCGTCGCCGCATGAAAACGCCGGGCGGACGCGACCAGCGCCCCCCGGCGTCAGCAAATGAATGCGCTAGTGGCTTCACGCCAGCGCGCTCACAGCGCGCCGAGAACGATGGCTCCGATGAACAGAAATGCCGCGCAAACGATCAGTACGTGGACCGGCCGAGCGTAGCTCATGGTCGTAGCTCCCGTAACCGATGTTGGCGCTGAGTCTATCGCGAGATCGACGGGGCGCGAAGCGAAAATCGTGCTGCACTGCCCACATGCATGAGGATGACCTGACAAATGCCTTGGCAGCCAACGAAAACTTTTTCGTATTTCAATTTGCGTACGCGTCCGTGAAGGGGCTGGGCCGCCGTTGCGCGCTTGTGATCGCGCTATCGGCACCGTAAGAACGCCGGCGTCGGATTTCGCCGATCGGCACCAAACCTGGAAGGGCTGTCGTTGATGCCGGATCGTCCTCTTGCATCGACATTGGGTCTGGCCGCAGCGAGCGTCGGCGTCGGGGCGGTCGTGCTCGCCCTCAAGCTTGTCTCCTGGTGGCTGACCGGGTCGGTGGCGCTCTATTCCGACGCGCTGGAAAGCCTGATCAACATCGCCACGGCGCTGGCGGCGCTCGCCGCGATCCGCTACGGCGCTCTGCCCGCCGACGCCAATCATCCCTACGGCCATCACAAGGCGGAATATTTCTCGGTCGTCCTCGAGGGGGTGCTGGTGGTGATCGCGGCGGTGTCGATCCTGCGCTCGGCATGGGCGGGTTATGAGGCGCCGCATGCGCTGTCGCAGCCGGTTGCCGGACTTGTCGCCAACGTCGTCGCCACGATCGTCAATGGTGCGTGGTCGTACGTGCTGATCCGCGAAGGCCGCCGCCGGCGCTCGCCGGCGCTGGCCGCCGACGGCGTCCATCTGTTCACCGACGTGCTCACCTCGGTCGGGGTCGTGGTCGGCCTCGCCCTGTCGGTGGCGACCGGCTGGCTGGTGCTCGACCCGATCCTGGCGGCGCTGGTCGCCGTCAACATCCTGTGGCAGGGCTGGCGATTGATCCGCATGTCGGTCGGCGGGCTGATGGACGAAGCGCTGCCGGCCGACATGCTCGAGCGCATCCGTGAGGTGATATCCGATAACGCCAAGGGAGCCATCGAAGCCCACGACGTGCGCACCCGCGCCGCCGGCCGCATGATCTTCATCGAGTTCCACCTGGTGGTGCCCGGCAGCATGGCGGTATCGGACTCGCACGACATCTGCGATCGCATCGAGCGGGCGCTCAAGGCGGAGGTCTCCGACGCCTCGATCACCATCCACGTCGAGCCGGAGGAAAAAGCCAAGCACACCGGCGTGGTGGTGGTGTAGCCAGCCCTCCCGCGTTCGGTTGACGCTTCGTTAAGCCGATCGTGCGCATTTGAACGATCATGGTCCGTCGCGTTGCGTATCTGGCGGCAGTGCTCGCGCTCGGGCTGGCGCTGGTCGGCTGCGCTCTCAGCCCTTTCGGCGTCCCGGAACGGCGAGCCGCCTGGCATGACGCCGAGGAACGCGCCTGCATCAAAAGCCGGCCACCGGTGGTCCGCGCGGCCTATGTGCGGCGCGAGCACCGGGTGAATGGCCGCGGCGCCTGCGGCATCCGCTATCCGCTGGAAGTCGCCGCGTTCGACGGCGGCAGCGTCCAGGTGAGCCCGGTCGCCACCCTCGGCTGCCCGTTGACGACCGTGCTCGAAGACTGGATGCGCGACGCCATGCAACCGGCGGCGCTTGCCTGGTTCGGCGTCCCGGTCGTCGGGATCAAGCAGCTGGCGAGCTATTCCTGCCGGTCGATCGACAGCATTCCGGGCAAGAAGCTGTCCGAGCACGCCTACGGCAACGCCATCGATATCGCCGCCTTCGTGCTTGCCAACGGACGCACCGTGACGGTGGAACGGGGCTGGCACGGCGCGCCCGATGAGCGCAGCTTCCTGCGCGAGGTCGAAGCAAGCGCCTGCGAGACGTTCGATACCACGCTAGGCCCCGGCGAGCCCTATCACGGCGACCATTTCCATCTTGACCTCGCCCATCACGGCCGCACCGGCACCGCGCGCTACTGCAATCCGAAGCCGCTGTTCTCGCCGCCCCACCGGCCGCCATACGGCGGCCTCTACGCCCGCTCCAATCTCGACTGGATGCGGACCGGCTCGATCGCGGCGTCGACCGCGACAGACGTCCGGCCGCCCGATGTCGTCCAGGGCGCAACCGCTCCCCTCGGCGTGTCCCCCTTCAACGGGGCCGTGACCGCGCCACCGGCCTATTCGGGCAACTGAGACGCTGCCAACGGCGGGGCAGGGCTGGCAGGGCGCGTCGCACCCGCTATCTTCGCAGCAACCGACCGCGGAGGACATTCGATGCGTGCCGTTGCCTATCGTCACTGCCGTCCCGTTACCGCTGACGACGCCCTCGTCGATGTCGAACTCGACCGGCCTGAGCCGGAGCCGCGCGACCTCGTGGTCAAGGTCGCGGCGGTCTCGGTCAATCCGGTCGACACCAAGATGCGTCGCAACAACGATCCCGGCGGCGCGCCGAAGGTGCTCGGCTTCGATGCCGCCGGAACGGTGGCGGCGGTCGGAGCGCAGGTGAAGCTGTTCAAGCCGGGCGATGCGGTGTGGTACGCCGGCTCCAACGCGCGCCCCGGCGCCGACAGCGAGTACCACGCCGTCGACGAACGCATCGTCGGCCGCAAGCCCGGGCGGCTCGATTTCGCCGAGGCGGCGGCGCTGCCGCTGACGGCGCTGACGGCGTGGGAGCTCATGTTCGACCGCATCGGGGTGCGTCAGGGTGCGGACGGCGACCGGCGCTCGTTGCTGATCGTCGGCGGCGCCGGCGGCGTCGGCTCGATCGCAATCCAGCTTGCCCGCGCGCTAACCGGACTGACGGTGATCGCGACCGCATCGCGGCCGCAGACGATCGACTGGGTCAGACAACTCGGCGCCCATCACACCGTCGACCACAGCAGGCCGCTCAAGCCGCAGCTCGCCGATCTCGGCTTTCCGTCGATCGACATCGTCACGGCGTTCGTCGGCACCAGGGCGCACGCGCCGGAGCTGGCCGACATCGTCGCGCCGGAAGGGCACATCGGCATGATCGAAGGCGAGGGACCAGAAGGCTTCACGGCGCCCGATTTCGCCAAGCTGTTCCAGAAATGCGTCGGGCTGAACCTCGAGCTGATGTTCGCGCGCGCGCGCCTCGGCACCGCTACCATGATCCGCCAGCACGAGATCCTCGACGCCGTCGCCGATCTGGTCGACGAGGGCAAGGTGCGCACGACGTTGACGCGGCGACTGTCGCCGATCAACGCGACGACGCTCAGCGAGGCGCACGCGGCCGTCGAGAGCGGCAGCATGATCGGCAAGGTCGTCGTCGAGAAGTGGCCGGCCTAAACGCGGCGCACTCACCGCTTGCCGTAGCCGCCGCCGGTCGGTGTCGTCACGATCGCGGCGTCGCCCGATTTCATCACCGTCTGATCGCAGCCGGCGAGCGTCTCGACGCTGCCGTCGGCGCGGCGCACCTGCGTCAGGCCGAGTTCGCCGGGCGCGCCGCCGATGAGACCGTGCGGGCGCACGGTGCGGTGCGACGACAGGATGGCGCAGTCCATCTCTTCCAGGAAGCGGATGGTGCGCGTCGTCCCGGCGCCGGCCGACCAGCGGCCCCTGCCGCCGGAGCCAGCGCGGATGTGGAAATCCTCCAGCACCACCGGAAAGCGGAACTCGAGGATCTCCGGGTCGGTCAGGCGCGAGTTGGTCATGTGGGTGTGGACCGCGTCGGCGCCGTCGAAACCGGTGCCGTCGTTGAAGACGCCGGCGGGCGCGCCCGAACAGATCGTCTCGTAGTACTGGTAGCGCGCGTTGCCGAAGGTGAAATTGTTCATGCTGCCTTGCGCCGAGGCCATGGCGCCGAGCGCGCCGAACAGGCAGTCCACCACGTGTTGCGACGTCTCGACGTTGCCGGCGACCACCGCCGCCGGATAGCACGGCGACAGCATCGAGCCTTCGGGGATGACGATGTTGATCGGCCTGAGGCAGCCGGCATTCATCGGGATGTCGCTCTCCACCATCACCCGGAAGCAGTAGAGCACCGCGGCGCGGGTGACCGGCTCCGGCGCGTTGAAGTTGGTCGGCTGCTCGGCGCTGGTGCCGGTGAAATCGACGGTCGCTTCGCGCCGGTCGCGGTCGACGGTGATGCGCACACGGATGGTGGCGTTCTGGTCGGTAGCGACGGCGAAGTCGGAATCGTGCAGCGCCTCGATCACCCGACGCACGCTCTCGGCGGCGTTGTCCTGGACGTGGCCCATGTAGGCTTTCACCACGTCGAGGCCGAAGTGCTCGACCATCCTGAGGACTTCCTGCACGCCCTTCTGGTTGGCGGCGACCTGGGCGTGCAGGTCGGCGACGTTCTGGGCAACGTTGCGGCACGGCCAGCGACCGCCGGTGAGGAGCGCGATCAGTTCCTTCTCGCGAAAGCGGCCGCGCGCGATCAAGCGGAAGTTGTCGATGAGGACGCCTTCCTCCTCGACGGTGGTGGCACGCGGCGTCATCGAGCCCGGCGCGGTGCCGCCGATGTCGGCGTGGTGGCCGCGGGCGGCGACCCAGAACAAAATGCGGCGGCCGGCCGCGTCGAAGACCGGCGTGCACACGGTGATGTCGGGCAGGTGGGTGCCGCCGTTGTAGGGAGCGTTGAGAGCGAAGGCGTCACCGGGTGAAATGTCGCCGGCGTTGAGGCGGATGACGGTCTCCACCGACCGGTCCATCGAGCCGAGGTGGACGGGCATGTGCGGCGCGTTGGCGACGAGGCGCCCGTCGCCGTCGAACAGCGCGCACGAGAAGTCGAGCCGCTCCTTGATGTTGACCGAGTAGGCGGTGTTCTGGAGGACGACACCCATCTCCTCGGCGATCGCCATGAACAGGTTGTTGAACACCTCCAGCATGACCGGGTCGGCGGCGGTGCCGATGGCGCTGCGCGCCGGCCGCGGCGTGGCGCGGGAAAGCACGATGTGGTCGCGGGTCGTCAGCTCGGCGCGCCAGCCCGGCTCGACGACGACGGTCTGGTGCGGCTCGATGATCAGCGCCGCACCGGCGACCACCTGCCCGGGTTTCAGGTCGCGCCTGAGATAAATGGTCGCGTCGTGCCAGCAGCCGTCGGAATAGACACGGGTCTGGCCGGCCGCCGTCGCCGTTGCCGCGCTCGGCGTCGTCTCCGGCTCCGCGATGTCGGCGCCGCCGCCGACCGCCTCGACCTCGAGGCTCTCGACGATCATTGCCTTGTCGTCGAAGACGAAACCGAACTGCTTGCGATGCGTCTCGGCAAATGCGGCCGTCATTGCGGCGACGGCAACGAGGCGGGCGGGCGCACGTCCCGACCATGCGCCGGCCGGCACCGGCAGCGCGGCGTCGGTGCCTTGGTAGCGGATGTGGGCGCGGGCGGTGACGGCGATGTCGGGCTCGGCGACATCCTGGCGGCGCAGCTCGTCGGCGACTTCTTGGCCGAGCGCGCCGGCGACCGCGGCCAGGGCGCTCTCGATGCCATCGGCCAGCGGCTGCATAACGGCGCGGTTGCGGGTGGCGCGGATGTCGGCGAGGCCCATGCCGTAGGCGGAGAGCACGCCGGAGCGGGGATGGATGAGGACGGTGGCGATGCCGAGCGCGTCGGCGACCATGCAGGCGTGCTGGCCGCCGGCTCCGCCGAAGGCGTTGAGCGCGTATTCGGTCACGTCGTAGCCGCGCCCGACGGATATCTTCTTGATGGCGTTCGCCATGTTGGTGACGGCCACGTGCAGAAAGCCGTCGGCGATCGCCTCGGGCGGGCGGCCGTCGGCGATCTCGGCGGCAAGGCGCCGGAAGCCGGCGCCCGCCGCCTCGCCGTCGAGCGGCTGGTCGCCGCCGGGGCCGAAGATCTTCGGAAAATGCGCAGGCATCAGCTTGCCGACCATCAGATTGGCGTCGGTGACGGTCAGCGGCCCGCCGCGCCGGTAGCAGGCGGGGCCGGGGTCGGCGCCCGCCGAAGCCGGCCCGACGCGATAGCGGCCCTGGTCGTATCTCAGGAGCGAACCGCCGCCGGCCGCGACCGTGTGGATCCGCATCATCGGAGCGCGCATCCTTACCCCGGCCACCTCGGTCTCGAAGGCGCGTTCGTAGTCGCCGTCGAAATGCGACACGTCGGTCGAGGTGCCGCCCATGTCGAAACCGATGATCTTGGGGAAGCCGGCGATCTTCGCCGTTTCTACGGCCGCGACCACGCCGCCGGCGGGGCCGGACAGGATGGCGTCCTTGCCCTGGAAGAGACCGGCGGCGGTCAGCCCGCCGGACGACTGCATGAACATCAGGCGCGGATCGTGGCCGAGCTCGGCGGCGACCTCGTCGACGTAGCGGCGCAGGATCGGAGACAGGTAGGCGTCGACGACGGTGGTATCGCCGCGGCCGATGAGCTTGATCAGCGGCGAGACCTCATGGCTCACCGACACCTGGGTGAAACCCATCGCGCGGGCGAGCTCCGCGACGGCGCGCTCGTGCGCGGGAAACTTCCAGGCGTGCACGAAGACCACGGCGAGCGAGCCGATGCCGGCCGCCGACACCGTTTCGAGATCGCGGCGGACCGCGGCGAGGTCGGGTTCGACCTCGACGGTGCCGTCGGCGCGCACGCGCTCGCCGACCTCGACGACGCGCTCGTAGAGCATCTCAGGCTTGATGATCTGCTTGGCGAAGATCGCCGGGCGCGCCTGATAGCCGATGGCGAGTGCGTCGCGGAAGCCGCGCGTGATCAGGAGCGCGGTGCGCTCGCCCTTGCGTTCCAGCAGCGCGTTGGTGGCGACGGTGGTGCCCATCTTGACCGAGGCGATCCGCCCGGCGGGGATCGGTGCGCCGGCGGCCACGCCGAGCAGAGCGCGGATGCCGGCGACGGCCGCATCGCGGTAGGCGCCGCGGTTGTCGGACAGGAGCTTGGCGGTGAGGATGGCGCCGTCGGGAGCGCGGCCGACCACGTCGGTGAAGGTGCCGCCGCGGTCGATCCAGAAGTCCCATTTACCGGTGGCGGCGAGCCGCATGGCATGATCCTTTGCGTCCTGACTGGCACGTTCGGCCGCACGCGCTCAAGTGCGCAATTGAAGGCGACCGTCCGGTTGGCCTATATGCGGCGGCGTGGCCCGTGTCCCCGTCGCGCAGGAGTCCCGCCATGCCCCGCTTTCAGCTCGCACTGGCGGTTCTCGCCGTCCTGGCGTCGGCCTCGGCCGCCGAGGCGGTGTGCCCCGGCCTCGATGTGCTGTTCGAAGACAGGTTCGACAGCATGAAGCCGACCTGGGGTGAGGCGACCGCGGCGGTCAAGGTGGAAAACGGCCAGCTGGTGCTGGCGCCGACCTCGGGGACTTACGTCTGGCGGGCCAACACGGCCGGCCTCTACGACGACATCGACATGTGCGTGACGGTGACCACGCTGACCGGCGTCGATCCGGCCGATGCCAAGGCGGGTCTCCTGTTCTGGTACGACGACGAAAACAACTTCTACGTCTTCGAGATCGCACCCAACGGCAAGGGCTCGGTGTGGCGGCGCCAGCGCGGCAAGTGGCTGCCGCAGGTCAAGTGGCGCGACGCCGAGGCCGCCAACAGCGGCGACGGCGGCACCAACGAGCTCAGGGTGACGACGGTTGCGGCCAGCGCCACCCTGTACGTCAACGGCAGCCGGTTCGCCAAACTCGACGGCTCGCCGCCGGACAAGGGACAGGAGATCGGCGTGCTCGCCGCCTCGCCGGAGGCCGGCGACGCGCGTTTCGCCTTCGACGATCTCAAGGTCACCAAGCCGTAGCGGCGGACGAGGCGATGACGTCGCCGCCGGAATGGCAGGAACGGCCCTCGCCGAACCACGACCGGCGGGCGCCCGGAAAGCCGGTCGACATCCTGCTGCTGCACTATACCGGCATGACCTCGGGCGAGGCGGCGCTCAAATGGCTCGCCGATCCCGCCGCGAAGGTCTCCTCGCACTACTTCGTCGGCGAGGACGGGCGCATCGCGCGCATGGTCGACGAGGAGCGACGCGCCTGGCACGCCGGCCGCTCGTTCTGGGCCGGTGAAACCGACATCAATTCCCGCTCGATCGGCATCGAGATCGCCAATCCCGGCCACGAGTTCGGCTACCGGCCGTTTCCCGACGGCGAGATCAGGGCCGTGATCGCGCTCTGCCGCGACATCCTCGCGCGGCACGCAATCCCGCCCGAGCGGGTGCTGGCTCATTCCGATGTCGCGCCCTCGCGCAAGCAGGATCCGGGCGAACTGTTTCCGTGGGCCAGACTGGCGGCGGCCGGCATCGGCCATTGGGTCGAACCGGCGGCGATCGCGGCGGGGCCAGTGATCAAACGTGGCGACGCCGGCGCGGCGGTCGCCGATCTCAAGCAGAAGTTCCGCGACTACGGCTATGGTTTTGGCGGGGAATCCGAATTCGGCGAGGAGACCGAAGCGGTCGTCACCGCCTTCCAGCGCCATTTTCGGCCCGCCCGGGTGGATGGCATCGCCGATGCCTCGACCGTCGCCACCCTCGACAAGCTGATCGCCGCGCTCCGATTTGGCCGTTCCGGTTGACGCGGCCGACAAGGCCCGCCATGTCTCACCGTGTCAGTCGGCCGGACGGCCGCTCCGGCAAGGGCCGAAAGGCCGTCGGAGAGGAAAGTCCGGGCTCCACGGAAACACGGTGCCGGGTAACGCCCGGCGGGGGCGACCCCAGGGAAAGTGCCACAGAAAGCAAACCGCCCATGCGGCCTTCGCCGCCGGGGTAAGGGTGAAAGGGTGGGGTAAGAGCCCACCGCGGGCCCGGCAACGGGACCGGCACGGTAAACCCCACCGGGAGCAATACCGAATAGGGGCGACGCGGGGCTTCGGCCCCAGGTCCGTTTCCCGGCCGTCGCCCGGGTAGGTAGCGCGAGGCAGCCGGCAACGGCCGCCCAAGAGGAATGGCCGTCACGCGGGCTTGACCGCCCGCCGTACAGAACCCGGCTTACAGGCCAACTGGCATGCGATGAGGT
>Ga0307436_1000939_pt1 | contig 13298 bp, 10 predicted proteins | sample SalMarWE160440MG_FD_202513 | JGI IMG/M metagenome (GOLD analysis project Ga0307436, IMG submission 202513) | Salt marsh sediment microbial communities from the Plum Island Ecosystem LTER, Massachusetts, United States - WE1604-40 | ecosystem: Environmental > Aquatic > Marine > Intertidal zone >...
CAAGCCAAAGCGACGCGCCAAGGAGTTCCTTGATCTGTGCGTCGGTTGCCCCTTCGGCGCGGTGGCATGCAATTTCCCTGCGGAACTCCGCGATGACACGCTCAAAGCGTTCCTTGACTTTAGGATCGATCATGTTTTGGGCTGGCAAGTTGATCAGGCAGCCCAAACTGTCTCAGCAATGCTGTCTCGTGAAGCGAGTTAGCCTATCAACCTTAGTAGTTACAACTTGAGGAAAGTGTACCCCAAAATGCACGAGAGCCGTTTCACCCCAAGACCTGCTGGCTCGTCCCCAGAAATAGTCTCCTCCCCAGAAGCTAGACTGGTTCCGGTGAGATCTCCGGTCCATTAGATGTCTCGGTCAGCGGGGTTGGGAGTCAAGACGGTGTGCTGTCACTAATTGCGCTGTGCGGTCTCACTCCATTGTCGAGATGAGAACCGGCACGGACCGTTGCCTGGGTTCATCCCTTAGCAAGATAAGCAAGCGAGGCGGCTATGGCCGCCAGCCAACCTCCGAGCGCAAAGATGAGCGCAATTATCGCTTTCTTGTTCGCGGTACTGGCCACCCGCAACGCCGCTAAGGCTGTCTGGCTTGTCTGTGTCCATTCGCGATCGCCTTGTAAGGCGGCCTTGATCTGCTCTAGCGTCTTACGGTCGATATACTCTTGGACGAGAGAAAGTTGCTCTGAATCGAACAGCGGCAGACGCTGCTCGATTTGCCTGTCGGTCAGCCCATCCAGTTCCGTAAAGAAGGTGTCGCGATCTATGGCCATGCTGCGGATGCCGTCGCCGCCACGCGCCGTCGAACCCTAGCCGGAAACTCCTTTCAGGGCAAATCAGGTGAAGTCCGAAATAGCTGCGGCCCCCCGGACCGCTAGAACGCTTCCTTCGGATAGCGCGTCGATGAACCGCCGATGCCGGTTCTGGCACCACTGAGGAAGTGCAAGCTTTGCCGCACGACGTCGGCTTAGGGTTGATCACCGGAAGATTCCAAGCGCCGCCTAGGAGCCAAGCACCGAACGCCTCGAAGGCGTCGAGAGCCGGGTCTCAACCTCGCTCGTGGTGAGCGTGGAGTCCGGTGCTCGGCGTTCGGATCTTAGGTGCGACCTGGCCGAGTTTTTGGAGGAGAACGTGTCGGATTGGAACTCAGCTCTTAGTCGGCAATCCCGTCTCCAGGTCACCGCTGTTCTGCGGTCCCTTCAGGGATGGCCGTAAACGCTCCAGCTTAGCTTTTGCTTCCTCTGAGCCGAGTTCTTGAGCGCGCTCATACCAAGTCCGCGCCTTCGCCAAATCGGGCTTTATGCCGTGCGCACGAATGCTATCGAGAAAGGCTGGCTCATAAGTATCTCCGAGAGCAAGCGCGGCATCGGCACTTCCAGCTTCGGCAGCACGTCGGAAATAATCACGTGCTCCTGCGATGTAGCCCACCTCCACCATCTTGTTTCCATGCGCCAGAAGATCGGCGATGCGGCCGGTCTCATCGGGACGCGACACCAATGGTGGTTTAGGATCACCCATAACATCGACATGAGTGGCTCCGGAAGCGATCTTGATGCCATCGGCCGTGACAAGATCAATCTGCAAATCGGCCTCGCCTGTCTTACTCGCAATGAGGCTCAGATTGCCGATCTCGTCTGGCTGAAGGGTCCATCCCGTCCGACCATACGGCCGTCCAGTCGAAAACGTGGCAAACGCCGGCATTCCATTGACGGTGATTAGGGCACGTGGGGGTAGAGGCCCATCAGAGTCCATGGTGATGACGAAGGGTGTCTCTCTACCTAAGTGTGCCTCAAGAGTCTCAGGCACGCTCATGGCGACCAAGGGCCGCTCCACTGGTGGCTTTACCGGACTTGTTTTTGCCTCGAGGCTTTCCGTCACCGCCTTTTTGCCTTCTGCCACGTCCTTCTGTAATCGATCAATGACCACTCCCGAAGCCGGTGCCTTGACCATGCCGTACCAGAGCATGACCCCAATAAGAACACTCGGGGCGAAAGCAGCCAAAACTAGAAGCGTGACGAAGGCTTTGCTTTGCCAGCTGCGGGAACGCAGAGGGGGTTCGAGCCTCTCAGTGGATGCTTCTGGTCTAAAGCGTTGAGCAATCGAAAACGATGTGGGCTCTTCAGAGGCTGGTATCTCGCCCCTGGCTTCCGCATCAGCCAAGCGCTCGGATAACGTTGGTGAGGGAGTTTGGGCGCATAGATTGGCAGCCGTTTGAACCATCGTGCCCTCCGCTTTTATTGGACGCCGACGCTGTGCGGGCCTTTGCTCCACTCTAAGAAAGCTCGGAACAACTCTGCACGTTCGGAGTCGGACATTGGCTTCCCAGTCATCTCTGCATTTTGCGCTAGAAAACTATCGAAGCTGCTTTTTGCCTCAGCTCCAGTCGCGCTTTCAGCGCGGTCGATCCAAGCTTGCGAGGCGGGAGAGCGATGCCATCCTTCAAGCGTGGCTGCAAAATTCACCTCGCGCCATTTGGGATTACGCGATGATTGCAGGAACGCGTCAAATTTGCTGAAGAAGGCATCAATAAACTTGGCAACGCGCTTATATCGGATGTTATTTTCGGGCCAATTGAAAGCGATCAGCACGGTGCAGACGGAAACGGTATCAACGCTTTCCCCTGTTGAGATCAGGTTGGGATAATCCTTATGTGTGAGGACGCTCGGATAGTACGCGTCTTCAAGCTCTTTGGCGTAAGGGATTGAGAGGAACTTCAGTCCCTCTGTATCCTTGAATAGTGCAAGCTCGGAAGAGGGCTTGGCTGCCATCACTATAACAGCGGCAATTTCGCCGGATTTCAGCTTGTCGATCGCTTCTAAGTCGCTCAGGTGCAGTGGCTGCACCTTAACGCCAAGTGCATCGAGAACCAACTGCGCGGTGATATCGGTGCCGCTTCCCTTCTCTCCAAAATTCACCGCCTTTGCCTCGAGTTGCCTAATGTCAGTCACGTCGGAACGGACAATGATGTGGACTTCTTCCGTGAACAGCTTCGCGACGTAAACAATCTGATCCACCAGGTTCGGACCGAGTTCGCCGGTTCTTGCGAAATGCTTGATGATATTTGCCTGAGTGATGCCCATGTCGATACCCTTCAGGAACATCACATCCTTGACGCTTTGCGCGGCACCTTGGCCTACGATCGGAAGCACCCGGAGATTGTTTCCGTCATCAACCACCCGGGCGATGTCATACGCGATGCCGAGGTCGGTACCATTAGGGCTGCCCGCCATAATAGTCACGACGTTTGCGTTCATCTCAGCGCGCAACTTTTCTCGCTGGACGTAAGCTCCCGGGGGAAACTGGGGTTCTAGATTGGTGTCGCTCTTGAAGCGCGGCTCAGCCGCAGCAGTCACAGCGAGCAAGCATAGTCCCAACGCGAGGGCTATACGCATTACCATCCCTCCAGCGCGTTTCAGCAATGAACACTTTCCGCTCTCGCAGAACACGGGAGCAAAGAGGCGAGCCGAACTCGAATCGGAACCTGCCGCGCCGACAGTAAGCGATGCTGCTTGCTGGCCTCCTCTTGTGCGATCTTATGTCTGAAATTGTTCTCTAACAAGCCGGATCGGGGATCGAAAGTTCGCATCGGCAGCCAGCGAGAAGACAGTAACTTTCAGCCCAGAGCTCGATGGGCAGGCCGGCGAGAGCTGCCACCAACTGGCAGCCAGACGAGATTGAGCTCGTCCGAAGGATAGAACGAGCAATAAGTTAGATTATCTTCCTATGACGCTGATGGAACGGGAACGCCATGGTCATGAGTTGGTCACACGTCCTGATCGTAGCGCTGGTCTGTGCCATGCTAGGCGATTAAGTTCATCCGCAGGATTGGGCCCCTGTCTGGCGGCGCCCGCGGGTAGCGTCGCGACCTATAATCACTGACTTCCGCCGCGTGTCGGTAGTCCCGCGACTTGGAACATGTCCCCCATTCAGGAATGGAGCGACATGTCTGCCGCCCTGAAGCCCCTCCCAAACTATCGAGATGTGATTCATCCTCCGGCTCACTGATGGACCGATCCGGTGGCCTTAGCCCCTAAGATCTTGGAAAGGTTTTTTGGTCACCCTGGCGGTCGCCCGCCGAGCGGGCTGCCGTCATTTGGTGCTGGGTAGACGGTACATGGGAAAACGGCTCCAGACAGACCGCCTTGGGGCCGTTTCTCATAATAATCTCATATAACCTCATATAACTGTGCCCCTCAGGGTGACAGCCATGCGACCCGCTTCGTACCAATGATAGCGACGCAGGGAGGGCTCTCCACACCCCGCAAATTATCCCTAACTCCAATTGGGCGCCTCCCTTTCCGGGGTGGGCGCCCTCTTGTTGAGGCCAGCTGGTGGGACAGGGCTCTTCCATCATGACTCTGGAGCAGAGGCCTTCTAAGCTTTTTGGCAGCGCGCGATGGGCTTGGCGATCACTATGTGCAGGGCATTTCGGTCATAATCGCTTACTCAATCAGCCGATTGCGTTTGGCTTGCAAATCAGATTCGCTGCTCTCGAAAGAGAACGAGGAGGCAGCGATGGGCCCGTGAAGTATTCCAATCCATTGACCCGGCATGAGCTATCGGCTCGAAAACTTCACGGACGACTAATTATTGAGCCTAGTTATTGAGCCCTGCTGCATGACGAGGTGAATTTATGGCAACCAAGCGTCAACAGGCAGTTCCGAGCCCTCCACGAGGGGAGCTATTCTTCTTTACGCTTCACGCCCCCGATCACTTCATCATGGGCGGAGATGTGTTCAACTGTGTAGACCGACGCCGGGCTCGCAAGACTTATCGAGCTCCGATTTTTGTCACTCGACGGGTCTAAAAATCGATTACCGCGCCTGTCATGACCGTGGCAAAGTCCTTGAGTGCAACCGGCGGACTGCTTCCACCTAAGTTATCGGTTAAGTCAACGTTCGCTTGGAAATGGCGAAAGCCGATGAAGACTTCCATGTCAGCGCTCTCGATGTGCTGTACGACGCCAAGGCCGTTTATGATGGCCTCACTTCCGGACACAAGGCAGGCCTTTCCGGGAGAGCAGACCACATCCTGGCTAAGTCCAGCCAGTCCTGCCACATCCTCGGCGCCAGTATCGCTACCGAGAAAATTACGCCACCTCCCATATTCGGCATAAAAGCCTGTAGGGCCAGCCTTGATAAGGTTAACCAGCAGACCAGGCTTTACGTAATAGAAGGACGCGTCCCGCGGCTTTCCCAGCGCGCCGTCGTTCAACTCGACTGCTTGTGTAAAAAAGCGCCGGCCTGCAGCTAGGGTCACGTTGAGGCCGGAAGCCTTATGCAGGACGGAGACCGAGCCACCGATTGCCTCGTTATTGGGAACGTCCGCATCCCCGTTTATTCCCTGGTAGGAAATCGCAGCCGCGAGTTCGAGACCTTTGATCAGGCTGGATCGATTTGTGTCCTCGTCCTCGTCCTCGTCCTCGTCTTCGTCTTCGTCCTCACCCCTGAACGTCGCAGGATCACCGTAAGCCAGGGCCACCTCCCACAGGGGGCCTTGCCCCCCTTCGGCCCAACCGTCAATCCCGCGTATGGTAGGCATGTCGTAGCGGACGAGGGCGCCACTAATCCCAGACAAATGATCGATCAGGTCAGACCATACTATGGGGGTTAAACCGGCCGCACCCTTGGCGTTCGATCGACGCAGAAAGAACCCCCCGCCAACATCCTCGACGCCCGAATAGGCTACCACTCTGGTTCCAGAGAGATCCATCTCGGTGGCATCGTCCACATTCGAACTCCCACCGAGTTCGCCCCAGGAGAGTTGGCCGAGATTGTCGTTGTCGACATACAGGTAGGCTTCATTGATTTCCAGCCCCTGGGAGCCAACGGCATCAATCTGGTTGACGTCGCTGGACAGAGCGGAGTCGAGGCCGATATCTATCGAGAAACCTGCTGACCAATCGCTATCGCCAATATCGACGTCGCCATCAATCTCAAAATCCGTGCCATAATTGTCGTTGGTGACCACGTAAGCGTCCGAGGTCTTCCCATCATTCCAATAAAGGAGTGCGTTAGTAACAGTACCTTCTAAGCTCAGATCAATTTTGCGATTGCCACTTTGAACAGCAGTTGCCTCCAGTTCAGCGACCCGGGCGTCGAGGTCGGCGCAACAGTCAGCTTTCGCCACCGTGGCCGCTATCGAAGCGACGCAGATAGCCACGCATATCGTCAGACACGCCTTTTCAAACCGCCGACACAAGCCCGCCAACGCCATGGGTGCTCCATTGCAGAACATGACCACTCACGGCGCAAGCTAATGACGCAGCACTCGAGGCCGCGACCGGAACAGGGGTCGCTTGCTATTTACCCCAAAATGATCGCTTTCGCCATGTGGGACGGCGCTTGAATATTTTGTATTTGCTCGGTGGCGTGGTGCTAAGTATTTGCCAGGGCTCTCTGCCTAGAGCACAGCACAATGCTAGTACGATTCCGTGGTATGACCACAGCTAGGGCCTCACTACAATTTTTCTCTCTATAAAATTTAAATAAAATCAAAATAAAAGCTTATGCCTTCCAAGTCGAGGATGCCGCATCTCCCATAACAAAAACCTTAAGGCGGTGGATTTCTGATGCGCAGACCACGTTCTTGTGGTCACTGCTTTACATTTTTTAAGTATAATGGGTTCAATTAACGTTAGTTCCACTTCATGGTAGCTTCGCTTCAGTCGACTCAATAATTATTGTGCCGGCATCGGGGTCGAAGGATTGGGACGAACTGGATTGGAAGAGAACGCGGTATCTCAGCCCGGCTTTAATAACACGCAAAATGTAAGAGAGATATCTGACGCCTAGAAGAATTCGATAGATTTGAGGTTGAACCCTGTCGCCACAGCTGTCTAAACAGCCAGTAGACCCCGTCGAGAAGAACGCCAGGATCCTGATCGTCAGCGATGTCCGGTTCTATCGCGAGGGCTTGGCGTCAATCTTGAATGCTACAGGGCGAGTCACTGTCGTCGGCGCGGTGCCCACGGCAGACCTGCTGTTGCGCCTGTTGGAATTAGCCCCATTAGAGCCAGCCCCCGACGTTGTGTTGCTCGATGCGCAGTCCCAGAAGACGAGCGAGTGCTTGGGCATGCTTACCTCGGGCTCGACTGCGAAAGTCGTCGTCGTCGCCGTTTCGGAATCCGAACGCGAGGTCATCGACTGGGCGGGCTTAGGAGTTTCTGGCTTCATAGGGCAAAACGCCTCCGCTGAGGACATTATAGTAGCCATCGATGGCGCGTTACGAGGCGAAGTGCCATGCCCACCAGGGCTTGTCAGACAGTTGTTTGAGCGGCTGGCAGAGTTGGCGGGGCCAACCACAGACCAACGAGCGTGCGCAAGACTTACGAAGCGAGAGCTTGAGGTGGTTGAGTTGCTTGAACAGGGCTGGTCAAACAAGCAAATTGCCAACCGCCTCAATATCGGCGTGTCCACGGTGAAGAACCACGTTCACAATGTTCTCGAGAAACTCCACGCTCATCGTCGGGGCGAGGCCTTGGCAATCCTGAGGGGAATAGTGAAAGGCGACTAAACGGTCTCCTTCCCATGATCTACTTCCTCGAAACTGATTCATAGATCCTTTTTAGATCCTTTAGTCCATGGACAGCATCGCATCATAAAGCGAAGCTACTCCTCATTACAATTACGCGACACTGAACAAGGGGGCAGACGGCTACCGATGCGTATCCTAATCGCTGCTATGCAACCTTTGTTGCGTCAAATGATCGAAAGCGCAATTTCAGCAGAGCCAGACATGGATATTGCGGGTCCCATCGAGACGAACGAGTCCATCTGTGCCGCAGCAGAACGTCTGCATGCCGACGTCCTGATTGCGGGCCCCGGAGCTAAGCACCAAGCAGTGCAGCTGCTGAGGGAGCTGCCTGAACTTAAGGTGTTCACCATTTCAGGCGACGGCCGTTGGGCCACCCACTACGAGTTGAGGCTAAGTCAGGACATCTTGGCGGACGTATCGCTTAGCAGGCTTGTCAGCGCTGTTCGTGATGCGGTGGTGCAGGCAAATGATGTCGTTGGGAGCTCTTAATGACTTTGCTTTCACAAGGACCGTCCCAAGAGCCTGCCTCGAGGAAGGAAAAAAGCTCTCTGGGGCTCTCTAGACGCGCGGCTTTTCCGAACTCTTTTGGGCGCGGTAACCGAGCTATGGAACCTCGAAAAAGCAATCACGGATCAACCGACATGTTTCTGACTGCTTCCCTGGAGCACCTTGACTATCTTGATGCGTTGGCAAGGCAGTTGTGCGCTGACGTGGTGATCACAAGCAAAAGCGACGCCTTCTCAAAAATGATGAAGGAAACGCTTCAGCTGTCCCGGCCGATTTTATTCGTTATGGGAGCAAATGGCCGACAGGTTGCGCAATATGCGCTGCTCTTGGATCAGACAACCGTCGAAAATCTATGCCTGAGCAATCTAGTGGACGCAGTTCGTGCTGCGGCGAAGGCGCGGAATCAGAGCATCATGGAAAATAAAGAGGTGGATCATGTTGGATAGGACAGAATGCGCACAACGTCCTGATAACGGTATCTTCCACCGGTTCGAATCAAACGTGCGGTCCTACCCACGTGCCTTTCCTGCGGTCCTTACCCGAGCGCGAGGCACGGAGGTGTGGGATATGCACGGCCGTCGCTACCTGGACTTTCTCGCCGGTGCGGGATCGTTGAATTACGGACACAATAACGCTGTCCTCAAAAAAGCCCTACTGGCCTACATCCAGAAAGACTGGATCACTCACAGCTTAGATCTCCATACGGCAGCTAAAGAGAGCTTCCTGGAAGCGCTGCAGAATTTGATTCTTCTGCCGCGCGGCATGGACTATGTGGTGCAGTTCACTGGCCCGACAGGCGCGAATGCTGTTGAGGCTGCGCTGAAGATTGCGCGCAAGGCAACCGGTCGCTCGAACGTTATATTCTTCACGAATGGCTTCCACGGCGTGTCTATGGGTGCGTTATCCGTCACAGGCGCACGCCACTTTCGTGCGGCAGCGGGCGTCTCGTTGAACGACACAACGGCTATGCCCTATGACGGCTATTTCGGGCCTGAAATCGACACGCTGGCTTATCTCGATCGTATGTTATCTGATCCTTCGAGTGGTCTCGATCAGCCAGCAGCCGTGGTCGTCGAGACTGTGCAGGGTGAGGGTGGCCTACATGCAGCCAGTGTAGGATGGCTGCAGCGGCTTGCGGCACTTTGCCATGACAAGAACATCCTGCTGGTCATTGACGACATTCAGGCTGGCTGTGGCCGGACCTGCTCATTCTTCAGCTTCGAGCCTGCCGGGCTGAAGCCGGATATCGTTACCCTGTCCAAGTCTCTGTCCGGCTACGGGCTCCCGCTCTCAGTGGTCCTGATTCGCCGCGAGCTCGACGTGTGGAAGCCGGGTGAGCATAACGGGACCTTCCGCGGCAACAACCACGCTTTCGTCACCGCAACAGCTATGCTCAAGCACTATTGGCGAGACGGAACTTTCGCTGAGCAGTTGTGCGCGAAAGGAAAATATCTCTGCGAACGGCTAAAGGTCTTGGTCGAGCAATTTTCTCCTGACCTAATAGACGTACGGGGCCGGGGTCTCATGCGTGGCATACGCTGCAGCGATCCGGATCGCGCCGCCTCCATTACCGCGAGAGCCTTTCGCTATGGTCTAATTATTGAGCGCAGCGGTTCGTGGGATGAAGTGATTAAGTGCATGATGCCGCTTACCACTCCTATGGCCGAACTAAGTGAAGGCTTGGATATTCTGGATCGTGCAATCAAGGAGGAATTCAGTAACGACGTAGGCCCACGAAAGCGACATCGAGTGCCCCATCGAGATGTAAAGGAGCGGAATCATTCCGCGGCGGCGTGATCCATGCTGCAATCGGTCCTAGTGGACAACTCCATTCGTTGGAGCGACAGCGAGAGGTTTAGCTACCTCTTGGTGTGCAAGGATGCCGACAAACGCTATTCGTTGGAAGCCTGGCGAACGACTTTACCATTATTTCGAGCAGCGCTGCGACCAATTACCCTCAGATCATTTAGTGGTGATCACGGAGGATGTCTCCTTCACATTTCGCGAACTTCTGGGGCAAACATCGAATGCAATCCGTTACTCCGTTATTCGTGTGATCTGAAATGATCTCAGGCCAAGGAAACAATGCCGTTCGTTGGAATGAGGGTGAATGGCTGCACCAGATCTTCGAGCGACGCTGCGACCTATTGCGTAGCGCAGGCAAGAAGCACCATGGAGCAATAGTCACGGATGAGGTCACGCTTACCTATCAAGAGCTAGATCACCGGGCCAACCAGGCTGCACGATACATTATCGACCAGGGCATCAAGCCCGGGGATCGCGTGGGCATGTTGTTTGATAAGTCATATCACACGTACGTAGCATTGTTGGCAGTACTGAAAGCTGGTGCCACGTTCGTCCCACTTGACGCGAGTTATCCCGAAGAGCGTATTGAATTTATTTTGCAGGATGCCTCTATCTGTGCCGTCGTTTCTCTGTCCAGTTTCGCCTCGCACTTAGCGGCGTTTTCTGTACCCAAAGTGTTTCTTGACTCGGCGGAACATATTATTTCGCAGTATTCAGTAGACCGACTCGATGAGACAGATAGAGATACGGCCAGAGACCGGCTCTGCTACATCGTCTACACCTCAGGCACCACGGGGAACCCCAAGGGAGTCGCCATCGACCACTCGAGTATTTGCAATTTTGTAAAGGTTGCAAGCGAGGTCTATGGCTATCGGCAAACCGATCGCGTTTATCAAGGCCTGACTATTGCCTTCGATTTTTCTGTCGAAGAGCTGTGGGTTCCACTCGCCGTCGGTGCCACTCTTATTCCAGGCAGACCGGGACAAAGTCTCGTGGGCGATGATCTTGCTGACTTCCTCATAAGCAGGCGCGTGACGGCGCTTTGCTGTGTGCCCACTCTTTTGGCAACGATTGACCGAGACCTGCCGGACCTGAGATTTTTACTCGTTTCCGGCGAGGCTTGTCCGCGCAAGCTCGTGCAGCAGTGGCACCGTCCTGGCCGAATTATGCTGAACGCTTATGGCCCAACCGAAGCCACTGTCACTGCAACATTGACCGAACTCCACCCCGATAAGCCCGTTACGATCGGCGGACCTCTGCCGACTTACACTGTCGTCATTTTGGATGAGACCGAAGATAAGGAAGTCGCAGATGGGGAGGTAGGCGAAATTGGCATAGCTGGCGTCGGGCTAGCAAGGGAATATCTCAATCGTGCGGAACTGACCAAAAGCAAGTTCATCCCCGATTTTCTTGAGATTGCCAATAACCCAACAAGACGCATCTATCGGACTGGCGATCTTGGCCGCATCAACGAGAATGGCGAGGTGGAGTTTCTCGGCCGCATCGACAGTCAAGTCAAAATCCGCGGCTACAGAATTGAGCTTGATGAGATCGAATCGGTCTTGCTGCAGTTGCCTCAGATTGCGCAAGCCATCGTGCACACACACGAATCGGAACATGGTGTCATCGAGCTCGTCGCCTATTACACCTTGAAACGGGGAGTCACCGATTTGGCTGTGGAGAGCCTGTTGGAGTCGCTTAGATCGAAGCTCCCCGCTTACATGATTCCAGCCTATTTCGTAATGCTCCCCTCTCTTCCAATGTCAGCATCCAACAAGGTGGCTCGCAAAAGCCTGCCTCCGCCAAGCGGCCCGCGCTTTTGCCGCCGGCAGACGTTCACGCCTCCAAGAAGCAAGGTCGAAAAAAGCCTGGCTCAGGCACTTGCTGCCGTGATGCAGATCGATCGCGTTTCTATCGACGATAACTTCTTCAATGATCTTGGCGGCCATTCGCTTCTGATGGCGCGATTTAGTGCTGAACTCAGGAAGAAACTTAATAACTCGACGATTTCTATGCGGGACATTTACCTTAACCCGACAATTCGCGAACTCGCGGCGTGTATTGTTTCCCCTGCCGACCCGAGGAGTGTCGGAGCCAATCCTAAACCCATTCGCATTCCGACTAATCGCGAGTATTTCGTCTGTGGTGCCCTACAGCTCACGTTCTCTGTCTTCTCTGGGGCCCTGCTACTCTGGCTTCTTGTAGAAGCTTATGTATGGAGCTATGCCGCAATAGACAACCTGGCCGTCTCATATGCGCGCACTCTTGCTTGCTGGGTTTTCTTGTTTACGGTCCCTACTGCAATCGCTGTAGTCTCTAAGTGGCTTCTGATCGGAAGGTGGAAACAAGAGACCTTTCCGATTTGGAGCCTGCGCTATTTCCGCTTTTGGCTTGTCAGAACTCTCATCCAGAGCGCACCTCTTGTGCTCTTCGCTGGTAGCCCAATCTATAACTTCTATCTGCGGCTGCTCGGTGCCAAGATCGGTCGTCATGCCGTGATCTTGTCGGCATCCGTTCCCGTATGTACCGACCTAATCTCAATTGGCCAGGGGACGGTCGTGCGTAAGGACTCCATGCTTCTGGGCTACAAGGCACAGTCCAACTATATCCATACAGGACGCATCGAAATCGGTGACAACGCGTTTGTGGGGGAAGCAACCGTTCTCGACATCAACACCGCGATGGGTAGCCGAACTCAGCTCGGACATTCGTCATCGCTACAAAGCGGTCAGCGCGTGCCCGATGGCATGCGCTTTCATGGCTCTCCGGCACAGGAAACGACAGCCAATTATTGCTGCATTGACGAGAAGGACTGTACTTCGCTGAGGCGAGGCCTCTATGCCGCGGTGCCGTTGATCGGTTTCCTCTTCTTCCTGCTCCCTGGGTCTTTGATGCTCATACAACACGTAGCACCCCTGATTTTCGGATACATGCAAAGCTCGAGTCAGAGCGAATTTATGGCATATGAAGCCCTACCGGATACTCTTCGGCTGTTCGAGCTATCTGCTGTTTTCTTCCTCGGATCGATTCTTCTAGGACTGCTAGGAATTTTTGCGATTCCAAGGCTATGCAACTTGTTCCTGACTCCAGGCCGGACCTACGTTCTGTATGGGTTGCATTACTGGCTGTCTCGAACGATTTTCAGGGCGACCAATTCTTCCTTTTACACCAATCTGTTCGGCGATAGCTCGGCCATCGTCTACTATCTCAGATGGGTGGGCTATAATTTGAATAAGGTAGTGCAGACGGGTTCGAATTTTGGGTCAACTCAGCAGCATGAGAATCCATTTCTTTGCGATATTGGCAGCGGCACAATGGTGTCAGACGCGATTTCGATCATTAATCTTGAGATGTCGAGCTCCGCATTCAGGCCTAGGATGATCAAGATTGGCGACGACAACTACTTCGGGAACAGGGTCCACTATCCTCCGGATGGCAAGACCGGGGCAAAC
>Ga0307436_1000940_pt1 | contig 13294 bp, 16 predicted proteins | sample SalMarWE160440MG_FD_202513 | JGI IMG/M metagenome (GOLD analysis project Ga0307436, IMG submission 202513) | Salt marsh sediment microbial communities from the Plum Island Ecosystem LTER, Massachusetts, United States - WE1604-40 | ecosystem: Environmental > Aquatic > Marine > Intertidal zone >...
TAAACATGATTGGTCAGGTGCTGGCGGAAAATGCCGACATGCTGCGTTTGGCCCGGCGCCTCGGCTTTAACAGCCGCCGGTCGATCGACGACGAGATCGTCGATGTAAACTTGATCCTGAATGAAAGCCGGTAATGCGCCGATACGAACCTTCTGGCGATCCACCGAGATCGATTAGCGGCGGGCATTCTCCATCGGCAAGCGCGTGGGAAAGCGCCCGCCATCGGAGGCTCCCTCCACCCGTCGTTGACAGGTTTGGCGCCCTTCCTGTAATAAAAACGCTCGATCGTTTTATGCGAGTGCTTGAGCGTCGCATGTTTCACGCCATGTTCGCTACTGACGAGCGCAAGGAAGGCATGAATGCCTTCGCCGAGAAACGTCGGCCGAATTTCATCAAGCGGTAGCCCAGACGAGGAAGGCTGAGCGGCTCATGAAATCGATCCTTCGTCTCATCGTCAACGGAAGGCTGCGTGAGGATGCGGTCGACGAAACGGTGTTCCTGATCGATTATCTTCGCCAGCAGATCGGTCTGTCCGGCACCAAGCAGGGTTGCGAGGGGGGTGAGTGTGGCGCATGCACGGTGTTGGTGGACGGAAGGCCTCGGCTCTCGTGCTTGACTTTGGCCCACAGTATTGCCGGGCGCAGCGTCGAGACTATCGAGGGCCAGGTCCGGCCCGGCGGCGAACTGTCGGCGTTGCAACGCGCCTTTCACGAAAAGCTGGGCACCCAATGCGGTTACTGCACGCCGGGCATGATCATGGCCGCCGAGGGATTGTTGCGGCGCAATCCTGATCCGGACGATGACAGCATCCGTCAGGCGCTGGCCGGCAATATCTGTCGCTGCACCGGTTACGTGAAAATCATCGAGGCGGTGCACGCCGCCGCTGCGATGAACGGCGAGAAGGCGACTTGATGCAGATACCGCCTGAATTTCGGCTGCTGCGACCCGCCACCATCGCCGAGGCCATTCAAGCTTACCTGCAAAATGACGACGCTTGCTATCTTGCCGGCGGCACCGACCTCATCGTCAACATGCGTCGCGGCATTGAGCAGCCACGCGCCCTCATCGAACTCAATGCCATACCGGAAATGCGGGGGATTAAGCAGGTCGACGGCAGTCTGCGCATCGGTGCCAGTACAACCCTCGTGGAGTTGATCGAAGATCCCCACCTCGTCGGCGCCCACGCGGTGTTGGCCAAGGCGGCCAGTCTCGTGGCCGGTCCGGTTCATCGTGAGGTAGCAACCCTGGGGGGCAACCTGTGCCTGGATACCCGTTGCATCTACTATAATCAAAGCGAATGGTGGCGCTGCGCCAACGACTACTGTTTGAAGAGTCGAGGCGAGGTTTGCCACGTGGCTCCCAATACAAAACAATGCTTCGCTTGCTATTCGGGCGACATTGCGCCTGCCGCCCTGGTGTTGGGCGCCAAGGTCGAACTGAAAGGGCCCGAGGGCGGCAGAACGATCCCGCTCAAGGACTTATACCGTGAGGACGGCGCCAACCACTTGTCGCTCTGCCGGGGCGAGATCCTAACGGCTTTGATCATCCCGGCTGCGCCGAACATGCGGGCGGGATACGAGAAGGTGCGTGTGCGTGGCGCAATGGATTTCCCTCTGGTCGGCATTGCGATCGCGCTCCGCCGCGATGGCGACAGGCTGCGCGACCTGTTCATCGCCGTCACCGGCAGCAATAGCCGGCCGCTGCTGATCGAGGGAACAACCGATCTGTCCGGCGGGTCATTGGACGTCGCGGCAGCGGATAAGCTATTGAGCAGACAAATAAAACCCGTACGCTCAACCTCCGTGTCCTACCTGTACCGACGCAAGGTGGCCTCCAACGTAGCCCGCAGACTGGCGCTTCGCTTGTGGGAGGGGGATGGAGACTTTGGGTAGAACCTCAAGCCTTCTGCTGCTGCGCCGCACGCGCCAGCGATGCCATGCTGTCGGCATAGTCACGAATGGTGACCGAGCGCAGAATCCACAGATGCGCGGCAAGCTCGTCCTTTTCCATGCTCGATGTTTCCATTACTTCATCGGCAATCGCGCTCAGGCGGTCTGACAGTTCTTGCAGGTTTTTTATTTTTTTGGCCATGTCCGTTTCCCTTCCTTCGCTAGCGCGTGTCATTGCTCCCCCATCTTTTCGGCGACGACACGTCAATCTCCACCTGACCGTTCACAATACGCACCGGATACCGAAGCAGATTGCGCTCGACCATGGGCACGCGGGTGATGTGCTGGCCCGTGCGGATCTCGAATTCCCACAGATGCCTTGCACAAATGATCACTCCTTCGCTGAGCTCGCCTTTGCTCAGAGGATATTGTTCGTGCGGACACATGTCACGATAGGCAAAAATATCGCCTGCGTCCTTGAGTAGAATAAAGCGAAGCTCCTGAACGGACGCTCTATTGATTTGGTTTTCAAGGACGTCCTTCTCCGCCATTACCGGCTTCCAGTCGGCCAAATTCAAAGCTCCCATCGATTCAGATTCTACAGCGACCGGCATCCCCGCTTCCTCCTATCGTCCGGTGAACACCGCAGGCCGCTTTTCGACAAACGCCCGCGCGCCTTCCTTGTGATCTTCGGTGCGCTTGAGGACGCTCTGTCCGAGACGTTCGAAATTCCGTCCGGTATTGAGGTCGACATCGAGGCAATTGTTGATCACGAGCTTGGCAAGTCCGGTCGCCTGGGGGGCCTTGCTGGCCAGTTCTTGGGCAAATTCCAGCGCCCGCTTCATCAAGTCTTGCGCCGGGACGACTTCCTCAACGAGGCCGAGTTCGAGGGCCTGCTGCGCTTCGATGATCTCGCCGGTCATCACCAGCCGCTTGGCGCGTGCGGGTCCGATCAACTTGACCAGCCGCGAGCAGCCGCCCGACCCTGGAATGAGCCCAACCTTGTTTTCCGGAAATCCCATACGGGCGGCGCTTGATGCGATCCGAAAATCGCATGACAACGCCAGTTCGAGGCCGCCGCCCGCGGCAACGCCGTTGATGGCCGCGATTACCGGCGCTTCCATCTTTTCAAGCTGATCGAATATGTCGTGAAAGGTGCGTACTACCCGCCGGAAGCTACGGGTGCTGATGGCCGCGAGGTCTTCCATGCCGCGCACGTCTTCGCCGGCGGAAAAACCTCTGCCGGTGCCGGTGATCACCAGGACGCGCAACTCGTCGTCGTCGACCAGCTCGTTGACCGCCGATTTCATCTCGCCACGCATTTTGGCGTTCCACGAATTAAGGCTTTCCGGCCGGTTCAGCGTCATGAGCACGACGGCGCCATAGCGTTCGATCTGGATAAACTCATATGTCGCCATCTGAGCTTTCCTCCTGAGTTTCGAGTTGCGGCCGCATTCCTGCGACCCTGCCCGGGTTCATGCGGCGGATTCTGACCTGGGCCCGCTGGTCCCAACGGTTCGAGCGAATACCCGAAGGTTTATTTTTGTTCTGGTCCGGGCTTGAAGCGATAATTTTTGATCGCGCTGCTATCGACCCTTGAATTGCGCGGGACGCTTCTCGAGAAACGCCGTCACGCCTTCCGTCGCATCTTCGCTGTTGAACAGCAGGTTCTGGTGCGCCCGTTCTATTGTCAGACCTTCGGCCAATGACGATTCGAGGCCTTCATTGAGCGAAAGCTTGGCATAACCCTGGGCCAGCGACGGCCCCTTTGCCAATTTCCCGGCATAAGCCATGACCTCGTTCCAGAAAGCATCGGCCGGAAAGAGCCGATCGAGGATGCCCCACTGGTGCGCAACATCCGGCTTGATGGTTTCGCCGGTCACCATCATATGCAGCGCGCGGCTCCTCTGGATCAGTCGCGGCAAGCGCTGGGTCCCGCCCATCGCCGGGTTCAGTCCCAGATTGATCTCGCCCAACCCGATCCCGTACTTGCCCTCGGCGCCGAACCGCAGATCGCACGCCAGCGCCAGCTCCAAACCGCCGCCGATGCAATGCCCTGCCACCGCCGCGATGAATATTTTCGGCGTATGGGCAATCATATCCATGGTTTCATGGGCGACAACGAGGAGATTGGCGAAAGATGCGTTGTCGGAAGTCTTCAAGACCGAAATGTCCGCGCCGGCGGAGAAGAACTTCTCCAGCGCGCTGCGAACGACAACAACTCGGATGGCGTCATCTCGACGTATCTTGGTAATGATGTCCGCCAGCTCATGCAGCCGGTCGGCATCGTAGGCATTCGCGGGAGGGTAATTTAGCGTTATGACGCCGACGCCATCGGTTTGCTCGAGAGAGATAGCCATTGGTTGACTCCTTACCCCAATCAGAGGAATCGCCGATTGGCTTTGTTGTCTGGCACTTCCAGCCCAAGTTTCTTGAGTTCTGGAATGGCTTCCGCGATGTATTTCTGGCGAAGCTCCTCGTTGGTATGGGATTTTATCCCCCACTTGACGTAAGCCGGCGAGTTCTTGCTGTCGGAGCGGCCAAACATATCGAGCGCCGCAGGCCACCATTTGCGAAGCCGTTCCTGAACCGCAGCTTTGCCTTCGGGAGTCCGGCAGATTTCCTTCAAGTGGAGGAAACCGGCGCGCGTGTGAAACTCTTCGTCCGATTCCAGGCCGGGCGCGATTTGCCTGAGCGGCTCGTAGCTACTGCCGACCCATTCGACTCCGACATACAATCCGACGCGGTCAATCAGCGCGTGGAACCATGCCACGTCGATCCAGTCCTCGAGCGGGATGTGAAACGCATATTGCTTGATTTCCATGTGCTGGTTGGGATCAGCCCCCAGCCCGGCAATGATATCAGCAACAATCTGGCCGTGGTGAACTTCCTGCCTGACGATCTCGGCCTCGATCTCCATGGCGCGGCCGTGCGGCGCAAACTTCAGGCCGGCAACGGCAATATTGCCCAGGATGCGGCGGTACTCCGGATTGCCGTTGTTCTCGAGGTGCTGCTTGAGCAGCAGATTTATGAGCAGCGACCGGAATTCCTCCGGCAGGTTCGGATCATTTTGCTTAAAGGTGCGCTCGGGGGTCGCGCTGTCCGTGTGATGGGCACCCATCATGGTGAAGTACTCCCTGATCTTGCCCGGAATCCCCGGGCCCTTTGGGCAACCGCCGCAAGGCATCGGTGCAGCCGCCTACATACTGACTAGTCGGTTTTGACATAGGCGGCGGGAGGCGTCAACCATGATCCGCTCCGCCTGTGTCCGTTGTCCGAGCAAATTTTCTTGAATGACCTGGCGCCGCTGATCGCCGGGGCGGCGCTCGCGTGCGTTTGTCGGTTCGAAGGAACCGAGGGAAGGTATCGCGACGTCCACCGTCACGGTCGGCTTGCCTTTGACCGGCATGCCGCACCCCATCCCGTCAATTCACGCTTAATTTCTGAGTTTCTTCCGCTCCGAAAGCAGGGACTTCATGCGCTGCAATGTCTTTTCGGTGCGGACCAATCGCATGAAACTTTCACATTCCAGCTCGAGCACGTCGCTTTCGCTGCGCGGGCGCGTCATGTCCGTATCGCCGCCGGTTAGAACGTGCGCCAATGCCGTCCCTACGACGACATCATGCGCGGTAGCGGTTCCATTGCGCAAGCCAGCGTCTATGAGCATTTTTAGAGCGAGCGCGCCTGTCTGTCCGGGCAGCTTCAACTCTTGTGGTTCCGGCGGTTTATAGCCTTCCGCCAAGGCAAGCGCCTTTGTCTTGGCGTCTGCGAGCAGGCTGTTGCGGTCGATCGAAATACCGTCGGAAGGCCTGAGAAACCCGAGCCTGCGGGCATCGAGCGCCGACATCGCGGCGGCAAAGATTCTTTCGAAGACCGTCGATGACGGTTGGGTCGGGCCCTTCGTTCCAGCCTGTTCAACGCAGGCGCGCACGAGCAGTTCCCTGCATCCCCCCCAAGCCGGCGTAATTCCGACGGTCGTCTCAACGAGACCCATGCGGGTTTCGGCATGAGCCTGCACGGCGTCGCTGTGCAACGCGATCTCGCATCCGCCGCCGAGGACATGGCCGGCCACCGCGGAGACCACGGGGATCGGCGCAAATTTCAACGCCGTCATGGCCGTCTGACCCTCGCGGACAAACGCCCTCAATGTGTTCCAGCTGCCCGCCTCGACCAGCCCGACGACATAGGCCAAGTTCACGCCCACGGAAAAATTCGGCGCATCGTTGCCGACGATGAGGGCGCGAATTCCCCTGCTTTTCAATTCCGCCGCGGTGCCCATCATCTGCAATACAGGATGATCGATCGTGTTCATCTTGGATTGAAGTTCGAGACAAGCGACGCCGTCGCCGATGTCCCAGATGCTCGCCGACGCGTTCTGGGCAAGCGGCTGCCGGCTTGCCTTGCGGTCGGCCAGCCTCCATACGGCTTCCGGCTCTGTCCGGATTCCGTTCACGTCACAGGGCCTGCAAGATGGTGGCGATGCCCTGACCGCCACCGATGCATTGCGTCGCCAGGCCAAATTCTTTGCCCTCGCGCTGCAGCAGCGATGCGAGTTTCCCGGTAATGCGTGCGCCCGTGGCGCCGAGCGGATGCCCCAGCGCAATCGCGCCGCCGTCCAGATTTATGCGGGATTCATCCATGCCCGCATCCTCAATGACGGCGATCGCCTGGGCGGCAAAAGCCTCGTTCAATTCGATGATGTCGATATTGCCGAATTCGAGCCCCGCGCGCTCGAGCGCCTTTTGGGTCGCGGGCACCGGGCCAATGCCCATGATTTCGGGCGCGCAGCCGGCCACGGCAATGCTCTTGATCCTGGCGATGCCGCGCAATCCGTGGGCGCGGGCATAGTCTTGCGAACAGACGAGGACCGCCGCCGCACCGTCGGTGAGGGGCGAGGACGTTCCGGCCGTGACCGAGCCATCCTGGTCGAAGGCGGGCTTGAGGTTCGCCAGCGCCTCACGGTTTGTGCCGGGCCTGATGCATCCATCCCGCTCGATGTGCTGATCGTCGACGCTGATCGGGACGATCTCGTTGGCGAAAAAATTCCGGCGCGCGGCTGCGTCGGCCTTGGCGTGGCTGTGTACGGCGAATTCCTCCTGCGCATCCCGGCTGATCCCGTTGCGGCGGGCGAGATTCTCGGCAGTCTGCCCCATGGCGATGTAGGCCTCGGGAAAAGTATCCGCCAATCCCGGATGCGGCATAAAATTATATCCGGTAGCCGGGATGCGTGACATCGACTCGACCCCGGCGCAGATAAACACGTCTCCTGCCTCCATTTGGATCGCTCCCGCCGCCATGTGGATCGATTGCATGCTGGAGCCGCAGAACCGGTTTACCGTCGTGGCGGCGGCGCTGATCGGAACGCCGGCGAGAAATCCAATGTTGCGCGCGACGTTGTAACCCTGCTCCGCTTCCGGAGTCGAACAACCCACGATGACGTCTTCAATGTCATTCGGCGGAATGCCGCTCTTGCCGATCAGGGCGCGGATCACCTGCGCAGCCATCTCATCGGGACGCACGCCGGCGAGGTCGCCACGGCGCGAAGGCGTGAAAGGCGAGCGGACGTAATCGACGAGGACGACATCTTTCATCTGACTCTCGCGTGTCGCTGTGCGGTCCAATCATGGCGGGGAGGGGACGCGCTTGTCAACATACTAACTGGTTGGTACGGTTTTAGTCGGGATTCGAAGGCGATCATCGGCTTTTCCCTCCGCAATTTGAGATCGGGCTGCCGGCAAATTGGCCGACCGGTCACGCGCCAAGAGGGGGATCGCGCGCTCTGCTCAATTGCTCAGCTTCAAGATCGCCGGTTCGCGTCCTGGTCGACGTTGAGCGTTTCTTGGTACGTCGCGCTCTCCGAACTTCCCGAATGATTTTTTCAAAACCGATGCGGGCAGGCGTCCATTTTCGGGGAAGTCCGGGCGCGGGGCATTCACCTCGTCAGTTCCGTGTTTCTGGCGTTGAGGTTGTCACTTCAATAATTCCACCAATTTCCGTTTGATAATTTTGCGGGTTGCAGTCATCGGCATGGCCTCGACAATCTCCAGGCGCTCGGGCCAGCGCAATTTGACCACGTTGTTGGCCGCCAAATATTCACATACCTTGTCAAGGGTCAGCATTCGCCCGGGGATGGTTTGGACAAAGAGGCAGGCTCGCTCGCCCAGCACGTCGTCGGGTATAGGTACCACCGCCGCTATTTGCACCGCCGGGTGGGCATTCATCAGCGCTTCGATGTCCATCGGATTGATCTTGATCCCACCGCGATTGATGATGTCTTTGAGCCGTCCGGTTATGGCAATGAAACCATTCTCATCGATGGTCACCATGTCGCCGGTGCGGAACCAGCCGTCGTCGGTGAATGCCTCTCGGGTCGCCGATTCGTTTCCGTAGTAACGCGCCAACAGGAACGGTCCCCGCATCTGCAGTTCGCCCTCTTCGCCCGGGCCAAGAGCCGTGCCGTCCGCGGCCGCCGCCCGCACCTCATGGCCATGGGGCGGCAAACCGAGAGTGGCGGACCGCACATCCAGCGGCGCGTTCAGATCATGAAGAATAGGCATCCAAACTTCGGTCATTCCCCAGACGTGATAGACCTTGCCATTGGGTAACGCGGCCTCAAGGGATCGCAGAACCTCGGGCGGACAGAAGATGCCACCGGTGAAAATTCGTTGCACACTCCGGGTAAATTCCGGGCCCCACAGATTCGCCTTCATGCCGGCCTGGATATGGGCAAGTCCGCATAAGACGACGGTTGACCGGGTTCGCTGAATTGTCTCGGCGAGCGCCGCCGGAGAATATTCCGGCATCAACGCATTCGCACTGCCGGCCAACACGATCATGACAGCAATACACAGACCAAAGGAGTGAGTATGAGCAGGCGCGCAAAGTGCAACATCCCGCGCCGTCATGCCCATGCGGGCTCCTGTATGGAAGGCGCTTGCGGTCAAGGTTCGATGCCCGTGGACGACGGCCTTCGGCTGCGCCGAGGTGCCCGAGGTGAACAGAACGACTGCCGGATCGTCGGGTTCCGGCTGATCCGAAATCTCGATGATATCTGCGGATGACACGTCGTCGAAGGCCAAACACCCGGCGGGTGCCTGGCGGCCCACCACGATGATGGTTTCCAGAGTCGGCGTACGCTCCTGCAATTGCCGCATCGTCGCCGGTGCATCGTATTTCTCGGAAGCGCTCATGCAGATGATCGCCCGGGGCTTTACGTGGGCGATCAGCGGTTCCAACTCGCCGATCCGGTAGGGCATATGAAACATACATGGCACCGCCCCCATCATCTGGGCGCCAAAATAGGCGATCAAGAATTCCGGGATGTTGGGCAGCTGGAATCCGATCACGTCGCCGCGCCTGACGCCCAAGCCGAGCAATCCGGAGGCAAAGCGTCGGGACTTCTCATAGAAATCGGCAAAGGAAAAGCTGGCCTGCGGACCAATTAGAGCCATCGCGTTCGGTGTTTTTTCGGCCCATTCTGCCAGCACCTGGTGCGGCATGATGTCGCTCCAATAGCCGGCTTCTTTGAACCGACGGACGTCCTCCTGCGGATAATCGAGCGCGGCCTTAAGATCGGTCATTGCAAACTCTCTCCCCACGGTCGGCAACAAAACGATCGAGCGTTTTATTTTAGAAAGATGACTGAGGGCCGTCAACCGATCCACGCCCTCGCCAACCGGTAACGGGTCATTACGCCGCCCGAAGGCCGCGTTGGAAAATCGGATTGCGGCCTTGCCACCCGCGAAGAATGTCGATCATCGGAGCCCCTTGCAATGCCTGCAGCTCGCCCCCGGAATTATTCGGGCGATGCCGCAACAGCGTTTCATGGGCCGATTATCGTTTCATGATCGTGGGACCATCGGGCCTTCCGCATGATCTTGGTCGATGCCGTTTCCGAAGCGTCTGGTGATTTCCAGCAGGTCCCGCATGATCCGCGCCGCCCGATCGGCTCCCAGAATCTGAATGATCTCGTGCTCCGTAGCCTCGGCCATATTCACCAAATCACCAATGGATTCACGGCCCTTTTCGGTCAAAGAAACGTGGAACTTGCGTCGGTCGACGGCGTCGACTCGCTTCTCCAAAAGGCCCAACTCAAGAAGCCGGTCCACCAGCCGGGTGGTGGTGGACTGGCTGCAGAAGATCACCTGGGATAGCTCCGTCAGGGTCAGGCTCTTTTCGTCCCAAAGGCAGCCGAGCAAGCGCCATTGACGCGCTGTGAAGCCCCGTTCGCGGACCGCTTGCAGGTAATTCCGGCTGAGGTCGTGGCTGGCGCGGGCCAAAAGATGAGACAACAGCCGGTCCCTGAATTTCGCCCGCATATTGAGCCCCTCCGCTGCGCCGCATTCATCGGCCGGGTTCATATAACCAAGCGGGAAAAAGAATGAAATTGGAAGTTTCTTGACATCGGTGGGTTTGGGTGAAAATATACTTCCACTTTCAACTTTTTTCGCTTGGATCGCTATTCACGTCCAGGGAATGAGGAATTTGCGGCACGGAGGCCGAGCTCCTCAGCAAAAACGGGGGAGGAAATGGCAACGAAGGGCCAAGAAAGCTCAGCGGCAGGGCCAGAAGTCGTTGGCCGAGGCATCGAGAGCGGTGCGCGGATGTTCCGCGAATGGTTTGCCAACCTGACACGTGTCGCGAATGCCGGAGAGGGGGCTGCCTACGTGTTCGTTGTGGGCAGCTTCAATGAAATCCTCCAGACCTTCGACATCCCCGTGACCTTTCCCGAGATGAACTCGCTTCAGACGGCCATTCGGCGGGTTTCGAGTGGTTATTTGGCGATGGCCGAGGACCATGGTTATTCGCCAGACGTATGCGGTTATGTGAAGGCCGACGTTGGCCTGCAATTGAAGGGCGGCGAGCACCCTATGGGTCGGGTTCCTAAACCCTGCATGGCGGTGCTGACCAATGGCTGCAACACCTACATCAAGTGGGCCGAGATTTGGGAGCGGAGCTACGGCATTCCTGTCGTGACCATCGACATCCCGGGGACTCGTTCGCCCGAGAGCAAGAGCCAACCGGGGAGCGAGGATTTCGCCTACGAGCAACGTTACGTCTTGGGCCAGATCAATGAATTGATCGCCGTATGCGAGGAAGTGACCAAGAAGAAGTTTGACATCGACAAGTTCCGCGAGGTGTTGGGATATGCCAACGACATGACTCTTTGCTGGCAGCAGGTGGTCGAGCTGAACAAGAACCGGCCTGCTGTCTACAACGCGATGACGGATGGCACGGTTTTCCTGGGCGTAGCCAACGCCTTCCGTGGCACGAAGCAGGGAGCCGTCTATTTCGCCGATTTGGTGGAAGAGATGGAATACCGCGTAAAGCACGGTATCGGAATTCTGCGTAAGACCGATCACGGCATGGTGCCGGTGGAGCAGAAATTCCGTCTCGCCCTCGTCGGCACACCTTGTTATCCGATCTTCCGTCGCTTCGACGATCTGTTCGCCAAATTCGGCGGCGTCTTCGTCAACTCGTCCTACATGTCGTTCGGTTCCGGAGGGACATGCGCCGGTTACACCTACGATTTGGATCATCCCTTGGAAAGCTTTGCCGCGACCCAGTTGCAGATGTCGCGCGATGCCATGGACAGCATGTTCCACCAGGCCCTGATCCTGGAACAGACAGCCAGCAAATACGGCATTGATGGCGTCGTCTTTCACCCCATCAAGAGCTGCCGAACCGTATCCACCGGCATGGCCGACCAGCGTCGGTTCGTCGCCGAGCGGTTGGGGTTGTCTACGCTGATCGTGGAATCCGATTTCATGGACCCGCAAGTGATCTCGGAAGCGCAAATGAGAAACCGGGTCGACGCTTTCTTCGAAGGCTTGATTTCCCGGCGTCATCAGTCGGCGGCTTGAGGGGGAATGGCGGCCATGAGCAAACGCTATTTCACCGAATGGGAAGGCAAGCAGCTCGACCAGATATTCTCTATCGCGCGTGAGCTCGTGGAGGATCCGAGCTATCCGACGGTGGCCGCTTGGCGGGCCGACGGGGGCAAGGTCTTAGGTCACTTTCAGGTCTATTTTCCCGAGGAACTGGCCCACGCGGCGGGCATGCTCCCGGTTAAGATTCGAGGCGCGCAAACCGAGGGGATGGAATCGGAGTCTCTTTTTGGCTCCTATCTTTGCTCCATCATCAAGACCTCGCTCGACATCGCGCTGACGAAGAACATCGAGCTGGACCTCTTCGTTTCTCATCCCATCTGCGACGCGGCACGCAATCTCGCGGCAATCTGGGGCCGTAACTTCGATTATAAAAGCCAGATCCTTTATCTACCTCAGAACGCCAACTCAAGGCATGCGGTGGAGTATCTTTCGAATGAATATCGCCGATTGCTGCGTGACATCGAAGCGGCGACGAAAGTCAAAGTGACAGATGAGGCGCTTCGCGCCTCGATCGGGCTCTACAACAAGTCGCGCGCCCTGATGCGCGAGCTTTACGCGCTTCGACGCGAGCAGCCCTGGTTGTTGAGCGGCGACGAATGTCTAATCCTGATCTCGTTAGCCGGTTTCCTGCGGCGTGAGGAGTTTAACGGTTTGCTGGAAACCTTGCTGCCGATGATCAGGTCTCGATCCAAACGGGCCCAGGACAAGATGCGGGTGGTGTTCGAGGGTGGCTTCTGTGAGGTACCCCCCATCGATTTGCTTCAGACTGTTTCCCGCTCCTGCTACGTGGTCGACGACGATTTGTTCATCGGCTTGCGCTTCATCGTCGAGGACGTGACGGAGAAAGCGGATCCGGTGACGGACCTGGCCGAAGCCTATTTGGAGAAGTCTTCCTATTCCCCGGTCCAGCATGATCTGCGCAAGCCCAAGGAAAAGATGCTGTTGGAACGCGTAACGATGGCCAATGCGGAGGCCGTCATCCTGGCTTCAGCGAAGATGTGCGAACCCGGCCTGGACGAGCAGGTTGCCTACGCGAAAGCCCTCGACGAGGAGAAGATCCCCTATTTCATCTCGGAGTTCGAGGAGAACCAGAACACCTTCGATCATTTGGCCATCCAGTTGGAAACTTTCGTCGAAAACATCATGTTCGACTGACGGGGTGCGGAGAAACGGCGGTGAAATACGCAGGCGGGGCTTCAGGAGGTTTCGGTGATCAAGGAGGAAAGGCGAGAATCCAGCGGTACGTTTTTGGGTTGCCGCATACCCGTTGATTCCGGGCTCGCGGAACAGGGCTGGCAGTGGCGATGCAACGTCGATCGCTCCAAGCTCGCCGAAGTGGTCGACCTTTATGAGGAACTCGGCTTCGAAGTGCGCTTGGAGCCTGTCAGGGTCGATTGCCTCAGTGTCGAGTGCAAAGCCTGTCAGGGGGAGTTGACCAATTCCAAAGCGGTTTTTATTCGTGCAAAGAATTGACGCGGGCATGCAGGAATTTCATATCACTGCCAATCCGCTTTC
>Ga0307436_1000941_pt1 | contig 13288 bp, 13 predicted proteins | sample SalMarWE160440MG_FD_202513 | JGI IMG/M metagenome (GOLD analysis project Ga0307436, IMG submission 202513) | Salt marsh sediment microbial communities from the Plum Island Ecosystem LTER, Massachusetts, United States - WE1604-40 | ecosystem: Environmental > Aquatic > Marine > Intertidal zone >...
GTCAATCATCTGATCTTCGAAGATCTGTCCGGCGCCGTGCTGGTCGGCCACAGTTTTGGAGGGGCGCCGGTCCTCGGCGCCGCCGACCGGGAGCGCGAACGGATCGCGCGCCTCATCCTTCTCGACGGCGCCATCATGGAAGACGGCGAGACCTGGTTTGGACTCCTTCCCCGGGACATCCGCGAGGCGCGGTTCAAGCTGGCGCAGGAGACGAGCGGCGGCGTCAGCCTGCCGGTGCCGCCGGCCTCCGAATTCGGCGTTTCCGACCCGGCCCAGGTGAAATATCTGTCGGCACGGCTGACGCCGCACCCGGCGGTGACTTTCTCCACCGAACTGGAATTGAACGGGCCGCCCGGAAACCGGCTGCCGGCCGCTTACATCTCCTGCACGAATCCGGTGCACAAACCGGCGATCGCCTGTCACGAGCGCGCCAAAGCATTAGGCTGGGCGGTCACCGAGCTCGCGAGCGCCCACGACTGCATGGTGACGGACCCCGCGGCCACGGCCGATTTGCTGGAAAGACTCGGCGCCCCGTCCTGACGCCGTTAGAGTTCGACCGCGGGGCGCCGCACCGTTCGGACGCCGGCAAATATCGAAGGGGGACTCATGCTGGACGGCGTGTTGCTTCTGTGGGCCGTCCTGACCCTGGGCGCGGTCGTCTTCGTCGTATGGGACCAGGCAACGCGCACGCCCGTGGTGGGCGTGATGAAGCCCGCATGGGTTTTGGTCGTCCTCTACACGGGGCCCATCGGGCTCTTCATCTACCTGCTTGCCTGCCGGGAGCCGATCCGAGGCACCCACGATGAATTCATCGCCGCGCGGTGGAAACAGGCGGTCGGCTCGCTGATCCATTGTCTGGCGGGAGACGCAACGGGCATCATCGTGTCGGCGGCCATCGTCTATCACTTCGGCCTGCCGAACGGGACCGACTTGGTCATCGAATATCTTTCGGCTTTCGCCGTCGGGCTATTCGTCTTCCAGGCAATGTTCATGAAATCCATGTTCGGCGGCTACTGGCCCGCGGTGCGCAAGACCTTTTTCGCCGAAACGGTGTCCATGAACATGGTCATGTTCGGGATGATTCCGGCCATGGCGATCATGATGCATCTCGTTCCCGGCGGCGCCGATCCGTGGCGCCCGGAATTCTGGGGCATCATGTCGGCGGCGGCGACGCTGGGCGGTGCGACCGCCTATCCGATCAATTCCTGGCTTGTGCGAAAAGGTTTCAAGCACGGCATGATGACGGCCAGGGCGGAGGCAAGCTCCGGCGGGATGATGGCGGGCGGCGCCGGGCACGGCGGCATGCGCCACGCCGGTGCCCCGCCGGAGCCGTCGTGGCCGGCCGTTTTCGGGGTTTCGCTCGGGACCTTCGCCGCCATGCTGGCGGCCGTTGCGGCCGCCTCGTTTTTCGTTCCCATCCGTTTTTAGAGTCCCGGCGCGGCGGCCGGACAAGGCCGCGGCGGCGGTCTAGGCGACGTGCGAGCGCGAGCTGGACGAGCGGCCGGTGATCACGCGGTTGGCGGGCAGCGTCACGGTGACGACGGTGCCGGCGCCAAGCTCGCTCTGAATCTCGAGCCGGCCGCCGTGGAGCTCGGCCAGCGCCTTGCTCAAGGGAAGACCGAGGCCGGTGCCTTCGTATTTGCGGCTGAGTGAGCTGTCGATTTGCGTAAACGGACTGAGCGCCTTGCCGATGTTGTGGGGGGCGATGCCGATGCCGGTGTCGGCGACGGTGATGAAGATTTCGCCATTGTGTCTGAGGCCGGCGCCGATCGTCACCTTGCCGCCGGCGGGCGTGAATTTCACCGCGTTGGAAATGAGATTCAACAGGATTTGCTTGATCTTCCGCGCGTCCACAAACACCTGCGGCAGGTCCAATTCGACATCCAGCTCCAGCCTGATTTCCGCCTGCTCGATTCGGGCCCGCATGAGGCGCGCGGTCATTTCGACGGTGGCAGCGAGATCGATGTCCGATTCGTCGAGCTCGAGCTTGCGCGCCTCGATTTTCGAGATATCGAGGATGTCGTTGATGACCGCCAAGAGATGATTCGCACTTTGAATGATGTCGTCGGCGTAACCCCGGTACCGTGCCGAGCCCAGCGGTCCGAACAGCTCGTCGCGCATGATCTCCGCGAACCCGAGCACGGAATTGAGGGGACTGCGGAGCTCGTGGCTCATATTGGCGAGGAACTCGGTTTTCGTGCGGTTGTCAATTTCCGACTGGACCCGGGCCGCCGCCGATTCGTCCTCGATGCGCTTCCGCTCGATGGCGATGCCGGCGAGATGGGCCGTGCTTTGCATGAAGGCCAGATCCGCCTCGCTCGGCGCCCTGACGTCGCGATAGTAATTGGCCAGCGTGCCGAGCACGGCGCCCGACGACGAGCGGATGGGTTGCGACCAGCAGGCCCTTAAGCCCGCCTGCAGGGCGACGTCCTTGGACGCCGCCCAATAGGGGTGCGTGGCGATGTCCTCCACGATGACCAACTCGTTCTTGAATGCGGCGGTTCCGCAGGACCCCTTCGCCGGGCCGATCTTAATGCCGTTGACCGCTTCATTGTAGAACGCCGGCAGACTGGGAGCCGCGCCGGTGGTCAGACAGCCGCCTTCCGCGTCCAAGAGCAGAATCGAACAAATCAGTCCCGGGCGCACGTTTTCGGTCGTCTGCACCAGAAGTCTCAGAACGTCGCGCAGCGGCACCCCCGTCGCCACACGTTCGAGGACCATATTCCGGCCCTTCAGGTTCTCTTCGGCGAGACGGCGGTCCGTGACATCGTTGATGATGGCGATAAAAACGGGGGACCCCGCGGCGTAGGAGCATTGGAGATGGACCTCGACCGGATACAGACTGCCGTCTTTGCGCCGATGGGTCGTTTCGAACAGCAGGTGATCCGTTTCGCCTTCGCGCAACGACCGTAACTTGGCCTCGAATGTCAGCGGGGTGAAATCGGGCTTGAGATCCAAAGGGGTCATGGTCCGCAATTCGTCCATCGAGTAACCGAGATTGCGGCGGGCGCCGTGGTTGACCTGCGTAAAACGGAGCGTCGCAGCGTCGAAAACGTAAATTTCGTTCAGCGAGCTGTCGAGGACGCGCCCAAACTGTGTAACCAGCGCCTCCGCCTCCCGGCGTTCGGTAATGTCCACCATGGCGCCGACAAAGCCGTAGAAATTCCCCGCTTCGCCGTAGCAGGGCCCGCCCATGTCCACCACTTGGCGGTACACGTTGTCGTGCCGCCGCAGCCGGTATTCCATCTCGAAATTCCGCCGGTCGCGGAACGCCTTGCGAAAGACGTTGAGACAATTTTGGAGATCGTCCGGATGAACGGATTCCAGCCACGCCTTGCCGCCCATTTCGGCGCGCAAGCGCCCGGTAAACGTCAACCAAGCCTTGTTGTGATAGGTGCTGCGCCCCGATGCGTCGGCCATCCACAGCGAAACCGGCGCGCCGTCCGCCATCATCCGGAATAGGACGGCGTTGTCCGCGGCCGCGGACATCTTTGACGGCTGTTTTCGTGTAGCGCCGCTTTTCATAAGGCCGAATGCCTCAACACCGGACGGGCTTCGGGACCCGCCCTGTTTTCGAGGAGCTGGAGCCGCCGGCCGCGGGCCCGAGGTTGGACGAGCGCGACCGGTTCGCGTCTGCGCTTCAGCGGTGACGCGATGGGACAGTATCGAAGGAAGTGCTTAAGGCCCTGTTAACCAGTGGGCTCCGGCGCGACGTCTTCTTCGCGGGTGCGAATGCGTTTACCCTGATCGTCTTCGAGACGGCGGCGGTCGCCCCAGAACGGACCCGGTGTCGCACCCCCCGCCGGGCGGCTGGAATATCCGAATGGGTATGCCGGCCGGCTTAAAGCGACTCGACGACGGCGACGAGCGCCGCGCGGTCTTCCTTGGAGAGATCGCGGTAGCGGTCCTTCGCGCCGTCCGCTTCGCCGCCGTGCCATAGGATCGCTTCCTGGGCATCGCGGGCGCGGCCGTCGTGGAGCAGGCGCGAATGGCCGCTCACCGTTTCGGTCAAGCCGAGGCCCCACAACGGCGGCGTGCGCCATTGGCGTCCATTTGCCGCCCCTTCCGGGAAATTGTCGGCGAGCCCTTCGCCCATGTCGTGCAACAGCAGATCGGTATAAGGCCAGATCGTCTGGTTCGACAGAAACGGCAAATCCGGGTCGGCGCCGGTAACAAAGCTCGGCGCATGGCAGGCGGCGCAGCCGATGTCGCCGAAGAGCTTGCGACCGTGCAGCACCTGCGGGTCCCGGGCGTTGACGCGCGCCGGGACCGCCAGATTGCGGGCGTAGAAGACGACGAGATCGAAGAGCTTGCCCGTCACCTCGGCGTGCTCCGTTTCATCGGCGCCGTCGGGGGCCTCAGGTCTTCGCCAGATAGCTTTCGAGCTGGTCGAAGGTTCCGGTCCAGCCCTGCTGCATCGACGGCTGGCCCTCCTCGAACGTCTTGCGCTCGACATCGGTGGCGTTGAAGGCCTGCCAGCGGACCGTGACTTCCGTTTTGCCGCCGCGCCCGGCGAAGGTCACGGTCGAGAGGATCTCCCGCGGCCATGTCGGACTTAAGGGGTGGACCGTGATGCCGCCCGCCTCGTCGGAGAACGAAACGATGAAGACGAGCCGCTCGGGCGCCTCGACCTCGCGGAAAACGAACCGGCCCCACATATCGTCACCGTCGGGGCTGACCAGGCAATAATGGAAGAGCCCGCCCGGGCGCAAATCCATCTTGCAATGGCGCACGGTGAAGCCCTTCGGCCCCCACCAATGGACCAGATGCGTGCAGTCGGTCCACAGCTTCCAAATCAGCTCCCGCGGCGCATCGAACACGCGGGTAATGGTGAATTCGGACCCGCTTGCGCCGGCCTTTCGATCCGCGTCCATGTCCTATCTCCTTATCTCGCCGATGCGTTCAGCCCGCCGCCAGATGATCGGCAAGACGGTCGAGACATTCGCTCCAGCCGCCGCGGTGCGAATCGCGGGCCGATTCGGTTTCGAACAAGGCATGGCGCAAAGTCAACTCGGTTTTGTTCCCGCGGTCGGCGAAACTCACCGTCGTCAACGTCTCGCGGCCGGGATTGCCCTCGGCGTCCTCCCAGACCCAGGTATAGACCAGGCGTTCTTGCGGCACGATCTCGCGCAACACGCCCTGCACCCAATGGTCGGCGCCGTCGGGACCGCGCATGCACACGCGGTAGGCGCCGCCGGGACGCATGTCCATCTGGAAGGAGGGCACCGTGAATCCCTTCGGCCCCCACCACTGCACCATCCGCTCGCGTTCGGTCCAGGCCTTCCAAACGAGGGCGCGCGGCGCATCGAAGATTCGGGTGATGACGAGCTCGTGGCCGGCCGGATCGCCGGCGGCGACCCGTTCGCCCGCGCCTTCGCCGGCGACGTAATGCGCGAGACGGGCCAGAGTCTGGCGCCCGCCTTCAACGGCGCCGTATTCGCGCGCCACGCGCTCGCGCTCTTCGGCCGAGGGGAAGACCATCCGCATCGTGAGCCTGGTCTTGCCGCCGTCCTCGTCGAAGGTGACCGTCACGCGGAAATTCACGGGCTCCACGTCCTCGGCCCCGCCGTGGGCGTAGACCAGGCGCTTGGGCCGCGCGACTTCCTCATAGACGATTCTGTTCTGGTAATCGCGCCCGTCGGGGCCGTGCATGACGAAGCGCCAGACGCCGCCCGGCCGCACATCCATCTTCTGGGTCGTGGTGGTGAATCCGGCCGGTCCCCACCATTGCGCGATCTTTTCGGCGTCCGTCCAGGCGTCGAAGACGAGCGCGCGCGGCGCATCGAAGACGCGCGTGAACACGATCTCGCTGCCCTCCACGGCGGCCTCAGTGTTTGCGGCCATGTTTCTTTCCCTTCATCTGGAGCTTGCGCAGGTAATCGTCGAGCCGGTCGAAGCTCTGCTCCCAGAACCGGCGGTAGTGTTCGATCCAGCCGGCCGCGTTCTTGAGCGGGCCCGCGTCGAGCGCGCACGGCCGCCACTGGGCCGCCCGCCCGCGCACGATCAGGCCGGCGTTCTCCAGCACTTTCAAATGCTTGGAGACGGCGGGCAGGCTCATGGCGAACGGCTCCGCGAGCTCCGTGACCGAGGCCTCGCCGCGCGCGAGCCGCGCCAGGATCGCGCGCCGGGTGGGATCGGCGAGCGCCGCGAAGGTCGTGCTCAGGCGGTCGGGTTGCATGCTGGTCCGGGCCCCTCAGTATTTAACTATTTGGTTAAATACTGCGGCTGCGGGCGCCTGTCAAGTGCGCCGCCGCGAAGCGGCGGCAGGCGCCTTCGCTCTAGTCTTGCGTTTCGGTTTCGCCGAGGCGTTGCAGCGCCTGCTTGGCGCCGATGTGGCCGGGGTCGAGAGCGACGACCGTCTCGTAGTCGGCGATCGCGGCCGCGCGGCTCCCCGCCTTTTCGTGGACTCCAGCGCGCAGGAAAACCCAATTCGCATCTTCGGGATACGATTGGATGAGCGCGGACAGCTCGGCCAGCGCCTCGTCGAACCGGCCGAGATTGGCAAGCGAGAGCGCCCGCCCGAGGCGCGCGTCGGCGGCCGAATCCGGCGCTGCCTCCATCGCTTCCGCATAGGCGCCGGCCGCGTCCTCGAATCGTCCCAGCTCGAAGAGCACGTCGGCGCGGGCGAGACGAAGGGAAGCGAGCCAAGCCGGCGGATCGGCCGGCCCGTCGCCGCCGGGCCCAAGCGCGAGCGCCCGGTCGAGATCGGCGAGCGCTTGGCCCAACAAGCGGCCGCGCTCGTCTTGGGACGGCACGAAGCGGCTGCCGAAATAATACGCATCGGCGCGGCGCTGCAGCGCGTGCCGCAACTGCGCATCGTCGAGCCCCGCTTGCTCGATCAGTCGGGTGCACGCCGGCACGGTGAATTGCAGCGGCTTGTAGGAAATGTTGTCGCAAGCTTGCCAGTCGTCGGCCAGCGCCGGCACGCTTATAAAGAGGACGATGAGGCCGAACAGGCCGCCAATTTCTATTCCGATTCGCCGCACTCGCCCGCCCTCCCCGCACGGCGCCGGTCAGGCTCATCCGCGCCGGCTCCAATGCTACCGTAATCCGGGCCTGCCCTATTAAGAGGCTGGCTTCCTTGCATGAATTAACCCGTGACGCGCGACTCTTTATATACACGATAGCCGCGTTCGGGGCGCGATTTGGGGCCTTGACGTTCATCGGCTGAACGCCCTACAGTGGCCCTTGTTCACGACATGAACAGGGGACCCCGGTGGCCGACCGCGACGCCCGCCAGCCCGGCCTTGCCTCCGACCCGGACGCCGAGATCACGCTGGGCTTGCTCAACGCCGTTCACGAAAACAGCGCGGTCACCCAGCGCTCGGTCGCGCGCGAGCTCGGCATCGCCCTCGGGCTCACCAACGCCTATCTCAAGCGCTGCGTCAAAAAGGGCCTCATCAAGGTATCCCAGGTCCCCGCCAACCGCTACGCCTACTACCTGACGCCCAAGGGCTTCGCCGAGAAGAGCCGCCTCACCGCCGAATACCTCTCCTCGTCCTTCAGCTTCTTCCGCAACGCCCGCGCCCAGTGCACCGACGCGTTCGCGGCCTGCGCCGCGCGCGGCTGGACCCGCGTGGCGCTTGCCGGCACCGGCGATCTGGGGGAGATCGCGACTCTGTGCGGTTTGGACGCGCCGGTGACGCTGGCCGGCTTCGTGGATGGAAAGACGGAGGCGCGCCGATTCGCCGGGCTGCCGGTGGCGGCCAGTCTCGCCGGCCTCGGCCCCGTGGATGCGGTCTTGATCACCGACCTCAAGCGTCCGCAGGAAACCTTCGAGGCCATCGCGGGTTCGATCGATCCCGCCCGCATTTTCACGCCGCGGCTTCTCAACGTCGTCCGGCCCAAGCCGGGGGAGGCCTGAGCCATGCGCCGCTGGCACGTCGTCCACACCCACGCCAATGCCGAATGGAAGGCGCTCGCCAACCTGCGCCGCCAGGGCTTCGAGGCCTATCTGCCGCGCTATCGCAAGATCCGCCGTCACGCGCGCAGGACCGAAACCGTCGCCGCGGCGCTGTTCCCGCGTTACCTGTTTCTGCGCCTCGATGCCGCCAAGGAGCGTTGGCGCGCCGTGCTGTCCACCTTCGGCGTCGCCGGCTTGATCTGCCGCGACGGCGTGCCCGCCCCGGTTCCCGAGGGAATCGTCGAGGCGATCATGGCGCGGGAAGATTCGCAGGCCTTCGTCGATCTCACCCGCCAGGCGGAATTCAAGCCCGGCGATGCGGTGCAGGTCTTGGCCGGGCCGTTTGCCGATCATGTCGCGCAGTTCCAGGGACCGAGCGCCGCCGAGCGCGTCGTCCTGCTGCTCGAAATCCTGGGGCGCACGCTCCGGGTCGAAGTCTCGCGCGAATTCGTCACGGCCGCGGCCTGACGGATTGAGAATTCGAAATTTTGCGGTCCGGGTGATTTCACCCGGACTGCGGTAGCGTTCCTGAAATCCGCCTAAAACGGAGGCACAGAGCCTTTATGAACGAGAAAACGCAGACCGGCGCCCGCCCGCCGTCCGGCCTTGATCTTGCCGGCAAGTCCATCCTGGTGACCGGCGGAACGGGCTCGTTCGGGCGCTGCTTTGTGCGCACGGTTCTTGCCCGGTACAAGCCGCAAAAGCTCATCGTCTTTTCCCGCGACGAGATGAAGCAGTACGACATGGCCCAGGAAATCGGGCCGGTGAACTGCATGCGGTTCTTCATCGGCGACGTCCGCGATTGCGACCGCCTGGAGATGGCGATGCGGGAGGTGGATTACGTCGTCCATGCCGCGGCGCTCAAGCAGGTTCCGACCGCCGAATACAATCCGTTCGAATGCATCCACACCAACGTCTTGGGCGCGGAAAACGTGGTGCGCGCCGCCTTGCGCACGCGGGTCAAGGGCGTGATCGCGCTCTCCACCGACAAGGCCGCAAGCCCGATCAATCTCTACGGCGCCAGCAAGCTCGCCTCCGACAAAATCTTCGTCGCCGCCAACAGCCTGAGTGGATCGCTCAGGACCCGTTTCTCGGTCGTGCGGTATGGCAATGTGCTCGGCTCACGCGGCAGCGTCGTCCCTTTGTTCCGGAAATTGATCACGGAAGGGGCGGACAGCCTGCCCGTCACCGATGCGCGGATGACGCGGTTCTGGATCACCCTCCAGCAGGGCATCGACTTCGTCTTGTCCTGCATCGCCATGATGCAGGGCGGCGAGATCTTCGTCCCCAAAATTCCGAGCATGAAGATCGTGGATCTGGCCAAAGCGATGGCGCCCGGCCTGCCGCACCGCATCGTCGGCATCCGGCCGGGCGAAAAACTGCACGAGGTGATGATCACCGAGGACGATGCGCGCAACACGATCGAACTGCCCGACCGCTACATCATCGAACCGAGCTTCGCCTTCTGGTCGCGCGATCCCTATAAGGAGAACGGCGCCCGCCCGGTCGCCGAGGGCTTCCGCTACGCGAGCAACACCAACACCGAGTGGCTCGACGCCGAATCGCTGGGGCGCCTGCTCCTGGAGCCGGTCTGATAAGCCCGTGAGCCGCCCCTTTCTTCCCTACGGCCGCCAAACCGTCGACGAAGCGGACATTGCCGCGGTCGCCGCCGTGCTGCGCAGCGACTGGCTGACGACCGGCCCGGTGGTCGCGCAATTCGAATCCGCACTGGCGGCGCGGGTCGGCGCCCGTTACGCGGTCGCCTGTTCCAGCGGGACGGCGGCCCTGCATCTGGCGGCGGTGGCGGCGGGCTTGGGCCCCGGCGACCGCGCGGTGGTTCCGGCGATGACGTTCCTCGCCACGGCAAACGCCGTGCGCTTTGCCGGCGGCGAGGTGTCGTTCACGGACGTCGACGCGGAAACGGGTCTCATGACGGAAAGCGGGCTCGAGGCCGAAATCGCGGGCGGCGAGCGAATCAAGGCCGTGCTTCCCGTTCATCTGAAGGGCCAGACGGTGGACATGCCGGCCCTCGCCCGCCTCGCCGCCAAACATGGACTCACGGTGATCGAGGATGCGTCCCACGCGCTCGGCGCGAGCTACCGGGACGGGGCGGAGAACGTGCCGGCCGGCAGCTGCCGCCACAGCGACATGACCGTCTTTTCCTTCCACCCCGTAAAGACCATCACCATGGGCGAAGGCGGCGCGGTCACGACCAACGATCGCGCGCTTTACGACCGGCTGGTCCGTTTGCGCGCCCATGGGATCACGCGCGAGGCGGCGGCGTTCCAGGATGCGAGCCTCGCCTTGGACCCCGGCGGTGGCGTCAATCCCTGGTATTACGAGATGCAAGAGCTGGGCTTCAATTACCGGGTGAGCGACATTCATTGCGCGCTCGGGCTCAGTCAGTTGGGCAAGCTCGATTCCTTCGTTGGCCGGCGCCGCGCGCTGGCCGACGAATACGACCGGCGGCTCGCCTCCCTGGCACCCGCCGTGCGGGCGCCGGCGCGCGTGGCCAATTGCGAGCCCGCCTGGCATCTTTACGCCCCGCAGTTCGATTTCGAGGCGTTCGGTGTTGCGCGCGGCGCGCTCATGCGCCGCCTGGCCGAACAGGGGATCGGCACGCAGGTGCATTACATCCCGTTGCATCTGCAACCTTATTATGCCGCCCGCTACGGGGCCCGGGCGCTGCCCGGCGCCGTGGCCTATTACCGGCGGACATTGTCCCTGCCCCTTTTCGCCTCGATGAGCGAAGACGACGTGGCGCGGGTGGTGGATGCGCTTGCCGGCTGCCAGGGCGGTTGAGATGGCGGCGCTGGCCGTGGCCGTGCGGCGCGATAGCCCCGCCGCGTTCGCCGATTGGGAAAACAAGCCGGCGTTCGCCGACCGCATGCGGGACCCGGTGTACGGCGCTTTCGGCCGCGCGTATTTTCCCGCCATTCACGGCGAGGCGTGCCGCGATTTTTCTTTTGCGGTGACGGCGGGCGGTGCGCCGGTCTTGCTTGCGTTGTGCAATCTGCTGGACGGCACGCTCGGTTACTTCGGCTTGCCGCTCAAATTGATACCGGCCGCCGGGGCGTCCGATGCCGGGCAAGCGGAAGCCGTTGCCGCCGCCGTCGGCCACATAGACGCGTTGGCGAGAACGCAGGGCGCGCGGGAGATCGTCGTCGCGGACATCGTTTCGGACCGGACCCTTTCGCCGGTCGGCGCCGCCTGCTCCGCCCGCCGCGCCCGCCGGCTGGTCAAGCAACACGGGTTGTGCGATCTCGCGGGCGACGAGGCGGCGATAAAACGGAGCCTTCGCAAGAGCTTTCATTCGCTGGTGAACTGGGGGCGGCGCAACATGCGCATGGCCTATGTCGGAAAGGAAAATCCGGACCGCGGCTTGTTCGATTCGGCCCGCGAGTTTCACGCCCGGGTGGCGGGGCGCGTCACCCGGCCGGCCGCCTCCTGGGACGTGATGTACCGCTGGCTGAGCGCGGGCGGCGGCGAATTGTCGCTCGGATATCTCGACGGCGGCGGCCTCGTCGCGGCAACGATGACGGTCGACGGCACGGACACCTCCTATTATGCGTCGGGTGTTTACGACCGCGAACGATTCGACCGCCCGCTCGCCCATTGGCCGGTGTTCGACGCGATCCAACGCAGCCGCGCGCGGGGAATGCGGTTCTACGATCTGGGCGAGCTGCCCGCCAAGGGCGAAGCGAGCGACAAAGAGGTCAACATCGGCTATTTCAAAAAGGGCTTCGCCACCGGCGTCGAAACGCGTGTTTCCTGGAGCTGGAGCCCGCAAGATGACTGACGCCAAAACCTGGTACGACGAGTCCTATGCGGCGCGCGGATTTGCGGCGCAGCGCCGCTACCCGAACGAGGAGCTGCTTCGCTTCCTGGGGACGCATTATTTCGGTATCGAGCCCGCGGAGCGGCGCGGCACGGCGATCCTTGAGGTCGGCTGCGGGTCGGGCGCCAATCTCTGGGCGATCGCGCGGGAGGGGTTCGACGCCTACGGGCTCGATCTTTCGCCGGAGGCCCTCAAGCTGGCGCGGATGATGCTCGCGCAATGGGGCGCCGAGGCGAAGTTCTTCTGCGGCGGCATGGACGACATGCCGTTCGACCCGGACACGTTCGATGCGGTGGTGGACGTGTTTTCGTCCTACTGCCTCAACGAGGCGCAATTTTCCGATTATCTGGACGAGGCAGCCCGCGTCCTCAAGCCGGGCGGGCGCTATTTTTCCTTTGCGCCGTCGAAAAACTCCGACGCGTTCAAGAATTTCGCCCCGTCGCGAAAGCTCGATGACAGCACGCTGGATGGAATCCAACGGAAGACCTCGCCCTATTTCGGCAACGCTTATCCCTTCCGCTTTATTGCGCCGGACGAATACGCGAAAGCGCTGAAAGCCCGCGGCTTCACGGTGACCTCCAACGAGCGCTGCGGGCGCACCTACGGGGGCGGCAGCGAATATTTTGAATTTGTGAGCATCGCGGCGCGGAAATCGTGACGGCGGCGACGGAGAGCGCGCCGTGCAGCCCCTCGCGTCTCGTGCTCGGGACGGCGCAATTCGGCATGGCTTACGGCGTCACCAACCGGCGCGGCCAGGTGTCCGAGGCCGAGGTCACGGAGATTCTGGCCGCGGCGGCCGCCGCGGGAATCCCAATGGTGGATACCGCCGCCGGCTATGGGGACAGCGAAGCGATCCTCGGCCGTTGTCTGGCCGGATTTCCACGGCTTGCCGCCGCCACCAAGACGCCGGCGTTCCCCGCCGCGCAGATCAATGCCGCCGACGGCGAGGCCGTTTTGTCGGCGCTCGAACGCTCGCTGGCGAAGCTGAAGCGCGAGCGGATCGACGTGCTCTTGCTGCACCACGGATCGGATTTGGCGAAGCCGGGCGGCGAGCATCTGGCGGCGGCTCTGGCGAAGGCGAAGGCCGAGGGGCTGGTGTCCCGCACCGGCGTCTCCGTTTACGACCAGGCGGAATTGGAGAACGTGCTGCAGCGCATGACCCCCGACGTGGTGCAACTGCCCTTGAATCTTTTCGATCAGCGGTTTTTTAGGAGCGGCGCCGTCGCCAGGCTCCGCAGCGCGGGCGTCGCCGTCCAGGCGCGCTCCGCATTCCTGCAAGGCGTCTTGCTGGCCGACAGCCGGACGCTGCCACGCTATTTCCTCGATTTCAGGGAGGCGTTCGACCGCTACGCCGGCGTGCTGGCCGGCGCCCGCATCAGCCCGCTGCAAGCCTGCCTCGGCTTCGTGCTGGGGCGGGCGGGGGCCGGCAGCGCCGTCGTCGGCGTCACCGGTCTCGAGGAGTTGCGGCAAGTGCTTGCGGCCCTGGCGGCGATGCCGGCCGATCTGCCCGACATGAACCGGCTCGCCAGCGACGACGGCGCGCTGGT